>Ga0335069_10004114_pt1 | contig 21726 bp, 18 predicted proteins | sample Lox_Sample_11_FD_206714 | JGI IMG/M metagenome (GOLD analysis project Ga0335069, IMG submission 206714) | Soil microbial communities from Loxahatchee National Wildlife Refuge, Florida, United States - Lox_Sample_1.1 | ecosystem: Environmental > Terrestrial > Soil > Wetlands | place: USA...
AGGGCGTGGACGCGTTTCATGTCTACTTCTATCGCGGCAACTCGTGGACGAACTGCCAGTCGAGCGGGAGCTTGCCGACCGGCGTGCGCATCGTCCTCGAGTTCGCCAGCGGCAGCGAGCATTCGGGGTCGCTGGTGCGCGACCTGCTGGTCGGACCATGAACGCGAGTCATCCCTCGCGAAGGCTTGGCGCGCAGCCGAGGGCGAGCCGCGAGCGGGGAGCCGCACTGCTCACGGCCCTGATCATCGTCACGCTCGTTGCCACGCTGGCGGCATCGATGGTGTGGCAGCAGTGGCGTGCCGTGCAGGTCGAGAGCGCCGAACGCGCGCGCACGCAGTCGGCCTGGATCCTCGCCGGCGCGCTCGACTGGGCGCGACTCATCCTGCGAGAGGACGCGCGCAACGGCGGCGCCGATCACCTCGGCGAACCTTGGGCGGTGCCGCTCGCCGAGGCTCGGCTCTCGACCTTCCTCGCGACCGACAGCGCCAACACGGACGACGCGCCCGACGCCTTCCTCTCGGGCGCGATCAGCGACGCGCAGGGCCGCTACAACCTCACCAACCTCGTCGCGAACAACAAGGTCGAGCCGAGCGAGTTGGCCGCACTGGAGCGTCTCTGCGAGGCGGTAGGCGTCTCGATCGAGGTCGCGGGTCGCATCGCCAACGGGCTCGCGGCCGCGCAGGCGGCGGCAGATGCCAGCGCTCCCCTCGTGCCACGCACCGTGCCGCAGCTGACTTGGCTGGGCGTCGATGCGGAAAGCGTCCGGTCCCTCGCGCCGTACGTCGTGTTGCTGCCGCTTCCGACACCGGTGAACGTGAACACGGCCCCCCGCGAAGTGCTGGTGGCGGCGATCAAGGGGCTCGACCTCGCGACCGCGGAACGCCTCGTGCAGGTGCGACAACGCTCGCCGTTCACCGACCTCGCGCAGGTCGATCGCGAGCTCACGCCCCCGGTCGCCCCGGTGGACCGCACGCGCATCGGCGTGGCCTCGTCGTTCTTTGAGGTGCGCGGGCGCCTGCGACTCGGCGAGCGCGTGCTCGACCAGACCTCGCTCGTGCAACGCATCGGCATCAACGTCGTGGTGCTCCAGCGCCAGCGCACGCCGGGGCGCGAGGCGGGCACCTCATGAAGCTTCGGAAAACGAGAACCAATGCTGCGAATGGGCTCCAACACCGAGTTGTAAGTCCTTGATTCCGGTCGGGAGCACGCGGGTCGCTCCCTACAATGGCGCGGCCCGGGCACCTGCTGATGTCGACTCTCGTCCTGTTCGTTCCTCCGCGCGCACGGCTGCATGCGCGCGGGCCCGATGCCGACGCCGGCGGCGCGGATGCCGGTCCGCCGGAGTACGACTTCGTCACGACGCCCGATGGCTTGGAGGTCGGACAGCATGGCCGGTGCGCCGCCGCGCTGCTGCCCGCGGCCACGAACGTCGTGGCGGTGCTCGCCGATGCGGATGTCAGCTGGCACCGCATCGTGCTGCCGAAGGCTCCGGCGTCGCGCCTGCGTGCGGCACTGGTCGGCCTGATCGAGGAGTCGCTGCTCGACGACGCGGATGCCGTGCATCTCGCTCTGGCACCCGACGCCACGGCGGGTGCGTCGACATGGGTGGCGGCCGTCGACCGCGCCTGGCTTCGCGACGCGCTGTCGAGCTTGCAGCGCGCACGCGTGTTCGTCGACCGTGTCGTGCCGGTCGCGTGGCCCGATGATCCGCCGAGCGGCCACTTCTCGGAGGCCGAGGGCGCGGAGGCGGGCGGCTCGTCGGCGGCGGTGAACCTCACGTGGGCGCATGTCGACGGCGTCGCATGCCTGCGCCTGCAGGGAGGGCTCGCGCGCGCCGTGGTGCCTTCGCCCGCGCCCACGACCACGCGCTGGAGCGCATCGCCTCGCGCGGCGGCCGCCGCCGAGCAGTGGCTCGGTGCACCCGTCAACGTGATGCCCGTCGAGCAGCGCCTCCTGCAGGCGGCTCGCAGCCTCTGGAACCTGCGCCAGTTCGACCTCGCGCCGAGGACTCGCGGAGCGCGCGCGGTGCGCGACGCATGGCGGCGCTTCATGAGTCCCGCTTGGCGACCCGTGCGCGTCGGCGCGACCGCGTTCGTGGCCGCGCAGCTGCTCGGCCTCAATGTCTGGGCATGGCATCAGACCCGCGTGGTCGACGATCGCCGTGCCATGCTGCAGAGCCTCGTCAAGCACAGCTTCCCGCGTGTCAGCGACGCGGACATCCAGCGCAATGCCGGCGCGGTCATGCAGCGCGAAATGCAGGCACTGCGCGCGATGGCCGGCAAGCCCGGCGATGGCGATCTCGAGCCGTTGCTGCAGGCAGCGGCGGCCGCGTGGCCGCGCGAGCGCCCGGTGCAGGGCTTGCGCTACGAGTCCGGCAAGCTGAGCCTCTCGCCGAGCGGCTGGACCGATGCGCAGGTCGAGCGCTTCCGTCAGCAGCTCGCGCCGGCCGGCTGGCGCGTGGATGCGAGCGAAGGCCGCGTGGTGCTGAGCCGCGCACGGACCGGAGCCACGTCTTGACCGCCGGATCGGCCAGCATGGAAGCGCCCGCGCCCGGCCCGCGCGCGCAGCTCGAGGCGTTCTGGCGCGCACGTGCGGCTCGCGAACGCCAGGCGCTCGCGATCGGTGCCGTGGCGCTGCTCGTGTTCCTCGTCTGGCTCATCTTCGTGCAGCCGGCGTGGCGCACGCTCCATTCAGCGCCGGTGGAGATCGATGCGCTCGAGCGTCAGATCCAGCAGGTGCAGGCGGCGGCCGAGGAGGTGAAGGCGCTGCGCACAGTCGCCCCAGTATCGCCGCCGCAGGCCGCCGCCGCGCTGAAGGCCGCCAGCGACCGCCTCGGCGACAAGGCCCGCCTCTCGCTGCAAGGCGATCGTGCCGTGCTCACGCTCACCGGCGTCGATGCCGAGGCGCTTCGCGCGTGGCTCACCGAGGCGCGCAGCGCGGCTCGCGCCCGACCCATGGAAGCAACGCTGGCGCGTGCGGCGCAGGGCTACAGCGGCACCATCGTGGTCGCGCTCGGAGGCGCACCGTGATCCTGCGCCGCAAGAAGCGTCCGCCGCCGTGGACGCCGACCCTCGTCGCGTCGCATTGGACGGAGTCGACGCTCGCCGAGCAGGCATGGGACAAGTCTCGCGGCGCCGGATTGCGCTGGGCCATCGCAGGTGGCATCGTCGGTGTGCTGCTGGGCGTGATCGCCTTCGCGCCGGCGGCATGGCTCGCGGGCGCCGTCGCATCGGCCACCGGCGACCGCGTGCTGCTGGCCGATGCGCGGGGCACGATCTGGTCGGGCAGCGCGTTGCCGATTCTGACCGGCGGTGCCGGCAGTCGCGATGCGAGTGCGCTCCCGGGCCGGCTCGAATGGTCGCTGGTGCCGAACGGCCTCGGCCTCGACCTGCGCGCGCGCCAGACGTGCTGCCTCAACGGCACGGTCGTGGTGAGGCTCAAGCCGGGCCTCGGTCGCATCTCGGCGACGGTGATCCCCGCGGGCACCTGGGTGGGACAGTGGCCGAGCTCCTGGCTCGCTGGGCTCGGCACGCCGTTCAACACCATGCAGCTCGGCGGCGCCGTGCGCCTGGTGACGCCGGGCTTCACGGTCGAATCGGCGCAAGGCCGCTGGCACCTCGAGGGCCGCGCCGACATCGATCTCGAGAACGTGTCGTCGCGCGTGACGACGCTCGACACGCTGGGCAGCTACCGGCTGACGCTCGACGGCTCGGCCGCGGACAGCGGGCCTGCCCGTCTGACGCTGTCGACACGAGAAGGACCGCTGCAGCTGAGCGGGAATGGCACCTGGGGCGCGGGCGGCGTGCGCTTCCGCGGCGAGGCGCGCGCCGCCGCCGACGACGAGGCCGCGCTTTCCAACCTGCTGAACATCATCGGGCGGCGCGACGGCAACCGCTCGGTGATCTCGATCGGATGATTCATATGGCACCCGCACGCTCTCGCGGTCCCGGTGGCGACTGGCGCGGCGTGGTCGCGGCGCTGGCGTGTTCGCTCCTCGCCCTCTGCTCCACCCTGCCGGGAGCGGCGAGCGCCCAGTCGCGCACCTCGAAGAACGTATCCGTGCGCCACGACGCGGTAACGCTGAATTTCGTCAACGCCGACATCGACGGCGTGGCCCGGGCGATGGGGGCGATCCTCAAGCGGCAGTTCGTCGTCGACCCGCGCGTGCGCGGGAACATCACGCTCTTCAGCGAGGAGCCGCTCTCGCCCGCGGAGGCGTACCGCAACTTCCTCGCGGCGCTCCGGGGTCTCGGCTTCGCCGTCGTGGAAGTGAACGGCCTCTACAAGATCGTGCCGGAGGCCGACGCCAAGCTGCAGACGGGCACCGTCTCCGTCGGCAGCGATGCGGCGCGGCGCGGCGATCAGGTCGTCACGCAGATCTTCAAGCTCTCCTACGAGAACGCGAACAACCTCGTGCCGGTGCTGCGCCCCCTGATCACGCCGAACAACACGATCAACGCCAACCCGAGCAACAACACGCTCGTCATCACCGACTACGCCGACAACCTCGAGCGGCTGGGCAAGATCATCGCGGCGATGGACACGCCCACCTCCGGAGAGGTCGAGGTGATGCCGCTGCGCTTCGCGGTCGCGTCCGACGTGGCGCCCATCGTGCAGCGGCTCGCCGATGCGACCGGCGCGGTCGCCGGAGGCGGCCCCGGCGTCGCGACGGCCGGCGGTGCCGGCGCGGTGTCGGTGGTCGTCGACCCGCGCAGCAACGCGCTCATCGTGCGCGCGTCCAATCCCGCACGGATGTCGAGCGTGCGCGCGCTGGTCGCGCGCCTCGACCAGCCCGTGGAGGGCGTCTCGCCGACGGGCAACGTGTGGGTCGTGCATCTGAAGAACGCCGACGCCACCCGCCTCGCCCAGGTGCTGCGGGCCGCGTTCGCGAACGTCGGCGGCAGCGGCGTCGGAGGGGGCGGCGGCGGCAGCGGCGGCGCTCTGCCCGTCAGCGCGGCTCCTCCGCCGGTGACGACCCCGACCAGCAGCGGGGGCGCATCGCCCCAGGCCACCACGCCCGTGACCGCCTCGGCCGCGCCTTCCACCGGTGGCTTCATCCAGGCAGATCCGGCCACCAACTCGCTGGTCATCACCGCGCCGGAGCCGCTCTACCGCCAGGTGCGCGCGATGATCGAGCAACTCGACTCGCGACGCGCGCAGGTCTACATCGAGAGCATGATCGTCGAAGTGAGCGGCGACAACGCCGCGAACTTCGGCTTCCAGTGGCAAGGGCTGCTCGGCAAGCAGGGCGACACGACGGGCGTCATCGGCGGCACCAACTTCGGCACGACCGGGAACATCATCACCATCGACAAGGCCCAGGGCTCCGGCAGCGGCAGCGACATCACCGTCAACGAAGGCCTCAACATCGGCGTCATCCGGCGGTACTTCGGCCAGTACACGCTCGCGGCGATCGCGAACATCCTGCAGAGCCAGACCAACACGAACATCGTCTCGACCCCGAACCTGATCACGCTCGACAACGAGGAAGCCAAGATCATCGTCGGCTCGAACGTGCCGTTCATCACCGGCCAGTTCACCAACACCGGCACGGCGACGACCAGCCCGTTCCAGACCATCGAACGCAAGGACGTGGGCATCACGTTGCGGATCCGCCCCCAGATCGGCGAAGGCGGCACGGTGCGCATGCAGATCTTCCAGGAGTCGTCCAGCCTGTCGTCGCAGGTCGCGCCGGGCACGTCGAACGCCGGGCCGTCCACCGACAAGCGCTCGATCGAATCGACCATCGTCGTCGACGATGGCTCCATCATCGTGCTCGGCGGCCTCATTCAGGACAAGTACACCGACTCGCGCTCGAAGGTCCCGCTCCTGGGCGACATCCCGTACATCGGCAACCTGTTCAAGAGCGAGAGCCGCCAGAAGACGCGCACCAACCTGATGGTCTTCCTGCGGCCGGTCGTGATGCGCGACGGCGACGCGGCGAACCGCATCTCGCTGGACCGCTACGACCTCATCCGTGCGACGCAGAAGGATTCGCAGCCGACACGCAGCATCCTCACGCCGATCAACGAGGCGCCGGTCATTCCGTCGCCGGCACGCGTGGAGCAGGCCGAGCCGCTGGCCGTGCCGCCGAACACGCCCGGCACGCAGCCCGGAGCGTTGCAGCAGTTGCGCCGGGAGCCGCCGAAGGTCACGCCGACACCCACGCCGAGCGTGCCGACGCCGTCGAACCCGAACCCGCCGCCACCTCCGAGGGAATAGACCGATGGGCGCCCGCCACCCGCTGCCGTACGCCTACGCGAAGGCGCACACCTTGCTGCTCGAGGACGACGGCCGCCATCTCGTGCTGTGGGCGCCCGACACGGTGCCGCTGCCCGCGCTGTCCGAGGTGCTGCGGCTCTACGCGGTCGATGCCCTCGAGCGCGAGACCGCCGACACGCTCACGGGACGCATCGCCGCTGCTTATGCCGGCGGCGAGTCGAGCGCCGCCGTCGTGATCGGCGAGGTCGAGAGCGCCGTCGACCTGTCGCGCATGATGCAGGAGCTGCCGGCGATCGAGGACCTGCTCGAGGCCTCGAACGACGCACCGATCATTCGCATGCTGAACGCGCTGCTCACGCAGGCCGCGAAGGACGGCGCGAGCGACATCCACATCGAGCCGTACGAGCGCTCGAGCTCCGTGCGGTTCCGCGTCGACGGCACGCTGCGCGAGGTGGTGCAGCCCAACAAGGCGCTGCACGCCGCGCTGATCTCGCGCCTGAAGATCATGGCCGAGCTCGACATCGCCGAGCGTCGGCTGCCGCAGGACGGCCGCATCTCGCTGCGCATCGGTGGGCGCGCGGTCGACGTGCGCGTCTCGACGCTGCCGTCGTCGTACGGCGAGCGCGCGGTGCTGCGGCTTCTCGACAAGAACGAATCGAAGTTCACCCTCGAGGCGCTCGGCATGAGCGGCGACGTGCTGGCGAAGTTCGACCGGCTCATCCACCAGCCGCACGGGATCGTCCTCGTCACCGGTCCCACGGGCTCGGGGAAGACGACGACGCTGTACGCATCGCTCGGCCGCGTCGACACCGCGTCCACGAACGTCCTCACGGTCGAGGACCCGGTCGAGTACGAGCTCGCGGGCATCGGCCAGACCCAGGTCAACCCGAAGATCGACCTGACCTTCGCGAAGGCGCTGCGCGCCATCCTCCGCCAGGACCCGGACGTCATCATGATCGGCGAGATTCGCGACTACGAGACCGCGCAGATCGCGATCCAGGCATCGCTCACCGGCCACCTCGTGCTCGCCACCCTGCACACGAACGACGCGCTGTCGGCCGTCACGCGTCTCACGGACATGGGCGTCGAGCCGTTCCTGCTGAGCTCGAGCCTGCTCGGCGTCCTCGCTCAGCGCCTGGTGCGCAAGCTCTGCGTGGAATGCAAGCGGGCCGACGCGAACGGTCGCTGGCATCCCGTGGGCTGCACCGTTTGCGGCAACACCGGCTACAAGGGCCGCACCGGCGTGTACGAGCTCATGGTCGCCGACGATGCCGTGCGCTCTCTGATCCACAGTCGCGCGCCCGAATCGCAGCTGTTCGTCGCGGCGCAAGCCAGCGGCCTGCGGTCGATGCGCGAGGACGGCGACCGGCTTGTCGCGCAAGGCGTGACGTCGCCCGAGGAAGTCATGCGCGTGACGCGCGAGTGACGTGCCGGCCTACCGGTTCGAAGCGCTCGATGCCGGCGGCAAGTCGCAGGCCGGACTGCTCGATGCCGACAACGCGCGGGCGGCGCGTGCTCAGCTGCGCGCGCGCTCGCTCGTGCCGCTCGACGTCGTGCCCGTCGCCGTCGCGGGCACGGCGGGCCAGGGCCTGCGCTTCACGCGGCGCGTGTTCGGCTCGACCGGGCTCGCCATCTGGACGCGGCAGCTGGCCGGGCTGGTGGCATCCGGGCTGCCGCTCGAGCGTGCGCTGACCGCGCTCGCCGACGAAGCCGAGGACACCCGCCAGCGCGAGCTCGTCGCCCACCTGCGCAGCGAGGTCAATGCCGGCGCGCCGTTCGCGCGCGCGCTGGCCAGCGCACCGCGCGAGTTCGACGACGTCTACCGCGGCGTGGTGGCCGCGGGCGAGCAGAGCGGCGCGCTCGGCGCGGTGCTCGACCGCCTGGCCGACGACCTCGAGGAGCGCCAGGAGCTGAAGGGCCGACTGATCGGTGCGACGCTCTATCCCGCCATCGTCTCGGTGATCGCGATCCTGATCGTGATCTTCCTGGTGACCTATGTGGTGCCGCAGGTGGCCTCGGTGTTCGCGAGCTCGAAGCGCGCATTGCCCACGCTCACGATCGTGATGCTCGCGATCAGCGGCTTCCTGCGCGGCTGGGGCTGGCTGCTCGTGCTGGGCGGCATCGCCGCGGGCATCGTCGGTTACGCGATGCTGCGCAACCCGGCCGTGCGCGAGCGCTTCGACGCCGCGTGGCTCACGTTCCCGCTGGTGGGACGCCTCGCGCGGGGCTACAACGCGGCGCGTTTCGCCGGCACGCTGTCGATGCTCGCGGGCGCGGGCGTGCCGATCCTGAAGGCGCTCCAAGCCGCCGCCGAGACGCTCTCGAACCGCGCAATGCGCGCGGACGCCATGGACGCGCTCGTGCAGGTGCGCGAGGGCGCGCCGCTCGCCTCGGCACTGGCCGGCAAGAAGCGCTTCCCCGGCATCCTCGCGATGTTCTCGCGGCTCGGCGAGCAGACCGGGCAGCTGCCGCTGATGCTCGAGCGCGCCGCACGCCAGCTCGGCACCGAGGTGCAGCGCCGCGCGCTGCAGATGGCGACCGTGCTCGAGCCGCTGCTCATCGTGGCGATGGGCCTCGTCGTCATGCTGATCGTGCTCGCCGTGCTGCTCCCCATCATCCAGCTCAACACCTGGGTGAAGTAGCGGCCGGCGCCTATCATCGGCCGATGCCCGCGTCGCTCGAAGGCCAGCTCGTCGTCGCGATCTCCTCGCGCGCGCTGTTCGACTTCGAGGAGGAGAACCGGCACTTCGAGGCGAACGACGACCGCGCGTACATGCAGCTGCAGCTGGAGCGCATCGACCGCGCAGCCAAGCCCGGCGTCGCGTTCTCGCTGGTGCAGAAACTGCTCGCGTTCAACACCGGCGCGGTGCCGAAGGTCGAGGTCGTCATCCTTTCGCGCAACGATCCCGTCTCGGGCATGCGCGTGTTCCGCTCCGCACAGCACTACGGCCTCATGATCCAGCGCGGCGTCTTCACGCGCGGCGCATCGCCCTGGCGCTACCTGAAGCCGCTCGCGGCCAACCTGTTCCTGTCGGCGAACGACGCCGACGTGCGGTCCGCGCTCGAAGCGGGGGTGCCTGCGGCGCGCGTCTACCCGCACGCGGCGCGCGCCTCGCAGGCGCATCCGAACGAGGTGCGCATCGCGTTCGACGGCGACGCGGTGCTGTTCTCGGACGAGGCCGAGCAGGTCTTCCAGGCCTCGGGCCTCGACGCCTTCCAGGCCCACGAGCTCGAGCGCGCGACGACACCGCTCGCGGCCGGACCTTTCAAGCCGCTGCTCCTTGCGCTTCACCGGCTGCAGCGCGAGCCCGCGCACGCGATGCGAATCCGCACGGCGCTCGTCACCGCGCGCAGCGCGCCCGCGCACGAGCGCGCGATCCGCACGCTCATGGAATGGAACATCGAGGTCGACGAGGCGATGTTCCTCGGCGGTTTGAGCAAAGGTGCGTTCCTGCGCGAATTCGAGCCCGACTTCTTCTTCGACGACCAGAGCGGCCACATCGAGAGCGCCGCGGCCCACGTGCCCGCAGGACTGGTCGCCGGAGGCATCCGCAACGCCGCCTGACCGCCGCCGCGCCGCGCCGGGGTCGCGTCAAGCGTCGGGCGCGCCGCGCGTCTCCTGCGCGGTCCTGCCCACGTGCCCGCGCAGGGCCTCGAGATCGAGCACCTGCACGCCGCCGTACTCGACGCGGATCAGCCCCCGCGCCTCCAGCGCGGCGAGCGCCTGGTTCACGCGTTGGCGCGACAGCCCGACGAGATAACCGAGCTCCTGCTGCGTGATGCGCAGCAGCCTGCCGACACCCGGATACAGCACGGGATGGAACAGCGCCGCGAGGCTGCGGGCGACGCGCGCGTCGGGGTCGTTCAGGCGATCGATCTCGCGTGCGCCGATGAACTGGCCGAGACGCTCGTTGAGCTGCTGCGTGATGTAGCGGTTGAAGGGAATGCTGCGATCGAGCAGCCAGTGGAAGGTTTCGACGCCGAGCCCTGCGACGACGCTCCTGCGCAGCGCCTGGATGTTGTAGCGGTAGGCCTCGCGCTTGATGACCGTGCCTTCGCCGAACCAGCCCCCCGGCGGCATGCCCGTGAACGTCATCGGCACGCCCATCGCGGTGTCGTTGCTCATCTTGAGCAGGCCGTCGAGCACGCCGAACCAGAACGTCGCCGGTCGACCGACGCGGCAGAGCACCTCGCCCGGCGCGACGCGCACGACGCGCAGGTCGGCGATCGCCGCCGTGCGCTCCTCGGGATCGAGCCCGCGCAGCCAGACGATGCCGGCGAGCTCGCTCGAGGTGGGCGGGCGCGATCGCTGCAGCAACCGCGAGGGCGGTGGCACGGGCGGGGCCACGTGAGCGCCCGCGTGGGAGGCGCCCCGGGCGTGCGCGACGGCGGCGTTCATCGAGGGAAACACCCGAGGGGAGTGTCCCGCAGATTGTCGTCAGAACGACAACACGGCGTCAAACTTCCTCCTACAGTGCAGCCGTTTCCGTGCGCGCCGCGGGGACGCACCGTGGACGACACGACCTTCACCGCACTGCTGCTCCAGCACGCCGCGCGCCGCCCCGACGCGCCGGCGCTGCGCGAGAAGGAATTCGGCATCTGGCAGACGCTGTCGTGGCGCGAGCTTGCCGCGCTCGTCCGCGCCCTCGCCTGCGGGCTGGCGCAGGCGGGACTCGGCCATGGTCAGCACCTCGTTGTCATCGGCGAGAACCGGCCGCGGCTGTATGCGTCGGTGCTCGCCGCGCAGGCGCTCGGTGCCATCCCCGTGCCGCTCTACCAGGACGCCGGCGCGACCGAGTTCGTCTTCCCGTTCGTCAACGCCGAAGTCGCGCATGCGATCGTCGAGGACCAGGAGCAGGTCGACAAGCTGCTCGAGATCCGCGCGCAGATCCCGCAGCTCGCGCATCTCTGGTACGACGATCCGCGGGGCCTGCGGAACTACGCCGAGCCCGGGCTCGCGTCGCTCGACGCGCTGATCGAGGCGGGCCGGGCCGCCGACGCGCTCGATCCGCAATCCTTCGATCGCGCGATCGCGCGGGTGAAGCCGGACGACGTGGCGGCGCTGTTCTTCACGTCGGGCACGACCGGCAATCCGAAGGGCGTCGTCCACACGCACCGTACGCTGATCGATCGCGCACGCGCGGGCGCGGCGTTCGACAAGCTCACCGATCGCGAGGAGGTCCTCGCGTACCTCCCGCCTGCCTGGGTCGGCCAGAACATCTTCTCGTACGCGCAGTGGCTCGCGTGCGGTTACGTGGTGAACTGCCCCGAGTCGGCGAACACGGTGGCGCTCGACCTGAAGGAGATCGGTCCGACCTACTACTTCGCGCCGCCGCGCGTGTTCGAAGGCCTGCTCACGAGCGTCACCATCCGGATGGAGGACGCGAGCCGCCCGAAGCGCTGGCTCTACGAGCGCTGCATGGCGATCGCGCGGCGCGTGGGTCCGGCGAAGATGGACGGGCGGCGCATCGGCGCGCTCGACCGCCTGCTGTACGCGATCGGCAACCTGCTCGTGTATGCGCCCCTGCGCAACACGCTCGGGTTCTCGCGCGTGCGCGTCGCCTACACCGCCGGCGAGGCGATCGGACCGGACCTGTTCACGTTCTACCGGTCGATCGGGATCAACCTGAAGCAGCTTTACGGCTCGACCGAGACGGCCGTGTTCGTCTGCCTGCAGCCCGACCACGAGGCCAGGGCCGACACCGTCGGCGTGCCGATCGACGGCGTCGAGATCAAGGTCACCGAGAGCGGCGAGGTGCTCGTGCGCTCGCCGGGCCTGCTGAAGGAGTACTACCGGAACCCGGCCGCCACGGCCGAGGTCCTCGGCGCCGACGGCTGGTACCGCACGGGCGATGCGGGATTCCTCGATGCGAGCGGGCACCTGAAGATCATCGACCGCGCGAAGGACGTGGGCCGCATCGTCGGGGGCCCCCACGACGGGGCCCTGTTCGCGCCGAAGTACGTGGAGAACAAGCTCAAGTTCTTCCCGTACATCAAGGAGGCGGTGGCCTTCGGCGACCGGCGCGACAAGGTCTGCGCGTTCGTCAACATCGACATGGAAGCGGTCGGCAACTGGGCCGAGAAGCGCGGGCTGCCCTATGCCGGGTACATCGACCTCGCGCAGAAGCCCGAGGTCCGCGAACTCGTGCTCGACTGCGTGAAGAAGGTGAACGCCGACCTCGCCGTCGACGACAGGCTCGCCGGCAGCCAGATCAGCCGCTTCCTCGTGCTGCACAAGGAGCTCGACGCCGACGACGGCGAACTGACGCGCACGCGCAAGGTGAAGCGCGGCTTCATCGCCGAGCGCTATCGCGTGCTCGTCGACGCGCTCTACGAGGGACGCTCGCACCAGTACATCGAGACCGAGATGAGGTTCGAGGACGGCCGGCGCGGGACCGTCGCGGCCGACCTGCAAATCGTGGACGCGCCGCTTCATCTGGCGGTGCGCGAGGCCGCATGACGATCGCGACGCTCGAACCCGTCGCAGCCGCCGCGGCCCCGAGCGCGCCCGCACCGGCGGCCTCGCGCCGCGTCGGGGAGGTGATCCTCGAGGTCGAGCACATCGGCCTGGCGTTCGGCGGCGTGAGGGCCCTGTCGGACATCAGCTTCGATGTCCGCGAGCACGAGATCCGCTCGATCATCGGCCCGAACGGCGCGGGCAAGAGCTCGATGCTCAACGTGATCAACGGCGTCTACCAGCCGCAGCAGGGCTCGATCCGGCTGCGCGGGCGCACCTTCCGGCACATGAAGCCGCGCCAGGTCGCCGAGATGGGCGTCGCGCGCACGTTCCAGAACCTGGCGCTCTTCAAGGGCATGAGCGTGCTGGACAACATCATGACCGGGCGCAACCTCAAGATGCGCAGCAACCTCTTCCAGCAGGCGATCCGCTGGGGTGCGGCCGAACGGGAGGAGACAGCGCATCGCATCGTCGTCGAGCGGATCATCGATTTCCTCGAGATCCAGCCGTATCGCAAGGTGCCGGTCGGGCGCCTGCCATACGGGCTGCAGAAGCGCGTCGACCTCGGTCGGGCGCTCGCGATGGAGCCGGTGCTGCTGCTCCTCGACGAGCCGATGGCGGGCATGAACCTCGAAGAGAAGCAGGACATGAGCCGCTTCATCCTCGACGTGAACGACGAGTTCGGCACGACCGTCGTGCTGATCGAGCACGACATGGGCGTGGTGATGGACATCAGCGACCGCGTCGTGGTCCTCGACTATGGCAAGAAGATCGGCGACGGCGCACCCGCCGAGGTGCGCGTGAATCCCGACGTGATCGCGGCCTACCTCGGCACGGCGCACTAGGCGGCGACGAGCACATGGGTCCCTTTCTCGAGACGCTGTTCGGCGGCCTGATGGTCGGGATGCTCTATTCGCTGGTCGCGCTCGGCTTCGTCCTGATCTTCAAGGCCTCGGGCGTCTTCAACTTCGCCCAGGGAGCGATGGTGCTGTTCGCGGCCCTCGCGATGGCGCGCTTCGCGGAATGGATCCCGCAGTGGACCGGCCTGCACGACAAGTTCGTCGCCAACGCCCTCGCCTTCGCCGCGGCGATCGTCGTGATGGTGGCGCTCGCGTGGGTGATCCAGAAACTCGTTCTCGGGCGGCTCGTCAACCAGGAAGGCATCACGCTGCTGATGGCCACACTCGGCATCACCTACTTTCTCGAAGGCCTCGGCCAGGTCGCGTTCGGAAACGACATCTACAAGCTCGACGTGGGCCTGCCCAAGGATCCGCTCTTCCTGTTCGAGAAGACGTTCTCCGGGGGCATCCTCGTCAACCAGGAAGACCTCGCCGCCGCGCTGATCGCGGCCGTGCTCGTCGCGGCGCTCGCGCTCTTCTTCCAGAAGACCGCCACGGGGCGCGCACTGCGTGCCGTGGCCGACGACCACCAGGCCGCGCAGTCGGTCGGCATCCCGCTCGATCGCATCTGGGTCATCGTCTGGTCCGTGGCGGGGATCGTCGCGCTGGTGGCCGGGATCGTCTGGGGTTCCAAGCTCGGCGTGCAGTTCTCGCTCTCGCTCGTCGCACTGAAGGCGCTGCCGGTCGTGATCCTCGGTGGCCTCACCTCCGTGCCCGGTGCGATCGTCGGCGGACTCCTGATCGGGGTGGGGGAAAAGCTCTCGGAGATCTACATCGGCCCGCATCTCGGCGGCGGCATCGAGATCTGGTTCGCCTATGTGCTGGCGCTCCTCTTCCTCCTCGTGCGGCCGCAGGGGCTGTTCGGCGAGAAGATCATCGACCGGGTCTGACCATGCTGTACCGCGAGAACGGCCAGTTCAAGACGAGCTACCGCTCGGACCAGCAGATCTTCCCGATCCTGCAGGACCGGCTCGCGATCGGCGTCCTGCTCCTGCTCGCGTTCGTCGCGGTGCCACTCGCAGCGCCCGAGTACATGCTGCGCGCCATTCTGACCCCGTTCCTGATCCTGTCGCTCGCAGCGCTCGGGCTCAACCTGCTGGTCGGGTACTGCGGCCAGATCTCGCTCGGCACCGGGGCATTCATGGCCGTGGGCGCCTACGCGGCCTACAACGCCATGGTGCGCGTGGACGGCATGCCGCTGCTCGTCGCACTGCTGCTCGGTGGCCTCTGCGCGACCGCGGTCGGCGCGCTGTTCGGCATTCCCTCGCTGCGAATCAAGGGCCTGTACCTCGCCGTGGCCACCCTCGCCGCCCAGTTCTTCGCCGACTGGGCGTTCCTCCGCATCCCGGCCTTCACCAACAACTCGTCGTCGGGCTCGGTGAGCGTGGCGCGCCTGTCGTTCTTCGGCCTGCCGATCGAAAGCCCGGCGCAGAAGTACCTGTTCTGCCTCGCCATCCTCGCCGTGTTCGCGCTGCTCGCCAAGAACATCGTGCGCAGCCACCTCGGCCGCGAATGGATGGCGATCCGCGACATGGACGTGGCCGCGGAGGTGATCGGCATCCGGCCGGTCCACGCCAAGCTCACGGCGTTCGCGGTGAGCTCGTTCGTGGTCGGCGTCGCCGGGGCGCTGTGGGGCTTCGTCCACCTCGGTTCATGGGAGCCTGCGGCGTTCTCCATCGACCGCTCGTTCCAGCTGCTCTTCATGATCATCATCGGCGGCCTCGGCTCGATCATGGGCAGCTTCTTCGGTGCGGCGTTCATCGTCATGCTCCCGGTGCTGCTCGACCAGCTGCCGGCATGGCTCGGCGTGCCGATCTCCACGGCCACGTCGTCGAACCTGCAGTTCATGATCTTCGGCGCCTTGATCGTGTTCTTCCTCATCGCGGAGCCGCACGGCCTTGCCCGCCTGTGGTCGATCGGCAAGGAAAAGCTGCGGCTCTGGCCCTTCCCTCACTGAGAGATCGCCCTTCAACCAAGCACTCCAAGTGCTCACATCCATCCAGGAGGCAGACATGACCCTCGAGACCCTCAAGCGCATCGCGGTGGCGGGCGCGCTCGTCGCGGCCGGCGCGGCCGCGCTCGTGACCGCGCCATCCGCGCTCGCCCAGGCCAAGGAGCAGTTCTTCCCGCTGCTCGTCTACCGCACGGGCCCCTACGCACCCAACGGCACGCCCTGGGCCAACGGCAAGCAGGACTACCTGAAGCTCATCAATGCTCGCGACGGCGGCATCAACGGCGTGAAGGCCGTGTGGGAGGAGTGCGAGACCGGCTACGCGACCGACCGCGGCGTCGAGTGCTACGAACGGCTGAAGGGCAAGGGCGCGTCGTTCTTCGATCCGCAGGCGACCGGCATCACCTTCGCGCTCACCGAGAAGGTGCCGAACGACAAGATTCCGCTGCTGACGCTGGGCTACGGTCTCTCGGCGGCGCAGGACGGCACCGCGTTCAAGTGGAACTTTCCGCTGATGGGATCGTACTGGACCGGCTCCGACATCATCATCCAGGCGATCGCGAAGAAGGAAGGCGGCTTCGACAAGCTGAAGGGCAAGAAGATCGCCCTCGTCTACCACGACTCGCCCTTCGGCAAGGAGCCGATCCCGCTGCTGCAGGAGCGCGCGAAGATGCACGGCTTCGAGCTGCAGCTGCTGCCCGTCACCGCTCCCGGCGTCGAGCAAAAGGCCACCTGGTTGCAGGTGCGCCAGAGCCGGCCCGACTACGTGCTGCTGTGGGGCTGGGGCGTCATGAACTCGACTGCGCTGAAGGAAGCGGTCGCCACCGGCTACCCGCGCGACAAGATGTACGGCGTCTGGTGGTCGGGCGCGGAGCCCGACGTGAAGGACGTGGGCGAGGCGGCCAAGGGCTACAACGCGCTGGCGCTCAACACATCGGGGCAGCAGCCGAAGGTCATCCAGGACATCCTCAAGTACGTACACGACAAGGGCCAGGGCACCGGCCCGCGCGAGGAGGTCGGCTCGATCCTCTACACGCGCGGCGTCATCATCCAGATGCTGGGCGTCGAGGCCGTGCGGCGCGCGCAGGAGCGCTTCGGCAAGGGGAAGGTCATGACCGGCGAGCAGGTGCGCTGGGGCTTCGAGAACCTCGCGCTCGACCAGAAGAAGCTCGACTCGCTCGGCTTCGCGGGCGTGCTGCGGCCGCTCTCGACCTCGTGCGCCGACCACATGGGGTCGACCTGGGCGCGCATCGAGACGTGGGACGGCTCGAAGTGGACGATGACGTCTGACTTCATGCAGGCCGACGAGCAGATCATCAAGCCAATGGTGAAGACCGCTGCCGAGAAATACCTGAGCGACAAGAAGCTCACGCGGCGCACGCCCGCCGACTGCCAGACCTGACCGAGCAACAGGCGAGATGGCCCGCCACGACACCGCCGCAGCGACCGCCGCGTCCCCCGCGACCACCGGCGGGCGCGAGGCTGCCGCGCTGCTCCTCGACGTGAACGGCATCGAGGTGATCTACAACCACGTCATCCTGGTGCTGAAGGGCGTGTCGCTTCAGGTTCCGGAGGGCGGCATCATCGCGCTCCTCGGTGGCAACGGCGCAGGCAAGACGACCACCTTGCGCGCGGTGAGCAACCTCCTGGCGGGCGAGCGGGGCGCGGTCACGAAAGGTTCGATCCGGCTGCGCGGCGAGCGCATCGAACGGCTCACCACCGCCGACATGGTCGCCCGCGGCGTCGTGCAGGTGATGGAGGGGCGCCGCTGCTTCGCCCACCTCACGATCGAAGAGAACCTGATGACCGGGGCCTACAGCCGGCGCGACGGCAAGAGCGCGGTCGACGCGACGCTCGAGAAGGTCTACGGCTACTTCCCGCGCCTCAAGGTGAGGCGGGGCACGCAGGCCGCGTACACATCGGGCGGCGAGCAACAGATGTGCGCCATCGGCCGCGCCCTCATGGCGAACCCGAAGATGGTGCTTCTCGACGAGCCGTCGATGGGCCTCGCACCCCAGATCGTCGAAGAGGTTTTCGGCATCGTGAAGGACCTCAACGCCCGCGAGCGCGTCACCTTCCTTCTCGCGGAACAGAACACGAACATGGCGCTGCGGTACTCCGACTACGGCTACATCCTGGAGAACGGCCGCGTGGTGATGGACGGCGCCGCCGACGCGCTGCGCTCGAACGAGGACGTGAAGGAGTTCTACCTGGGCACCGGCGGGCGCGAGCGGCGCAGCTTTCGCGACGTGAAGAGCTACCGGCGCCGCAAGCGCTGGCTCGCCTGAGCGACGGGCGCCATCTCGAGGAGAACGACATGCCCGACATCGATCCCCAGGCGCTCGCACCGGTCCAGCCGGTGCTGCGCCAGCTGCGAGAGATCAAGGGCGTGCGCGAGGCGCGACCCGGCGTCTTCCTCCTGCGCGGCAAGCCCTTCGTGAGCTTTCGCCTCGAAGGCGGCGTGCTGCAGGCCGAGCTCGTCAAATCGGGCGGCGCGGGCTTCGACCGCCTGATGGTGGTCGAGCCGCCGCAGCAGCGCAAGCTCGTCGACGAGGCGAAGCTGCGCGCCAAGCGTCTCGACGAGGAATGACGACTCCACGCGGCACGAAGCGATGACGCGCACGTTCCTCGACGACCGCGAGACCCGCGACCCGGCAGCACGCGAGGCCGACCTCATGGAAAGGCTCGCGCAGCAGCTCGCATGGGCTCAGCAGCAAGCGCCCGCGACGGCGCAGTCGCTCGCGGGCGTCGACGCAGGACGCATCGACTCGCGCGCCGCCCTCGCAAGGCTCCCGGTGACGCGCAAGTCGGAGCTGCTCGAGCGCCAGCGCGCGACGCGCCGCACGCCGGGCAGCACCGATCCATTCGGTGGCCACGCGACGATCGGCTGGGGTGTGACCCTCGCAGCGTCGCGACGCGCACTGCGCGTCTTCGCGTCGCCGGGCCCGATCTACGAGCCCGAAGGCGCGGCTCGCGACTACTGGCGCATGGGCCGCGCGTTGCATGCCGCCGGGTTCCGCGCCGGCGACCTCGCGCACAACGCCTTCAGCTACCACTTCACGCCCGCCGCTTCCATGATGGAGACCGGCGCGCATGCGCTCGGCTGCACCGTGTTCCCGGGCGGCACGGGGCAGACGGAGCAGCAGGTCCAGGCCATGCGCGACCTCGCACCCGCGGGCTACATGGGCACGCCCAGCTTTCTCAAGCTGATCCTCGAGAAGGCTGACGAGATGGGCGTCGCGCTGCCTTCGCTGGTCAAGGCCTCCGTGGGAGCCGAGGCCTTCCCGCCGTCGCTGCGCGACTGGCTGCTGGCGCGCGGCGTCGCGGCCTACCAGAGCTACGGCACCGCCGATCTCGGGCTGATCGCGTACGAGACGGCCTCGCGCGAAGGCTTGGTCGTCGACGAGGACGTGATCGTGGAGATCGTGCGTCCCGGCACCGGCGACCCGGTGGCGGAAGGCGAGGTCGGCGAGGTCGTCGTCACCACGCTCAACCGCGACTATCCGCTCATCCGCTTCGCGACCGGCGACCTCTCCGCGGTCCTGCCGGGCGCGTGCCCCACGGGTCGCACGAACACGCGCATCCGCGGCTGGCTCGGCCGCGCGGACCAGACGACCAAGGTGCGCGGCCTCTTCGTGCATCCGTCCCAGGTCGCGGAGATCGTGCGTCGGCACGCGGAGGTGGGCAAGGCGCGTCTCGTCGTCACGGGCGAGATGGCGAACGACCGCATGGCCCTCCGCGTCGAAGTGGCCGGCGATCCCGAAGGTCTCGCCGCCCGCATGGCCGAGACGATCCGCGACGTGACGAAGCTGCGCGGCGAAGTGGAGCTTTGCGCGCCCGGGTCGCTGCCCAACGATGGCAAGGTGATCGAGGACGCTCGCGACTACCGCTGATCGCGGGGACGTTCACCTGTAGGAGAGGTCGGCGAGGCCCATCGGCACACGGGCACGCAGGTCACCAGCAGCGGCGTCGCGAGCAGCACGCCGATGAACGGAAGGTGGACGCGCGCCCGAAATGCACCGGATCGCGGCGCCCGGCAGGAGGGAGCGCCAGCGTCAGAAATTCCGCCCGAGGGCGACGGCCTTCTCGACCAGCAGCCCGCCGGGCGGCACTTCGCGACCGAATTCCTCGTAGACGCTGCGGCTGGCGACGACGAACGCGTCCTTGTCAGACTCGTTGACCTTGATCCCCGACGTCCGGATCTTGCCGAGCAGCTCGTTGTCGAGCGTCGCCGCGCGCTCGTAGACGTACGCCTGCGTCTCCTTGGCGGCCTGGGCAAGCGCTGCCTGCACGCCGGGCGGAAAGCCCCCATACCGGCGCGCGCCTGACGCGAGATAGGCCGGCGTGTACACGTGCCCGGTGAGGGAGAGGTACTTCTGGACCTCCTGGAACTTCGACGACCAGATCTGGGTGAGCGGGTTCTCCTGCCCGTCCATCACGCCGGTCTGCAGCGCCGCGAACACCTCGGACAACGCCATCGGCGTGGGGTGCGCGCCGTAGGCCTGGAACATCTTCACGCGCCACTTGCCCTCGGGCACGCGCAGCTTCACGCCCCGCAGGTCGACGGGCTTCACGATCGGGCGCGTGTTGGTCGTGATGTGGCGAAATCCGTTCTCCCAGACCGCGAGCAGCTTGTAGCCCTTGGCCTCCGCCATGGGAGCGAGCGCCGGCCACACCACCTCGGCCTCGATCTTCTTCATGTGCTCGCGGTTCTTCACGAGGTACGGCATCTCGAACATGCCGAACGCTTCCACTTCCGAAGACATGACCGTCGACGGGATGGCGAAGTCGAGGGTGCCGAGGCGCAGCTTCCGCAGCATCTCGCGGTCGCCGCCGAGCTGGCTCGAGCCGTACACCACCACCTTGCCCCGGCTGCCGAGCTTCTCGTTGGCGCGGCGCGCGAACTCGTTGGCCGACAGCTCGAAGAGCGAGCCCGGCCCACCGACGTGGCCGAGCTTGAATTCGGTCTGGGCGCGAACGTGAGGCCCGGCTCCGGCCGCGAGCGCGGCGAGCAGCAAGTGGCGACGTGACGGCATGGCGGTGTCCAGGTGCTCGGGGCGGATGCGTCGCGGCCGGAGCGTCAGGCGGCGGCGCGCAGCGGCACCTCAGGCAACGTGCCGGCGAAATGCGCCATGGCCGCTTCGACGCCGCTGCCGGCGGTGCGCACGCCGCCCATCCGCAGCCCCATCTCCACCCCGGCCAGCGTGGCGATGAGCGTGAGGTCGTTGCTGTCGCCGAGGTGCCCGATGCGGAACATGCGCCCCTTCACCGTGCCGAGACCCGTGCCGAGCGAGAGGTCGAAGCGCTCGTGGATCGTCTTGCGCAACGCGTCGGCATCGACTCCCACGGGCGTGACGACGCCGGTCAGCACCGGAGAGTGCAGCGCCGCGTCGGCACACTGGGTCGGCAGGCCCCATGCGCGCACCGCGGCGCGCACGCCCTCGCCCCAGCGCACATGCCGCGCGAGCACGGCGTCGAGCCCTTGCTCGAGCAGCATGTCGAGCGATTCGGAGAGCCCGTACAGCAGGTTCGTGTTGGGCGTGTAGGGCCAGTAGCCGCCGGCGTTCATCGACACGATTTCGTCCCAGCCCCAATAGGCCTTCGGCAGCTTGGCCGTCTTCGAGGCCGCGAGCGCCCGAGGCGACAGCGCGTTGAACGCGATCCCCGGCGGAAGCATGAGCCCCTTCTGCGAGCCGCTCACGGCGACGTCGACGCCCCATTCGTCGTGCCGGTAGTCCGCGCAGGCAAGACCCGAGATCGTGTCGACCATCAGCAGCGCCGGGTGGGCGGCGGCGTCGATCGCGCGCCGCACCGCCGGGATGTCGGACGTGACGCCGGTCGACGTCTCGTTGTGCACCACGCACACCGCCTTGATCGCGTGCGCCGCGTCGGCGCGCAGCCGCGCTTCGATCATCGACGCATCGACGCCGCGCCGCCACGACCATGGCAGGCCGGTCGCCGGATCGGTGCCGGGCACCGACAGGAACTCCGGCCTCAGGCCGAGACGCTGCGCCATGCGCTGCCAGAGCGAGGCGAAATGCCCGGTTTCGAACATGAGCACCGCGTCGCGCGGGCTCAGCACGTTGACGAGCGCTGCCTCCCAGGCGCCGGTGCCCGACGACGGGTAGATCACGACCGGGTGCTCCGTGCGGAAGACGCGCTTCAAGCCATCGAGGACTTTCAGGCCGAGGCGTCCG
>Ga0335069_10004116_pt1 | contig 21725 bp, 19 predicted proteins | sample Lox_Sample_11_FD_206714 | JGI IMG/M metagenome (GOLD analysis project Ga0335069, IMG submission 206714) | Soil microbial communities from Loxahatchee National Wildlife Refuge, Florida, United States - Lox_Sample_1.1 | ecosystem: Environmental > Terrestrial > Soil > Wetlands | place: USA...
ATCGGCTCTTCGATCAGGTGGACGCGCCGCGCGCCGGCCGCCAGCGACGCCTCCTCGACCGCGCGCTTCTCGACCTCGGTCACGCCCGAGGGCGCGCACACGATCAGCCGCGGGTGGGCCATGCGGCGGTTGAGCACCTTGCGGATGAAGTACCGCAGCATCTGTTCGGTGACCTCGAAGTCGGCGATCACCCCGTGACGCAGCGGGCGCGTCGCCGAGATCGTCGCGGGCGTGCGCCCGATCATCCGCTCCGCGTCGGCCCCGACCGCGTGCACCTCGCCGGTGCCGACGTCCGAGGCGACGACCGACGGCTCGGACACGACGATCCCGCGCCCCGCCACGTACACGAGCGTGTTCGCGGTGCCAAGATCGATCGCCATGTCGTGGACGCCGAGCGTCGGTGCCAGATGGCGGCGGGAAGTGTCGCGACGTGAACCGTCTCTACGGAAGCGGATGCGCTAAGAGTGCCAGACGCCGATCGTCGGCGCCAGGCCGAGCGATGATCCCGCGCTCAGCGCTCGCCGGGCCGCTTGCGCATTCAGCGCTCCCCGGGCTGCTTGCGCGGGTACTGCGAGATCGCTTCGCCGACGTCGAGCGCGGTCGTGACGATCCGGTTCTGCTCCATCGCGTGCGCGACCGGGTAGCCCTCGCCCGAGGCGGCCCGCTCGGGCCGGCCGACGTAGCCGAACTCGAGGTGCTCGGGGAGGACCTGGAGCAGCCGCGGGGACATGTGGGCGCGGGCGCCCATGTTGCGCGGCTCCTCCTGCACCCACACGACCTCTTCGAGCTTCGGATACGACGCGACGAGCGAAAGGATCTCGGCCTGCGGGAACGGGTACAGGAGCTCGACGCGGCCGACCGCGACCTGCGGGACCTTCTCGCGGTCGGCGTGGCCGGCGAGGTCGTAGTAGATCTTGCCGCTGCACAGCAGCAGGCGGGTCACCTCAGCGGGATCGACATCGGGCTCGGCGAGCACCGGGTGGAAGCGGCCCCCCGCGAGCTCGTCGACGTGGCTTGTCGCCTGCGGCAGGCGCAGCAGCGACTTCGGCGTCATGATCACGAGCGGGCGCTGCTTGGCGATCCGCGCCTGGCGGCGCAGCAGGTGGAAGTACTGGGCCGGCGTCGTGCAGTTCGCAACGCGGATGTTGCCCTCGGAGGCGAGCTGCAAGAACCGCTCGAGCCGCGCCGAAGAGTGCTCCGGCCCGGACCCTTCGTACCCGTGCGGCAGCAGCAGCGTGAGCCGCGAGGTCTGGCCCCACTTCGCGAGCCCCGAGACGATGAACTGGTCGATGATCACCTGGGCGCCGTTGACGAAGTCGCCGAACTGCGCCTCCCAGAGCACGAGCGTCTCCGGTCCCTCCTGCGAGTAGCCGTACTCGAACCCGAGGCACGCCATCTCGCTGAGCGGACTGTTGTGCAGTTCCATCGGCGCGAGCGCGCCAGGGAGGTGCTGCATCGCGCAGTATTCCTGGCCGGTCCTCGGGTCGTGCAGCACGAGGTGGCGCTGCGAGAACGTGCCGCGCTCGGCGTCCTGGCCCGTGAGCCGGATCGGGATCCCCTCGGTCAGCAGCGAGGCGAACGCGAGCGCCTCGGCGTGCGCCCAGACGATCCCGCCGCCCGGGCCGAGCGCTTCGTTGCGCTGCTCGAGCTGGCGCACGAGCTTCGGATGGATCGTGAACCCGTCCGGCACCGCCTGGAGCTCCCGGTTGAGGACCCGCAGCCGGTCGGCCGAGACCGCGGTCTTGACCTCGGGCGAGGCGGTCCGGTCGAGCTGGTACTCGCCGGTCGCGTGCTCGATCTCCTTCGCGTGCGCGATCCGCTCCTTCAGCCTGTGGTGCTCGTCGGTCAGCGTCGACCAGACCTGGTCGGTCATCTCGGTCGACTCCTGCTCGGTGACGACGCCCTGCTCGATCAGGAGCTTCGCGTACAGCTCGCGGACCGGCGAGTGCTTCTTGATCACCTGGTACATCTCCGGCTGGGTGTACGCCGGCTCGTCCGCCTCGTTGTGGCCGAAGCGCCGGTAGCCGATCAGGTCGATCAGGACGTCGTGGCCGAACTCCTGGCGGAACGCGAACGCGAGCCGCACCGCGGCGATGCAGGCGCCGACGTCGTCGCCGTTGACGTGGATGATCGGGACGTCGTAGCCCTTCGCGAGATCGGACGCCCATGTCGTCGAGCGCGCGTCCTCCGGATCGGTGGTGAAGCCGACCTGGTTGTTCTGGATCAGGTGGATCGTGCCACCGACCGTGTAGCCGTCGAGCGCCTGGAGGTTGAGTGTCTCGGCGACGATCCCCTGACCGGGGAACGCGGCGTCGCCGTGGAGGATGATCGGGATCGCGGCGTTCGTGTCCTGGTGCGCGTGTGGGCCCTGGCGCGTCGTCTGCACCGCCCGCGTCGATCCCGCCGCGACCGGCGCGACGAACTCGAGATGCGACGGGTTCGACTCCAGGCGCACGATGATCGACTCGCCGCTCCCGAGCTGATACGCGCCCTGCGCGCCGTGGTGATACTTGACGTCGCCGGTGCCGCCCTGCGGGATCGTCGTGATTGGCTCGAGCGTCGAGGAGCCCTCGAACTCGGCGAAGATCGTGTCGTACGGCCGCCCAAGGTTGTGCGCGAGGACGTTGAGACGGCCGCGGTGGGCCATCCCGATCACGACCTCGCGGGCGCCGCGCGTCGCGGCGAGCTGGATGATCTCGTCGAGCATCGGCACGGTCATGTCGAGGCCCTCGATCGAGAACTGCTTCTGACCGAGATAGGCCTTGTGCATGAACCGCTCGAGCGCGTCGACCTCGGTCAGCCGCTTGAGCAGCGCCTTCTGCTCGTCGTGCGTGAGCGGCTTGCGGAACGTGCCGGACTCGATCGCGCTGCGCAGCCAGAGGCGCTGGCGGTGCGACGCGATGTGCTCGATCTCGTACGCGATCGGGCCGCAGTACGTCTCGCGCAGGTGCGGGAGCGCGTCCGCGAGCGTCGCGCCCGGGACGTACATGCGCAGGATCCGCGCCGGGATCTTCGCCATCAGCTCGGGGGTCAGGCCGAGCGGCTCGGGATCGAGCGCCGGATCGCCCTCAGGCTCGCGGCCGAGCGGGTCGAGTCGCGCCGCGAGGTGACCGTGCGTGCGGTGCGCCTTGAGCAGCGAGGTCGCCGCCTGGACGGCCTGGAGCAGCTCCTCGTCGGGCGGAGCGCTGACGGCGGCGGGCGCGGGAGCCCCGGCGCCGGCCGTCGGCGCGGGCGGCGGCGGCAGCTCGGGAAGCTCGACGTCGAGGTCGGCAAAGACGCCTTCGTAGAACGACGACTCGCCCTGCAACAGCGCCTCGACGCGCTGGAGGAAGCGACCCGACTCGGCGCCCTGGATGATCCGATGGTCGTAGGTCGAGGTCATCGTCATGACCTTCTCGGCGCCGATCGTCGCGCCGACGTTGCCGAGCCCGACGGGGTAGGCGATCGAGCCGGTGGCGACGATCGTGCCCTGGCCGGTCATCAGCCTCGGCACCGACGCGACCGTCCCGATCCCGCCGGGGTTGGTCAGCGTCAGATTGCCGCCGGTGAGATCGTCTGCGCTCAGCGTGTTCGTGCGTGCCTTCTCGACCAGAGCGTTGTAGGCATCCAGGAACGCCGCAAACGACAACCGGCCTGCGTCGCGAATCACCGGCACCATCAGCGTGCGGCTCCCGTCCTTCTTCTCGACGTCGACCGCGAGGCCGAGGTTGACCCCGCCGTCGTGGACCCGGTGGGGCTTGCCGTCGACGTCCTCGAAGTGGTGGGCCATGACCGGCATCTCCTCGGTCGCGACGCGCGCAATCGCATACGCGATCAGGTGCGTGAAGGAGACCCGCCGGCCGGCGTTCTTGAGTTGCTTGCGGCGCTCGTCGAGCGTCGTCACCGTCATCGTGCGGAACGAGGTCGCGGTCGGAATCGAGCGGCTCTCGTCCATGTAGCGCGCGAGCACCGCCGCGCCGCCCCGCAACAGCGTGCTCGTCGCCGCGGGCGCGGCCGGCGCGGCGCTCGCGCCGTTGCCCGCGGCCGCGAGCACGTCCGCCTTCGTGATGCGCCCGCCCCGTGCGCTCCCCTGGACGCCGGAGATGTCGATGCCCTTGGCGGCCGCAACCCTGCGCGCGACCGGCGAGACGTTCCCGCCGCCGTCGACGACGACAGCGGGCGCGACCTCCGCGCCAGCCCCAGACGAGGCGGGCGCGTACGCGACGGGGGGTGCGGCGCCGCTGGTCGTCATCCGCGCGATCACCTGACCGACCGTGACCGTGTCGCCCTCGGCGGCGAGGATCTCGGTGATCGTCCCGGTCGCCGGCGCCGGCAGCTCCATGTCGACCTTGTCGGTCGAGATCTCGACGACGGTGTCACCGTCCGTGACGGCGTCGCCGACCTTGACCGACCACTCCAAAATCGTTCCCTCGGTCACGGACTCACCGCCGGTCGGGGTGACGATGTCGATCGTCTCGCCGATCGCCGCCTCGGTCTCGGTCCCGGTCTCGGCCTCGACCGTCTCCGCCGTGCTCGCGCCGTTCGTGGAGATCTCAGCCAGCAGCGTGCCGACGGCAACCGTGTCGCCTTCCCCGGCGTGGATCTTCACGACCGTTCCGGCCACCGGCGAGGGCACCTCGGCATCGACCTTGTCGGTCGAGATCTCGACGAGGGTCTCGTCGATGCCGACCGGGTCACCTTCTTGCTTGCGCCACTCGAGGATCGTGCCTTCGGCAACGGAGTCGCCCATCGCGGGCATCGTCACCTGGACGGTCGTACCGGTTTGCACTGCCATCCAGTTCAACTATACGGTGTGCCGATTGATACAGACGGGTCTCGCTGATGACGATTGACGCGATCGGCCCAGACGAATCCGAGCGACCCGCAGAACGGCCCGAGACCCCCGAGCACCGCGACCGTGACGGCAAGCCAGAACGGGATCACCCGCATCTTTGCCGCGGCGATGCAGAGCAGCGACATCCCGATCCACATCAGCCCGTGCGTGAGGCCGAGGATGAACGTCGCCGGCTCCGGATTACCGAGGCCGAAGGCACACACGAGCAGGCCGAGATACACCCCCGAGTGGATGAACGAGATCCACTCGAGACGCCGAAACGTGATCCAGCTCAACACGGTCAGCCGAGGATCGCGGCCATCCGCCGCAGGGGTTCGTCCGCCTCCGGGGGCCACTCGGCGACGTCCGCCGGCCACCACGCGAACACGTCGTGCTCATGATCATTGGCGACGATCGCGCCGGGAGCGAGCCACGCCTGCCCGACGAGCAGCGCGACGCCGCTCGGCAGCATCACGAGCGCCTCGATCCGGATCCGCTCCGCCTGGACCGACCACTCCTCGGCGAGCTCGCGGACCATCGTGTCGGTCGGGTTCTCGTCGACCTCGACCGAGCCGCCGGCGCCGAGCGCCCAGCGGCCGGCCCAGGACGCCAGCCACGCGGCTCGGCGGCCGGCGAGCCAGCGGCCCTCGGCGTCGCGGACGACCAGCATCGCCGCGAGACTCCCCGCCGCATTCGCGGGAATCAGACGCAGCGCCCAGCGGGCGGGCTGGAGCTCGAGCTTGAGCCGGCCGTCGCGCACCTCGTAGCCCGCGAGCCGCCCGGCAAGCCCGTCGTGGCTGGGCGAGCCGCGCCGGCGCAGCGCATCGAGCGCGACGTCGGCAGCGTCGATCTCGCTCTGCTCGGGCTCGAATGGATCCCGCAGCCACGAGACCTCGATCTCGGCAGGATCCCACGGACCGCGCGCCAACAAGCCGGGTGCTGTCGCCACGCGCTACACGGTAGCGGGGTAGGCTCGCGAGCCGTGCCGCGACGACTGAAGCATTGGGGCTGGGGATACGAGGACGAACAGCCGTCACTCGAGGACCAGCGCGCGCTCGCCCAGCTGTTGCGTTCACGTCTGGGGTTCGGATTATCCGAACCCCAACCACCCAGCCCGCTGCCGGCGCTCTCGGAGCCGCGCCTGCGGGCGCCCGACGCGCTCAGCGAGATCTGCTTCGCCGACGACTACGAGCGGGCGCTGCACAGCTACGGCCGCTCGTACCGTGACATCGTGCGCGCGTTCCGTGGCCGTTACGAGCACCCGCCGGACGTCGTCGCGCGCCCCCGCACCGAGAGCGAGGTCCAGGCGGTACTCGACTGGGCGATCGAGGCGGGCGCCGCCGTGATCCCGTTCGGCGGGGGCACGAGCGTCGTCGGCGGCGTCGAGCCGCGCATCGACGGCGACTACACGGGCGTCGTGACGATCGACCTGAAGGGGCTCGACCGGGTGCTCGAGATCGACCGCACGTCCCTGTCCGCGCGAATCCAGGCCGGCGCGAACGGGCCGGTGCTCGAGGAGCAGCTGAGCGCGCACGGCCTGACGCTGCGTCACTTCCCGCAGTCCTTCGAGTTCTCGACGCTCGGCGGCTGGATCGCGACGCGAGCGGGCGGGCATTTCGCGACCCTCTACACCCACATCGACGACCTCGTCGAGTCCGTGCGCGCGCTGACGCCGGCCGGCGCCTGGGAGTCGCGCCGGCTGCCCGGATCGGGCGCGGGCCCCTCGCCCGATCGGATGCTGCTCGGCTCGGAGGGCACGCTCGGGATCATCACCGAGGCGTGGGTCCGCGTCCGGCCACGACCGACGTACCGGGCGTCGGTGGGGGTGCGCTTCGAGGACTTCGAGGCCGGCGCCGAAGCGGTGCGGGCGCTCTCGCAGTCGGGTCTGTATCCGTCGAACTGCCGGCTGATCGACGCCGCCGAGGCCGCCATGACCGGCGCCGGCGACGGCAGCCACGCGCTGCTCGTGCTCGGGTTCGAGTCGGCCGCGCACGACGTCGAGCCGTGGATGTCGATGGCACTCGACGCGAGCGCCGAGCGCGGCGGCACGTGGGAGCGCCGCCCGGAGCAGGGCGACGGCGTCAGCGGGTGGCGCGAGGCGTTCCTGCGCGCCCCCTACCTCCGCGACACCTTCATCGCGCTCGGTGTTCTGTCGGAGACGTTCGAGACCGCGATCACGTGGGAGCGCTTTCCCTCGTTTCACGAGCGCGTGCTCGAGCGCACACGCACGGCCGTGCGCGAGGTGTGCGGCGCCGGCTCGGTCACGAGCCGCTTCACGCACGTGTATCCGGACGGGCCCGCCCCGTACTACACGGTCCTCGCGCCCGTCCGTCGCGGCGCGGAGCTCGAGCAGTGGGCGGAGATCAAGCGCGTCGCGGCCGATGCGGTGATCGAGTGTGGGGGCACGATCACCCACCACCACGCGGTCGGGCGCGACCACCGGCCCTGGTACGACCGTCAGCGCCCGGAGTCCTTCGCGGCGGCGCTCCGCGGCGCCAAGTCCGCGGTCGATCCAACCGGGGCGCTCAACCCCGGCGTGCTCGTCGACCCTGCGTAGCGGCGGCGCTTGGCCTCGTACAGCCGCCGGTCGGCGGCCCGGTACAACGCATCGAAGTCGTCGCCGTCGATCGGAGCGCTCGCGATGCCGGTGCAGTGCTCTGCGCGCCCCGCGCAGGCGGCGCGAATCCGCTCCGCGAGCGGCTCCGCCGCCTCCGGATCGGAGTGCGAGACGAGCACGGCGAACTCGTCGCCGCCGATCCGGGCGAGCGCGTCCGTCGGACGTAGCGTGGAGCGGATTCGGTCGGCAAACCACGCGAGCAGCTGGTCGCCGGCGACGTGCCCGTGGCTGTCGTTGTAGCCCTTGAAGTCGTCGAGGTCGATGATCATCAGCGCGACCGGAATGCCGTGGCGGCCGACCCTGCCGAGCTCGGCGGCGGCCGCGTGGTCGAGGCCGCGGCGGTTCAGGCATCCGGTCAGCGGGTCGGTGACCGAGGCCATGTCGAGCTTGCGGCGGCGGACCTCGTGGTTATACGCCGTCCACGCGCTGATCGTGGCGGCGCCGCCGAGGCCGCCGAGCATCAGCACCGCGCGACCGAGCGCCTGGCCGGTGACCGCGGCCAGCACGGCGTAGGCGGTCAGGCCGATCGCGCCGACGAGCTTCACCGACCAGATCGGATACGACGCACCGACGAACACGATCGGCGCGAAGAACAGGCTCGTCACGGGACTGTTCATGCCCCCATCGGCGAGCGCCGCGACCGCGATCAGACCGAGGTCGAGCATCGTCCAGGTGAGAAATGCAAGCTCGCGCCAGCGCGACTCGATCATCCGCCGCCACGGGAGCACGAACGCCACGAGTCCTCCGAGCAGGCCGACGATCCACGTCGCGAAGAACAGCGCGCGGTGCGCCTTGCCGCCGCCGTCGATCGCATAGAACAGCGCCGGGATGCAGATGATGACCGTCGTCCACGCGCCGGTCCACACCGAGTTGAGGCGGAACTGGACCTCGAGCGGCTCGATCGGAGACGCGCGACGCAGCTCGGTGAGCGCGGCGGCGGCCGAGCGCCGCAGGCGGTCGGCCCGAGCGATGATGGTGGTGGGCATGGGCGACTGACCCAGTCGTTGGTTACTAACCAACAACAATCGGCGCCTGATCCGAATACTGGACTGAGATGTGCCCACGAGGGACAACCGTTGCGTCTGAGCGTCGCTCGTAACCGCCGCTCGCGACGGCCGCGGCGCCCGCTTAAGCGCCGCGGCGCAGGATGGGGTGCACCTCAGGGAAATCTGAGGCGCAGACGTGGGCGCTTACCCGATGTGGGCGCTTCGGCTTAGACGCATGCTGCAGGCATGCTCGATACCGCCCTCATCACACCACGGCGCCGCCTCCCGGGCGGCCGCCCGTTTCACCTGCAGCCGCCGTGCGTCGCAGCCTGCACCGCGCGGTCCGGCTCGTCGTCGCCGACGTGATCTGCAGCGCCGTGTACGGCCTGCTGTCGGTGACGCTGCTCGTCGTCAGTCATCGGCTCGGGGCCGGCGACGGCGGCTACGGGTTCTTGCTCGGCGCGCTTGGGGTGGCCTCGTGCTCCCGACCTCGCTCGGCGGGATCGTCGCAGGCTCGCTCGTCGCCGGCCCGCTCGTGTCGCTGCTCGGCGTGCAGGGCGCGCTGCTCAGCGCGGGGCTGTTCGTGCTCGGCGCGGCGGCGCTGCTCCTGCGCCGCCCCTTGCCGCCGCTCCGGGCGCCTGTGATTGCGCAGCCGAAGGCCGCGTGAGCGTCCAGACGTCGACCTCGGTCCCGCTCATCGGATGGACGACCCGCTCGGTCGGCGTCATGCCGAGCTTCGCGGCGACTCGCTGCGAGCGGGCGTTCTCGGGATGGATGATCGAGATCAGCTCGGGGAGCTGGAGATCGCCCACGGCGTGGTCACGCACCGCCGTCGCGCCCTCGGTCGCGAGTCCCCTGCCCCATGCGTGCCGCGCGAGGCGCCACCCGATCTCGACCCGCGTCGCGAGCACCGGTATGAACGTCGGGTAGCCGAGTCCGATGAATCCGAGCAGGTCGCCTGCGCGCTCGCCGGTGCGGGCCTCGGCCGCCCAGAAGCCGAAGCCATGCGCCTCCCAGTGCGCCGTGACGATTTCGTAGAACGCCGTCGCCGGGACCGGTGTTCGCGGTCGGCTGAGGTGGCGCGTCACCTCGGGATCGGCGTTGATCTGCGCCATCACGACCTCATCGGCGCGCCGCCAGGGGCGCAGCCGCAGGCGCCGGGTGAGGAGCTCCGGCGCCGCGCGGCGGGCGTCGCTGCGCCGCTGCTGCGAGGCGGCGCTCATCGCCCGAGCGCGTCGAGCACCGCCCGCGCCGACGGCGCGACCTCGGCCGGCAGGCGCGGCAGCAGCTCGCCCCACCCCGGCTGCTGCGCGATGGCCTCGCGGACGTAGCGGACCGCCGTCTCGAGGTCGCCGGCCGCAGCGGTCCCGAGCCCCGCCCAGAACCTCAGCTCATGGTTCTCCGGCGCGAGCTCGCTCGCCTGCCGGTACAGCCGGGCGGCATCCTCGTGGCGTTCCTCGTACACGAGCTCGTCCGCGCGGCTCGCGAGCTCGTAGGCGTCGTGCAACCGCAGCAGGCGGCGCAGTTCCGGCAACGGCTCCGGGTGGTCCTCGACGCGCAGCGACACGAGCGACTCCCACGGCTCGCCCGCCGCGGGCGCGACCAGGATCGCGGCGGATTGGCGACCGCGAATGTCGCCGCCGGCCGCCTCGGCCGCCTCGAGCGCCGTCAGCAGCCGCTCGGGGAACGGACCCTCGGCGGCCGTGTACGCCGCGAGCATCGACGGCCACACGGTGTCGTTGGCCATGATATTCGCCTGACAGGAGACCGCGTCGCCGACGACGTGGCCGGCGTAGGGCACGCAGCTCGCGCCGGTGTGCGCGGCGACGCCCCCGTGTGCGTCGACGATCGCGACCTGGCGCCCGGCGGCGCCGGGGTCCGCGGCGACGAGTTGGGCGAGCGCCTGCGTCGCATCGGCGCCGCGCTCGAGCAGAGTCAGGCCGTGCGGTCCATACGACACCTCAGCGTTGGCCTGCGTCGCGACCGCGCCGACGCCCGCGCGCGCCCACGGGACGATTGGGCCGACCGAGAACCAGTGCGACTGCACCGCGACGCCGAGCGCACCCGTGACCGGGTCGCGCGCGACGATCGAGTAGGTCCCTTGACGAGCGCGCTGGATGGTGTGCAGGATGGACGGGATCGCGCGAGGATATAGCGTGGCCGGCGCGGCGTCGGGCAACCTTTTGCCCCGGTGGAGGGGTTGAACAGGGTGATGATCGACTGGCCGACGACAGGTCGGGCGCGGGCGGAGTTCGAGCACTTCGTCGCCGGCGCCGCGGACGAGCTACTGCGGACCGGATACCTGATCGTATGGGACCTCGCTGAGGCGGAAGACCTCGTCCAGGAGACACTCGTGCGCGTCGCTCGACGGTGGCCGCGGGTGCGCCGGATGGAACATCCGATCGCGTACGCGCGGCGGATCCTCGTCAACCTCGCGCTCGACGGCGGTGAGCGCCGGACGCGCCGGCGCCGGGAACTCGACGTGGAGCTCGTCGGCGGGCGACCGGAGACGACGTCGGCGGACGCCGCCGCACGGGTCGCCGTCCGCGGCGAGCTGATCGCGGCAGTGGCGGCGCTTCCGCCGCGCCAGCGCGCTGTGCTCGTGCTGCGCTATTTCGTCGACCTCCCCGAACGCGAGGTGGCGGCTGCACTCGGCTGCTCGCTCGGCACGGTCAAGAGCACGGCCTCGCGCGGGCTCGCGCGGCTGCAACGGGAGCTCGGCGAGCCTGATCGTCAGCCATCCGTCGTACCCGACACCGGAAGGAGCAACCGATGATGCCGATCGAGGAACTCGAGGCGGAGCTGCGTGCCGCAATGGCGGAGCGGGCATCGCACGTGCCGCACGGTGCGCTCGCCGGGCTGCGCGCGATCGATTACCGCCCGCGCGGCCGCCGGCTTCGCCCACGGCTCGCGATCGGGGCGGTCGCATCGTTCGCCGGAGCAACGGCCGCGACGGTCGCGCTGGTCAGTTTCGGCGCGAGCGCGCCTGAGGCGTTCGCCGGCTGGACCCGCTCGCCGTCGCAGCCGACGCGCGCGCAGATCGCAAGCGCCGAGAGGGACTGCCAAAGCCGCCTGGTGGGCACGCCGTCGGCGATCGCGGCGAACGCAAAGCCGGTCCTGATCGACAGTCGCGGACCGTTCTCGTTCGTCATCTACGCGAGCGAGAACGCAACGGCCACGTGCATTGACGGGCCGCAGTTCACGTCGGTGCTGGGGGCCAACGGTCCGGGTGCGGGGGTCGCGCCGGCCGGCGAGATCCGGCTGATCTCGGAGCACCTGACGACGCGCGATGGCCACCCGTACTCGCTCGTCGAGGGTCACGTCGGCGCCGGCGTCACCGCGACGACGCTCGTGCTCGCCGACGGCACGAAGGTCACTGCGAGTCTCGCGAACGGGTGGTTTGCGGCGTGGTGGCCGGGGAGCCACGACGTGACCGCCGCCGAGATCACGACCGGGAGCGGGACGCGAACCGAGACGTTTCCGACCTCGCCCGCCCCACCCGCCGGCGCGAGCATCGTAGGGTTCGCCGGCGGCGGCACCGGGGGCCGCGCCCGCAGCGGCTTCACGAGCATCTCGTCGGCGCGCCGGTAGGGCGTGTGATACGCCTCCGGGCGTGAGCGCGATCGCGGTGCTCGGCCCCGGGGGCGTTGGCGGATTCGTCGCCGCCGCGCTCGCGCGCGCCGGCGAGGAGGTGACGGTGATCGCGCGCGAGCCGACCGCCGAGGTGATCGTGGCCCGAGGGATCGCGGTCCAGAGCGTACGGCTCGGCGAGTTTGTGGCGAGGCCGTCGGCGGTGTCTGAGCTGGCCGAGCCCGTCGACGTGTTGGTGGTGGCGACAAAGGCGACCGGTTTGCGACAGGCGTTGGGGCGAGTTGTGGCGACGGCGCAGCTCGTCGTGCCGCTGCTCAACGGGCTCGAGCACATGGCCGTCCTGCGCGATCGGTTCGGCGCCGGGCGCGTCGCCGCCGGCGTGATCCGGGTCGAGTCGGATCGGCCGGCGCCCGGGCGGATCGTGCAGACGAGCCCGTCCGTGCGGGTCGACCTGGCCGCCGATCACGCTGACCTGCGCCCGGCGCTCGAGGCGTTCGGCGCGAGGCTCGGGGGCGCGGGCATCCCCGTGCAGTTCGGACCGAACGAGGCCCAGATCCTATGGTCGAAGCTCGTGCGCTTGTGCGCGCTGGCGTGCACGACGAGCGCAAGCGATCGCCCGATCGGGTTCATCCGCAGCGACCCGGAATGGCGGGCCGCGCTGATCGGCTGCATCTCGGAGGCCGCCGCGGTGGCGAATGCCGACGGGGCTCGGATCGACCCGGCGGCGACGCTCGTTGAGCTCGAGGAAGCACACGCATCGCTCTCATCGTCGATGGCGCGCGACATCGCGTCGGGTCGCGAGCCCGAGCTCGACGCGATCGCCGGCGCCGTGATGCGGGCGGGGCGGCGACACGGGATCGAGTGCCCGACGATCGCACGGCTCAGCGCGGCGATCGCGGCGCGCGCCGGGCACGATCGCTGATGCCACGGGGTGTGGCGGCCGACGCCGAGCTCGCCGAGGGGTCGGGTGCAGGTGCAGGTGCGCTTTCGGGGTCGGGCGCGCGTTCGGGTGCGGGTGCGCGTTCGGGTGCGGGTGCGGGTGCAGTGCGAGTGCGGATCGGGTCTGCGCTCGGCACGCCCGGCCCTGCACAACGTGAAATGTCCGCGCCGGGTTCGACGTTTTGCCAGATAAGCACCGCCACGGTGCTTATCTGCACAAAGTTCGCGACGGCGGCGTTTGTTTTCACGTTGTGCCGGGCCAGGGTCGCGTCAGCCCCGGGGGGTCGGGTGAGCCCGGGGGGTCGGGTGAGCCCGGGGGGTCGGGTGAGCCCGGGGGGTCGGGTGAGCCCGGGGGTCGAGTGAGCCCGGGGGTCGGGTGAGCCCGCGGAGTCAGAGCGGCGGCTGGAGCGGGGGCGGCGCGCCGGGGCCGGGCGCGTGGGCCGGCTCGGCGATCTCCTCGGAGGCGACCGCGTCGACGACCTCTTCCTCCTGCTCGGCGACGCCCTGGTCGTGGTCGCCGTCGCACAGGATCCGGAACGCGCCGGTGACGCCGCCGTCGGCCTGGAGCACGATCCCGGGCAGGATCTCCTCACCCTCTTCGAGCCCGAGCCGCTCGATGTCGAAGTGGGTCATCCCGATCCCCCAGGTGTGGTGCCCGGGGTTCTCGCGGTCATGCGCAGCGACGCCTTGAGCGAGCCGCTCGAGCAGGTAGGCGATCTTGCTCGTTTCCGCCATCGGCGGTGACAAGCTTACCCGGCTAGGAGCGCTCGATCAGCTCGATTCTGTAGCCGTCCGGATCCCGGACGAAGCACAGCCGGTTGCCACCCTCACGCACCGTGTACGGCGGGCGCTCGGGCTCGATGCCCTGCCCGCCGAGGCGCGTGAGCGTGGCATCGAGGTCGGAGGTCGTGATCGCGATGTGGCCGTAGCCGGTCCCGATCTCGTACGGTTCCTCGCGTCCGATGTTGTAGGTGAGCTCGAGCCTCGGCTCGGGGCCGTCGTCGGGGAGTCCCATGAAGACGTTGATCGCCTCCTCGCGGATCGGGATCCGGCCGATCTCGTTGAAGCCGAGCGCGTTGTAGAACGCGACCGAGCGATCGATGTCGGTGATGCGGTAGCAGGTGTGGATCAGCGACATAGTGCGCGCAGGGTATCGTGTGCGCGCGGCCGCTGCGCAGGCGTTGCTGAGGGCGAGCGTGCTGTGAGGCCCGCCACCGTCTAGGATCGGAGCTCAGCATGATCATCGAGCGCTCCATGGACGACCGGTGGCTGTCGAACACCTACCTGGTCGCCGACGAACTCGGCTCGCACGCGGTCATGATCGACGCCGGCGGTCCGGTGGCGCCGCTGCTCGACGTGCTCACGCGGATGCGCTTTGTGCTCACCCACATCCTGCTCACACACCACCATCACGACCACGTCGCCGAGCTCGACGTGGTGTTGGAAGCGCACCCCGGCACGCCGGTGCTGATCCACGAGCTCGAGCGCGATCTGGTCCCGGGCGCCACCGGAACGATGCAGCCCGGCCAGCCGATCCACAGCGGCGCGATCGAGATCCAGCCCCTCCACACTCCCGGCCACACCGCCGGGATGCTGTCGCTGCTTGTCAACGGTACCGACGTGTTCACCGGCGACACGCTGTTCAAGGGCTCGGTCGGCGGCGTGCGCGCACCCGGCCACACGACGTACGCGGATCTCAAGTCCTCGATCATGGACACGCTGCTGACGCTGCCCGCCGAGACCCGGATCCATCCCGGCCACACCGACCCGACGACCGTGGCCGACGAGCTCGAGCACAACGCCTTCGTGCGGATCTGGCGCGGCCTGGACCCGGAGGGCAACGAGCCCTGCACGGCCCTCGGCGAGCCCGCCACGTTGATCCTGCTCGGCGAGGACTACGACGGCGGGCACAAGGCCTGGGTTCGCTGGCCCGACGGGTCGGACGACATCGTGCCGGGATCGCGCGTGCAGCGGGGCTGAGCGGCCGAACGCAAAGTTTCCTTCGCTACCCGACGGAAACGTTGCATGGCCGGCACCGACTGACGCCCGGATAGCATTCAGCGCGCAGTGGCGAAGGACAAGATCCCCACCTCACGCGTGGGGCGTACCGCCAGGATTGGGGGGCTTGCAGCCGGACAGGCGATCCGTCAGGCGGGAACCCGCGCAGCGAATGTCGCCCGGAGCAAGGAGCAGCGCGACGCCGCGCTCGAACGGCGCCACATCGAGGCGGCGGAGCAGATCGTCACCGCCCTGGGGACGATGAAGGGGGCCGCGATGAAGGTCGGCCAGGTGATGTCGTTCCTCGATGTCGGGCTCGTGCCGCCGGAGTATCGCGACGAGTTCCAGCGCAAGCTGGGAGCGCTGCGCGACGCGGCGCCGACGGTCACCTTCAAGGACATGCGCAAGGTGATCGACGAGGAGTTCGACGATCCACTCGGCGACGTGTTCGAGGAGTTCGACGAGGAACCGATCGCCGCCGCCTCGATCGGTCAGGTCTACCGCGCGACGCTCATGGACGGCCGGCGCGTCGCCGTCAAGGTCCAGTATCCCGGGGTCGCGGCAGCCGTCCGGGCCGACATGCAGAACCTCGGCCTGATCCTACGCCTCGCAAAGCGGATCGCACCCGGGATGGATCCGAAGGCGATCGGCGACGAGATCCGCGAGCGGATCCACGAGGAGCTCGACTACGAGCTCGAGGCCCAGAACCAGCGCACGCTCGCGCGGATCTTCCGCGGCCACCCGTTCATCATGATCCCCGAGGTCGTCACGTCCTTGTCCCGCGAGCGCGTGCTCGTCACCGAGTACGTCGAAGGTCAGGGCTTCGAGGAGCTGAAGGCGCTCCCGCAGGAGGAGCGCGACCGAATCGGAGAGATCCTGTTCCGGTTCTACTTCGGCTGCAACTTCCGCCACCACCAGTTCTCGGGCGATCCCCATCCGGGGAACTCGATGCTGCTCGCCGACGGCCGGGTCGCGTTCCTCGACTTCGGCCTGTTCAAACGGATGCCGGCGGGCGCGGTCGAGCTCGAGATGGACGTCGCCCGCGCGATCATCGAGGGCGACACGGGCACGATCATGCGGCTCGGTACGGAAACCGGGTTCTTCCCCGAGCCGGACAAGTTCAGGCCGGAGCGCGTGCTCGAGCACTTCCGCGCGGCCACCTCGTGGTACACGACCGACGAGTACGTCGAGCTGACCCCCGAATACGCCACGCAGGTCCTGATCGACATGAGCGATCCCCGGTCGGAGTACTTCGGCTACCTGCGCCACGAATCCGCTCCGCCGGACCATCTGTTCGGACGGCGGATGGAGGTGCTGACGCTGGCGGTCCTCTCGCAGCTCTACGCTCGCGGCAACTTCTGTCGGATCGCCCGCGAATGGTTCTACGGCGACCCGGCCGAGACCGAGCTCGGACGTCAAGAGGCCCGGTTCTACGCGCGCGCGGCCGCGTAGATCCGTGCAGCGGCTACGGCGGTCACCCCCGTCGGACCGCCGCTCGCTACCGCCCTGCGGTGTTCACCGCAACCCCGGGCCCCGGGCTACCTGAGCGAAAGCTACTACACCCGCTGGATCTGTACCAGGCTTGTCGTGCCCGGCCGGCCGCTCGGGAGCCCAGCGGTGATGCCCACGCGAGCGCCCGACTTGACCCAGCCGAGCTCGACGACGCGGCGCGCCGCATCCGCGATCAGCGCCTCGGTGATCTCGTGGCGGCGCATCGACGCCGCCTGCACGCCCCACATGAGGCTGCAGCGGCGCACCGTCTCGCGCCCGGGCGAGAGCGCGTAAATCGGCACCTGCGGTCGATGCGCGGACAGCAGGCGGGCCGAGCGGCCGGACAGGGTCGGCACGACGAGCGCGGCGAGGTGCAGATCGCGCGCCGCCGCACACGCGCTGTAGGCGACGGTGTACGCGGCATCACGGGCGTCGCGCCGGACGCGCTCCTCGTTCCACATCCGGTACGGGAGCGTGTGCTCGGTGCGCTCGGCGATCGAGGCCATCATCTCGACGGCGCCGACGGGGTGTGCGCCGATCGCGGTCTCCTGCGAGAGCATCACGGCATCGGTGCCGTCGAGGATCGCGTTGGCGACGTCGGCGACCTCGGCGCGGGTCGGGCGCGACGAGGCGACCATCGAGTCGAGCATCTGGGTGGCCGTGATCGACGGCCGCGCGAGCCGCCCGGCGATCCGCAGCAGCTGCTTCTGGACGATCGGGACATCCTCGATCGGCAGCTCGATCCCGAGATCGCCCCGGGCGATCATCACGCAGTCCGCCGCGCGAATGATCTCCTCGGCGGCGTCGACCGCCTGCGGCTTCTCGATCTTCGCGATCAGCGGCAGCCGCGTGTGCTTGCGCACGCTCGTCACATCCTCGGCAGTCCGCACGAACGACAGCGCGATGAGGTCGACGCCGATCGATTCGCCGAACCGCAGCATGTCGAGATCCTCCTCGGGCACGGCCGGCAGTCCCCGCGTCGACCCCGGGATGTTCAGCCCCTGGCGCGACGCGACGGATCCGCCGATCTCGACCGCGGTCTCGATCTCCCCGCTGCCCGCCCTGACGGTCTCGACCCGAAGGCGGATCGCCCCGTCGGCGAGGTAGATCACATCGTTTCGTTCGACCGCGCTCGCGAGGCCTCCCCAACTCACCGACAGGCGCTCACCGTTACCGACGCCGTTGGATCCGCACATCAGCACCAGCCTCTCGCCGGGCTTGAGCTCGGCGAGGCCGTCCTCGACGGCCCCGATCCGGATCTTCGGCCCGGGCAGGTCCTGCAGAATCGCGACCTGCCGGCCGGCGGCCGACGCCGCGGCGCGCACGCGCTCGGCGTTCTCGGCATGCAGCTCGCGGTCTCCGTGCGAGAAGTTCAGGCGCGCGACATCGACGCCGGCCGCAACCATCCTGGTCAGCGTTTCGGGGTCCCTCGAGGCGGGGCCGATCGTGGCGACGATCTTCGTGCGGCGCATCGGATGGGACGCTACTCGACGAACCGTCCGTTCTCGTTAAGCACTTGTCCATCTACACCCATCCGTCCACCTTCCCTGAGGTCACAGATGAGGTCCCAGTGGAGCGCGGAGACGTTCGTCCCGCCGGTCTCGGGGTAGGAGCGACCAAGCGCGAGGTGCACCGTCCCGGCCATCTTCTCGTCGAGCAGGATCGCGCCGGTCGGGCGGTCGATGCCGGTGTTCGTGCCGATCCCAAGCTCGCCGAGGAACGCGGCGCCGTCGTCGATCGCCAGCGCCGAGCGCAGATAGTCCTCGCCCCTGTCCGCCCGCGCCTTGACCACCTTCCCCCGGTCAAAGGTCAGCTCGACTCCCGAGACCTCGACCCCGCGCGGGCTCGACGGGATCGTGAAGCGGATCGTGCCCGCGGCTGACGCCTCGATCGGGCCGGTGAAGACCTCGCCGCTGGGCATGTTGCGCTTGCCGTTTGAGTTGATCCAGGTACGACCGTCGACCCGGAGCCGCAGGTCAGTCCCGGGAGCCTCGATGTGAATCTCGTGCGCAGTCGAGAGGCGATCGACGAGCCGCTGCTGGCGCGCGCTCAGCTCGCGCCAGGCGGCGATCGCGTCGGGGCGGTCGAGGAACAGCGCGCGAGTGACGAACTCGGCGTACTCGCGCTCGCCCATCCCAGCCTGCTGCGCGAGCGCCGGCGTCGGCCAGATCGTGCCGCACCAACGAAGCGCCAGACGCGCCTCCTGGATCGGCTTGCGGGCGCGTGCCGCCCGCGCGATCAGTGCCGGATCGGTGCTGGCAAGCGCGCGCGTGTTCGACGGCGCCTCGATCCCGACGACCGCGTCAGCGGTCTGGACGTCGAGCAGGTCGAGTGACGGGAACCCGTCGAGATGGGCCTCGCGTGCATGCCGGTAGAAGTCCTCGGCCAGCTCGGCCGGTGAGAGGCGAATGACCGGCCACGCGTCGCGCTCGAGCAGGGCCACGTGCAGCGCGCGCACGAGCGGGAGCGCCCGCAGCGGCATCGCGACGAGTACCTGCTGACCGGGCTTCACCTCGAGGCACCAGTCGCACAGCAGCGCCGCAAACGCGTCGGGATCCGGTCCCCACCCGCGCCTCATGGAGCCTGCAACTCGGGAAAGTGCTCGGTGACGTGCGCGCGCAGCGTGTCGCGCACGAACTGCCGCTCGGCCTGCGACGCCATCCGGTAGCGGCCGAGCAACTCCTTCTGCCGCGACGTCTTGACGCCCGCGATCGTCCAGGAGACGGCAAGACGCTCGAACAGCAGCTCCGTCGCGCGCTGCAACGCGTCCTCGCGCTCAAGGCCGCCGCCCAGCACGCGCGCGTACTCCTGTCGGCTCGCGGGCGTCAGGGAGCCACGCAGCTCGAGGACGTTGCCGTCCGCGTCGACGTACCCACTCGTGGGTGCGGCGAGCTTTTCTCGCTGACGATGCCGGCGACCCACGTCTACCGCTGTCGCGGGTCACCCACTAGGCCGGGGCCGCCGCGGCCCGCTCGAGCTGGGCGCGGACATCGCCCGTGACCGGGTTCGCGTGGCCCGCCCACACGACCGAGGGCTCCAGCGCGGCGAGCTTGCGGATCGACGCGCGGGCCTGGTCGGTATCGATGTTGAACGCGGGGTGCGGCACGCGCGCCGCACCCTTGATCCCCGTCTGGGGGTCGAGCGTGTAGAAGCAGTCGGACACGAGCGCGAGTCGATCCGCGTCGCGGAACAGGCCGATCAGACCGGGGGCGTGGCCCGGGAGCTCGATCACCCGAAAGCCGGCGATCAGGTCGCCCTCCTGCACCGTGCCCGCGACCGTGACCTCGCCGCCGTCCCACACCGGCAGCAGCCGTCCGAGCAGCAGCCGCCCGTGCCGGCCGAGCTTTGACAGATCCCAGTAGTCGCGGAAGGCCGAACTCGATTCGGCGGCCGCGCGCTCAGCCGGATGGCAGTACACCGGCGCGTCGATGCCCGGCGCCGCGCCGCGATGATCCGCGTCGGCATGCCCGAGCACGATCCGCTTGATCCCCCCGAGGCGCGCCCCCGCAGCCCGGACCGCGCCCGTCATGTCGGAGATGCCGGCGTCGAACATCGTGACGGCGCCCTCGTGCTCGATCAGATAGACGTTCATCGTCCGCATCGGGAAGCCGCCGCGGACGATCCAGACGCCCTCGGCGATCCGCTCCGGCTCGGCCCCGTGGACCCAGGAGCGCACCTTCGTGCGCGCGTTGGCGAGCGTGGCGAGGCGGGCCTCCGCCGTCGAGCCGGCAGGCGGCAGGAAGCCGAGCTGGCGCGCGATCGCGCCGCTGTCGACATACGCTTCGTTGTGGCGGATCAGATCGTCGGTCACGGTGAGGACGTCGCAGCCCTCGATCTCGACCGGCGCGTTGTTGGGCGCGAAGCCCTGGAACAGTCCGGGCCCGGCGAACGTCCCGGTCGCGCGCCAGCGGACGGCGCTGCGGTTGCGATAGGTGGTCAGATCGAGGATCTCGAGCGTGAAATCAGGGAACGCGTCGTACAGCGCGGCGAAGTACTCGCGCACACCGCCGGGGGCGACGAGGTCCTGCTGGCCGACGAGCCGGTCGACCGCGCCCGGCGCCCACAGCGCGGTCGCGGCGTCGAGGTCATGGCGGCTGAGCGCCTCGAAGTACAGCCTGGCGATATCGGACGTGGTGGCCATCGGGGCGCCGCAGTCTACGCGCCACCAATATCGTGCGCCGCGTGAGCAGGCAACGAGAGCTCGGACGCGGGGAGCGGGTCCTGGCGGGACTGTGGCGGCTGCGCCTGCCGCTCCCGTGGCCGGGCGTGCCGCACGGCAACGCCTGGGCGATCGCCGCGGGCTCCGGGATCGTGCTCGTCGACACCGGGATGCACCAGCCCGGTTCGCTCGCGCAGCTGGAGCGCGCGCTCGACCAGGTCAACCTCCGGCTCGACCAGGTCAGCCTCGTCGTGTGCACCCACGCCCACTCCGACCACTGGGGACAGGCCGCGCCGATCTGCGAACGGGCGCGCTGCGAGCTGTGGATGCACCCCAACCACGAGCACGGCACCCGCAACGCCGACGATCCGGATGCCGCGGTCACCCGCCGGATCGAGGTGGCGCGCCAGAGCGGAGTGCCCGAGGACGCGCTGCGGCGATATGCCGACCGGGTGAGCGGGCTGCCGTCGGGGATCGCGCGCGTGGTCGCGCCCGATCGGGCGCTCGTGCCCGGCGTCGAGATCGAGACCGATCTCGGTGCGTGGAGCGTGCACGAGACGCCGGGGCACGCGCCCTCGCACGTCTGCCTGTTCCAGCGTGAGCGCCGGCTGCTGATCTCGGGCGATCACGTCCTCGGCCGAATCTCGCTGTACTACGACTACGGCTGGACGCCGGACCCCGTCGGGGAGTTCCTGGCGTCGCTCGATGTCGTCGACCGCTTGGACGCGCGGCTGGCGCTGTCCGGGCACGGCCGCCCGTTCGTCGACGTCCACGGCCACATCGAGGGCAACCGCGCGCTCGTCGGCGAACGCCTGAATGCGGTGCTCGCGGAGCTGGCCGCCGGGCCCCGGACCGCGCTCGACATCAGCCCCGGCGTGTACGGCGAGCCGCTGACGCAGTACAACGGCGCCTGGCTGCTCTCGCAGACGCTGTGCTACCTGCACCACCACGAGTCGCACGGCCGCGTGACGCGGGAGCCCGATGGTGGGCTCGAACGGTGGCGGCTGGCCGCTTGACCCATCAACCTTCACACGACTGTGTCAAGGTTGGTACAGTGCCCGCACCATGCGCATCGACGACATCATTGAGAGCTGCGACCACCCCGTCTTCTCCTTCGAGTTCTTCCCGCCG
>Ga0335069_10004117_pt1 | contig 21721 bp, 16 predicted proteins | sample Lox_Sample_11_FD_206714 | JGI IMG/M metagenome (GOLD analysis project Ga0335069, IMG submission 206714) | Soil microbial communities from Loxahatchee National Wildlife Refuge, Florida, United States - Lox_Sample_1.1 | ecosystem: Environmental > Terrestrial > Soil > Wetlands | place: USA...
TGAAACCGGAATCGGTTTGCTTCTTGAGATCATCATTGATCTCCGAGCGCATGTAACTGACCTTGACTGGCTTGCCGTCTTTGTCGGGTCCCTCGTACGAAACCTTGCCGGTTTTCGGCTCCCACTTCCATTTGCGAGAAAGCTTGAAGAGCCCCGGAATTTCGCCGTTCCAGGTGTAACGGATGGCTTCGACTTGCCCGTATGATTCAAGACCGTAGACCTTGGCAATGTCATTGATGATTGGGGCACGTTGCTGGGACCAGGAAGGTGCGGCCAGCGCAATCATCAGCAATAAGTAGCTCCAAATACAAATCGTGTTACGACGACTCGAATGTGTCATGAAAGGTCACTCCTCGTGAATTGGAACGGACATTCTCTGAGACGGTTGCGGTCAAGCATACACGAATCGTTGCCGGGCGCACACGGCGGGTCACTGACTTTTTCAGCCCTGGGGCGAAACTCGCCGAGCAAGATTGTGTTTCGTGACAACAACTGCGCTGAGTGCAATCGATCCGTATTCCAACAGCATGATCCAGTTGGGAAGTATCCATGGCCGTCCCAGAATGCGCAAATGCCAGACGTAGTACGTCGGGATGATGCTGATGGTCCAAATAGCGATCGGCAGCGTAGAGACTGACAGGATGAACGGTATCAGCCACAGCAGATACCAGGGGTAAACCACGGGCGCGCAGAGAAGTGACACGGCCATTGGCCAGGCGAAGGAGCCGGCAGTCAGGTCTTCCGATTTGCGTCTCATCCAGATCGCAACCAGAAATCCAACCAGTACTACGAACCCGGCTAAAATCTTTGGATCGATCACCCGTTCAAGAACCAAGAATAGTGGATCGTTGAAGCGAAAACTCTGGACATAGGTTCCCAGCGAGCCGATCGGGATGTGGCCGTGGACGAGAAATGGTAAGTACAGGACCCCGACCGTGATTGCGGCCAAGGCAGCATCTCGGATCCTTATGCGTTTCCAATAGAGCGGCAGCAAGACGATCGGGAGAAATTTCACTGCAATGGCTAAGCCGAGCGCCAGCACCGAAACAGTTCGCCATCGTCGGGTCAAGGCAACGAAAGATATGAGCAAGAACAACGCGCCGACGATATCAATGTGACCGCTTCCCGCAACCTCGATTGCGAGAAGCGGATTCCACGCGAATGCCAGAACCATTTGCGACCCAAGATGGTGTCGCCGAAGTAGGGCGAGCAGTAACAGCACAATGAGCAAATCGCAAACTACAAACGCGGCTTTCATGGCAAAAACAGATTCGCGAAAGGTGGTTACCGCGCGAAAAAATAACTGTGCTCCAGGTGGATATGGACTCGGCAAATCCGGGTGGTTGAGCGTGCGCGTCTCCGCCGTGTGGAAGTTTTCAAACGCCGGATCATTAGGAACGACTACATAAGGGTTGAAGCCAAGCCTCTGGACGCGGCCATCCCAGACATAACGGTGAATATCGTCGTCGGGCCCCGGCGCCAGCTGGAGAAATTCAACATGCCAAAAGGCAGAGAGCAGTAGCCCGAACGCCACCATACGCCAGGGAAATTTGCGGGGAGTGCTTCGCTCACCAAGCAATTCGCGAATCGCCAGAAGATACGCTACTCCGGCGATCATCAGCGAGGCCATGAAATGCGGGCCGCCCCGGTCATCGAAAGTACGCGCGCAGCCGGTCAGCGCGGTACACAAGATGATGCCGAGGATGCAAACTCTCCACGCTGGGGTGATCTTCACATTTGTTCCGTGCCGGTCTGCAGTCGGGCCGAAGCAACTTCCCACTGTTTGAGCCACTCGGCGGTGCGAGGCGCTCGGTGCGGATTCAGGCGTAACTCATCTGCGAGCCGAGTCAGATCGTCAACGACATCAATGTCATAAAAAGAAGGTGCGAAACCTACAGAGAGTCCGAGGGTTCGGGCACGGGACAGCAACCTATCCAGCGCACTGCTGGTGCCCATTCCATCATGCACGAACAATGTCGGGTACGAATCTCTTGCCCCGACGAGATAGTAGCCTCCGTCATGGGTGGGGCCGACGACTGCATCGTGTGTGGCCAGGGTCTCGAATGCGCCTTCAAGAACGGAAGCCGGCAAATGGGGACTATCGCTATTGAAGGCGATGACACGTCTTCGATTCTTCCCCGTGAAATGCGCGAACACCGAGGTCAGGCCTGCAGCCAGACCTTCGCCGTTTTGCGCAACTACTCTCACTCCGCTGCCCGCCATACCCCCCAACTCGTCTACATCCGAAGCCGGGCACACGATCGCGACTGCAACATCCTTCAAGGAGAGGACCAGAGCCAGGGTATCGTCCAGAAGGCAGCGATAGAAATCAGTGATCGCCGTAGGAGAGAGGCTCCCCGTCAGACGAGTCTTGACCGAGCCGGTGCGTGGTGCTTTGGCCATGATGACCAACACGCGTGCACTATCTGACTGATGCTCGATTGCTGTCATAACACCTGACCTGACTTAGACCGGTTCTGTCGCCGCCGTCTTTGGCCGTCGGAAATAATACCGAACAATCAAGCTGAGGATGAACCAAGCTGCACCTGCCGTGCCCTTCAGCGTACCGCTGATTTTCGATTCTCCGATCCGCGGATGATAGCTCACGGGCACTTCCACCACGCGGAAGCCGCCAAGCGCACCCTTGAGGATCATCTCGACGGCCCAGCCATAGGTTGCCTCTTCCAACTCGAGCGAGCGCAGCACATCCGCGCGGGCGGCCCGAAACGGGCCCAAGTCCGTGATCTTCAATCGATACAGGACCCGGATCAGGCCGGCGGCGAGGCGATTCCCAAACGCTTGATGCCAAGGTAGAGCGTCAGCAGAACTTTGGCCCAGCCGTGCCCCCAGCGTGATGTCGGCGCCTTCGTCAAGGATAGGCGCAAGCAGGAGCGGAAGCTCTGATGGCCGATCGCTATAGTCGCCGTCAAGAAACACAACAATGTCAGGAGAGTTTGCTGCTGCGAGCCCAGTCAGACATGCCCGGCCATATCCCCGGCGCGGCTCCTGGATTACTCGAGCCCCCGCCTTCGCAGCGATCTCAGGCGTCCCGTCAATGGAATTGCTGTCAACAACGATGACTTCTGTCGTCAACTCAGGAGGCAGATCCGCCAACACGCGCCCAATTGCCTGCGCTTCATTATGAGTAGGAATGATGACGGAAACACGCACGTGGATCTGATTACCACCACGGGGAAGATGGCCAGCGTTGTGCCAGCCACGCGTCCACGCCCAAGTTGCGTCCTGCGCGTCCAACCGCGAGCCCAAGGCATGCCAGCACAGACACCAGGAGTTCCCAAATCCATGACGTGCCTAACTCTGAAATCCAAAGACTGCCGAGGAACAGAAAAGCGACAAACGCGGCTGGTCGCGTAAACAGGCCGATGAGCAGCAAGATACCGAGAGTGATCTCAGTAAACCCTTGCATGGGAGCAGCCAGCGACGCATGGCTTTGCGCCAAGGCCATTACCGATTTCCACACCGCTGGGCAATGGCTGTTCTTAATGTAGTAGCTGATCAGACCAGCGTAACCGCCGGGCGTATAGAGTCCCTTTCCCAGGTTTTCGAAGAACACCCACACGAACATCGCGCCGAGTGTTAGCCGCACAATTGTCAGGCCGCATGCTGCCTGCGAGTTGCTGGTTGAGGCTGCATTTGTTGTCATCAGAACCTCGTCTCGAATGGATGAGATATAGAGGAGAAGTGTACACGGGACGGAGCGGTTCGGAAACCGGCTCTCTAAACTTCGAAGTCCTCGAAATCAAAATGACGCCGCTGATAGAATTCGATGTCATGAACCTCGTCCTTGAGAATTTCCAACTGCGGGCCGTCGCGGCTTTACTTTGGCTTGCGTTTGTTCCGACGGTTGCCGCCCAGCAAGCCAGTTCGATACCAGTTTCGCGACTCATCCAACCCGAAGAGTTGGCCAAAGTTATTCAGCCTTCGAAAGGCGAGAAACCACTGTTGCTGCAGGTCGGATCGCATGTGCTCTATTCGCAAGCGCATATCCCCGGATCCGAATATGTCGGCGCCGGCTCTACCGACAGCGGACTGCAGCAGCTCCGCAAGCGTGTGGAGTCGTTGCCGCGCAAAAAATTCATCGTTATTTACTGCGGGTGCTGCCCTTGGACTCATTGCCCCAACGTTAAACCGGCGGACGATGCTCTGCAGGCCATGGGTTTTACAAACGTCAAGGTTCTTTACATCGCTAACAACTTCGGGGCAGATTGGGTGGACAAAGGTTATCCGGTGGCAAAGGGCGCCTAGTCGCAATGGCCGGTTCCAGGAAGATACCAACCATCGTCGTTGCCGCTGTTTGTTTCGCCGTTGCCATCTTCTACTTTGATCGTCACAGTCATACGCCCTATCCCTCAACGACCGCCGGGGCTCTGGCACCAGATTTCTCTCTGCCACAACTGGACGGCGAACCACTTCGCTTGTCCGAGTACCGGGGAAAAGTGGTTCTGCTTGACTTCTGGGCGACCTGGTGTGCGCCGTGTCTCGAGGAAATTCCTCATTTCGTGGAGCTCCAAAATGAGTACGGGCCAAAGGGCTTGCAAATTATTGGCGTATCGATGGACGACAGTCCTGATCCGGTCCGAGAATTTTACCGGCGCTTCAAGATGAATTACCCGGTAGTCATGGGAAACGCGAGAATCGGGGGATTGTATGGGGGAATCCTCGGCCTGCCGATTGCCTTTGTCATAGACCGTGATGGCCGTATCTACAGCAAACACATCGGTGCGACCGACGCTGCAGTATTTCGAAGGGAAATTCTGAGTTTACTGCGCACCCCGTAGTTCCCTCCAGCTCGCTACCCTTTGCTTTTTCCTGGCCTTTTGCGAAACTGACGATTACGCCGAAGACTCCTTATGGGCCGAATCCATGTCCTTTCCGACGCCGTTGCCAACAAGATTGCTGCCGGAGAGGTCGTCGAGCGTCCGGCCTCCGTCGTTAAAGAGTTGCTGGAAAATTCACTGGATGCGGGTTCCACGCGAATCAAGCTGCAGGTGGAAGCCGGCGGCAAAAAGCTCATTCAAATTATCGACAACGGTTGCGGCATGGTGCGCGATGACGCCTTGCTGGCGTTTGAGCGGCATGCAACCTCGAAGATTAAGAATGCAGAAGACCTGTTGAGCGTGGCTACACTGGGCTTTCGCGGCGAGGCGCTGCCGTCGATCGCATCGGTTTCACGGCTGCGACTGGAGACCAAATCGCCGGACGAGGCCAGTGGGACAGTCATCGAAATTAACGGCGGCAAGATCTACAAGGTTGAAGAAGCGGGACTGCCGTCGGGAACTTCGATCACGATCCGTGACCTGTTCTTCAATACGCCCGCGCGGAAGAAGTTTCTGAAATCTGAGTCCACCGAGCTTTCGCATATTGCATCGCTTGTGACGCATTATGCGCTGGCGCATCCCGACAAGCATTTTGAGCTGCACTCGGCGACGAATGCCATGCTGGTAGCGCCGCCGGTTGCGAATCAGAGCGAACGGGTGTACCAGGTTTTTGGACGGGAGACCCTGGAGCAATTGATTCCGATGGCGGCCATGCAGCCGCTGGAGCGTGTGGGATTGCCGCAGCCTCCGCCGTGGCGAAGGCAGGAGCAAGAAGAAGAGGCTCCGCCGGTCGAGCCAGGTGAACTGCGGGTGCATGGATTTATCTCTAAGCCTGAAATACAAAAGCTCAATCGCAATTCCATTTATGTGTTTGTGAATGGCCGCTTGATTCGCGACCGCCTGGTCCAACACGCATTGACCGAGGCGTATCGCAACATCATTCCACCGACGGTTTATCCAGTCGTGCTGATGTTTCTCGAATTGCCCAGCGGCGAAGTGGATGTGAATGTGCATCCCTCAAAAACCGAGGTACGCTTCCGGCAACAGACGGTTGTACACGATTTCGTGCGTGACTCGGTACGAGCTGCTCTGATGAAGACGCGTCCTGTGCCACAGTTCACGACGGAGATTCGTGCGCATCCGACGGCGAGCCCATCGCTGACTCCAGGGTCGCAACCATCTTCAATGGGAAATTCGGTTGGCGAAGTAGTGGGATTCAGCCTGCAGGCACCGACTTTGCCGTCAATTAATGAACGTTTCCAGTTTGGGGTGCAGGGAATCGCGGTCGAGGCGAATGCAGCTGTATCGCTGGCGCGCGCGCCCCAAGGAGAATTTGTCAGCGGTGATGCATGTACTCCGCCGGCGGCTGAGGAGCCGGAAGCGCCGAGCGATCTCGCGCCATCTTTGAGTTCTCTCAAGCCGCTGGGACAGATCCGCGAGTCGTTCATTTTAGCGGTAAATCATGAAGGCTTGTGGATCATCGACCAGCACGTCGCTCATGAGCGGGTATTGTTCGAGAGAGTTCTGAAGCAGCGCGTCGCACAGAAAGTGGAAAGCCAACGCTTGCTGATGCCACTGGTCCTCGAACTCACTCCGGCGCAGTTGGCTGTATTTGCAGAAATCTCGGACGAGCTGAATCACAATGGGTTCGAGGCCGAGCCGTTCGGCACGCGAAGCATCGCGGTCAAGGTTGCGCCGGCGGGCGTCGAGGCGACGCAGGTCGAGCACATGCTGCATGAGTTGCTCGACCAGTTCTCGCGGGAAGAGCAGGAGCTGAATCTGGAAAAAATACGCACGCGAATTGCGGCGTCGATCGCCTGCCACGCGGCGATCAAGGTCAACATGCCGCTCGAGCAAAACAAGATGGAATGGCTGATCGGAGAACTGGCGAAGACGGAGTGTCCGATGTCATGCCCGCACGGACGCCCGGTAGTTCTGCGATACTCGTTGAAGGAGATTCAGCGGGCGTTTAAGAGAATCTAGTTCTCAGCTATCGGCTCTCAGCCTTCAGCTAAAACCGAAAGCTGATGGCTGAGAGCTGACGGCTGAAAGCTTCATCATGTTCGACCTTGATCAATCTCGGCGGGAGAAGTGGCGGCTGGATGGGCGGCCGGTGCGCACCATTGAAGAGGCGCGCGAGTTCATCGAGTCGGTCGGGTTTTGCCTGCTTTATCCTGTGAAACCCCCGGTGCTGGTGCCGACTTTTGTTGGCGCGTGGGCCGGGGCGGATGACCGGCTGCCGACGTGGCAGCACGCCTACGCCGATCCGCGAGCGAAGGATGCACAAGAGCTGATGGTGCGGTTGCTGCGCGAGCGCGCCGCATACGAGGCCACCCTGTTCGGGGAAAACAATGCGTTTCTGGTGGCGGCGTCGGTGTTTCCTTATTTCTATGCGCTGGTAGGGGAGCGCAACCCCAAGCAGGCGCTCAAGGCCGGGCCGCGGTCGGAATATTCGCCGTTAGCGTGCGATGCGTACGAGATCATCCGCCGGGAGGGTCCGATTTCAAAGACAAAACTGCAGGAGAAGCTGGGTGGCGGGACCTCGGTCGCGGGTCTGGATAAGTCGCTGGCAGAACTGTGGTCCAGGCTGCGAATTACGCGCGTGGACTACAACGAGCGCGACGGAAGTTTCTGGGACGTGTTGTATCGCTGGTCGCCGGAGGCGGTGCGCGAAGGCATCAGCTTGTCGGTCGTGGAGGCCTTGTCGGCGCTACTGTCGAAGTATTTGGATTGCGTTGTGGCGGCGAGCCGTCAGGAGGTCGATTCATTCTTTGGGCAGTTTGTGGCGAGGTCGCGCATCAATGAGGCGGTGAACGCACTGCTGGCGACGCGAGAGTTGAGCTTCGTGCATGTGGGGACGGCGTCACTGATGCAGATCACGCCACCAAAAGTCGTGCCCGCGCCCCACCGAGCCGGCTAGCTTTGGAATTTGACAAAATACAATAATCCCTATTTATATAGTAGTGTATCCGGGTTTGGGGGCAGCCTCGTGGCGAAGCCACACATCTCTCCGCTTCCGGCCCGGGTACACCAGATTCCGGCTTTCGCAAACCGGCTCCTTCCCGTACCATTACCTGTTCCTAACGTTTGAGGGATGTCGACGTCCAAGACCTATATGAAGAAGCCATTGGTTTGCCTGTTCGCACTGTTTCTTGTTTCCTCCGTCGCCGCCCAGGATAGTTCGGCGCCCGCCCTGCCTTACACACCCAGCCTCGATATCACAGCGATGAACAAGTCAATCGACCCGTGCGTCGATTTGTACACCTATGCATGCGGAAGTTGGCAAAAGAAGAATCCCATTCCGCCCGACCAAACTTCATGGAGTGTGTACGCCAAGGCGTATCAGGACAACCTGAATTTCTTGCGCGGAATCCTGGAGCAAGCGGCCAAGGAAACTCAGCGCGATACGGTGACACAAGAGATTGGCGACTTTTACGCGGCCTGTATGGATGAAAACGCCGCGAACCAGAAGGGGCTGACGCCGATCCAGCCTGACCTGGATGCGATCGCGCGATTGAAGTCGGTCAACGAAATGGCGACGCTGATCGCGAACACGCCGCTGCCGTTTGGCGGATCGTTATTGTTCGGCTCCGGCTCCAGCCAGGATCCGGACAACTCCGAGCAAGAAATTGCCGACCTCGACCAGGATGGCTTGGGCTTGCCGGACCGCGACTATTACACCAAAGACGATGCCAAGTCGAAGGAGACGCGCGAGCGCTACCTGCTGCATGTGCAGAAGATTTTCGAGCTGATCGGTGACAATCCGGAGACAGCCAAGAAAAATGCTGCGACTGTCATGCGCATGGAAACCGGGCTGGCGAAGGCTTCATGGACGCAGGTTGAGCGCCGCGACCCCTACAAGCTGAAGAACAAGATGGATATGGCTGGCTTGAAGAAGCTGACCCCGAAGTTCGATTGGCCGGTGTACTTCCACGAGTTGCAGTATCCGCAAATTGATATTTTGAATGTGAACTCGCCGAACTTCTTCAAAGAAGTCAACGCGCAACTTGGTAGCGAGTCGCTCGATAACTGGAAAACTTATTTCAGGTTCCATGTTGCAAACTCGTACTCGGCATTCTTGTCAGCTCCGTTCGAACAGGAGCAGTTTGAGTTTTACCGGAAGTACTTGCGCGGAGCGCAGGAGATGCAGCCGCGCTGGCGGCGTTGCGTTCAGCACACTGACTACAACCTGGGTGAAGCACTAGGGCAGGAATACGTGCGAAAAGTGTTCTCGCCGGAGTTGAAAGCCGCGACGCTGGAGATGGTTCAGCGGATCGAAACTGCGATGGGAGATCGCATCCGTCAGCTGGATTGGATGAGCCCGGAAACCAAAGCGCAAGCGTTGACCAAGCTGGCGGGCATCCGCAACAAGATCGGCTATCCCGACAAGTGGCGCGACTACAGCTCGGTGAAAATCGCGCCCGACGATTTTGTCGGCAACATGCGGCGCGCGGGGAATTTCGAGTGGCATCGCCAGATCAACAAGATTGGCAAGCCGGTAGACCATGGCGAGTGGGACATTTCTGCCACCACCGTGGATGCTTACTTCAATCCGCAGATGAACGACATCAACTTTCCGGCCGGGGTGCTGCAGCCTCCGCTGTACGACGCGAAGATGGACGATGCCCCGAACTACGGCGACACCGGCGGTACCATCGGTCACGAGTTGACGCACGGATTTGACGATGAAGGCAGCCAGTTCGACGCGAAAGGCAATCTGAAAAACTGGTGGACCAAGGAAGATCGCGATAAGTTCAACGCGCGGACAGCCTGCGTGCGCGACCAATATTCAAGCTACGTCGCAGTGGATGACGTTCACATTAATGGCGAGCTGACCCTGGGCGAGAACGTGGCTGACTTGGGCGGCGAGATTCTGGCGTATATCGCATGGCAGGCGGCGACCAAGGATAAACACCTTGAGCCGGTAGATGGCCTGACGCCGGAGCAACGGTTTTTTATCGGCTTCGCGCAGTGGGATTGCGCCAACGAGCGGCCCGAAGATATTCGCCTGAGAGTGATTACCGATCCGCACTCCCCGGCGAAAAATCGAATTAACGGCGTGGTTGTGAACATGCCGGAGTTCGCGAAAGCGTTCTCATGTAAGGCGGGACAGCCGATGGTGAATCCGCCGGACAAGACTTGCAAAGTGTGGTGAGGCTAGCTCACTTTGTTTGAGATTCGACGGCTTCGGCGAGATGCACCGTTCCGGTGGAGTTTTCGTCAACCTTCACGGTTTTCCCGTTGCGGCAGTAATGAGTAATGACTGCGGGCTTGGCCCAGTCCAAGTCCCAGCCATTCTCAATGGCGCAAACAGTGTAGGAACCGGGGATGACGCTTGCGAGGCTGAAGCTCCCGTCGAGGTCACTCTGGTCGCGGCGGAAAAGGTCATGATTGTTTTCCGGGTCCGCCGGGACCAGCACGACCATGGCTTTGGCTACCGGCTTGCCGGCGTGCTTCACGAGGCCTTCCACGTTCACCGATCCGGCTATCAACGTCAGGGTTACATTCAACGGCGTGCCTGCCGGAAGTGTCACGATATGTCCGGGGATGTCGCCCCCATTGGCGGAGATGCGGACGACGGAAAATCTTTTCGTTGACGTGTCGGCGAGAATTTCGTATTTGTCAGCGCCAATCCCGGAAAATTCCACAGCTCCCTTGTCGTCAATCTCTTCGATCGCGACAATGTGCATCTTGCTGTTACGCAAGACAATACTGAGGTGCGATGGAAGCGTAGTTTCGCCCGCGATCTGAACCGTGGCTTTGATGGAGCTGGCAGCTTCGGACTTGGGAATTTCAACCATTTCTCCGTTCTGGGTGAGAGTTACTTGGTTGGAGGTATCGTCGCGCGAACCGCCTTGCTGAAGGAAGTACTTACCTTCGGGGATGCCGTTGATTTCGTAGACGCCGGGAGCAACGGAATGCATGCCGTCATTTTCGACCGAATCCAGGCGGCTAAGTCCGGGGACCCTCAGGTTCGGCATCTGGAGATTTCGTTCGTCGGCGTGGAAGATCATATGCGCGGCCGGGACCGGGTTGAGGTGAATCTCGATCTGCGGATGATCCCCGCCGCGAATGGGGATGGGAGTGGCTTCGTCAGGGTCGGTGGCGTCGGCGTAATAAGTATTGGGATAGGCCACGTCGAGCGATGGGGACACGCCCGACGGCCGCACACCTGCGTCTTCGAGTGAGAGAGTGGGTGGGTGGATCGCGTACCACGGACGTCCCATTGCTTTGAGGAAATAGGTTCCAGGTTCAACCGGGGAAAAGTCGAAGGTTCCGAGGTCATCCGTCTGACGAAACTGTGCCGGGACAATACGGCTGAAGCCAGAGTGATAGTCCTCGCGGTAGAGCCACACTTGCGCATTGCGGACTGGATCGCCTGACTCGTCCAGAATTTTTCCCTCTATTTCTGCAACAGGAGGAAGCCGGAGAACAAGGTTGTCGGAATCGATTCCAGTTCCGGTGACGATGGCAGAGGAGTACTCGTCGTGCTCCTCGTAAGCCGACTGAATGAAGCCGCGGCGTGCGCCGGTCAGTGAATACTTGGCGGCCGGAAGGTGGTCGAACACAAATCGTCCATCGTCAGCGGTGATCATCCAGCGGGTGTGTTGACGGTCGCGGGTGTCAGCGATGGTGACGCGGGCACGCGAAAGAGGAGCACCGCCAATAGAATTGACGACAGTTCCTGCGATACGGAAGGGACCAGCATCGATGCCCTGCTGCGCCAGCGATGCGAAGGGAAAGGTGCAACAAAAACAAATTGACAGGAGTCGCGTAAGAGTCATTAAACGTTACTCCTCATCCGTGGTAATAACTTGCAACTGCACGCGTTCTTTCTGGCCAGCGACAAGCCGGATGACTTGCCCTTTGCCATCGAAGGCTCGCATCGCCTGCGGATTGCGATATTCGAGCGGACTGCTGAGAACGTGATCGAACGCGATCAGGCGATACGTGCCCGGTGCAATCTGCTCTTGATGAAACGAGCCGTCGGATTCGACCCACATTTCGTGTGGTTCTCCCCGGCTATCAGGCAGAGGGACACAATATACGCGGGCCGGCGAGGATACTGTCTTTGTATCAAAGGTGCCCGGCTTATTGGGGCTCTCAATCCTGCCTGTGATCTCCGCTCCGTCGTCGCGCATGGTTAGTTCGACTGAGACCGAGCCTCCCAGTCCCACGACCAGCGGTTGCTGTTGCAAGTCGAGCTCGCCAGCGCGGATGGAAGCAGCATAACCGTGAGATGGGTAAGGTCTTACCCAATATCGTCCCGGCGCGATTCCTTGAAAGGCAAAAACGGTGTTGCCAGAATTTGTAGACCTAATTACGGTGGACAATTGTGGGTTTGGGTCGGCGGCCTCCAGTTGGACCTCCACATCAGAATAGGGTCTTGATGTAGTAATAATGCCCCCACCGCCTCGCCCGCCTGCGGGGCGTTGCTCATCCAAGGTGAACTCCCTGGCGATATTTACAGTTACAGTTCCATTGGGCACCAGCATCAAGCGCGCATCTTCCACTGGACCGCCCTTGATCGCAAGGGCGATCATTCCGGTCACTGAACTGTCGGCGAAGGCTGAAGCTTGGATGAGGTAGTTCCCATCAGGTAGCAAGCCCTCGATCATGCGAACCTCCGGGTTGTAGCCCAGTTCGTATCCGGGGCCGCTGTGACCATCACGCAACACTTTTACGTCGAAGGTCCAGGATTGCCCCGGCGGCCAGTTGGCCAAGGCAATCTTGACGCGGTAATAAGGATGGCGAGTAAGGGGTAAGTCGGCCTGAAAAGTTTGGCCGGCCGTCAACTTGATACTTGCGGCGGAGTCAAGATCGGCCGCGTTGGGAAAGTAGACCGGAGGAAAACCATAAATTTGTCCGTTGGGATCGTAGATCAGCGGATCGCGATCCATTAGTTCGTGAGTGAAGACTTTGTACGTGCCGGCTTCGAGACCGGCGAATCGAAATTCGCCGTGAGAGTTTGTTCGGACGGTTTGATTGGGTTGCCAGCGGGCACGCCCGTTCTGGACCATGCGGGTGCAAAGCTGGACGCTAATACGCTCCGAGGTCTCACCAGTTGGAAGAAGAACGCGACCGACGATGAAAGATTCCGGAGTTAACCAGAGGGTGACGTCTTTGCCGGGGGAGACCGAAGGTGCGTCACGCTCGTTTCCGAGAAATCCAGGTTTTCGAGCGATCAGCATGTCCGGAGCAGAAGGTGAGCCCTTGGTGGACTCGAGCGGGCTGAATTCGAAGCGACCGTCACCGTCTGTCATGGTGGCGAAATGGTGGTCCGGCGAGTGAACCAAGGCGCGCGGGACAGCCTCATGGGTTACGCGGTTCAGCACCTGCCCGCGGATAGCTTGTGTTTTCGGGGCCTCATCTTGGGCTGAGATTGCAAGGGGAACAAGAACGCAGAGAATAACCAGAGCAATGCAGTGTCGGAGCTTTCGACTTCGGAGGCGCATAAGCAATCGCGATGTCCCGCAGCCGGACTGTCTTCTAGTCCGCGAACCTGCCGATCGGGGGCGCCCGCCGTCATACCGATTCGGCGTTCATATTGTGACCTAAGATCAGGAAAGGCACAATCGTGTCTTGGTTCACGGCCCGACCGTGTACAATCGTTTTCTTCCGATGACCGATTCTCAGCCCCGAAAGTTGATCATTGCCATCGATGGCCCGGCCGGTGCCGGCAAGAGCACCATTGCGTCTCGCCTGGCGCGCAAATTGGGCTACACCAACCTGGAAAGTGGCGCGATGTACCGGGCGCTGGCGCTCAAAGCCATCGAGTGGGACATTTCTTTTGACGACGAAGCCGCGCTGGTTAACCTGGCGCACGATTCGCGAATTCATCTCGAGCCGACGTCCACCGGAAATCGCGTACTGCTAGACAACCACGACGTCACGCAACGCGTGCGCGAGACCGACGTGACCGAGGGCGCGTCGCGAGTGTCGGTGCATCCCAAGGTGCGCGAGTGGATGGTCGCCCGTCAACAGGAGATGGGCGCAGGCGGCGGTATTGTCATGGAAGGACGAGACATCGGAACCAAGGTCTTTCCCCATGCCGACGTGAAAATATTTCTTGATGCAGACCCGGTTGTGCGCGAGCAGCGGCGTCTGCAGCAGCAGCGTTTGAGCGGCCCCGCAGCACAGGTGAGCGCAGCCGAGTTGCGGCAACGGGATCAGCGTGATCGAACTCGCGCGACTTCTCCGCTAGTAGCTGCGCCAGATGCACTGCAGTTGGATTCGACGAAGATGTCAGAGGATGAAGTGCTGAAGCGGGTCGAAGAGTTGGTGAAAGTGAAACTGGCTTAGCTCTATACCACAGAGGACACAGAGGCGCACAGAAATTCCAACTCGCGCCAGGTCTTCGATCCCAGACGGGCCTGAAAAAAAAGTCTACTACGAGATGCTGAAAAGGACCCCGTAGCCGAGGTTCGGTCCGTGGCCGCCATAAGCCGCAGAGCCATAGATGACGCCCCGGGAATCCAGAACCAAGCCACCGTAGGGCAGCAAGCCATCGTGACCGTTGAAAGAATGCAATACGGTTTCAGTCCAGATACCGCCCGACTGTGACAGCTTGAATACGGCGCCGTCATTGTTGTCCCCGCCGCCGATCGCAGTCCCATAGAGATTGCCGCTGGCGTCCATGGTTAAAGGAACCCCAGGGAAAGCTCCATCGGACATGTTAAAGGTATGCAAGACGCTAAACTGCCAGCTTCCTCCTGACGGTGTAAGTTCGAAGACAGTTCCACAACCCGTATCCCCGTTGCACGAATTGAGACCCCCGGCTTGAGTCGTGCCGTACAGGGTCCCATTCGAACTCAGGATGACCCCTCCAAACGGCGCACGGCCATCGACGCCGCCAGTGAAGTTGTAAAGCACGGTTTCAGTCCAGGTGCCTTGCTGCGACGCACTCAACTCGAAGACCACGCCCTCATCGTTAGCACCCCCAGCGCCCGTGGTGCCGTAGATGTTTCCCTTGGAGTCAATCGCCAGGTTCCCGGTACCGCCATCTCCATCCACACCACCAGTGAAACTGTAGATGACCGATTCTTTCCACCCGCTCTGGGTAGGCTGGAGTTCAAAGACCGCGCCTTTAAAATTCACCCCTCCATAAGCAGTGATGCCGTACATGTTGCCGTCCGCGTCGAAGACCAGGGGACTCGTCGGGCCAAAGGCGTCGCCGGTTCCGGAGAAGTTATAAATAACTTTTTCGCCCGACGGCGTCATTTGATACACGTTTCCCAGCCCAAACTGCCCGCCAAGATAGGTCGTTCCGTAAAGATTTCCCTTGGAGTCGAACGTTAATCCACCCGCGGGCCGGTTGCCGTTGGGACTTTTAAATCGATAAAGCCGACTCTTGCCTGAGCCGGGATTGAACATGAACAACGTGCCGCAACCTGCATCGCCGCAACTGTCGGGCTCGCTGAAATCTGTGGTTCCATACAGATTGCCGGCCGAGTCGAAAACCATGGCCGATTCGGGCGAGGAGGCTGGTTGATTCTCAAAATAGTGAATTATGCGATACTTGGCGGCCGCGGCGGAGTCCACCGAAATGCAGGCGCAGGCAATGACGACCAAGGCTCGAATCAGTTGCGGCTGGTAGTTGTTCCCCTTCATGTTGGGCACTCCTATTTGAAATGAAGCGATGACTTACCAGGGGCTCGGAACGGTACAGCAATGTATCACCAAACCTCAGCCCATGCCATCACATTTATGGAAGCCGCGCCCACGTCAATTGGAAGGCTCTCGAGTCCCGCAATGGGAAACACCCACAACTTTTGGTTACGACTCACAGACTGAACCCTTGATTCGCGGTTTAATGACAACGTAACTCCCGTCAAGGCTGGGCGATCCTCGTCTTCCAGGTGGTGGTATGGCTCAGTCTCTTTATCGTTCTCACGCGACTTTCAGTTTCGCCATGCGTTTATTTTTGTTACTGCTGATTTCCGCCGTAGCTCCTCGATTACTTTCGGCCCAGGACGCGTCGACCGGCGCGATTCGCGGCACGGTCAACGATAGCAGCGGCGGCCGTGTCTCAGGCGCCAGCGTAACCGCCGTCAACAACGCGACAGGATTTCGGTACTCGATCGCGACGGATTCTGAGGGCGAATTCATTTTTGAAATGCTCCCGCCCGGAGACTATATTTTGCGGGCCAGCGCCTTCGGAATGTCACCGGAAGTGACACCGTCGATGCATGTACCGGTCGGCGGTGTGGTCGACATGACATTCAAGTTAGCGGTGGCGGGCCCGAAGGAATCGGTCTCGGTCTCCGGGGAGGCTCCGACGATCGATACGAAACCTGCGGCAACCTCTTCGTTCATTGAGAGCCGTGCCATTGACGAGTTGCCGCTCGATGGGCGGCACTTTACGGATCTCGCGCTGATGACGCCGGGGGTAACCCAGGACCCGCGCGGGATGACGTCATCGTCAAACGGCGACTTGGCCTTTGGCGGGATTCGCGGATATCAATCGAGCTACCTGGTGGATGGGGCCGACAATAACAATGCGTTTTTCGCGCAAGCGCGAGGGCGGTATCGGGCGCCGTATCAGTTTTCCAATGAAGTGGTGCAAGAGTTCCGTGTGTCATCGAACACGTATGGAGCGGAACTGGGACGCGCGGGCGGCGGTGTCATCAATGTGGTCACCAAGTCCGGGTCCAACGAAGTGCACGGGAGCAGTTTTTATTTCCTGCGCGACAGCAGTTTCGGCGCAACCCATCCGTTTCTCGACTTCAAACCGCACAGCCAGCAGCAACAGTTTGGGGTGACTCTCGGCGGGCCGATTCATCACAACAAGGCCTTTTTCTTTGGCGGCTTTGATCAGCACATCTTCCACGCGCCGATCGTAGTGCGCTTCCTGGATGGAAGTTCCCAGGTCGTGCCACAACCCGGAAATCCACCCTTGCACCCCGGAGATTACGGACCTAATGACATTGAGCTGGTGTATGCGGCGGCGAATCAGTTAACAAAGTTTGCTGGCAACTATCCCGCGGAGATGCTGGGCAATGCAGGATTTTTCAAAGTGGATGTGGCGCTCACCCCCCATGAATCGTTGGCGGCGCGAGTGAGCACGTCGCGATATTGGGGAAGCAACAACGTGTTTCTCGATCCGGCGAGCCCGCTGACTACATTTGCAACCAGTTCCAATGGGCAGGAGCAAGTCGCAACCGAGACGGGAACCGTGTCGCTGACCAGTTCGTTGTCATGGCGGCTGGTGAGCCATCTACGCGTCCAGTTCTCCAGGGATCTGCAGCAGTCCTTCAGCAACAGTAGTGATCCTTTCACTCGAATCGATAGCGTGATCGACGGATTCGGTCGATCATCGATCCTGCCGCGGCAAACGCGCGAGCACCGCCTGCACTTGACCGAGACCGTCGGTCTTGAAGGCCGGCGCAATTCCTGGAAGTTTGGCGGGGACGCGTTGTTGACCTGGATTTACAACTTCTTCCCTTCGCTCGATGGCGGCGAGTACATTTTCGATCCGATCAAAGTGAATCCGTTCACGTTTGAGCCGATGGAGGCGGGTCTCGAGCTGACGCCGCTGCGTGCCTACGCTCACGAGGTGCCGAAGTATTACATCCAAAATTTCGGGGCCATGTCGTCGCACCCGGACACGAATGAGTATGCAGCATTTGTGCAGGACACGATTCGCGTGACCAATCACCTGGCGTTGGAATTGGGTGGAAGATACGACCTGCAGACCTTCACCAGAAAAGGATTGGTGTCTAACCCGCTGTGGCTGGATTCCGGCAAGATTCCCTTCAATCCCGACAATTTTTCTCCGCGTGTCGGACTGGCGTATTCGATCGGCAATCGAAGGCCGTTGGTGGTACGAGGGGGATATGGATGGTTCTATACGCGAATTCCGCAGATTTATACCTCAGCGATTGCAACTGAGAACGGCATCAATAAGCAGAACCTCTTCCTCAACAATTCCAGCTATTACGATAACCAGATTTTCCCGAAGTATCCGAATGCCCTGGTCAATTGCCCGACAGGGGCTGCCAACTGCGCACTGCCGGCGTCCCTGGCGCAGTTCGCGCAAGCCGAGATATCGGCGTTCTCCCCGAATTTCAAAACGCCAAAGGTAGAACAAGCCAGTCTGAATATCGAAAAAGAAGTGGCGCATCGTCTGGCCGTGGGTGCGTCGTACATCTATGTGCACGGAGAAGATCTGATACGCGCGCGCGATATTAACTTGCCACCGCCTACGAACGTCCAATATCCGGTGTATGACAGTTCGGGCGTGAATTTCACTGGCGCGTATTACTCCGTGGCGTCCTTTTCCACGTGGCAAATGACGCGGTCGTTTACTTGCCCGTTCCCCCCGTGCATCAATCCGCTGGCCCGGCCCATTCCACAGTTAGGAGCAATTAATGTTTTCGAAAGTGCCGCCTCCAGCGTGTATCACGGAGGAACGCTATCCATTCGCCGGCAGATGACCAGCGGTATGTATTTCCGTCTGGCCTACACCTATGCTCACGCCATCGATGATGGGCAGGATGCATTAGTTGCCGGCAGGCCATCGCTGGTGCAAAACGCGTATGCGCCGAACGCGGAGCGGGGAGCCAGTTCGACGGATCAGCGGCAGAGGCTCGCATTCTCCTGGATCATTGAGCCACGATTCTTCCATCGCGATCATCCGGTGCTCAGCAGATTGTTTAACGACTGGAAGTTCGCCGGAGTCGAAACCTACGGGAGCGGGCGACCGGTCAGCGTGATGGTGTCAGGCGATGCTAATCAAGACGACAATGGAGCGAATGACCGACTCCCGGGGGCGGCGCGGAATTCGTTCTTGGGCCCGGACTATGCTTCGACTGACGTGAGGCTGAGCCGGGAATTGTTTGTAGGCGAGCGCGTGAAAATTGCCTTGATTGCCGAATCTTTCAACCTGCTGAACCGCAACAATAAGATGGTGCAGATTACCGAAGATGGTATGGAGAGCAACACGGCGTTTTTTGTGCAGATGAGTAACAAGCTTGGAATCAATTACTTCCCGGGGCACTATCAAATTCCGCGCAACCCGTTGCAGGCGACCAACGCGTATGCGCCGCGGCAGGTGCAATTCGCCCTGCGAATGAAATTCTGAACGACAGACGATACCCGTATATAGCTCTTGACTAGAGCTTTAGACCTCTGCCATAACTACTAAGTCCATTTCGGACCAAGTTTGGGGGTGTACCCTAGTTGGCAGAAGTGAGATTGCAGGAGGGCGAGTCCCTCGAGAATGCTTTGCGGCGATTCAAGCGCAAAGCGCAGCAGGAAGACATCATTAAGGAGGTCAAGCGGCACTCCTTTTATTTGAAGCCCGGCGAGAAGAAGCGTGTCAAGGAGGCTTTGGCGCGCAAACGTAGCCGGAAGAAAGCTCGTAAAGAGCAGGAATAGTAATGCGAGGGTCGCGACCGCGGCCCTCGACGTTTACCTTGCGTTCCTTTTGGGGGAAACGCATACCAGCCGCCAGGCCGGTTCGTTTTGCAAGACAAGCTGAACCCGGGGTAGTTTTGCCGACAATCATCGAGGGGAACAGCCGTTTGCTGCGTGCGCGGAGTTCTATGCGTTCGCGGCGAGCGATCACAGGGGACCTCGATGGATTACCAGGACAGGACTTTGAAGTGCGTGGAGTGTGGAAACGAATTTTTGTTCACTGCCGGGGAACAGATTTTTTTTCGGGACATGGGGCTGGCGCACGATCCCAAGCGCTGCAGGACGTGCAAGGTCCAAAAAAAGTCGCCTTTTTTTTCCGCGCCCGTGGTGCAAAGAACGAACCGCATTGAGACAGAAGTGACGTGTGCCAAGTGCGGGACGCGGACGCTTGTGCCGTTCAAGCCCACGCAGGGGCGCCCAGTGTTATGCGGCCCTTGCCTTAAAGCAAAGCGTTCGGCTTCGGCCTGAGTTGTATTCGCCGGCGGTGACTCTTTAGGGGGTAGCGGCGAAGGGGACGATCATGGGTTTTACGGGACCTTGCCTTCCTTGACCTTTCCCCGGACATTCTAGAGACGGCATTGTACCGTGCTCAAGCGCGGACGGGCGGAAGTGTGTCGAACCGGGTTAGTATGAAGGAGCGGCACGGCCGCATTGTTTTAATGGCCAGCTTTTACGTGGAAAATTTCGGATGCCGGGCGACCCAGGCGGATGGGGCCGCGATCGAGCGGCAGTTTCGCGATCGCGGCTTGGTGCGCGCTGATGAGCCGTGTGATGCCGAGGTCGTTGTGCTCAACACCTGCACGGTAACGCAGGCGGCGGACCAGGATGCGCGGGCGGCGATCCGGCGGATCCGGCGGCAGAATCCCGATTGCAGGATTGTAGTGACGGGATGTTACGCGCAGCGGGCACCGGATGAGATAGCGGCGTTACCGGGCGTAAGCCGGGTGATTGGAAATTCGCATAAGCATCGGCTGGCCGAGATTGCGCTGCATGGCAGTTTGCCCGGCCAGCGGTTCGACGTACCGCTTGAGGTTTTGGCGAACGACCAAAGACGAACGACCGACGACCAGCGACCGATCTTCGTTTCCGACATCTTTGCTCATACGGAGCTGCTGGCAGCGCCGGTTTTCGACGCGGCCAATGAGCGCACGCGGCCGAATCTGAAAGTGCAGGACGGATGCGACAATCGCTGCTCGTTCTGCGTGATCCCGTTCGTTCGCGGGCAGAGCCGCTCATTGCCGCTGGAGCGAGTCATCGCCGAAGCCAACGCGTTGGTGGCTGCCGGATATCGCGAGTTGGTGATTTCGGGAATCAACCTGGGGCGCTGGGGACGCGATCTGAGGGGACGTCAACGGTTTGAAGATCTCATCGAAAGAATCTTGGAGCAGACCGAGTTAGAGAAACTGCGCATCAGTTCAGTCGAGCCTATGGATTGGAGCGACAGGCTGATTCATCTCGTTGCCAACTCGGCACGCATTGCCAAGCACGCGCATGTTCCGATGCAGTCGGGAAGCGACCAGGTGTTGCGGCGAATGCATCGCAAGTACCGCCCGTGGCACTATCGCGAAAAGATCGAAAAGATTCGTGCCGCGATGCCGATGGCCGCGATCGGTGCCGACGTGATGGTCGGTTTTCCCGGCGAGTCAGAAGCTGAGTTCGATGAAACCCGGCGAATGATCGAAGAATTGCCGTTTACCTATCTTCACGTCTTTACGTTTTCGGCGAGGCCGGGAACACCCGCGGCCAAGATGAAGAACCAGGTTCCGGTGCAGGTGGCGCGTGAACGCAACCGCATTCTGCGAGCTCTAGCTGCAGGGAAGAAGACGGAGTTTATGCGGTCATTCGTTGGCAGGGAAGTGGAAGCGATCACGCTAAACGTTTTCGATGGGACGCACACCGAGTGCTTGACGGATAACTTCCTGAAACTGAAGTTGACAGGGAAGCATGAGGCGAATCAATGGCTGCGTCGTCAGGTCGATCAAATGCAAGACACCGCATTAGTTGCTTGAAGTGCGGTTCTTACGCCGACGCGACCTTCATCATTTCTGCGAATTCCGGCGCCGTATCGACCGTCACATCCGGCGGCGCCAGGCTCAACGTGTGCGGTGCAAATCCGTAGGTCACTCCGCAAGTCCACATGCCTGCGTTTCTTCCGGTGACCACATCGATCGAAGAGTCTCCCACCATTAAGGCGTGAGACGGCTGAGTCTTGGTCTCCTTCAAGATGCTGTTGACGCCGTGCGGATCGGGTTTCTTGGTGGGAAAGCTGTTGCCCCCATAGACGTGGATGAAAAACTCCGCCAAGCCGAGCGCTTCAACGATCGCTCGCGACGGGACCACCGGCTTATTGGACAGCACAGCCATCTGCCTTCTGGCGCCGTTGCTTTCGCGAATCGCCGACAGCATCTGCTTTACCCCGTCGTAAATGTGGGTGTAATCCAACTTATGCACGCGGTAGTAGCCGA
>Ga0335069_10004118_pt1 | contig 21718 bp, 10 predicted proteins | sample Lox_Sample_11_FD_206714 | JGI IMG/M metagenome (GOLD analysis project Ga0335069, IMG submission 206714) | Soil microbial communities from Loxahatchee National Wildlife Refuge, Florida, United States - Lox_Sample_1.1 | ecosystem: Environmental > Terrestrial > Soil > Wetlands | place: USA...
ATCATCTCTTGCCTTGCGGCGGCAATCGTGTTTTGTGTCACATCGTGCCGGAGCAACTCAGGCCAGCCCGGGGTTGAAGAGTCTGTCCGCATCGCCACAGAAGCCTACATCTACGGCTACCCGCTGGTCACCGTGGACATGACCCGCAAGCGATTCACGAATGTGGCTGTGCCCGATGACAGTCATGCCCCAATGGGGCAACTGATCAAGCTGCGCGCCTACCCGGCCGTCGAAAACCACGCAGTAACTGCCCCCAATGCAGACACGCTCTACACAACCGCCTTCATGGATGTCACGCGTGAGCCATGGATTCTCAGCGTTCCGGATATGGGCAATCGCTACTTTTTGCTGCCCATGCTCAGCGGCTGGACTGACGTCTTCGAGGTCCCCGGCACGCGCACGACAGGAAGTGCAGCAGCCAAATATGCCATCACCGGGCCCGGTTGGTCAGGAAAATTGCCGGACGGGGTGAAGGAACTCAAGTCGCCAACCGGCATGGTTTGGCTGCTCGGACGCATCTACTGCACCGGCACGCCGGAAGATTACAAGGCAGTTCATGAGTTGCAGGACAAATTCGAGCTCGTTCCACTCAGTTCCTATGGCAAGACCTATACCCCTCCGCTGCCCACGGTGGACAATAACTTGGACATGAAAACCGCCGTCCGTGACCAGGTGGACGACATGGGAATCAACGAGTATTTCACATACCTCGCGCGTCTGATGAAAGACAACCCGCCGGCGGCCGCCGATGCCCCGTTGATCTCAGACATGGCAAAGATAGGCCTGGTTCCCGGGCAGGACTTTGATCCAAGCAAACTGAGCAGATTTGACCAGGACCTCGTCAGGGCCGTCCCCAAAATTGCACAGGCCAGGATCATGGAGCATTTCAAGCAGTTGGGCAAGCCCATTAACGGGTGGATCTTTACCACCAAGGCGGGTACCTACGGGACGGACTATCTGCAGCGCGCCACGATCACAGCGATCGGGCTTGGCGCTAATCGCCCGCAAGATGCCGTGTATCCCACAGGAGACACCGACGCCAATGGCGACAAGTTCGACGCCGATGAGCACAACTACGTGATGCACTTTGACAAAGGACAGATGCCACCGGCGAAAGCCTTCTGGTCGGTGACCATGTATGACGCGAGTTACTTCTTTGTCCCGAATTCCATTCACCGTTACAACGTCAGCGCGCGGAACAAGTTCGTCACCAACCCCGATGGCTCGGTCGATATCTACATTCAGGCCCCGTCTCCGGGCGGCGCCAGGGAGGCGAACTGGCTGCCTGCGCCGAAGGGGAGGTTTGTACTCATGATGCGCCTCTACTACCCGAGTGAGACGCCGCCGTCGATTGTCGACGGCACATGGAAGCCACCGGTAGTAGTGCCAGCCAAATAAAGAGCCCTTAAGATCGACCCAATCTGCGAGTGGAAGAGCGTCAGGTGCATTCCACTTGCGTGTCGCGAAATACAGTTGCCGTCAAGGAGGTCTGAAATGCCAAGGTTTGATGTCACCAGGCTGAACGTCGCGATCGACCGCTTACTCGAAAAAACAGACAATCCACTGCACCGGTTCATGCTGATGGCGTACAGCCGCCATCGGTACCTTGAGGTTGCCGGACGCTACGAGGAGATCTTCGCTCCAGACATGATGAACCCGCATCCCGAGTATTACTTCATGGGTGCGGGAAACAATGCTCATCTTGCGGGGCAGGACAATGTCAAGAGCCTCTACCGATTCTGGGCTGAGACGAACCAGAGCATCTTCTTTGTCGAGAAGGAAGAGATCGCAGTTGCGGATCACTTCATCGCATCGGTAACAACCATGCACCAGCAGATCTCGGGGAAGATTTTCAAGGCGAATAAGCTCATGGCGCACTTGCCGAACGCCGTTTCTGAGAAATTGCTCGGTGCGCTCCTCGCCAAGAAGGGCCACAAGGCTAACGAGAATGACATGTATCTCTACACCACGGTGATCGAAATGGTTTGGCCTTATGACGATCGAGGCCGATTGATCGGGGAGGACGTCTACGAACCACATCCCGAGAGAGCCGAGGTAACAAAACTGGATCCAGCCGACGTGCTTACGACGGAGGAATCGGGAAGGCTGCTTGCGCCGTTGATCAAGCCGCTGCCTTCATTCGACGAGATGGTGCTGGGCAAGAAACCAGCCTTGGCATAGCGTCGCCCCTTGGTAGAGGACAGGCGAAAAAATCCGGGCCCGGGTGTGACGGCGGAACCAACCGATAGGTTGAAGGTTCGATTGCCTCCGCGTCACCATCGAATCAATCACTTAGCTGTGCTTGCGCTCAGTTTGCGCTGTGTGGATGGTTGGAGCCCAAGGCGTTCAACCTCTCTCCAAGCGTATGCCTCGCAGCGCTGGGTAGCTGAATGTCCGGCCGTTCCCACCGTCTCCCACTGTGAATCATCGAAGCCGGCGTCAGCCAGAGCGGATTATCTCTGATGTGGAATTTCCACGGTCCGTGAGCGTAACCGCTGATTGCCGGAGCGGCATCAGCACAGCACCCAAATCTCATCACGTTCTCATCATGGCCTCATCTTGGAACGTTTCAGACCTCCTAGACTCACCTTTGTCTGCCACAGTTGCAGAGATAAACACATTGGAGAAACGAAATGTCAGAGATGAGTCCTTCCCCTTACACGGTCTTGCACCTGCGCTTCACGGAGCGTGTGCCGCACTGTTCTGACCCAAAGTCCCGTTGGGCAAAAGAATCACGTAAGGCACTACTCTCTGCTCGAAGCTGTCTCGGACAGAGAGATCAGAGAATGGCGGAGCGTGATCTCCCACGATCACGTAAACAGCGGGACGTGATCCATTGTGTGCCGCGAGGGAAGCGATGGACTGATGCACGTTCAGGGTCAGCCGGTACCAGTTACAGAGCGCAAGGTCGCGAGCGAGCGAAAGATCAGTGTCGCAAGGTACAAGAGTCGGCAGCTGCGGAGGGTTTGGGACGGGCAAATGAGAGTTTAGCGTGACCCAATATACGAATCGGGGATCACGACCTGGCTGCTCCAGCCGCTTGCCGATCCAGGTGGCTATGGCTGCATCGCAGACTCCAGTAAAGGCTCCGACACAGTCGGGAAGGCCTTCCGATTCAAGCTTCCGCACGAACCAGATCTCCTGGAAGCCGGCCCGCGAATACCATTCGTTCCGGTGGTAGAGGGTCCCATGATTGCCGTGAATCGCTATGGTATGGAAGCCCATGTTGCTCAGCTCGTCCGGCAGGCATTTACGAAAATCGGCAGCCGAAGCGCCCATGATATCTTGCCCTCCGGAGCGCTCGCAGAGCTCGCGATTCTCAGCCGAAATTGTGGCGCCGTGAAAGGGTATCGAGCCCTGCAGGATCGTGAACCTTCCGCCGAGATTCGCCTCGTAGGGTTCGACAAGAGATTGCCGAATCACCTCGTCGCTCGACTGTCCCCATGATTCCACCACGATCAGAACAAAGTCGGGAAGCGAGATTGGATCGCGCGAATCCGACAGCACCTGGCGATATGCAACAGCAGCCGCGCTCTCCACTGGACCTTCAGCCTGCCCTTTGTTTGCGGACTCCTCTTCGAGACGGAGCGCGTCCAGGCGCTCGTCCGATATTAGCTGCCGGGTAGAGGACCGCGCTGTCCATCCATACCGCAAAACCGCCGCTCGGACCGTCTGCGGCGCGGTGCGATGCAGCTGGAAGCCCGAAGGAACTTCCCAGTGCAGCTCCCATTCCTTGACCCCGCGGCACACCAGGGCGAACAAGACAAGCAGAAGTGCAGTAGCAAGCCGCCGCTTGAGCCTGGGCAGAAGAAACGCGCAACTCGCGATCGCGAAGCACAGGAGTCCGCCCACAAGGAATTGCGCAATCAGCCTGGCCGTCATCCACTCAATCTCCCGGGCGTTGCTCAAAATCTCCCGTGGCGTTATGTAATAGGTCAGGCTGATCTCCGCCATGAAATCCACGACCATCGCGAGGAGAAGGAGACCTGCAGAAATCGCCCTGGGCAGGAAAAGCGCGAGAACGCCGACAAACAAGAAGTCGAGATTGAACCACCCCGAAACGTCGATACTGTCAAGGCCGCCTGCAATCCACATCGGAACATTTGCAAGCACACCGAACAAGATCACGTAGGGCCAGCTGCTATCCCGTACATATTGATGCCATCTAAATATGGCGCGCACCGCAGTCTCCAGGGCCAACTGCAATCCAAACTTCGAGGCCCGACCCACAGTTAAGAAAGAAATGGATATGTAAGTATAGACGTATCCTGGAACGCCACGCCGACGTTCGCTCGCGCCTCCAAGAAGAGTTGGAAGCTTTAACGGTCGCAAATCGCCGATTCGCTCACCGAGCCACTGAGGGGATTTCGGGCAAGTGACCGCCTGCTCGTTAGTAACGAATCGGTAAACACCAGGGATTCGTCTCCGGCGGGGATAAGGATGGGAGGAAACATGCGCTCCACTTGCGTTCTCTTCATCGGTCTGGCGCTCTTTCCGTGGACTAAGGTGTCATCCGCTGACCTGTAAGTTATTGAAAGTAGGTTCGGTTGATGATTCGATTCCTTCCGCGTCCACATCCATGCATAGGTCGTTCGGTTTCGCTCAGGACTTCGCGTGCGGGCTCCCGCTCCGCTCTCGCCCGCAATGCAGCTCAAGTTCGATTCCCTCGCGTCCACTATCAAAGATCACAATCAGCTTGATTGCGGCTTCTACTGAACAGTCAATGCAACGGAGCCGGGCTGCGTGATCGGGCCTGAGGTTGCCGTCACCGTTATGGTGTATGCGCCCGGCGTCGTTCCGGCAACGGCGGTTGCATTGTTATCGTGGTTCCCGCCTCCACCACAAGAGAGCACTCCTGCGGACAGGACGATAAACAATCCCAGGCACCCTAAAGTGCGCTTGAGGATGCGGCATCGAGCGGGGATGCCGAACAAGAGCAAGCACGCCAATACCCCGGCAGCACCCCCGTACCAGCGAGTATCGGATTTCTTCGGAACACTCAATTGTGCCTGGTGCGGGGCGGTCGTGTTCACTGTAAGCATCGCCGTTGCCGCCGATGTTCCGGTGATGGTGGCGGATGAAGGCACCAAGCTGACCGTGGGAGGATACTGCCCGCCCGCGGGTCCGGCGCTCACAGCAACAGCTAAAGCGACAGTTCCGACAAATCCTTGTTGAGGCGTTATGGTGATGGTGGAAGTATTTCCGCTCGTTGCACCGGCCGACACGGCTACGGCGATTCCGGTGACTGTGAGGAACGGTTTGCTTGACGTCACGACCTGCACTGAGGACGAGGTGACTGGAGCGTAGCTACTATCCCCGCCGTATGCGGCAACGATTGTGTGTGTTCCTTCGGCGAGACTCGCAGTGCTGTACGATGCGACGCCGCTGCTGTTCAGGGCGACTTGCGCGAGTTGCGTTGAGCCATCCAAAAAGCTCACGGTGCCCGTAGGCGTCGTGTTGCTGCCAGTGAAAGTCGCTGTGAAGGTGGCAGACGCGCCAAGGGGAAGGAATGATGTAGAGGACGTTACGCTGACCGTCGGGACGGGTTTGGTCACTGTCAGAGTAAGGAGGGCGGGTGTGGCTGATGTGTAATTGGAATCGCCTCCGTACGTGGCGGAGATTGAATGCGTGCGCATTTCCAGCGACTTCGCAACGTATGTCGCAGTGCCGCTGCTGTCCAGCGTTGTTGTGCCAAGAATGGCGCTTCCGTCGAGCAGTTGGACGGTCCCGGTTGGTGTCAGTCCGGATCCCGACACTGTTGCGGTCAAGGTCACCGCTGAACCGTAGGGCGCGGGGTTGGGTGAAGCCGATAAGGCAATCGTTGGAGTGCCCTGGGCAGCATTGAGGGTGGTTGGTGCGGAAGCGCTTGGCATGTAATTGCTGTCACCCGGAAAGCTCGCGACAACCTGATCAGATCCCGTGGCCACCGGCACAGAGATGCCTGTTACTGTGGCAATCGAACTTTGAGCGAAAGACAAAGAGAGGCTGCTAGCGGCTACATCCGATTGTCCATCTCCATTGAAATCTGCTACAAGAACTGGAACGAGTGATCCGTAGCCCTGGACCCATGCTCTCCCGGGCCCGAGCGTTCCATCCCCGTTTCCGGAGATCGCATCTATGCCGTACTCAGCCATGCCGGGAGTTATTTGAAATGCCAGGCCAACATGGCCACTCCCGTTGAAATCTCCGAATGCCATAGCAGTTAGCTCATGATAGCTATCTACCAAGGACAAGGGACTCTGGGCAGTAGGTGAAAAGCTTCCATCGCCATTTCCCAGCAGGATTGTTAGAGACCAGGGATTCAGCGCAGCAAGGTCCGCCTTTCCATCTTCATTGAAGTCTGCGACTACGAGGTAACTTTGGCCACCTAAGCTCCCAGGGGGAGTTACTACGTTTTGCGCAGCTTTGAAGGTCTCATCTCCATTCCCCAAAAAAACTGTTAAGGCGTCGCTTCCACCCACTATCGCAAGATCTGGAATGCCGTCACCATTGAAGTCACCTGCGGCAACGAAGGGATAGTATCCCGCGTTGTACGGCGTGGGGGCAGCGGGCGAAGCTGAGAAGGTTCCATCTCCGTTTCCCCGGTAAATGAGAACGAAGTTGCTGGTCACCAAGGCAAGGTCTGGAAGACCGTCACGGTTGAAATCTGCAATCGTCAAGGAGGTGAACTGAGAACCTACAGAAGAAGGAGCTTTGAATGAAAACGTCCCATCTCCATTTCCTGCAAGAACCGTTATGGAGGAGCCGTCTGTTTCGACGAGATCGGAGTTTCCATCAGCATCGAAATCGGCCACCAGCGGGATGATCCGGCCTTGCGTGATACCGAGATCCAATGGCGGAGCAGCTGTAAAGCCCCCTCTTCCATCACCTAACGCGGCGATCACCTCTGCGTCTACGCATTGATGTTGGCAGGAGTAGGGCTTTACTGAGACTACGTCCGGTAAACCGTCACCATTGAAATCGCCAACAGCGGCAGAGTACGCAACGGGAATGATCGAGGAATTGAGAAATGTCCAACTGGAAGGGTTTCCCTCGAGGGTTGCCGAGCCAAGTACAGCATTTCCGCTGGTGGTATTCAGGAACGAGACACTGCCCGTGGGAGACGTGTCACCCGCGCCACTAACAGTTGCTGAGAGCGTATAGTTGCCGATGGAACCGCTGCTTGAAATCTGGGTTGCGGATGCGTTGGTGCCGGCAACCACCAAGGGCAGAGACGCGGAGGAACTTGGTGCGTAGGAGTTGGTTCCCCGAAAAACCGCCCTGTAGCGATGAGTGCCGTTACCGGGCTGAAATTTGAGTTTGGCCACGCCGGATTTTGAGAGCTGCACAGTGCCCAACAAGCGAATATCCGTGCAGTAGCTTACCGACGCATCGCAGAAATCCACTTGGCCTGGCGTAACGGGTGACCCGCCTGCGGTCACAGTCGCTGTCAGTGTGATCACATTCCCACGGACCAGTGTGGTGACCGGAGCGCCACCGGATGTCAAGGTGAGCGTGGTAGTGGTCGGGGCAGGCAGAGCCCATCCGATCTGAGTTCCACTGGCGAGTATCAGAGCCAGGAGCGCGGCCCAGAAACAAGCGGTCTTAGTGGAGGAACAAAGTGCGTTAAGCAGGCAAGAGCAGAGAGGGGAACTGAATTTCGGGCCCATGTCGACCACCTTTCAGGACGACTGGCCTTGCGAGGGGAATCGGGGTCAGGATCTTCGGGAAGAAATTATATCCCAAACCGGTGTTTTCAGAGCATCTAGTTTGACTCGGGCTACATGTCGGACGCCGCCGCTGCCGCCAGTCGCTTCTTTCGGGAGCAGTCTCTTACAATCCTGAAGAAGCTGTCGATTTTGATTGACGGGGGTCGAACAGCGGTCATGTACCTCGCTTGGGCAGTGGCCATATTGGCCGGAGGGATGTGGCTGGCCTGGGCCCTTTTGGTTGTGACTCGAAGACGCGCGAGTCTCCTGGTGCGGCTCCGCTCGGTCGCGCTGGGCTTCATGGTGCCGCTCGGACTGTGGGGGTTGTTCAGCTTCGGTCCGGGACTGGCACGCAGGGCGTCGCAGTTCATTTCTCATGAGGTCGACCTGAGCTGGAATGCACCCATTGATTCTGCACGTCCGATCTCGGGCTATCACGTTTATCGAGCAGAGGCAGGCACCTCTTCCTATCAGCTGTTGAATTGGAGTGTCGTTACCGAGACGAAATTCGTGGACCTCACGGTGAAAAATGGCCACACATACAACTACGTCATAAAGAGTGTCGACGCTGTAACGGGAATTGAAAGCGGACCGTCCAATATGGTCCGCGTAACGATTCCCTGGATGCCTCGTCTCGCGGGGCCTTCGAAGAAAGAGAATCACTGATAGCACTTCTGCCGAACCCGCCGCAATCGTCGCGCTCGAATTCTACTGGCTACAATCGCGCAATATGCGGTCGATTCAGTTCAAGCCCACGTCCTCAGCCCGATGACATGCCAGTAGGTTAGGAAGACCGTGGTCACCAGCAGTGCCGTAGCAACAATGAGAGAGTAAACCCGCACTCCCCGCCGTACTTCTTGCGATTGCGCTCGCAACGTCGTCCAGGCGTTCACCAGCGAGGCTAATGCAAACAGCACCGACGTTACCCAAACCCCTGCCGACCAGATCGTGAAGTTGCCCAGCCGATCAATCATGTCTTCGCGGCAGAGATAGAAGATCGTCACGAAAACCAGCAGGCTCAACATCGCGATCAAGGGCAAGAACAGCGCAGTTCGTTCCGTCTTGCGCTGTTGTCTCCGAATCAGACTCACAAAGATCAAGAACAGCGCGAACGGGAAGACGGAGAGGAGTATCAACGCGAGAGTTGCTGAGAGCGTGATCTGTGCAACCACAAGCCATGTGGGAAGACGCTTGAGAGTGTAGATCGTTCCGCCCTGGATGAAGGTGTGGCCTTCCTCCCTGCGAAGCAGGATCGCTGTCGCCTCCGGCTCGGGCAAACTGATCCTGGGCAGATAGCGGAACTGTTCATCGCCGACCGGCAGAAACGTGCCGCTCTCTCTGAAGTCTGAGATGATCATCTTTCCATCGCTGAACCGGACCAGCGTCAGCCGAAACAGTTCCTCGAGGAAACGGGTTGCTTCGAGTTGCGGGGAATCCGACACATACCAACCCGCGTAGCTGGCGGCATCGGCAGGAAGGGGTGCGGCAGGGGGCAAGGCTGGTCGCGCCCGCCCCGCAGTGAGGTAGGCGCGAATAGCCTTTCCAATTCTTCCAAAAGCACCTGCGTTGCTCGAATTGATGCTGTAGAAGTAGCCCGTATTATATCCGGGCAGGTAACTCAAGTCCGTTAGCCCGCCTTCCACCTGACCGCTATGCCCGTAATAGACGAAGCCACTGTGCTGAATGCAGTCATTGCCGAGGCCGTATCCGCATTTGAGCCCCTCTTGGTTCGCCCAGTCACTCTTCGGGCTTTCCATCCGGTCGACGTCTGACGCATTAATCAGTTGTACACCGCCTACTGCGCCGCGATCGAGATAGAACTTTAGGAGCGCGGCCATATCGAGCGCCGATGCGTTTAGCGCGTCCGCGGGGCGGAGGATGAAATCTCTGTATCTATGCTGCGTCTTCCCGTCCCGGTGATATTGCAAGGCGGCGTCCTGAGATGCAGGCTGAAGGAACGTGGCCGACTTCATCCCAATCGGGGAAAAGAAATTCTGTTGCACGTAATCTTCAAAACGCTGCCCGGTCAACTTCTCTACGATGTAGGCGGCAACAGCAGGCCCACTGTCGCTAAAGGCCAGTCGTGTACCGGGTGGCCAGCGCGAGACTCTGGAGTGGCGCGTCGATTCCAGCCCTTCCCGCAGGTTCATTCCTCGCCCATCCCTGGCGTAGTCGCGCAGGTGCAAGCCATCCCAGCCGGTTGTGTGCTCCAAGAGGTTGACGACTCGGATGGGGTTAGTGACCTCCCACTGGTTCTCGAACCAGATTTCAGGAATCAGATCACGGATCGGGGTTTCGAGTGTGAGCTTGCCCTCATCAACCAGCTTCAAGATCGCGAAGGAGACGAAGACGGACGATGTCTGGCCGATGCGAACCAAGGTCCCCGGAGTCATCGGGCGCTCGGTGGCGACGTCGGCCTGTCCAATGCCGGCGACCCACTCCGCACCGGAGCGATGTACGATGGCTACCGAGGCGCCTGGAGTGTGGGTCTCGGCAAGAATTGCTTCGATCTGGTGCTGAAGTTCAGCGATCGACTGCACGGGCCTAGGATCAGGGACCTTGTCGTCGGCTGGGCAAGTCAGGGATAGAGTCGAGAGAACGAGGAAGACCAAAACTCGCGGGCACTTCCGTGGGTTCATTGCATTAGCTGAAGCAGCAGCATAATAGTACACAAAGCTTCGTAAAAAGTTCGTTTAGAAGCGGCAGTTTCGCGTCGATTATCCCACACAGATCTAAGGTGCTCTGCCGACGGAAGTCAGAAGCAACCGGACTGTCTGGTGTGTCGCGCCGTTGACCTGCAGGAGCAATGGACGCCTCCCGGAACCGTGAAGACTCCTGAGCGGATGTGGAAAGCGTCGCAAGAACGAGAACAACAGGAAGAACTCGCATCGCGGATCTCTCCTCACGTGTGAGAGAGACAGAATGTAGGTCCATCAAGTTGCCCGGGATGACCGCGGAGCCGGTGCTCAAAGCATTCTAGTTTTTCTGACCGGAATCGATTGTCGATGCCTGTTGTGCCTGGCGCTGGTAGAGGGCGATGTTGCCGCGCAGCGCGTTGGTCAGTTCGATGTTTTGCTGTTGAACGGCTATGTCGAGGGCCTGCTGCGCAGTGGCGATGGCTTGCTGGTACTTGCCGTTGTCGGAGTATACTCCGGCGAGCATCTGCAGAATCACAGGCTCGCGTCCGCCTGTAAGCGCGGCTGCCTGCTCGAGCTGGGGTTGAGCGTCAGCAAACCGATTGTTTGCCGCGTAGGCACGGCCGAGGTTGTAGTGGCATTCGGCAGAGCGCGGAGCGAACTCGACCGCCTTCTGCAGTTCAACAATGGCCTCGTCGAGTTTTCCCTCGCGCGCGAGAATGACGCCGTAAACGTTGTGGCCGTCAGAGTTCTTCGGCACAAGGTTGATTCCGGTCGTCAGCTCCGCGATCGCTTCCTCACGGTGGCCTGTGACCTCGAGCAGGTGGCCCAGGTTGATATGCGCCACGCCGTTATCGGGGTTCAGCTCGATCGCCTTGCGGATCTGCGCCATGGCCTCGTCGTCGCGGCCAAGCTCAGCCAGCACGCTGCCAAAGTTATTGTGCGTCTGCGAACTGTCGGGGTTGAGTTCGAGCGATTTCTTGTACTGCTCGATGGCGTCCTCGGGCTTTCCGGTCGCCGCGAGTGCCACGCCCATGTTGTTGTAGGGCCGCGCGTCGGTCGGATCCTTGGCCGATGCGATCTTCCAGGCAGGCACAGCTTCAGCGTACTTGTGCATGTCCTGAAGCTGCTGCGCCTGATCAAACTCGCGGTAGAAATCGATAGCGGGAGTCTCGATGTGGTCCATGGCGTCGGCCCCGACATTCACAAACTCTGGAATATTCACGGCGCGGTTGGATGCCGTGGCGTTTTCAACCAAGACCGGCGGGCTCGCGTGTCCCTGATCGTCGATATGCGTGAGATAGAGATGTGTGTAGAACGACGGGCTCTTCGACGAGAAGGCGAGCCATTTGCCGTTAGGCGAGAACGTATGCCACGAGTTCATTGTGGGCAGGTTTGACTCGAGTGGACGCGCCACGCCTCCTTCAAAGGGCACGATGTAGAGCTTGCTGTCGGGGCGCATGAGCAGGCCGTTCTTGCACTCCACAAAGACGATCCACTTGCCATCGGGCGAGACCTTGGGGAAGTTGTTGCTCATCCCGTTTTCCGATGCGCCGATCACGCGCTCCGGCGTTCCTCCCTTGCCGTTGTTGAACGGGATCTTGTAGAGGTCGTACTGAATCTGAGTCTCGCTCGGGTCGTTTGCGTACATCGAGCGCTTGTAGTCGGAGGGGTAGGGGTCTCTCGCTTTAGCGCGCGAGTAGATCAGGTACTTTCCATCCGGACTCCAGAACGCCGAGGTCTGCACGTAGTTGGGATCGTCGGCTCCCGGCAGAGGCTGGAGCTTGCCGGACTCCTTGCTGTACCACGCCAGCACGCCGCGCGTGGGATAGAAGACCTGGCCGAAGCCATAGAACCAGTAGAAGCCGTTGTAGAGCCGGTCGAGCACACGTTTGCCATGCTCGTGCGGCACGTCGATCGAATTGACCACGTACTTGCCGTCTGGTGAGACCTGGCTCATGAAACCGAAGCGCTTCTGCCCGTTCTCTTCAGAGAATGCGCTCCAGCGAATGAGGTAATCGTTGCTGATCGTGGGGACCTTCTGCACCGGGACCATCGCGTAGAGACCCTTGTCGTTGGCGGGACCGTCGACGTCGATTCCCATCGTCTTGCCATCGCGGGAGAACGAGTGGCAATTGCCGCAGGTGGGCAGGTTGGTCATCATGACCTTGCTCTGCGGCTGATTGATATAACGCAGCTCCCACTTGATCTTGGGCAGAACGGAGTCAGGCAGCGGCTTGATGACGCCGCGCTGCACGCTCTCCGGCTCCGGCGGGATAAGCGGAACATCCCGATAGAAGATCGGTGCGCCCACGGGATCCCTGGAGGTCTGGATGGTAGCCTGCGCGTGCGAGACCGGTTCCTTGTCCTTCTGGCTCGCGAACCCGGTGATGATCACGGTGGCAGGCGCGCTCACGGAGTGCTTTTTGATCTCCTCCCAGGTCTTCGGATCGGGCCGCCATGTGTGAGCAGCCGCCTGCTCCGGCGTAAGTGTCGGAGGAACATAGCCCTTCAGCGTCTCATCGAGCGGGCCGAGTTGCATCTTCTCGCCATTGGACCAGACTTTTAGCGGCCGGGAGTGCTCGCCGTAGACGATCTCGATGCGCCAGACGGTGGCCACGGGGCTGTCATCGCGCCACGCGAACTGCGGGGGAATGATGTCGGGCGGGTAGATCGTGTCATTTGCGGGGATATCGATGTTCAGCCCCGGTCTCGTGGTGAACATCGAAACGGGACGCAGGTGCTCGGGAATGACGCTCGGGTCTGTGATCTCTGCCGACTGGGGCGACTGGCCACCAGCCGCAGTGACGACTTTGCCGGTTACGCCCGCGCCCATGGCCACCAGGATGGCAGCGGCCGCAACAAGTTCCCGTTTCATGAGATCTCCCGCAGAGCCTCCGGACTCCGGTCCGAAGCCGTTCTCATCTCTTGCATTTGAGCAGGTCCGGGAAGTGGTCCGAGTCGTGGATTGCTGTGGCAATTTTAACAAATGAGGAACCGGCACCGCGCCACTCGAAAGTGGCAGGAAAAGCCTGCGTCCGGAATGGCCTCTGGGACGTCTCTGAAGCAGAAACTTCGCATATCATTTTGGAAGCAGGGCGACGCGCCCGCGGGCGCGTCTGCAAGACTCAGGAATCGAGCTGACAGGGATGAGAAGATCGGGCGGGCGTGTCTCAGCAACGATGATTCGGACGAGTAACCTCAAGTCTTTGTTTCCTGCTTTGCTCCTTGCGAGCGTGGTTTGCCGGAATGCCGTGGGCCAGGCACCAGGCTCCGCACCCGTAACCGGACAGAATCCGGCAGAAGCACAGACCCTTTCGACCAACGTCGATGAAGTTGCACTCGACCTGGTGGTGCACGATAAGAAGCACAAACTGGTTTCGGACCTGAAGCCGGAGGACTTTGTTGTTACCGACAACGAAGTTCCAGTCAAGCTCAAGGGGCTTCATCTTGTCAGCGGGGACCAGAACACCGAACATCTCGTAACGCTTCTATTTGACAACTTTAGCGGCCCTAGCGCGAAGAATGCCGAGAACACCGCCTTGAAAATCCTGAAGGTGCTTCCATCGAAGGGCTATTCGATTGCAACGCTGGGCTTCATCGGACGCCTTCGACTGATGCAGGGGTTCACAGAGGACCGGAATGCGGTCGCACAGGCAGTCAAGACGATGACCGACAACCTCGATGCGGACAAGATGCCGGTTCTTGCATTGACCTTGAGCGATTCCACCGTCGGCAGCACGACAGTAAATGGGGGCGATAAGCGAGTAGTCGCGTCAGAAGCAGCGGAGAAGGACCTCGTCGCGATTGCGCGGACGGGCGCGGATCCTGCGGGCTCCCGAGTGGATATTAAGGTGCGTGCCCAGTACCAGTCCCTTCTGACCGCGCTCGAGTCGGCGCGCCAGATTCAACAGGATCAGCACGCATTGCCGACCCTGGCGGGCCTGCTGGCGCTGGTGCGCTCGCAGCAGCCGTTTACGGAGAGAAAGTGCCTGATCTACTTCACTGCACGGACGCAGATGGACTCGCATGCGAAGGAGATGGTGCGAACCATCACCGAAGCGGCAAATCAATCGGGCGAGAGCGTATACGTCGTGGACATGAATGCTCTCGACGTCGGCGGGCAGCACCAGATCGACGCCGCAATTGGCGCACAGAATGTCAATTTCAACCCGGGACCGCAGGCTGTTCCTGGAAGCGGAGGAATGGCAACGCAGGTTCCGACGCAGCAGATGGGGCCAGCCGGACCGACAAGCGCAGCCGGCATGGCCGTGGACTGGCTGAGGCAGGGTGATCCGCATCCATTTGCAGAGACCAAAAGCCCGCTGGGTGAGATGGCGATGAATACCGGCGGTGCCTATATCGACGCGCAGGAGAGCCTGAAACGGCCACTGCAACAGATGGTCGAAGATCTCACGACGTACTATCAGGCATCGTACGTTCCGCCGTTCAAGGAATATGACGGATCGTTCCGCACGATTGCGATCAAGCCGGTGCGCGACGGACTGAATGTCAGAACCAAGACAGGCTATGTTGCGCTGGCCCCGGGAGCAGCCGGCGGGATCCGCCCGTTTGAAGCGCCTTTGCTCAAACTGCTCGAGCAGCCGGAGCCTCCGGCTGACCTGAAGTTCCACGCGGCGGTGATTCACTTTGGCGAGCTTCCCGACGGCAATACGAGCACAGTGGCCGTCGAGGTACCTATCTCGCAACTGGAGACCCGGACAGACCAGCACACCAACCTGTTTTCGGCGCACGTGTCGATCGTGGCACAGATCAAGGACAAGAACGGCACGGTGGTCGAGCACTTTGCTGAAGACATCGCGCGTCGCGGCGCCCTTGAAACCATCGACAAAGACAAGTCTGCCACCATCAACCTGCAACGGCATTTCCCGGCTTTGCCGGGCCAGTTCACGCTTGAGGTGGCTGTACTTGACCGTTTCAGCGAGAAGTCCGGAGTAAAGCGCATCAGCTTCGAGGTGCCGGCAATCCAGTCAAGTCCATCGTTGAGCGACATTGTTCTGGTGAGGAAGGTCGACACCGTTCGCGATGGAGACGATCCCCTCGAACCGATGCGCTTTGAAAAGGGCAGGATCACACCCAATCTCTCCGGCGATGTACCTCAGGATGCGAAGTCCGTTTCGGTGTTTTTCATTCTTCACCCCGATGCCAAATCAAAAGACCCGGTTTCGCTGGAGATCGAAGCAAGCCGGGGCGGGCGCCCTGGCAAGCCTTCATCTGTGCCGTTGCACCTCGACAATGCACAGACAGCACTGCCGTACATGGCGAGTTTCAAGGCCGGACTGGCGCCCGGCGACTACGAGGTCAAGGCAGTCATGAGCCAGGGCGGAAAATCCTCCGTCCAGAAAATTTCGTTCACGGTGGAAGGCGACCAGCGTGCATCCAGCGCGACCCTGGCGGCAAATGTGGCGCCGGGTGGAGCCTCAGAGAGCGCAGATGCGATGAGTGCAATTGCGGCAGGCTCGATGGCCCCGTCGAACAGCAGCGCGCTCTCCATTGTTCCCATCACAAATCCGCTACCTCCTCCATCGCAGGAGGAGATCAAGCAGTTGCTTGGCGATGCGCGCGATCGTGCACTGCACTATGTCGATTCGCTGCCGAACTTCATGTGCATCGAAGTGACAAGCAGGTCGGTCGATCCGAGTGCATCGGGTCGTTGGAAGCTCCGCGACACGATCAGCGAGCTGCTGAGTTACCGCGACAAAAACGAAACGCGCACCACGCTCGAAGTGAACGGGAAAGTGGAAAATGCAGATCGACTGGGTATGAAGGGTGCTTTCTCGACCGGCGAACTCGGCGGCGTTCTGCAGGCAGTTTTTAAGGAATCGGCCAAGGCGGATTTCGAATGGAAACAGACTGAGGCGCTGGGAACGGGAACCGTGCAGGTTTTCGACTATCGCGTGCTCAAGAACAACTCCGTATTTTCAGTGGTGGGAAGCAACGACAAGCAGATCATGGTGGCTTTTCACGGCCAGGTTTTTATCGATAACCTGACCCGCAACACGCGCAGAATCACGCTCATCGCCGATGACCTGCCTGCGGACTTTCCGACGCGTTACACAAGCATCGCAGTGGACTATGACTATGTGGTCATCAATTCGCATGATTATCTGATGCCGATTAGCGCAGAGCTTCGATTGCTTGAGGGCCGCCACGACGCGGTGCTGAATTCGATGGAGTTTCGGAACTACCGGCGGTTTGGATCGAGCATGAGAATTGTGAACGAGCCGGCTCCCACAGAAAACCCGTGAGGCGGCGCAGGCAGTCCGGGGAAAGATGAGCGGCACAGGCTAAAGGCCGGTCATCTTTCGAGATCCGACGCTGTTCTATCCTGAATCTATGCGATTTCTGCCGGTTCTTCTTTTTGCTTTCTCCGTTGCCGTCGGGGTGGGTCAGACGTCGAGACCGCCTGCCGCGGACGCAGACGAGCACTTGCGCAAAGGGATTGCCGCGCAGCAATCAGGGGACCTGAAGACCGCGATTGAGGAGTATCAGAAGGCCCTGGCGGCTCGCCCCGACATGGCGGATGCCCGCGCGAATCTCGGCGCGGCCCTTGCCGCGGCCGGACAGTTTGATGCCGCCATCGAGGAAGACACACGTGCCCTGGCCAATGCGCCCGACAAGACAGCCGTTCGGATGAATCTGGCTCTCGCCTACTTCAAGAAGGGCGATTTTGAGCAGGCACTTCCCGAGTTCGAAGCCGTTCACGCAGCCAGGCCCAGCGATTTGTCAGCAGCGATGCTGCTTGGGTATACCCAGATGAAGCTCGGCAAAGGAAGCGATGCGGTTGCACTGCTCACTCCCCTGGAACGCACGCACGGAAGCAACACCGACTTTCAATTTGTGTATGCGTCGGCCCTTATTCAGGCCGGAAACGAAGACGAGGGATTACCGCGCATGGAAAAGGTGGCGCAGGCGACGAAGTCAGCCGAAGCCTGGGTGATTGCGGGCTCCACGCGGCTTCATCGCCGGGAGTTTCGTGAGGCGCGCGCCGACCTCGATTCGGCGATCGAACTCGACCCTTCGATTCCGGGACTTTGGACGATGACAGGGCAGGCGCGGGATGCGCTTGGTGACACGGATGCAGCCGAGGTGGCATTTCAGGCTGCCCTGCACGCCGAGCCGCGCGACTTTACCGCAAACCTGTACCTGGGCGCCATTCACCTCAAAAAGAGAGAACTGGACGCTGCACGACCTCTGCTTGAACTTGCGCTGCAGCTTCAGCCGCAAGCTCCGCAGGCGCGATTACAGATGGCCAAGCTCAATGCGATGACGGGGAACTACGCCGACGCAGCGACGGCGCTTGAGGAACTGGAAAAGGCCGATCCTAACTGGCTCGAACCGCACATCGAGCTCGCGCCGATCTACTACAAGCTGCACCGGCCTGAAGATGGCCAGCGCGAGCGGAACATTGTGGAACAGATTCAGACGCGGCAACAGCAGGCAGGACCGCCAAAGCAGTGAGCTCCACCTTGAGCCGAGGTCGGCTTTGATGACCGAAGAGGCGCGATTCTGGGATGTTCTATCCTAGCTTCATGCCATGGCTCAGCCTGTTCCTCCTGCTCTCGTGCCTCATCACTGCGGGGCAGACGCAGAGCGGAACGAATCGAGATGGTGCTGTGAGCCAAGGCGATCTTAGCCGCGCCCGCACTGAACTCGAAGCACAGCATGCGGCTGATCCAACCAATCTGAAGATTGCCATACAGCTTGCCAATATCTACATCCGAATGCAGCGGCATGCGGAAGCTGTTGACCTTCTGATGCCCCTCGAACCCGGTCACGAGACCAACATGGATCTCGAGTACTCCCTGGCATACGCTCTTATCCAGTCGGGTAAAGAGGCTGAAGGCATAGTGCGCATGGAAAACGTGGCGCGCACGACCCGGTCGGCCAATGCCTGGACGATTGCCGGAGGAGCGCGCCTTCACCGGAACGAGCTGGCCGAAGCGAGAAGCGACCTGGACTCGGCGCTGGCGCTGAATCCATCGCTTCCAGGCCTCTATTCACTGGCCGCGCAGGTGCGGCATGCGCAGGGAGATGCGCGGGAAGCAGTTCCGCTGTTTCAGGCCGCACTGCGTGCAGATCCAAGAGACTTCGAAGCAAACCTGCACCTGGGAATCTACCTGCTGGAGCAGGGTGATTATGAGAGCGCGAGGCCCCTGCTGCAGCTTGCGGAGCAGCTTGACCCTGCGTCTCCGCTTGCGCGGCTCAAGCTGGCAAAGCTCAATGAGATGACCGGCAACGATGCCGAGGCGCAGGCGGTGTTTGAGCAGCTTGAGGAATCGAATCCGGAGTGGCTTGACCCGCACATCGAACTCGCGCGCATGTACTACAAGCAACACCGGATCGCAGACAGTCAGCGTGAGCGCAATCTGATTGAACAGATCGAGGCGCGCGAACAAAAATCCGGCCCATCGAAACAATAGCTGCGTGGCCGCTGGTCGACTACTTCGTTGTGGAGGGAACGGGCTCAGTGACTTTGACGACCCGGTCACCCGCGACGTTTTGCAGGGTCTGGACGATGCCGCTGGGCCAGGTGATCTCGATCTTCGTGGCTGTCGTTTCGGCGCCGAGGCCAAAGTGGACTGGCCCGAGACTGGAGGAAGCGTAGCCGACGCTCGAGGTCTGATGGTTGTATTGCGTACCAGCCTTCGTCACCACCTTGATGCGTGCGCCGATGCCGTCGCGATTGCTCTTGACGCCTTGCAGAGCGATGTCCAGCCAGTGACCCGGGTTGGGGCTGCGATTCATCCAAAGCTCGGCGTTCAAGTCCATCGACGTGACCACAACATCGATGCGTCCGTCACCATCAAAGTCGCCAAAGGCGCAGCCGCGATGACGAGCCGCCGTGGAAGGAGCAAAGCCTGCTTCGCCGGTGAGAGGAAGCCACTTGCCGCTTTGGCCGAGATTGCGAAACACCGTGTTGGGCTGCTTGACGACTGCTCCGGGCGGAAGCGTTGCCGATACATGGCCTCGCGAGACGAAGAGGTCCTTCCAGCCGTCGTTGTCGAAGTCATACAACGCAGGGCCGAAGCCGGACATATCCCAGCTCTGGCCGCTCATTCCGATCGCAGAGGTGACTTCGACGAAATCCCCCTTGCCCGTGTTCTTGTAGAGCGGAAACGTCTGGCGGTTGAGCGCCACGAAGGCAATGTCGGGGTAACCATCATTGTTGTAGTCGCGAAAATCGAGCCCCATGCCGGAAATGAACGCGCCTTCTTCGGGCAGCGCGGTATTGGTCTGGAATGCGACCTCTTCGAACTTGTTGCCGAGGTTGTGGAAGAGGAAGTTGTACCCGGCGTCATTTGTCACGTAGAGGTCGGGACGTCCGTCGAGATCGTAATCCGCCATGCCGGCTCCCATGCCCTTGCCCACGTGCTCGCGCACGCCCCACTCGCGGGAAACGTCCTTGAAGGTACCGTCACCCTGGTTGAGAAAGAGCTGGTCCGGAACGCCCTTGTAATAGCGCGGGTGACAGTACTCGGAGACATTGTTGATCGTGCAGAGCGGCTTGTCTGAGTAAGTCCACTGCAGATAGTTCACGACGAAGAGATCGAGCAACCCGTCGTTGTTCACGTCCACCCAGACGGCCGCGACGGACCAGAGAGGCCCGAACTCCGGGTCGTTCCATTTGTCAAGGCCGGCCTTTTTCGTGACGTCGGTGAATGTGCCGTTGCCGTTGTTGTGGTAGAGCGTAACGCCATGGACCCCGGTGACGAGCAGATCAGGATGGCCGTCGTTGTCGTAGTCGCCGACGGCCACGCCCACGTCAAATCCGTTTCCAGCCAAACCTGCCTCGGCAGTCACATCGGTGAAGACGCCGTTGCCATCGTTGCGCAGCAACATGTCAGAGTATTTTGCCGAGGTCTTCTTCATCGTGGCGAGATCAGCGCCATTGGCGAAGAAGATGTCGGGGCGGCCATCGCCGTTGTAGTCAAATACAGCGACTCCGCCGGCCATGGTTTCTGGGACGTTTCGTGCCTGGGTTTCGTTGCTGTCGAGGCGGAAGGGAAGCTGCTTCAACTCAAAGCGAATCGGGGACGCCTGCTCGTGCTGCTGTGCAAGGCACCATCCTGCGAGAAGGATGAGGAGCAACAGGGTCTGGCACGACAGCCAGAGGGTTTTGATCGTAGGCATCGAAAGAGACGAAAAAGGAGGGGTGGCGCGTTGCCACCCCTCCTGTGATTGTACTATCCCTGAACGATCAGAAGTAGTACTTGGCTGCGAACTGAATCCACCTGTATCCCTGCTTCGCTGCGGGAATACCGGTCGTTGTGCCGTTGCCGTTGTAGACCAGCGTCGAGCCAGTGCTGTATCCGAAGAAGGTCAACTGGTTGTCGGAGTTTCCGTTGATGTTGAACGCCGCGTTCGGGTGGTTGAGCCAGTTGGTGACCGAGATGCGAGCCTCGATCCGCTGGGCATCGTTGATCCGGAACGCCTTGAAGAACGCCAGGTCGCTTCCGAAGTAGTGAGGCGTACGAATGTACGGCCACACCCACTGACCCATCTGACCGACCGACGTTGCTGTCGGCGGCAGCGGAGCAGTGAAGCACTTCGGGTTGAAGTACTGGCCCTTCGACGTATTCTTGCGAGGATCGCAAGAGAGGATCGGGAGCAGGCCCTGGTACTCATCCGAACCGAACCAGGTGCTTGCGCTGATTCCCTGCGTCTTCAACCCGCTGGGCATGGTGATGTTCGGCTGCGCCGAGTTGGTGCTGTACGAGGCATTCATGTTGCGGCTTACAGCAGCCTGATAGGGCGAGCCGTCCTGGTAGGTGGTATAGCTGGAGAGTTCCCAGCCATTGACGACCTGGCCGAGGAATGCGTTGTCGTGAACCGGCCGTGGCAGCTTGTAGTTGAACGACAGGTTGAAGACCTTGGTGTGGTCGTATGCCAGCGGGCCGTAGTTGTTGTCCAAATGGAACGGATCGACCGACTGGCCGTTTCCATTTCCGTTCGACGTTCCGCTGTCTCGTGTGCCGAGCACCTTCCCGAACGTGAAGTTCGTGAAGAGGAAGAGGTTGCCAGACTGCTTCTGCGCCGAAACCTGCAGCGAGTTGTAGTTGGCATAACCGCCGTGCTGGTACATGTGCATATTGCCGTAGTTATGCAGCGCACGGTAATCCTGGGAGACCGTCTGGACATCACCGGAATTCTGGATTGGCGACGGGTTTTCCAGCTTGCCGTAGTTGGCGCTGTACGGATTCGGGTTCGGTTTGAAGAACCCGCCGTACGGTACCGGGTTCTGGTCCAGCAACTGGTCCTGGCCGATCAGGATCTGGTTGCGGCTCATGCTGCCCACATACGAAGCTTCCACGACGGTGTGGGAAGGCAGTGCCTGCGCCACGCCGAAGCTGTACGTGTTCGCATAGGGAA
>Ga0335069_10004119_pt1 | contig 21718 bp, 17 predicted proteins | sample Lox_Sample_11_FD_206714 | JGI IMG/M metagenome (GOLD analysis project Ga0335069, IMG submission 206714) | Soil microbial communities from Loxahatchee National Wildlife Refuge, Florida, United States - Lox_Sample_1.1 | ecosystem: Environmental > Terrestrial > Soil > Wetlands | place: USA...
CGACCGTGGGCCGACGCGCAGGTCCACGTGCTCTCGCATAGCCTCCAGCGCGGCTCGCTGGTGTTCGACTACATGAGCGTGCACGCGACCGCCCGAGGCGCCGCGGTGTTCCGGCTACACGAGCACGTGCAGCGCTTCCTGCGCTCGGTCGAGCTGGTGGGGCTCCCGCTCGACGCGAAGCCCGCTGCGCTCGAGGCCGCGATCCTCGAGACGGTGCGACGCAACCCCGGCGCGACCGCGGTCAAGATCTGCGCGTATCTCCCCTCGATCGAGGTCGACGTGGTGCCGCTCGACGAGCACGTCGCCGTCGCGATCGCGGCCTACGACCCCGGCGCCGACGTGATCGCGTACAAGCCCGTCAAGCCGCGCTACTCGCCGCTGCTGCGGCTCTGGATCGAGAAGGAGCTCCGCAACCGGCGCCACGACATCCTGCCGCCGCAGGCGAAGGTGGCGGCGAACTACACCTCGCCGATGCTGGCGAAGTGGCGCGCGCGCCGGCGCGGCTACGACGACATCCTGCTCGTCGACGAGCAGGGAAATGTCGCCGAGGCGCCGACCGCGAACGTCTTCCTGGTGGACCGCGCGGGCGCGCTGGTGACACCGGCGGAGGACGTCGTGCTGCTCGGCGTCACGCGCAGCGCCGTGATCGAGGTCGCGCGCCACGACGGGCTCACGGTGCGCGAGACCGCCGTGCGGCCCGAGGCGCTCTTCGAGGCGGCGGAGGTCTTCCTCACCGGCACGACCGCCGGCGTGTGGCCGGTCGGCTCCATCGACGATCGCCCGATCGGCGCCGGCGCCGCCGGCCCGGTTGCGCTGCGGCTGCGCGAGCGACTCCAGCGAATCACCACGGGCCAGGACCCCGAGTTCCTGCGCTGGCTCGCGTTCGCCGAGCCTCGTTAGTCGTCGCCATGCGGGTCCTCTCCGGCGTCCAGCCGTCCGGCGCAGCGCTCCACATCGGCAACTACTTCGGCGCGCTGCGCCAGCAGGTGGCGCTCCAGGAAGAGCACGAGGTGCTGCTCTTCATCGCCGACTACCACTCGATGACGAGCGTGCGCGACGGCGCGAGCCGCCGCGCCTTCACGCAGGCGGTCGCGCTCGACTATCTGGCCTGCGGCGTCGATCCCGCGCGCTCGCTGCTCTTCCGGCAGTCGGACGTGCCGGAGGTGTGCGAGCTCGCGTGGCTGCTCTCGACGGTGACGCCGATGGGACTCCTCGAGCGCGCGCACGCGTACAAGGACCGCGTCGCGCAGGGGCAGCCCGCCGACCACGGGCTCTTCGCCTATCCGGTGCTGCAGGCCGCCGACGTGCTCCTCTACCGCTCGGAGCTCGTGCCGGTCGGTCAGGACCAGAAGCAGCACCTCGAGATGGCGCGCGACATGGCGCAGCGCTGGAACCACGCCTACGGCGAGGACCTGCTCGTGCTGCCCGAGCCCTACATCCCGGAAGAAGTGGCGGTCGTGCCGGGCGCCGACGGCCGCAAGATGAGCAAGAGCTACGGCAACGCGATCGCGATGTTCGCCGACGAGAAGGAGATCAAGCGCGCGGTGATGGGGATCGTCACCGACTCGACGCCCGTCGAGGCGCCGAAGGACACGAAGCAGGCGCTCTTCCAGCTCTGGGCGCTCTTCGCGCCGCCGGCCGAGCGCGAGTCGATGTTCGCGCGCGCACGCGCCGGAGGTCTCGGCTACGGCGAGGTTAAGAAGGATCTGCTCGCGCGCCTGCTCGCGTACTTCGCGCCGATGCGCGCGTGCCGCGCCGAGCTCGCCGCGCACCCGGATCGCGTCGAGGAGATCCTCGCGGAAGGCGCGCGCCGCGCGCGCGCGATCGGGCGCCCGGTGCTCGAGGCGTGCCGCGAGGCCGCGGGTCTCGGAGCCGCGCGCTAGAGCGAGCGCGCGATCTCCTGCAGTCGCGCGCGGACCTCCTGCGCCGACGCGACGCGCTCCTCGGGCCGCTTCGCCATCATGTGGAGCACGAGCTCGGCGAAGGCGTTCGGCAGATCCGGCACGTAGTCGCGCGGGTCGGGCGGCGCCGAGTGCCGGTGATGGAAGGCTACGTCGCCCTCGCGGAAGGGCACGGTGCCGCAGAGCAGCTCGAAGAAGGTGACGCCGAGCGCGTAGAGGTCGGCGCGGTGGTCGACCGCCTCGCCGGCGCTCTGCTCGGGCGCCATGTAGTAGGGCGTGCCGCCGATCACCGTCGTCGCGCGCCGCACCTCCTCGACCATCTTCGCGAGGCCGAAGTCCATGATCTTCACCAGCTTGCTGTCCGTGAAGAAGAGGTTCGCGGTCTTGATGTCGCGGTGGACGATGCCCTGCTCGTGCGCGTAGTGGAGTCCGGTCGCGACCTGTCCGCCGAGCTTCGCGACGTGCGCGGGCGCGAGCTGCTTGCGCTCACGCAGGATCTTCTGCAGCGGCATGCCCTGGAGCAGCTCCATCGTGATGTAGTAGGTCTCGCCCTCCTGACCGGCGTCGAAGAGCGTCACGATGTTCGGGTGGTTCAGCGCGGCGGCGGCGCGCGCCTCGCGCAGGAAGAGCTCGACCGCCTTCGGGTGGTTGCGCAGGTTGTCGGGCAGTCGCTTCAGCGCGACGACGCGGCCGAGCCGGCGGTCGCGCGCCTTGAACACGATGCCCATGCCGCCGCGGCCGACTTCTTCGAGGATCTCGTAGCGGAACTCCGAGCTGAAGACGCTCGACGCGGACGGGGCTTGCGGCAGCGACTGCTCGCGGCTGCGCCGCTTGCGCAGGGTCTCGACCCGCGTCGCGACACCGGGCCAGGTCGCCTCGCGGTCGCGCAGCCGCTCGAGCAACGAGAGCGCGCGCTCGGGCGCGCCGCCTTCCTCGAGCAGCTTCGCCAGCGCGTCGACGCGTGAGGCCGATAGCTCGATGTCGCGGCCGGTGCCGCAGAGCTCGTCGACCTTGTGCGCGCACAGCTCGAGCGCGTTGTCGCGCGCGTGCTGCTCGACGAGGCGCGCCACCGCCTCCGGGTAGTCGGGGTCGGCCGGCGGCACCTTGAACAGGCACTGGAGGCCGCGCGCGCGGTCGCCCTGATCGAGCGCCACCTGCGCGGCCGCGAAGAGCGAGCCCTTCTTCTCGAGCGCGTCGATCCAGCGCGGCACGTCGCCGGCCTTGCGGAAGCACTCGACGGCGGAGTCGTAGAGGTCGACGCGCGTGTAGGCGTCGCCCGCGCGCACCAGCTTGCCGGCGGAGCGGTAGTTCTCGGCGGCGCGCTCATCGTCGCCCGCCTGTTCGAAGAGGATCGCGGCCTTCTCGAACTGGCAGAGCGTCTGCCACAGCTCGGCCGCCTCCTGCCGGTCGCCCGCCGCCTCGTGGTGTCGCGCGGCGGCCTCCCTGCGCCCCTGCTCGAGGTGGAAACGCGCGAGCAGGCGATTCGCGAGCTGGGTCTGGCCGTCGCGCTCGAGCGCGCGCGCCGCCGCGGGCACGTCGCCGTTCAGGTACGGCGCGACGGCGGGCGGGCAGCCCGTGAAGAGGAGGCACTCGCGCGCGGCGAGGTCGATCGCGAGCTGGCGCGGCTGGAAGGACTCGACCTCGAACGGCACCTCCGCGACGCGGTCGGCGCTTCCCGCCACGATCACGTGTCGGCCGCGGTCAAGCGCGAAGTGGACCGGACCGCGCGCCATGCGCATCGAGCCGGGCGCGCCGCGCCGGGCGAGCAGGGCTCCCTCCACCGGGCGGCGATCCCAGAGGACGCGCACCTCGAGCGCGCACGCGCGGGGCTGGAAGTCGAACTCGAGGCGGGTCACCTGCCGGCGGGCGACCTGCGCCTCGAGCTCTTCGCAGTGCGTCGAGACGACCTCGCCGCTCTCGCCCGCCTGGACGAAGCCCTCGGCCGAGACGATCCAGGTGCCGGGCACGACGCCGCGGAAGCTGGTCTCGCGCGCGACCATGTGGTGCTCGGTGCGCGTGGAGGCGCCGAGCTTCGCGGCGTCGTCGGGACTCTTGATCCGCGAGGCGCGCGGCGTGCCCTTCCGCGTCGCGAGGCGCACCGAGAAGGTGCCCTTCATCTCGAGCGGATAGGCGAGACAGACCTGGAGCTCGCCACGACCGCGCGCGATCCGCAGCAGGAAGGCGAGCAGCAGCAGCACCAGCACGCCGACGCCGGCCACGAGCACCTGCGCGGGCTGGCTCGTGCGCTGGTTCTGCAGGTCGTCGACTCCTTGCTCGGCGAAGCGCTGGAAGCGCTCGGTGGCGTCCTCGAGCTCCTCGGCCGCAGCCACGACGCGGCTCGCCGAGCGGACCGACTTCGCCGCGGGCGGAGCGGTCTCCGCCTTGCGCACGCGCTGCACCCGCTCGGCGGCCTGGTCGATCGACATCGAGGGCGACGCGGCCGGCACGGGGCTCGGAGCGCGCTCGCGCTCCGCTCGTGCGGGCTCCTCCGCGTTCTGTGTCGGGGCCTCGCGGGTCGCCGCCGGCCGCTCCGCGGGCACGGCCGGTGCGGGGGGCACCGCGGGCGCCGCCGGCGGCTCGACCGGGACGGCGACCGCCGGGATCACGACCTCGGGCTCGGGACGCGGCGAACCGTGGTCCTCGGCGCTCGGGAGAGGCGCCGGCTCTTCGGCTCGGGACCCGAGCGAAAGGCAGGCGACGACCGCGGCTGCCACCGCCCCCCCGAACAGACCTCTGGCCGCACGCATCCGCATGACTCCGCCCCGAACATCGGCCCACCGTCGCGGCGGATTGAGAATTCGTTGCGCATCCGGTGAACTGGCCGCCGAGCGGAGAGCCCGAGCTAGCGTGGTCCGGGGCGCCCGCACCGAGGATCCGTGAACGACGCGCTCCCGAAGCCGCTGCCGGCGCTCCACCGCCTGGCCCCGCGCGCCTTCTACGGCTGGTTCATCGCGACGGGTCTGGCCTGCCTCTCCTCGGTCGTGGTGGGCGTCGGCTTCTACGGCATGGCCGTCTTCCTCGACGCCCTGGTCTCCGAGCGCGGCTTCTCGCGCGCGCATGTCTCGCTCGCCACGACGCTCTACTACGTCGGCACGGGGGTCGCGGGCTCGCTGGTCGGGCGCAGTGTCGACCGCCACGGCGCGCGCGCCTGGATCGCGACGGGCACCGCCGTGATGGCGTTGGCGCTGCTGTCGCTCGGTCGGGTCACGAGCGCGGCCGAGCTGGTGCCCGTCTACCTGCTGCTCGCGGCCGGCTTCTCGATGACCGGCGCCGTCGCGACTAACGCCGTCCTGACCCGCTGGTTCGTGACCCGCCGCGCGCGCGCTCTCAGCATCGCGCAGACCGGCGTGTCGATCGGCGGGGTCGCGCTCGTGCCGGTCACGGTGGCGGTGATCCGCGATCGGGGTCTCGCGGTCGCGACCGCGGCGCTCGCGGCGCTCCTCGTCGGTGTCGGCTGGCCGATCGCGGCCTTCGTGCTGCGAGGCGATCCCGGAGCCCATGGGCTGTCACCGGACGGCGACGCGGCGTCCGCGACTCCGGCGCCTTCCGCGTTCCTCGCCGCGCAGCAGCGGACCTGGAGCGCGCGCGAGGCGCTCGCGACGCCGGCCTTCTGGATCCTGGTCGGCGCCTTCTCGGCGATCCTCTTCTGCCAGGTCGGCACCGCGATGCACCAGCTCTCGCTGCTGCGCGTGCACCTCGACGCGCGCATCGCGTCGCTCGCGCTCTCCACCACCGCGGCCGGTAGCTTCGCGGCGCGCCTCGCGGTCGGGAGCTTCGCCGACCGGGTCAGCAAGCGGCGGCTCTGCGCGGTGCTGATGGCGGTGCAGGGAGGGGCGATCGCCGGCTTTGCCACGAGCTCGCACGCGTTTCCACTCTTCGCGGTGTCGCTGGTCTTCGGCGTGACGATCGGGAACGTCTTCATGCTGCAGGCGCTCCTGGTCGGCGAGTGCTTCGGCATGCGCTCGTTCGGCACGGTCTTCGGTCTGATCCAGCTGATCACACAGACCGCGAGCGGCCTCGGTCCGTTCGCGCTCGGACTGTTGCACGACGCCTTCGGCGGCTACTCGGCAGCGCTGTGGCCGCTCTGCGGTCTCGCGCTCGTGGCGTCCGCGCTGGTACTGCGGGTCCGCGCGCCCGCGCCGTAAGGTTCGCTACGAGAGCAGCGCCAGCTGGCGCGAGTGCGCGAGCAGCTCGCCGGAAGCGCTCCAGATCTCGCCGTCCTCCTCAAGGAAGCCGTCGCGCGCATAGCGCGAGCGAAAGACGCAGAGCGCGAAGTCGCCCGGCCGCACGTCGGGATGGGGCAGCGGCGCGCGGAAGTGGATGGTGAGGTCGATGGTCGGGACGCCGCGGCCGAGCGGCTGCTTCAGCCGCCCGAAGACGGCGGGCGGCCACGCGTCGCTGAACGCTGCCGCGAGCGGCGCGTCGAGCGGGCGCGTTCCCTCGGAGAGCCGGATCCAGCCGCCGCTCTGCGCGATCTCGCCGCCCGTGAAGGGCGGCGAGCCGATCGCCCAGCGCTGCTCGAAGCGCTCGTGGATCGGGATGCGCGGCGGGAAAGCGACGCACTGCTCGGGCGGCGCGACCTGCGGCGGCGCGACGTCGCGGAAGGCGGGCGCATCGGCGCGCGGCAGCGAGAAGGCCGCGAGCGCAAGCGCGAGCAGCCGGTCGCCCTGGCCGAGTCGCGCCGACACACTCGTGAGCGAGCGGCCGGCGCGCTCGACGCGCGTCTCGATCCAGGCCGCCCCCTCGACGGGCGGCGCGGTGTAGTGGACCGTCAGCGAGCGCGGCGCTCGCGCCGGATCGTCGACGCGCGCGCCGAGCGCCCGCAAGAGCATCGCAGCGATGTAGCCGCCGTTCGGCCCGCGCACGACGAACCAGCCCGGGTCGATGCGCGCCTCGAAGCGGCCGTCGCCTCGCGGCTCGACGTGCGTGTCATGATCGAAGCGCGTCACGCTACGGCGTCGCGCGGGTCGAAGGGTACGGAGCTCTGCGAGCCGCGCCCCCAGGCCGAGCGCTTCGCCTCCTGCGCCTCGCTGATCCGCACCACGACGAAGTAGGCGAAGCTCGCGCTGATCGCCGCGCAGACGTCCGCGGCCAGGTCGAGCGCGTGGCCCATCTGGATGCGCGAAAGGCTTTCCGCCACGGCGAGCGTGAAATACCCGAGCCCCTCGAGCACGAAGTAGGCGACGAAGAGTCCCCACCACAACGCCAGCAGCGGGGGCGTCGCGACCGACTTCCAGCCGAGCGGGTCGCCGGTCGAGGGATCGCTGGCCTTCCAGATCTCGCGCACGACCTGATACGGCCGCAGCGCGTTCAGGGCCGGCACGAAGAAGCCGAGCACGGTCCACTCGCGTCCGTACGCGAGCCGGCGCACTCCGAAGGAGCGCACGTTCACGCGCACGCGATGCAGCCACACCAGGAAGGTCACGCCGGTCACGACGACCAGCGAGATCTGCGTTCCGTCCACGATCTCGCCGAAGAGCGTGTGGGCGAGTCGCTCCTCCGGCACCACGCGGTGACCGGTGCTGGCGAGCCGCAGCGTGGAGAAGTCGTAGCCGACGGCGATCCACGAGACCGCCGCCGAGAGCACGAACAGGAGGCCGAGCGCGCGGACACTGCGTCGCGTCGGGACGTAGGGCGGCAGCAGGCTCTCGTTCTCGTTCATGATCCCCTCGCTTCGAGCTGGCGGAAGCGCTCCGCCGCGACGGCGGCCACCGCCGCCTGCAGGTTGTACGACGCGATGAAGCCGGCCATCGGGATGCGCACGGTGTCGTCGGCGACGGCGAGGACGTGATGCGGCACGCCCTCCGCCTCGGCCCCGACCACGAGCAGCAGGGACCCGGTGAGATCGGCCTGCCAGGGCGCGTGCGTGCCGACGTCTTCGATCGCGACGACGCGCTTGCCGGCGCGCCGCGCCGCCTCGAGCACGCGCGACGACGGCTCCCAGCCGACCGGCATGAAGCGGTCCGCGCGCATGCCGGCGCGCGTCGCCTCGCGGCGGCCCGCGTGATCGAAGTCGCAGTCGACGTAGATGCCGTCCGCGCCGCTCACCTCCGCGGTGCGGATCGCGAAGCCGATGTTGCCGGGATAGACCGGCCGCGCGAGCAGCCAGACCGCGCCGCCGCGCGCCATCACCTCTTCGAGGCCTGCGCGCGGGTCCGGGCCGGCGAGCGCGAGGATCGGCGCGTCGCTGCGGCTGCCGCGCAGCCGCGCGTAGCGGCGCGGCGCGACGCGGTGCACCGCGATCCCCGCCCGCTCGGCGAGCGCCGCGAGCGACTCGGCCTCCGAGGCCGGCGCGTCGGCGGGGATCACGACGCAGCGAAGCCGCTCGCGCTCGAGCGCCGCCGCGACCTCCGCGACTCCGACCACGCGCCGCCGGCCGCCCGGCGACATGCTCGCTCTTCCGACCTCCGGACCCAACGCGAACGCACAGCCTTTTCGGGGGGAGGGGAAACGGTGGCGCAGTGTAGCCGCGGCATCGCCGCAGGTCAGTCGGTCTGCCGCCGCATCAAGAGATAGTGATTCTCGCGCGCGTCCCGGCCGTCGTCGCACCAGTCGTCGTGCGGATCGAGCGGGAGCCCGCGCAGCAGCTCGCGCAGCTCGTCCGCGTCGATCGCGTGCACGTAGCGGAGCGCGCGCTCGCTGCCGAAGCAGAGCAGGTGATCGCCCGGCTCGAGCTGCGCGAGGTCGATGGCCGCGCGGCGCGATTCGGGGTAGCGCTCCCACGGCACGATGCGCGCGCGGCGCTCCGCGCACTCGGCGAAGCGCCAGCGGGAGAGAGCGAGCAGCGCGCCGGGCGCCGTGCGCAGCGCGGCGGCCTCGAGCAGCGCGCGCCGCCTCGCGCGGCCGGGCACCGCGTGCAGCACGCCGAAGAGAGCGACGAGCTCGAAGGGGCCGCGGGGCAGCGCGACCTCCGGTGCTGACGCGACGAAGTCGGCGACATCGAAGCGGGCGCCGCGAGGCGCGCGCTCGCGGGCGCGCGCGAGTAGCGGCTCGCTCGCGTCGACGCCCCGGTACGCGAGCTCGTCGCGGCGGGGACCGAGCGCCTCGGCGAGCGCGGCGGCGAGACGTCCGTTGCCGCAGCCGACGTCGAGCACGCGCAGCGGACCCGGCGGCACCGCGCCGAGCGCACGCGCCACGCGCGCGAAGCCGCGCCACGGTCGCGCCCGCACGGCGTCCCACTCCGCGGCGCGGTCGCGGTAGAGCGCCTGGTTCAGCTCGTTCAGCGCGAGGGCGGTCGCGTCGTCCACCGCGGCGGTACAGTAGCCGCCCGCGAGTCGCGTCGTGCCCGTGAAGACCGCCCGAGCGCCGTTCGATCCGCACCCGCACCGCGCGGCGCTCTCGGCCATTCTCGAGGAGGTCGCGCGCGCCGCGACGCTCGACGCGCGAGCGCTCGACCGCATCGTGCGGCGCCACCCGAAGGCCGGAGCCTCGCTCTTCTCGAAGAGCGAGATCCTCGCGGGACTCCGCGCCTTCGCGCCCGACGCCGAGCCGGGGCTCGGCGAGAGGCTGCGCTTGCGTCCCGTGCGGACGCTCTCCGGTGTGACACCCGTCGCTGTGCTGACGCGGCCGCACCCGTGTCCGGGAACCTGCGTCTTCTGCCCGTCCGACGTGCGCATGCCGAAGAGCTACCTGGCGGACGAGCCGGGAGCGCAGCGCGCCGAGCAGCACCGCTTCGATCCGTACCTCCAGACCTGGCACCGGCTGCTTGCCTATCGGCAGATCGGGCACCCGGTCGACAAGGTCGAGCTGATCGTGCTCGGCGGCACCTGGAGCGCGTATCCCGAGCCCTACCAGATCTGGTTCACGAAGCGCTGCTTCGACGCGCTGTCGGACTTCGGGGCGGAGATCGACGCGCGCGCGGGTGCGGGCGTCGCGCCGACGCCGTATCGCGAGCTCGCGGCGCTCGATGGCCGCCGCGAGGACGACGCCTACAACGCCGCGGTGGGCGCGCTGCTGCGCGAGGCGCTCGGTCCCGAGAGGCTGCACGAGAGCGAGCGCGCGTCCTGGGACGCGCTCCGCGCGGCGCAGCGCCGCAACGAGCGCTCCGGCTGCCGCGCGGTCGGGCTCTGCTTCGAGACGCGACCCGACCACGTCGACGCCGACGAGGTGCTGCGGCTGCGGCGGCTCGGCGCGACCAAGATCCAGATCGGCATCCAGAGCGCCGACGACGCGATCCTCGCGCGGAACCGGCGCGGCCACGACGTCGCCGCCAGCCGCGCTGCGGTGTCACGGCTGCGCGGCGCCGGCTTGAAGATCCACGCCCACTGGATGCCGAACCTGCTCGGCGCGACACCGGAGAGAGACGCCGAGGATTTCGTGCGGCTCTTCGCGGACGAGGGCTTGCGTCCCGACGAGCTGAAGATCTACCCGTGTCTGCTCGTCGCGAGCGCGCCGCTCGCCGCGGAGCATGCGCGCGGCCGGTGGAGTCCCTACCCGGACGAGGTGCTGGCCGACCTGCTCGCGCACTGTCTCTCGCGCGTGCCGCGCTGGTGTCGCGTCACGCGCGTGGTGCGCGACTTCTCGTCGGCCGACATCGCGGCGGGGACGCGCGTCGCGAACCTGCGCGAGGTGGTCGAGCGGCGCCTCGACGCGCAGGGGCTGCGGCGCGCGGACATCCGCAGCCGCGAGATCCGCGGCGAGGCGGTCGACGAGGCCGACCTCGCACCGCGCGAGACCGCCTACGGGACGGCCGATGGCGAGGAGCGCTTCCTCGAGTTCTGCACGCCGGATGACCGCATCGCGGCCTTCCTGCGGCTGTCGCTGCCGCGGTCGGCGCCGCAGCCCGCGGAACTCGCCGGCTCCGCGATCGTGCGCGAGCTCCACGTCTACGGGCCGTCGCTGCCGCTCTCGCGGCGCGGCGCGGGCCGCGCCCAGCACGCGGGCCTCGGGCAGCGCCTGTTAGGCGAAGCGGCGTGCCGCGCGTCGGACGCCGGCTATGCGACGCTCGCCGTCGTCTCGGGCGTCGGCACGCGCGAGTACTACCGCGCGCGCGGCTTCACCGACGGCGAGCTGTACCAGCACCTCGCGCTCCTCCGCGCCTAGAGAGCGGCCAGGGCAGAGGCCCGAGGAGGAACAGATGGCCGCTACGCCTTCCGGAACTCCAGCGCCTCGCCCGACACGCGCGCGTCGACGCGCACTCGCGAGCCTTCCGGGAACTCGCCCTCGAGGATCTTCATCGCGAGCGGGTCCTGGAGCATGCGCTGGATCACGCGCTTCAGCGGGCGCGCGCCGTAGTGCGGGTCGTAGCCCTTGTCGGCGAGCAGCTTCTTCGCCTCGTCCGTCACCTCGATCTCGATCCGCTTCTCGGCGAGCAGCTGCTTCACGCGCTCGAGCTGAATGTCGACGATGCGCGTGATGTGCTCGCGGCCGAGCTGGTGGAAGACGATCGTCTCGTCGACGCGGTTCAGGAACTCCGGCTTGAAGTGCGCGCGCAGCGCCTCGTCGACCTCGTGCAGCATCTTCTCGCGCTGCGATTCACCGAGCTGTGCGATCGCGTGACTGCCGATGTTCGAGGTCATGATCAGGACGGTGTTGCGGAAGTCGACCGTGCGGCCCTGGCCGTCCGTCAGGCGACCGTCGTCGAGGATCTGGAGGAAGACGTTGAAGACGTCGGCGTGCGCCTTCTCGATCTCGTCGAAGAGGATCACGCTGTACGGCCGGCGACGGACCGCCTCGGTGAGCTGGCCGCCCTCCTCGTAGCCGACGTAGCCGGGCGGGGCGCCGATCAGGCGCGCGACCGAGTGCTTCTCGCCGTACTCGCCCATGTCGATCCGCACCATCGCGTGCTCGTCGTCGAAGAGGAAGCGCGCGAGCGCGCGCGCCGTCTCCGTCTTGCCGACGCCGGTGGGGCCGAGGAAGATGAACGAGCCGATCGGTCGGTTCGGGTCCTGGAGACCCGCGCGCGCGCGGCGCACGGCCGCCGACACCGCGCGCAGCGCATCGTCCTGGCCGACCACGTAGCGGCGGAGCTCGTCCTCCATGCGCAGCAGCTTCTGCTGCTCGCCCTCGAGCATCTTCGAGACCGGGATGCCGGTCCACTTGGAGACGATCTCGGCGACCTCCTCGGCGGTCACCTCTTCGGAGACGAGCGCGCCTTCCTTCTGGACCTGGTCGAGCTTCTCCTGCTCGGCGATGAGCTCCTTCTCGAGCTGCACCAGCGCGCCGTAGCGGATCTCGGCGGCGCGCTCGAGGTTGCCCTGGCGCTGCGCGCGCTCGAGATCGACGTTCAGCTGCTCGCGCTTCTCCTTCAGGTCGCGCACACGCTGGATGGCCGCCTTCTCGGTCTGCCAGCGCGCCTTCATCGCGTCACCCTGCTCGCGCAGCTCGGCGATTTCGCGCTCCACCGCCTGGAGGCGGCGCTGGCTCGCCGCGTCGCTCTCCTTCTTCAGCGCTTCGCGCTCGATCTCGAGCTGCATTCGCTTGCGCTCGATCTGGTCGAGCTCCTCGGGCATCGAGTCGATCTGCACGCGCACGCGGCTGGCGGCTTCGTCGATCAGGTCGATCGCCTTGTCGGGCAGGAAGCGATCGGTGATGTAGCGATTGCTGAGCACCGCGGCCTGCACGAGCGCGGCGTCCTGGATGCGGACGCCGTGGTGCACCTCGTAGCGCTCCTTCAGCCCGCGCAGGATCGAGATGGTGTCCTGCACGGACGGCTCGCCCACGAAGACCGGCTGGAATCGCCGCTCGAGCGCGGCGTCCTTCTCGACGTGCTTGCGGTACTCGTCGAGCGTCGTGGCGCCGATGCAGCGCAGCTCGCCGCGCGCGAGCGCCGGCTTCAGCATGTTGGCAGCGTCCGCCGCGCCCTCGGCCGCGCCCGCTCCGACGATCGTGTGCAGCTCGTCGATGAAGAGAATGACCTGGCCCTCGGCCTCCTGGACCTCGCGGAGGACCGCCTTCAAGCGGTCCTCGAACTCGCCGCGGTACTTCGTGCCGGCGATCAGCGCGCCGAGGTCGAGCGCGATGAGCCGCCGGTCCTTCAGGCTCTCGGGCACGTCGCCCGCCACGATCCGCTGCGCGAGCCCCTCGGCGATCGCGGTCTTGCCGACGCCGGGCTCGCCGATCAGCACGGGGTTGTTCTTGGTGCGGCGCGAGAGCACCTGCACGACGCGACGGATCTCCTCGTCGCGCCCGACCACCGGGTCGATCTTGCCCTTGCGCGCGATCTCGGTGAGGTCGCGGCCGAACTTCTGGAGCGCCTGGTACTTCGACTCCGGGTCGGGATCCGTGACGCGCGCGCCGCCTCGCACGCTCGCGAGCGCCTTCAGGATCGTCTCGCGGTTGGCGCCGAGTCGCGCGAGCACCTCCGCCGCGGGCTCGCCCTTCTCGCCGGCGATCGCGAGCAGCAGGTGCTCGGTGGAGACGTACTCGTCCTTCAGCGCCTCGGCCTCGGCGAAGGCCTTCTCGAGCACGCGCGAGAGATTTCGCGAGATCTGCGGCTGCGCACCGCCACTCACCTTCGGCAGCCGCGAGAGCACCGCCTCGAGCGCACTGCCGAGCTGGTCGAGCGAGACGCCGAGCTTCTGGAGCACCGGGACGGTGCTGCCCTCGGGCTGGTTACAGAGAGCGCGCAGCAGATGCGCGGGCTGGATCTCTCCGTGCCCGCGCGAGCCCGCCAGCGACTGAGCCTCCGCGAGCGCTTCCTGACTTTTGATGGTGAGCTTGTCGGTTCGCATAGGCGGCGAACGCTAGGCACGTCCGCGACGGCGACAACCCTTCCCCGCGGGCCGGGTAAACGACGCGCGGTGAGGTGCAGCCGAGCGAAGGCCCGGCAAAGAACTAGGAGACCTTGCGCTTCAACGGCACGTAGAGCTGCGAGTCGCCGCGCCGCACCAGCAGGAGCGCCCGCTCGTCCGTCTCAGCCAGGCGCTTCTCGAGCGAGCCCGTGTCGTTTATCTCGTGGCGGTCCACCTCGACGATCACGTCGCCGCGGCGCAGTCCCGCCTCGCCGGCCGGGCCCCCCGGCTCGACCGACGACACCACGACCCCGCTCGCGTCGCTCCCGAGCCCGAGCTGCTCGGCGAGCTCCGGGGTCAGGTTCTGGACGCGGAGGCCGAAGGCGTTGGAGCCGCCTTCCGTCGGTTTGACGGCGGCCTTGGTCAGCTCCGGCTCGTCGAGGGCGCCGACCACCGTGGTGAGCTTCTTCGTCTTGCCGTCGCGGATCACCACCACGTCGACCTTCTTGTCGATCGGGGTGCGAGCGACGAGCCGCGGGAGGTCGTCGAAGTCGTTGATCGGCTGGCCGTCGAACTCGCGGATCACGTCGCGCTGCTCGATGCCCGACTTCGCGGCCGGACCCTTCGGATCGACCTTCGAGACCAGCGCGCCCTTCGCCTCCTTGAGCTCGAACTCCTCGGCGATCTCCGGCGTGATCTTCTGGATCACGACCCCGAGCCAGCCGCGTGTGACGTGTCCCGTGGTGCGGAGCTGCGGGAGGATCTCCTTCGCCATGTTGATCGGCACCGCGAAGCCGATCGTGTTGGCGCGCGGATTGATCGCGGTGTTGATCCCGATCACGGCGCCCGCGAGATCGAGCAGCGGGCCGCCGGAGTTGCCCGGGTTGATCGCGGCGTCCGTCTGGATGTAGTCGTCGTAGAGGCCCTGCTCGATGTTCCGGTGCTTGGCGCTGATGATGCCGGCCGTGACCGTGTGCTCGAGGCCGAAGGGATTTCCGATCGCGATCACCCACTCGCCGGGACGCACCGAGTCGGAGTCGCCGAGCGGCAGCGCGTAGAGCGGCTGGTCGCTCTTCACGCGGATCAGCGCGATGTCCGTCTTCGGATCGCGCCCGACGACCTCGGCCGGCAGCTCCTTCCCGTCCACGAATCGCACCGTGATGCTGTCGACGTCCTCGATCACGTGGTTGTTGGTGACGATGTAGCCGTCCGGAGAGATCACGAATCCGGTGCCGAGGCTCGGCACCTGCTGCTTGTGTTCGCCCGATGGCCCGCTGCCGAAGGGTTCCTGGAACGGGAAGGGGAAGAAGTCCTCGAGCGAGCGCGCCGCGATCGTCTTCTTCGTGCTGATGTTGACCACGCCCGGCGACAGGCGCTCGGCGAGGTCGGCGAACGTGTTCGGGACGCCGGTCGGCGTGATCGGGGGCGTGTTCGATCCGTCCTTCCAGAAGGCGCCCGAGCCGCCGTCCGCGGCTGCGCTGTCGGCCGCCGCCGGGACGGCCTTCGAGTCGCCGTGTCCGAAGAGATCGACGGCGCGCGCGACGCTGTCGCGCCAGTGCACCTCGACGTCGAGCGCTCCCGTGCTGACGAGCGCCGCGAACGCGGCCCCCGACACCAGCAGGACCCGAACCAGGCTCTTCATCGCGGACTCCTCGTCGGCACCATGGATTCCGGCGCCAGCGCGCGTTGGACGCCGGGACGCCCAGGGGTGTTCCGTCCCCTAGGGTGCCCGGTTCGATCCGCCCCGTCCTTCTTAGCCTTCTCAGCCGAGCGGAATGGCTACCTGATAGCGACCGTTGCCTCGCTGCACCACGATCAGCGCGCGCGACTCCCCGCGCAGCGACACCACCGACCGCCGCAGCGACGCGGCGTCCGCCAGCGCGCGGCCGTTGATCGCGAGCAGCAGATCGCCCTCCTGCACGCCGATGCGGTCGGCGCCGCTGCCTTCGCGCACCGCCGCCACGGTGTAGATCCCCTGCTTCGAGCGCGTGAGACGCATGCCGGTGAGCTGCTCCACCAGCGCGCTCACCATGGTCGGCGGGATCTCCTCCGCGTGCGCCTTCACCACGCGCTCGTGCCCGTCGCGGTAGAGGGAGAGCGACAGCTCCTGCCCGTTGGTCACGCTGCCGAGGCGCTCGTAGAAGTCGCGCGCCGACTCGATCACCTGGCCGTCGACCCGCGTCAGCACGTCGCCGCGCGCGACCCCGGCCTGCGCCGCGGGGCTCGGGTCGCGGATGCGGTTCACCAGCGCGCCGCGGAGCTGCGCCGGCAGGGAGAGCGCCGAGCGCAGCTCGGGAGTCAGGTCCTGGAACTCGAGCCCGAGCCAGACCGGCGAGACCTCGCCGTGCGCGATCAGCTCCGAGACGATGCGGCGCGCGACGTCGATCGGGATCGCGAATCCGATGCCCTGCGCGCCGCTGTACACCGCCGTGTTGATGCCGATCAGCTTGCCCTCGGCGTTGAGCAGCGGGCCACCCGAGTTGCCGGGGTTGATCGAGGCGTCGGTCTGGATGAAGCCGTGGTAGACGCGGTCCTCCGCGCGAATCGAGCGCTCGAGCGCCGAGATGACGCCGGTCGTGACCGTGTGCGAGAGGCCGAACGGGTTGCCGATCGCGATCACCGGCTCGCCGACCATCAGGTCCGACGAGGTGCCCGGCGCGATCCACGGCAGCTTCTCGTTCGTCTGGATCGAGAGCGCTGCGATGTCGTTGTTGGGGTCGGCGCCGAGGAGCGTCGCGTCGAACTCGCGCCCGTCCGCGAAGCTGACGCGGATGCGCGTCGCGCGCGCCACGACGTGCTCGTTGGTCAGCACGTGGCCCGCGGCGTCGATCACGACGCCCGAGCCGAGGCTCTCGACCGAGCCGGGACTCCGCGGCTCGAAGAAGTCGTGGAAGAAGCGATCGAAGAAGGGATCGCCCGCGAACGGGCGGAACGGGCTCTGGTTGCGGGCGATCTGCTCCGTCATCACGGTGACGACCGCGGGTCCGGCGCTCTGCACCGCCTCGACGGCCGCGGTGCGGCGGAGGAAGGGATCCTCGGCGCGGGCCGCGAGCGCGACGAGCATCGCGCCGAGCAAGGTGCAGCCGCGCCACATGGGTCGAGCAGGTTAGCCTACACGGGGTGCTGGAAGTGCTCGATGCGACCGCGCGCGAGGGGCTGGCCGCGCGCTTCCGCGCCGCGACGGGTCGCCGCCCCGAGGTCGCGTTCCGCGCGCCCGGCCGCGTGAACCTGATCGGCGAGCACACCGACTACAACGAGGGCTTCGTGCTGCCCTGCGCGATCGATCGCGACACGCAGGCACTCGCCGCGCCGCGCGACGATGGCGTCTTCACGGGCATTTCGCGCGAGGATGCGCACACGGTGCGCTTCGAGGCGGGGTCGGCGCAGCGCCCCGGCGGCTGGGGCGACTACGTGTGGGGCGTCGCGCAGGCGCTCGCCGAGCGCGGCGCGCGCGTGACGGGCGCAGACCTCGCCGTCGCGAGCGACGTCCCGGTCGGCGCGGGACTGTCGAGCTCGGCGGCGCTGTGCGTGGCGCTCGTCGGCGCTCTCGACACGTCCTTCGCGCTCGGCCTCGACCGCCGCGCGCGCGCCGAGCTCGCGCACCGCGCCGAGTGCTTCTTTGTCGGAGTGCCCTGCGGCGTGATGGACCAGCTCGCGAGCTCGCTCGGGGAGCGCGACCACGCGCTGCGCATCGACTGCCGCTCGCTCGAGATCTCGCTCGTCCCGCTGCCGGCGCGGCTCCGGCTGCTGGTGGCGGACTCCGGGGTGCGGCGGCGTCTCGCGGCCGGCGCCTACGGCAATCGGCGCGCCGAGTGCGAAGAGGCGCTGCGCCTCGCCCGCAAGCGCGGCGTGGCGCCACCCGGCGCGCGCGCGCTGCGCGACCTCTCTCCGCGCGATCTGCCGGCGCTCGAGCGGGCACTGCCGCCGGTGCTCGCGCGCCGCGCGCGCCACGTCGTCTGCGAGAACGAGCGGGTCGACGCGACGGCGCGCGCGCTCGCCGCGGGCGATCTCGCGAGCGCTGGCGCACAGCTCCGCGCCGGCATGCGGAGCCTGCGCGACGACTTCGAGGTCAGCATCCCGGAGCTCGACGCGCTGTGCGAGATCGCCGACGGGCTGCCGGGCGTGTACGGCTCGCGACTTTCCGGCGCGGGCTTCGGTGGCTGCACCCTGCACCTCGTCGAGGGGGAGGCGGCCGCGGCGGTCGCCGCTTCGCTCGCCCGCGCGTTCGAGTCGCGCTTCGGCCGCAGGCCGCCCGTCTACTCGGTGCGCGCCGCCGACGGCGCCGCGCCCGCGTCGCCCGTCGAGGCGTCGGGGCGATAGCTCGCGCTCGCGTCGACGTGCACGACGACCTCGTCGTCGACGTGCAGCAGCCAGTTGCTCACGTCGCGCAGCCCCCAGGCCACGTAGGGCACGCGGAACGTCGACGTCACGTGGATCGTGTCGTCCATGCGCTCGAGGTGGGCCGGGATGCGCAGCGGATGTACCTCGCCGTGGAGCTGCACCTGTCCGACGAGCACGACCTCGCCGCGTTCCGGCGCGCTGCGGGTCAGCTCGACGCGCTCGGCGGTGAAGACGATCTCCGGGTAGCGCTCGCTCTCGAGCACCTCCGCGTGCAAGGTGCGATCGCGGCGCGCCATGCCGGTGTCGGCGCTGCGTGCGTCGATCGCGATGCTCCCGTCCGCGCGTCCGGACGCCGTGTCGAAGTGGAGGGCGGTGCCTCGCGCCAGGCGCAGCGTCCCTTCGACGCTGTGCAAGGTCGCGCCGAGCTCGAAGCGGATCTGCGTCTTCTCGAGCGCGAGTGCGAGCTCGCCGCTCTCGGCGCGGACCGCGCGCGTCGTCGCGAGGCACGACGCGAGCGCCAGTGCGGAGGTGACGGCGCGCGCCGCGCTGCGCAAGGTCAGAGCTCCTCGCGCTCGGGCATGAAGAGCCAGAGCAGCAAGTAGACGAGGATCCCCGGGAAGCCGGCCGAGAGCACCGACAACAGCACGTAGAGGATCCGCACCGTAGTGGGACTCCAGCCGAGCCAGTCGGCGATGCCGCCGCACACGCCTCCGAGGATCCGGTGCTCGCGCGAGCGAAGCAGACCCGCGCGAGGGGTCGTCGTCATGAGGCTCCTCCGTGCTCCGACCCGCGCGACGAACGGCTACGGGCCGTCACTCCGGGGTGTGGGGTCGCCGGGCTCCGGGGGTTGGATCCGACTCGTCTCGCCGGCCTCCGGCGGTGCTTCGCCCGGTCTCGCGCCCGGCTTGACCAGCAGGAACTTCGTGTCCTCGCCGCGCTTCGCCTGGATCAGGAAGCGAGGCGCGCCCGACACCGCGGCCATCGCGCGCCGGAAGTCGTCGAGGTTCGCGACCTGCGCCTCCTCGACCTGCACGATCACGTCGCCGACCTCGATGCCGGCCTCGCGCGCCGGCGAGCCGCGCGCCACGAAGTTCACCAGCGCGCCTCGGCTCGAGTCGAGCCGGCGCTCGCGCAGCATCGGCTCCGTGATCTCCTGGACGTTGAAACCGAGCTCGCTCTCGACCTCGTCCGCCTCGATCTTCGGCTGCGTGCCGAGCCGGACGGAGACCTGGCGCGCGGCGCCGCCGCGCAACATCTCGAGCCGCACCTCGCGCCCGGGCGGCAGCGCGGCCACCTGACGCTGGAAGTTGTTGAGGTCCTCCTCCTTCTCCGCCTCCACGGCGACGCCGTCGATGCGGGTCAGGATGTCGCGGGGCGCGATGCCCGCATCCGCCGCCGGCGAGCCCGGCACCACGCTGTTGACGACGACGCCCGTCGCGTCGGGCACGCCGAAGTAGTCGGCGAGCTCGCGGTCGAGCGCCTGGAAGGTGATGCCGAGGTAGCCGCGCTCGACCCCGCCGTGCTCGAGCTGCGCCGCGACCTGGGTCGCGGTGTCGATCGGGATCGTGAAGCCGATGCCGCGGCCCTGCCCGCGCGAGTTGATGCCGACGACGCGTCCGTCGAGGTCGACGAGCGGTCCGCCGGACGAGCCCTGATCGATCATCGCGTCGGTCTGGATGAAGTCGTTGAGGGTCTGGGGCACGGCGAGGTTGCGGCCCTTGGCCGACACGATCCCGAAGGAGACGGTGCCGTCGAGTCCGTAGGGGTTCCCGATCGCGAGCACCCACTGCCCGACGCGGAGGTCGGCCGCGCTGCCGATCTTCACCGCGGGGAGCGGCTCGGCGCTGTGGATCCGCACGAGCGCGACGTCGGTCTGGCGGTCGGCGCCCACCACCTCGGCCGGGAACTTGCGGCGGATGCCGGGTACGCTGACCGTGACCTTCTCCGCCTTGTCGACGAGGTGGTGGTTCGTGAGGATGCGGCCGTCCGGGTTCACGATCACACCGGATCCGGTCAGCTGGTTGCGCCGGTCGCCGAACTTGACGATCGCCTCGATGTGCACGACCGAGGGCTGCACGCGCGCGGCCACGTCGACGATGCGGCGCTCGAGGTCGCCCGTCGCGGGGCCTGCGCCCGCGGCGCAGGCGGCGAGCACGAGCGCCATGGTGAGCCCCGCGCGTCGGAAGAATTCGCGACTAGCCACGGGTCGCCTCGTCGAGTGCGCGCCGGAGCGCGCGGACCGCGGCCGCGGGGTCGTCGGCCGCGAGCACCGAGCCCGTCACCGCGACACCCGCAGCGCCCGCGGCCACGACGTCGCGGGCGCGCTCGGGAGTGATGCCGCCCTGCGCGAGCACGGGCAGGCCGCGCTCCGTCGCGCGCGCGAGCGCCGCGAGACCGAGCGGCGGCCGCGAGCTCTCCTTGGAGAGCGGCGCGAACACCGGCGCGAGGTGCGCGTAGGAGGCGCCGGAGTTCGCATCGATCTCGTCGGGCGCGTGAGTCGAGACGCCGATCCATGCCGACGCGCCGAGCAGCGCGCGCGCGTCGGCCGGCGCCATCGCGTCGCCGCCGAGGTGCACGCCGTCGGCGCCCGCGGCGAGCGCGACGTCGACGCGGCGGTTCACCAGCACGCGCACGAAGCCACCGCGCCGCGAGGCCGCTCGCCTCGCCGCCTCCGACACGCGGTCGCAGAGCGAGAGCAGCGCCGATCCCTCGAGCGCGCGCTCGCGCACCTGCACCCAGTCGACGCCCGCGAAGACGCTCGCCTCCACCAGCGCAGGCAGCGGCCCGCGCGCGGCCGACGCGTCGAGCACCAGGGCCAGGATGGGCCGCCCGGCGCTCAGAAGCTTGCGAGCCCGTCGAGCGGGCTCGAGGCCGACGCGTACAGGCGTCGGGGCATGCGCCCCGCCTCATAGGCGAGCCGACCCGCCTCGATCCCCAGCTTCATCGCGCGCGCCATGCGCACGGGGTCCTTCGCCTGCGCGATGCCGGTGTTCATCAGCACCGCGGTGGCGCCGAGCTCCATCGCGACCGCGGCGTCGCTCGCGGTGCCGACGCCCGCGTCGACGATCACCGGGACCTCGACCGTCTCGAGGATGATGCGCAGGTTGGCCGGATTCCGGATGCCGAGCCCGGAGCCGATCGGCGCGGCGAGCGGCATCACCGCCGCGCAGCCGAGAGCCGCCAGGCGCTGACACGCGACGGGGTCGTCGTTCACGTAGGGAAGCACCGTGAAGCCCTCGGCCACCAGGATGCGCGCCGCCTCGAGCGTGGCCGGGACGTCCGGGAAGAGCGTGCGCTCGTCGCCGATCACCTCGAGCTTCACGAGGTCGGTGCCGAGGAGCTCGCGACCCATGCGCGCGGTCGTGACGGCGTCGTCGGCCGTGTAGCAGCCGGCCGTGTTCGGCAGGATCGCGAAGCGCTCCGGCGTGATGAAGTCGAGCAGGCCCTGGCCCTTCGGCGCATCGAGGCGCGTGCGGCGCAGCGCGACCGTCACCATCTCGGCGCCCGATGCCTCGGCGCAGGCGAGGTTCTGCTCGAACGAGGCGTACTTGCCGCTCCCGATGATGAGGCGCGAGCGGAAGCTGCGCGCGCCGAGCGTATAGGTATAGGTCTCGGACATCAGCCCCCTCCGACGGCTTCGAGGATCTCGACCCGATCGCCCGACGCGAGCTCGCGCCCGGCGAAGGCGGAGCGCGGCACGACGTCGCGGTTGACGGCGACTGCGATGCGGCGCGTCCCGAGCGCGAGGCGCCCGAGGAGCGCCGAGACGGTGCAGGGCGCGGGCACGTGATGGCGCTCGCCGTT
>Ga0335069_10004121_pt1 | contig 21714 bp, 28 predicted proteins | sample Lox_Sample_11_FD_206714 | JGI IMG/M metagenome (GOLD analysis project Ga0335069, IMG submission 206714) | Soil microbial communities from Loxahatchee National Wildlife Refuge, Florida, United States - Lox_Sample_1.1 | ecosystem: Environmental > Terrestrial > Soil > Wetlands | place: USA...
ACATGGTCTATTTCGCCGAGCGCTTCGGGATGGAGCCGGTCGGAACGATTGAGATCCGCGCGGGTGTCGATCCGACCCCGGGACACATCGAGGAGCTGATCGATCGCATGCAGCGGGAAAAAGTCGATATCGTCATTCGCGAACGGCACTACCCTGCGGGGCTTGCCGAAACGATTGCCCAGCGCACCGGCGCGAAGCTGGTCGAACTGCCGGCGATGGTCGGGGGGGTGCCGGAAGCGAAGGACTACGTCGGTCTGATCGATTACAACTTGCACGCGCTGCTAAAGGCGGTACAGAGCGGAGCGTGAAACCAGCGATTGTCAGCCTCGAAGACGTCCGCCTCGGATACGCAGCAATCACGGTGCTCGACCACGTGTCGCTCGCCGTCGCTCGCGGCGAGTTCGTGGCGTTGATCGGACCCAATGGCGCCGGGAAGACCACGTTACTGCGCGGGATGCTCGGGTTGATTCCGGTCTTGGCTGGCCGCATCGAGTACGGATTCGATCGGGCCGCCAACCCGCCCGGGTATGTCCCGCAGCGCGAGGCGCTCGATCCGATCTTCCCGCTGAGCGTCTTCGAGGTCGTGCTCATGGGTACGTACGCGAAGTTGTCGCCCCTTCAGCGGGTCGGACATGCGCACCGCAGCTTGGCGCGCCAGTGCCTGGAAGAGGTGGGCCTGGCAGCGCTCGCCAAGCGCCAGTTCTGGGAGCTTTCCGGCGGACAAAAGCAACGCGTGCTGATCGCCCGTGCACTCGCGGCCGGCCCCGAGGTGTTGTTCCTGGACGAGCCAACCGCCGGAGTCGACCACGAGGCGGAGCAGACGATCATCGACCTGATCGGGCGACTCAATCGCGATCGCGCGCTGACGGCGATCTTGGTGAGTCACCACCTCGGCCACATTCAGTCACTGGTGCATTCGGTGGTGTGGGTCGACGACGCCAAGGCCACCAAACGCTCAATCGAAGACGTGCGCGCGGAAGAAGGTGTGGCCAGCCTCTTTCGCGCCCGTCACTAGGCTTCATGGGCGACTTGCTGCAAATCCTGAGTCCCAGCTTTCTGCTGCGCGATGCACTGATCGCAAGCGTCCTGGTCGGCGTGGTGTGTCCGCTGGTGGGCGTCTACTTCGTGCTCCGACGGATGATCTTTCTCGGTGTCGCCTTGCCGCAGGTGTCGGCCGCCGGTATCGCGGCGGCCTTCTTTGCGTATCAGTTCATCGTCGGACCGCACCAACAGATGGTGGGTAATGAGCATCTGCTGGCAATGGTTGGGTCCTTCGCCTTCACGATGTCGGCTACGTTGATGTTGGCACTACTCGAACGTCGCGGGCGCGAAACCGTCGAAGCCCGCATTGGCACGACCTACGCCGTGGCGGCTGCCGCAACGATTCTGTTCCTCGCCAAGGATCCGCATGGTGACGCGCAGATGGTCAACCTGCTCAAGGGCGACATTCTGGCCACCACCTCCGCGAGTCTGGCCTGGATGGTGGTAAGTTTCACGGTGATCGGCTTTGCGTTGCTTGCGTTTCGCAAGGAACTGCTCCTGGTCTCGTTCGATCGCGACCTGGCGATCGTGTTCGGCAAGCGTGCTGGGCTCTGGGATGTCGTGCTGTACTTGATGATCGGCGGCGTCATTTCGCTCGGCGTGATGACCGCCGGGCCGATGGCGACCTTCGGATTTCTAGTGGTCCCGCCGGTCACCATGCGCATGATCACGGGACGCATGATGACGTTCATGCTGGGTTCAGCCGCGCTGGGCGGCGCCACCGCTTTTACCGGCTTCTACTGTGCCTACCGCTTCGATTTGCCGCTCGGACCGTCGGAGGTCGCGCTGTCGAGTGGCGTACTGCTGGTCGCGTGGTTGGCTGCGACCGCACGTCGCGCGATACGGAGTCGGCGATCGCCGTGAGTGCGATGTTGTGGTTGTGCTTCACGCTGTCCGGTGCCGCCGCCCTGGCGCTTGAGATGCTGTGGATGCGCTCCGCCGCTCTTGTGCTCGGACGGACCGCGGCCACGACATCGACGGTGCTCGCGTGCTACTTCGCGGGGCTCGCCTGCGGCGCCGCTGCAGCGAGTCGGGTGCAGCGACGGCCGATTCGTGTCTACGGACTGCTCGAATTGGCTGGCGCCGCCGGTGTGGGTTGGTCATGGGGCGTCTTTCACTGGCTGGCGAGCGACGCCGCGCAGGCGTGGCTGGCTGCTCACGGCGCGGTCGCCGGCGTCGTTGCCATCGCCGCAGCAGTGCTGCCGACGACGACGTGCCTTGGGGCAACGCTACCCGCGCTCGGTCAGGTACTCGCGGCATCGAACGTCGGTAGCCGGGGCGGATTGCTGTATGCGCTCAACACCCTGGGAGGTGCGGTCGGCGCTGCGGCGGCTGGATTCGGTATGCCGGCGCTCGTCGGCGTGTCGACCAGTTACGTGATCGCCGCCGCGATCAGTGCGCTCGTCGGCATGGTGGCCCTCGCCGTCGGTGCACGAACGCGCGCAACTATCCTCGCGACCACCCCCCTGAACCGCCGCCCCCGCGTATCCCGCGGACGCTTGCGCCTCGTCGCCGCGGGAATCGGGGCGCTCGGCCTCGGCTTGGAAGTGCTGTGGACGCGCTTGTTCGCACAGGTGTTGCACAACTCGGTCTATTCATTCACCGCCATCGCACTCGTGTTCATTGTCGCACTTGCCTTCGGCGCTGTACTCGCAGCCTGGTTTTTGCGCGGCGTGCACGGGACGCCCGTCGCAGCCGCTGCACTGATCGGCTCGGGCATCGCCACGATCGCCGGCATCTGGCTGTTCGTCTACCTCACCAATGGGCTGGACTACGTCGGGATGCAGCGCGGTCTCCGGGAATACCTGTTGCGGATTGTGCTGCTGGCTGCAGCCACCGCGGGACCCGGCGCGATCGGCTCGGGAGCGGCCATGGTGGCGCTGTGGAGCATCTGGGGCGAGCGTGACGGAGCGGCCAGGCCGCTCGGCGATTTGTCCGCCGCGAATACACTGGGCGGGATCGCCGGCGCCATCGGCGTCGGATTCGTCGCGATTCCGCATTGTGGTCTTCGCGGGACGCTCCTTGCGATCGCAGTCATCTATCTGATTCTTGCCCCCGTGATCGCCAATCAGAGTCGGATCGTCAAGCGAGTCGTATGCGCCGCACTGTTGGCCGTCGCGTTCATAAGTCCGATGCAGATCCCGCTGACCAAGTTGCACTCCGACACGGAAACCCTTCGCGCGATGTTCGAAGACCCAAACGGCATCGTGACGGTCGTCGATACCACAGATGATTTGCAGCTTCGCCTCGACAACTTCTACGTGCTCGGTGACAGCGCTGCCGCCACCAACGAGAGACGTCTGGGATTGCTGCCCTTGCTGCTTCATCCCGGCCCGCAGCGTGCGGCGTTTATCGGTCTCGCGACCGGTACAACGGCCAGTGCCGGACCGGCGCTGGACCTCGCGCAGACCACGGTGATCGAAGTCGTCCCAGAGGTTGCACGCGCGGCGCGCGCGTACTTCTCCGAATGGAACGGTGGCTTGCTGGAGCAACCGCACGTTCGTCTCGTGCTCGACGACGGCCGCCGCTACCTGGCTGCGAGCCGCGCGCAGTATGACGTGATCGTCGCCGACCTGTTCGTTCCGTGGCACGCCGGCGCGGGGAATCTCTACTCGCGCGAGATGTATCAAACCGCGCTCCGGCGCCTCGCCCCCGGTGGACTCTTCTGTCAGTGGCTGCCCCTCTACCAGCTCACACGCGACGAATTCGACATGATTGCGCACACGTTCCTCGGTGTCTTTCCGCACGTATCGCTCTGGCGAGCGGACTTTTATCCCAACCGCCCGGTCGTGGGATTGATCGGAAGGCTTTCCGATCAGCCGATCAGCTTGGAACAGGTGAGTCGGCGTATCGATCGACTGCCGGCGTGGGCCCGCGATCGGTTACTCGCCGCACCGCAAGGTCTGGTCATGCTCTATGCGGGCAATCTATCGTCGAATGCGGATCTGTTTGCCGACGCGCCCGTGAATACCGATGATCGTCCGCAGCTGGAATTCATCGCCCCGCGTCTGACGCGCATCACCGCGGGCGGGGACAAGGACTGGTTCACCGGCGAAGCGCTCGCGGCGTTCTACGATGCACTCGATGCTCGCACAGCGCACGCCTCTCCCTTTGTACCGGACTCGGACGAAATGACCGCAGCGCGGCGCGCCGGAGTCGCGCTCTACAAGTACGCCCTGGCATCCGCCCAACACAACGAAGCGGCCGCGCAGCACTTGCAAGCGGAAGTGGTCGACTTGGTTCCCCAGGTGGTGGGCGAATGGGACTCCAACTCTGAAGTGACGCAGTTGACCGACGCTCGGCGGCACCTCGACGACCTGCGGTCGCAGCAAACCGAGATCCGCCAACGCGTCGACGAACTCGAGCAGCGGCTTAAACAACTGTCGAACGCCGAAAGGATTCAGCAATGAAGCGGTTCGCCGCCGTCGCGCTCGCGTGGTTGTTGTTGCTTCCAGGATGTACCCGGTCGCGGGTGAATCAGCCGCAACCGCCACCGCGCGATCGGGCGATCGCAGTGTTTCCACCCAACAATCGGTCAGGCGATCCGTTGCTCGTCGCCGGGGCATCCTTCTTCGAGAAGTACGCGCTCAAGAGCGATCGCATCACCGTCCCCGACGTGCTGGCATCCGAGGCGAGACTACAACTTGAACGGAGAGGCTACACGGTCGTCCCGCCCGCAACGGTCGACGCCGTCGTGGGCGAGCATCCGCCGCAAAGCATGGCGGACGCCGCGGCGATCGCGGCTCGACATCAGATGGAAGCGTGGGTTCTCTACATCGACATCCGCCGCTGGGAGGCCGACGTCCCATATAAACCGACCTTCGTCATCGCGTCGGTTGAAGTGTCATTGATCGACCCCGCCTCCGGAAACGTCGTGTGGCACATCGATCACCCGTCGAAACCGGTGCAAACCAACGGCGTGATCAATCTCGGTGACGCCTACACAGTTGCGGCGCAGCAACTGATGGAAGAGTTGTCGGCGCCACTGGGACCGGCGTTGCAGGTGCGGTGAAGGCGAGCACGTCGCGTTCATTCACGTCCGAAAACCGCGAGCATGAGTCGCGGCGATGTGCGAAGATTTGATCATGAATTCGCTCGATCGCGATGTCTGCTATCGCGCGCTGCAAACCCGCGACGCGCGATTCGATGGGCGGCTGTTCGTCGGCGTGACGTCGACCGGTATCTATTGCCGGCCGGTCTGTCCGGCGCGCACGGCGAAGCGAGAGAATTGCCGTTTCTTCGCGTCGGCCGCCGCCGCGCAGGCAGCGGGGTTCCGGCCATGCCTGCGCTGCCGCCCGGAGACCGCACCTGACCTCGCTTCCTGGCGCGGCAGCGCCAACACGGTCTCGCGCGCACTCGCGCTCATTGCCGAAGGCGGGCTCGATGGTGGCGAGGCCGGCGTCGAGGCGCTCGGCGAGCGGCTGGGTGTCGGCGGCCGCCAGCTTCGCCGCCTGTTCCAGCAGCATCTCGGCGCCTCGCCGGTCACGGTCGCGCAAACGCGGCGCGTGCTCTTCGCCAAGCAGCTCATCCAAGAGACGCGGATGTCGATGATCGAAGTCGCCTCGGCTGCGGGGTTCGGCAGCGTCCGTCGATTCAACGAAACCTTCCGCAACCTATTCGGACGACCGCCGAGTGCCCTGCGCCGCAAGCACACGGCCGATCGCCCCGCCGGCTCGGCTGCAGACGTCGGCGTGACCCTGCGTCTGCGCTACCGCCCACCTTATGATTGGCCGGCGATGCTCGGGCATCTTCAAGCGCGTGCGATCGACGGTGTCGAGCAGATTGTCGGTGGGATTTACCGGCGCACCGTCTCCAGCGGCGAACACGTCGGGATCGTCGAAGTCGCGCATGAGCCGGCGCGCGATAACCTCGCGGTGACCGTCCGCTTTCCGTGCGTGCGAGAGCTGCCGGCTATCCTGGCGCGCGTCCGTCGCGTATTCGACGTCGGCGCGGACATTGAAGCCATCGATGCTCATCTGTCGCGTGATCCGGTTCTCGCGCCGCTGGTCGCGTTGCGCCCGGGACTGCGCGCACCGGGCGGATGGGACGGCTTCGAGCTGGCTGTGCGTGCGATTCTCGGCCAGCAAGTGAGCGTCGTCGCCGCACGCCAACTTGCTAGCCGGTTGGTGGCGCGCTGCGGGGAAGCGATGCCGAAATCGAATGGTCGCCCCAGACTCACGCATATATTTCCTTCGCCGGAGCGGGTCGCCGCCGCCGACCTCAGCACCCTCGGCATGCCGGGAGCACGTCGGGGCGCACTCGCATGCCTGGCGCGGGTGGCCATCGCCGAGCCGGACCTGTTTCGACCTTTCGGCACCGTTGATGAGGCCATCGCGCGGCTGCGCTCGATCCCTGGCATCGGCGAGTGGACGGCGCAGTACATCGCGTTGCGTGCGTTGCGCGAGCCCGATGCGTTTCCCGCCAGCGACGTCGGGCTGCTCCGAGGTGCCGCGCAACAGACGGGGGAGCGGTCGACACCGGCAGAGCTGCGGCGGCGCTCAGAACCGTGGCGGCCATGGCGGGCGTACGCCGCGCAGCACCTCTGGACCACTACCTCACCGATGGAGGTGACACGATGATCGATCACGACCGGGCTCATCGCTTCTATGAGATGCATCAGCAGGGGACGTTCGTGCTTCCCAATGCGTGGGATGCGGGCAGCGCCGCTGTCATCGCCGCGACCGGGGCTGCGGCCGTCGCCACAACCAGCAGCGGGATCTCATGGGCACTTGGTGTGGCCGACGGTGAGCAGTTGCAGCGGGATGAAATGATCGCCATGGTCGCCCGCATCGTTCGCGCGGTCGACGTGCCGGTCAGCGCGGATGTCGAAGCGGGTTACGGTTCCACGCCATCGGATGTCGCGGTTACTATCGACGCCGTCATCGAAGCGGGGGCCGTCGGCGCCAACATTGAAGACCGGCTGCGAACAGGCGGCACACCGCTCTGGCCACTGGAGCAACAGTGCGATCGACTCACGGCCGCACGCGCGGCGGCCGCTCGCGGTGGCGGGCGATTCGTCCTCAATGCACGCACCGACGTCTACCTCGCTTCGGTGGGCGAGCCTTCCGAGCGCGAAGACATGGTGCTGCAGCGCGCGGAGCAGTACCGGCGCGCCGGCGCCGATTGCCTCTTCGTCCCTGGGTTGATCGATCTCGATGCGATCGGCCGCCTGGTGATGCGCTCTCCGCTGCCGCTGAATATTCTGCTGGCTCCCGGTCGGGGGCCGAACATTGCGCAACTTACGCAAGCCGGCGTGCGACGCATTAGCGTCGGGCACACCATCGCCGCCGCGGCGTACGGCGTCGCGCGCCGCGCGGCGCGTGAACTGCTCGCGGGCACGGACCACGCGCTACTCGACGGCATCAGCCATCCCGAGATGCAGCAATTGATGATGGGAAAATGAAGGCGGGCGTCACTGCAACGCACCGGCGCAGCTCGATCCCGCGCCAGCGGTGCAGCCGAAACAGTGCGATGCAGTCCGAATGCGGTGGCCCGCGAGCGGCCTGAGATCGTCAATCTCCCACACAGTCAAAGATCGGTTGACACCGCTCTCGATCGGAATTTCGAGCATCTGGTTGAAGTCGCAGTCGTAGAGCGTCCCGTCCCAGCCGACGCTCACCAGATTGCGGCACATCACTCCCTCAACCGTCGCGGGGTTGAAGTGATTGACCAGTACGCCCATGTATTCGTCGAACTTCCCCCAACGTTCGAGCTGCTCGGCGAAGCGTTTGATCGGCATGTTGGCGATGGTGAACAGACGGTGGAACTCGATGCCGAAATGCTCCGCCAGCTCGGCCTTGTAGCGAATTTCCAGCTCTACCTGCGCGGGCGGAAGGAACGCTCCGAGCGGGTTGTACACCAGGTTCAACACGAGCGGCGAATCGGGCCGGCCGTAGCCCATTTCGTTGAGCCGGCGGAGCGCTTCGATACTCTGACCGAAGACGCCGCGGCCGCGCTGTTGATCGACGTTCTCGGCCGTGTAGCACGGCAGCGAGCAAACCAACTCGACATCATGGGCACGATAAAACTCCGGTAGATGCTCCATGCCCTCCACGAACAGCACGGTCAGATTGCAGCGCACCATGACGCGCCGCCCGAACGCGCGTGCCCGCTCCACCAGAAAGACAAAGTGTGGATTCAATTCCGGCGCCCCGCCGGTGAGGTCGACGGTTTCGATCGTCGCGCTGCGCGCCAGGAGGTCGATCAATCGCTCGGCGGTCGCGCGCGTCATCATCTCCGTTCGCTTGGGACCGGCATCGACGTGGCAATGATGACAGGCTTGATTGCAGAGCTTTCCCACGTTGATCTGCAACGTGCTCACTTGGTCGCGTCGCAACCCGGCAATGCCGTAGCGTTCGAGGACCGAATCGAATTCGGAACCGGGAACGCGGAGCGGATGATTCACAGAGTTGATATCTGCTTTCATTGCGCGGCGTGTTGCCGTCAGCAACATCCTAGAACCGTACACCTGCGTCAATGCCGAATCGGTCTCCAGGTCTGACGCGGCGCAAGAATCGCATGGATCGGGCGGAAACGCTCCTCGAACGGCCAACCTCCACCGTGAGGCGCGACGTGTGGCGGCCGAGATGTCACGCAATCACGGTACGAAGGAAGTCGGGGACACGTGTCGCCGCATCGGTTGTGTGTTTGGCCTTGGCATCGACCCTCCTTGCAAGTTGCCCAATTGCAATGGCGCGCGCGCAATCCGTTACCGGGACCACCCGCTACCTCGGGACGCACGGCCTGGTGTCGGCGACGCGGCCGATTGTCATCGCACTGTACAGCAACGACACGCTTCTGCATGCGGCCGTAGCCACCACCATGGTCTCATCGAATCCGTCGGGGTTCACGCTAACAGCACCGACACCCGGCATCTACTACCTCCTGTGCTGGCTCGATACCAAAGCCAACGGCGCGCCCGATGTGGGCGAACCGTTTACGATCTACGCAAACCGGACAACGCTTCCCGCCGATCCGCTGACAATTCCCGAAGACGGCGTCAAGGGGCTCACGCTCAGTTTCGACGACAGCGCGCTGGTACCGGGCATCGCGGGAACGCTGACCTACACCGGCAAGCTAGGCGTGGTCTCCTCCACCAGTCGACTGCTTGTCGAAGCCTTCACGAGTGCGACACTGAGCGGCAAGGCCGAGTTTGTCGCGGATCATACCCGAACCAATGGCGGTGCGTTCCAGATTCTCACGTGGGACACTCGCACGTACTACTTGCTCGCATGGTTCGACCTCAACGGTGACCTGAAGCGAGAGGTCGGTGAGCCGTACGAGGTCTTCGCACAACGCGGCGAGCCGCCCGCCAATCCGGTGGTCGCGGGGCCGTCACAAACCGCGATCGCTTTCAACTTCGACGATACGTTCATGGGCTCGATCACCACACCGACTGCGACGCCGAGCCCGACCCATACGACCACACCGACTCGGACACTGTCACCGACGCGTGTCTTCACGCCCACGCAGACCCGCACCCCGACCGAGACGCCGACATGGACATCGACCCCAACGCCCGGTCCGTGCGTCGGCGACTGCGACGCGAACGGGCGAGTAAGTGTCGACGAGCTAGTGCGCGGCGTCGACATCGCGCTCGGTCCCGAGGCCGTGAGCGCGTGCGCTGCGTTCGACTACAACCACGACGGCCGCGTGAGCGTTGACGAGCTGGTGTTGGCCGTCGATGCCGGCCTTCACGGCTGCGTGCCGTGGGGTCGCGGCACGAGTTCAATCCACCGTGATACTCCCGTTGCTGCCGCCTACCGGCACCGACATCGCTTGATCGTCCGACGCACTTGGAACGTTGCTCAGCGGAACCGTTCCGGTCGTTCCGGCTCCGATGACGAAGTTACAGGTGAACAGCAAGCCATCGGGGATGAAATTCGCGTTGTCGGTGCCGAGAATGCCGAGACGCAGGATCTTCGCGTTCGCCGGTGACGGCGGCAGGCTGGTCACCAGACTCTTTCCGACGTCGCCGTTGGTGTCGATGTCCGGGTTGATGGCGCAGTCGGGCTTGCCGTTGACCTTCAACTTGATGGACACGAGGCTTGAGTCGAACACAATATCGTTGGACGTTGCGGTGATTCGGGTACCCCCACTGCCAGTGAGCGTGCCGGTGATCGCGACCGTGTCGCCGGCATGACCGCTGGTCGAGTTCAGATCGATGAAGATGGTGATTGGCACCGGCGTGTTCGTCGCGGTCGGGATGGCGGTCTCCGTCGGGGTTTCGGTGGCGGTCGGCTCGGGGGTTTCGGTCTCGGTCGCAGTCGGTGCGCTCGTCTCCGTCGCGGTCGGGATCGGCGGCTCGGTACGAGTTGCGGTCGGGGCCAGCGTCTCGGTCGGCGTCGCCGTCGGCAGCGGGGTATTGCTCGGCGTTGGAGCGGGTGACTGGGTTGCGGTCGGGGAAACCGGGGTATCCGTCGGAGTCGGCGATGACGTCGCCGTTTCGGTCGGTTCTACCGGACATCCATTGAGTGCGTTGTTGACGCCCTTGACGAGTTCATCGACGCTCACCTTCTTGTCGTCATCGGCATCGAAGGCGGGACATGTATTCAATTCAGCAATCGCCAGCGCGATGTTGACACCTTTCACCAACTCATCGACACCTACGCGCTCGCTCCCGTCGCAGTCGCCCACGCACGCCGCGTGAACGGTCGCCGACACGAGCAGCGTGCTCATCATCAGTAGCGCACCCGCAAAGCGTGGGCGGGACGTATGAGTGCGCTTGCCCAATGGGATTCCGATCGATCGCATGTCGTCCTCTTTCGTCCTTTTCTGGGGGAAAACGTCCACCCGCTCGCAGGCGGTCAAACAACGCTCGTGCAAATCTTCGCAGCGGGACGGACTCTACTCACGCATACCGGGTGACGGCTCTTCGACGGAGCTTCTTAAAGCGATATTGACCGGCTGAGTCAACCGACCGTTACGGCGCCGGTACGACCTACTTCTCTACTCGACGCGTGCGCCCACGGTGCCGCGTCCGACCAACCCGTTGCAATCCCCCCACGCCTGACGTAGGAAAACACGCGACCGTGTCCCGCCTTGGAGAGGTGGCCGAGTGGTCGAAGGCGCGCGCCTGCTAAGCGCGTGTAGGGGCTTAAACCTCTACCGAGGGTTCGAATCCCTCCCTCTCCGCTTCGTTCCGAGTCGGCAGCATTCGCTCATTCATCAGCACCTCAAAACGAACACGGGCTCAGACCGCGGAAGCGATCTGAGCCCGTGCGAAGTAGGAACGCGTCAATGACTACTGCGCCGCGGCGGCGGCCTTCTTCTCGCGCGCTTTGCGCGCCCGTTCGCGCTTGCGTTCGGCTTCGCTCATTGCGGCGGCGCCGCGTTCGGTGAGTTCGACCACGGAGAGCGGCGCGGCGTCGCCGCGACGGATACCGAGCTTGATCACGCGGGTGTAACCGCCCGGGCGTGTGCTGAACCGCGGCGCAACCTCGTCAAACAACTTCTTGACCACGTCGGCGCTGCGCACGAACGCCAACGCCTGCCGCCGTGCGTGCAGCGTGCCGCGCTTGCCGAGCGTGATCATGTGATCGGCGTAGGAGCGCAGCTCCTTGGCTTTGGCGTCGGTGGTTTTTACGCGCTCATGCTCGATCAGTGAGGTAACCAGATTGCGGAACAGCGCCTTGCGATGGGCGCCGGAGCGGTTGAGTTTTCGGCCAGCATTCAGGTGTCGCATGATATCACTCGATTCGTCGCCGCAATTGCTCGCAGCGCACCGTCAGGCCGACTCGCGCTCCTTGGCCAACCGCCGGTCGAGTTCCTCGCGCGACGGGAAGTTTTCGATCCGCATGCCGAAATCCAATCCCATCTCGTGCAGGATCTCCTTGATCTCGTTGAGCGACTTGCGGCCGAAGTTCTTGGTCTTGAGCATCTCGGCTTCGGTCTTGCGCACCAGTTCGCCGATGTACTTGATGTCGGCGTTCTGCAGGCAGTTGGCCGCGCGCACGGACAGTTCCAATTCGGCGACGCTGCGGAACAAGTTTTCGTTCAGCGTCGGCTGGGCCTCCTGGGCGGCTTCCGCCAACTCCGGCGTCTCCTCGAAGTTGATGAAGACGCTGAGCTGGTCCTGCAGGATGCGCGCGGCGTAGGCGACCGCGTCGTCCGGGCGCACGCTCCCGTCGGTCCACACTTCCAAGGTCAACTTGTCGTAGTCCGTGCGCTGCCCGACGCGGGCATTGGTCACGGTGTAGTTGACTTTTCGGACTGGTGAAAAAATCGCGTCGATCGGAATCGTGCCCACCGGCGCGTCTTCTTCCTTGTTGCGCTCGGCCGGCACATAGCCGCGCCCGGTACGGATGGTCAGCTCCGCATCGAGCTTACCCTCTTTCGAGAGCGTCGCGATCGTCAGATCGGGGTTGAGGATTTCCAGGTTCGGGCCGCCTTGAATGTCGCGCGCCTTGACCTCGGTCGGCCCCTTGGCTTCGATGCGGGCCGTGGCTTGCAGGCCGTCATGCAAACGCAGACGAACCTCCTTCAAGTTGAGGACAATGTCGGTGACATCCTCTCGCACGCCGGGCAGCGTGGAGAACTCGTGCAGGACGCCCTTGATTTTCACCGCCGTGACGGCGGCGCTTTGTAACGACGAGAGCAAGACGCGCCGGAGTGCGTTGCCGATGGTCATGCCGAAGCCGCGCTCGAACGGCTCGCCGACGAACTTGCCGTAGGTGGCGTTCAGCTCCTTGTCTTCGGCTTCGAGCTTCTTCGGTTTGAGCAAATCGCGCCAGTTGCGTTGTGGCTGCATTTGGTACCTCCGCGATAGTGACGGGCGACGGCGCCTACTTCGAGTAGAGTTCCACGACGAGCTTCTCGTTGATGGGCATGGTCAAATCCGCGCGGGTCGGCAGCGCCTTGACCCGCCCGGCAAATGCTTCGCGCTGCACTTCGAGCCACTCGGGCACACCCCGCCGCTCGGCTTGCGCCAACGCCTCCTGGATCCGCGCGACGTTGCGGCTCTTCTCGCGCACGGTCACCACGTGACCCGGCTTGAGCAGGAAGGACGGGATGTTCACGGTGCGGCCGTCGACCGCGAAGTGGCCGTGACGCACGAGCTGGCGGGCTTCGGCCCGCGAGGTGGAGAACCCCATTCGATAAATCATGTTGTCCAGCCGGCGTTCGAGCAGCAGGAGCAGCGCTTCGCCGGTGATCCCACGCGAGCGCTCGGCCATCTCGAAGTAACGGCGGAATTGCCGTTCGAGCAGCCCGTACATGCGCTTGACCTTCTGCTTCTCGCGCAACTGCACGGCGTACTCGGAGAACCGCACGCGTCCCTGCCCATGGTCGCCGGGCGGATAGTTGCGGCGCTCGATCGCGCACTTGTCGGTGTAGCACCGCTCGCCCTTGAGGAAGAGCTTCAATCCCTCACGGCGACACAGCCGGCAGACGGAATCGGTATATCGAGCCACGATGAATGCCTCCTGGTACTACACACGCCGCCGTTTCGGCGGACGACAGCCGTTATGTGGAATGGGGGTGACGTCTTTGATGAGCGAGATGGCAAAGCCCGAGGCTTGCAACGCGCGCAGCGCCGATTCGCGGCCGGCGCCCGGGCCCTTCACGAAAACCTGCACCGAGCGCACGCCGGATTCCATCGCCTTCTTCGCGGCCGCTTCCGCCGCGAGCTGTGCCGCGAACGGCGTGCCCTTGCGCGAACCCTTGAGCCCGACGGAACCGGCAGTCGCCCAGGCGATCACGCCGCCGGTCGGGTCGGTGATGGTGATGATCGTGTTGTTGAAGGTCGAGTGAATATGCGCCACGCCTTCGCTAACCACGCGCTTGGTCTTCTTGCGCTTGGGCGTCGCGGCCGGCTTCTCGGCGCCACCCTTGGCCTTCTCGGTCGTTTCGTCTTTCGCCATCAATGCGATCCTCTCCGTGTACGACTTAGCCCTTCGGTGGGGCCGCCTTCTTGCCGGCGATGGTGCGCCGCGGCCCCTTGCGGGTTCGGGCGTTGGTGTGCGTCCGCTGACCGCGCACCGGCAAATTGCGGCGGTGGCGCAGGCCGCGGTAGGCGCCCATCTCCATGAACCGCTTGATGTTCATCGCAATCTCGCGGCGCAGATCGCCCTCGACCTTGAAGCCTTGATCGATGACCTGACGGATGCGGACGACGTCGTCGTCGCTGAGCGCGTCGCTCTTGAGATTCGGATCGACCTTGGCATTCGCCAAGATGCGGTTGGCGCTCGAGCGGCCGATGCCGAAGATATAGGTCAACGCCACTTCCATCCGCTTATTGCGCGGCAGATCGACGCCTGCGATACGTGCCATACCGTTCCTCGCTTATCCTTGGCGCTGCTTGTGGCGCGCGTTGGTGCACAGAATCCGCACCACGCCTTGGCGGCGCACCACCTTACAGTTCTTACAAATCTTCTTCACCGATGCTCGAACTTTCACAATCGACTCCGTTCTACGCGGCGCTCAGCACGTACGGCCCGTCGTCGGTGACCGCCACCGAATGCTCGAAATGTGCCGAGCGGCGGCCGTCGCGGGTGACCGCCGTCCAGCCGTCTTCCTTGATGAACACCTCCGGACCGCCCTGGTTCACCATCGGCTCGATGGCGAGCACCATGCCCGCGCGCAATCGCACGCCGCGGTCGCGCGTGCCGAAGTTCGGGACTTGCGGATCTTCGTGCAACCGCTTGCCGATCCCGTGCCCGACGAAGTCGCGCACCACCGAGTACCCGCCATTCTCGACGTGGGCCTGAATTGCGGCCGAGACGTCGCCGACGCGCTTGCCGACGACGACCTCTCGGATGCCTTCGAGCAGCGACTCGTGCGTCACGCGCATCAGCCGTTCGTCTTCGACGGTCACGTGGCCGACCGGCACGGTGATCGCCGCATCGCCGTAGTACCCTTCGTAGCAGACGCCGAAATCGAGGCCCACGATGTCGCCCTCGCGCAGCACCCGCTCCTCCGATGGAATGCCGTGCACCACCTCCTCGTTGATGGAAATGCACACGCTCCGCGGATAGACCCGGCCGGCGACCTCGTAGCCCTTGAACGCGGGCCGCGCCACCCGCTTGCGCGTCAGCTCTTCGGCCACCGCGTCGAGCGCCCCGGTGGTGACGCCCGGCCGAACTCGCGCGCGCAATTCCGCGAGAACCTCAGCGACGATCGCATTGGCCCGGCGCATCACTTCGATCTCGTCGTGGGACTTGAGCATGATCATTGCGCGGGCAGCACCTGCAAAATGCGGTCGAACACTTGCGTCGGGCTACCGAGCCCGTCGACGGTCCGCAGGAGGCCGCGTGCCGTGTAATAGGAAATCAAGGGAGCCGTCTGCCGTTCGTACACGTCGAGTCGGGCGGCAATGGTGTCTTCGTGGTCGTCATCGCGTTGATATAGCTCGCCGTTGCACTTATTGCACAGGCCGGAGTTCACCGGCGGATCGAAGATGATGTGATACATCGCCCCGCACTCGCGGCACGTACGCCGGCCGCTCAACCGCTTGATCAACTCGTCGCGGCTGACCACCAGGCTGACCACGTGATCGATGTGCTTGTTCATCGGTGCCAACATCTGCGCCACAACTTCCGCCTGAGCAACCGTGCGTGGAAATCCGTCGACGATGAAGCCGCTGCGGCAATCATCCTTCCGCACCCGTTCCTCGATGACCCGCACGACGATGCCGTCGGGCACCAGCTCGCCGCGATCCATGAATCGCTTGGCTTCCACGCCGCCTGGGGTCTTTCGCTTCACCGCGCCGCGCAACAAGTCGCCGGACGAAATGTGCGGTATCTCCAATCGCTCCTGCAACAGCTTCGCTTGCGTCCCCTTTCCGGAACCCGGGGGCCCAATGAGCACCACCTGCACCACACGGCCTCGACTGGCACCCTTAGCGACGGCCACGGATACGCCCGCCGCGCATGAAGCCTTGATAGCTCCGCGTCAGCAAGTGCGTCTCCATCTGCGCAACCGTATCCAGTGCCACACCGACGACGATGAGCAGCGCGGTGCCGCCGAAGAAAAACGGAACGTTCAGCCGTTGGATCAGCACCGTCGGCAACACACACACCGCCGCAACATAGAGGGCACCGCCCAGGGTGATGCGCGCCAGCACGCGATCGATGTACTCTGCGGTTCGCGGCCCCGGTCGAATTCCCGGGATATAGCCGCCGAACTTCTTCATGTTCTCGGCCACGTCGCTCGTGTTGAACGTCACCGCCGTGTAAAAGTAGCAGAAGAAAATGATGAGGCCGACGTACGCGATCTCGTACACCCAACTGCCGGGACGCAGGTATTCGACCGCCGTCTGAGCCCACGGCGTTTCGAGGAAGCCGGCGATCGTGCCGGGGAACACCAGCAACGACGACGCGAAGATCGGCGGAATCACGCCCGAGGTATTGATCTTGAGCGGCAGATGCGAGCTTTGGCCCCCGTACATCCGCCGCCCGACGACGCGCTTCGCGTATTGCACCGGGATGCGCCGCTGCCCCCGTTCCATCACGATGATGACGCCGATGACCGCCACCATGAAGACGAGGAGGCCGAGCAGGACGAAGATGCTGATCTCGCCCTCGCGCATGAATTCGATCGTGGTCGCCGCCGCCGACGGGAATGCCGAGACGATGCCGGCGAAGATGATCAGCGAAATCCCGTTGCCGATGCCGCGCTCGGAGATTTGCTCGCCCAGCCACATGATGAACGCCGTACCCGAACTGAGGGTAATCACCGTCATCAAACGGAAGGTCCAACCCGGGAACAACACCACCGAGCCGCCGCCGGGAGTCTGCGCGTGCTCCAAGCCGATGCTCATGAAGAGGCTCTGGATCACCGACAGCACCACCGTGGCGTAGCGCGTGTACTGCGTGATCTTCCGCCGGCCCATCTCGCCTTCCTTCGACAGGCTTTCGAGATACGGGACGACGACCGTGAGCAATTGCAGAATGATCGACGAGCTGATGTACGGCATGATGCCGAGCGCGAAGATCGAGAACTGTTCGAGCGCGCCGCCGGACATCATGTTCACGAAGCCGAAGATCGAGCTGCGCTGGGCCGCGAAGAAGGCCGCCATCGCGGCGCCATCGATGCCGGGCGTGGGAATGGCGACGCCGAGGCGGTACACCGCCAGCATCCCGAACGTGAACAGCAGCCGCCGCCGCAGTTCGGGGATCTTCGACGCGCTTTGGAACCCTTCAAGCACCGGCGATGACCTCCGCGCGGCCACCGGCCGCCTCGATACCCTGCTTCGCCGTGCCGCTGAATTTGTGGGCCTGCACGGTGAGCGCCTTGGTGAGCTTTCCCTCGCCGAGAATCTTCACCGGTAGACCGCGACGCGCCAACCGCCGCTCGATCAACTGGGCCGGATCAACCGTCGCACCGGCCTCGAAGCGCTCTTCCAAGGTCGCCAGATTGACGATGGAGAACTCGCGCCGCGTCGGATTGTGAAAGCCGTGCTTCGGCAAGCGCCGCTGCAGCGGGTTCTGCCCGCCCTCATATCCCGGCGGCGTGTTGCCGCCCGAGCGCGCGCCGCGCCCCTTGTGCCCGCGGCACGAGGTCTTGCCGTGGCCGGAGCCCGGACCGCGACCGACCCGCTTGCGCTTCTTGTTGGCGCCCGGGGCGGGCGACAGATTGCTGAGATTCATCTACGACTCCACCTGCACCAAGTGCTGCACTTTGCGCAGCATGCCGCGCGCCGCATCGGTGTCGCGCACGATCACCGTCCGACCGATGCGCGTCAGACCCAGGCCCCGCAGCGTGTCGCGTTGCCGCGTATTCTGTCCGATCGGGCTGCGCGCCAACCGCAGTTTCAGCATTCGCGGTTCGCTCATGCTTGGCCTCGAATTTCGGCCAGCTCGCGCCCGCGCGCCGCCGCGATCTCGTCGGGTAGGCGCAGCGTGCGCAGCGCTTCCATCGTGGCCTTCACCGTGTTGTGCGGATTGTTCGACCCGATGCACTTGGTCAACACGTTGCGGACCCCCGCCAACTCGACCACAGCGCGAACACCGCCGCCGGCGATCACGCCGGTCCCATCGGCAGCCGGACGCAGCAGCACGTGGCCGGCACCGTATCGACCGTGGACTTCAAACGGGATCGTGCCGCCGATCAACGGAACCGTCAGCAAGGTCTTCTTCGCGTGTTCGATGCCTTTGCGAATCGCTTCGGGCACCTCGTTGGCTTTGCCCAGTCCGTAACCGACGTGCCCGTTGCCATCGCCCAACACGACCAACGCGCTGAAGCTGAATCGGCGTCCGCCCTTCACGACTTTCGCCACGCGGTTGATCTGCACGACCTTCTCTTTGAGCTCCATGCCGTGCGCTTCGATACGTTCGCGCGCTCTTCCGAATGCCATCGTCGCTCCTTAGAACTTCAACCCGGCTTCACGCGCGGCGTCGGCGAGCACCTTGACGCGGCCGTGGTAAAGAAAGCCGTTGCGATCGAACACCACCTCGCGAATCGCCCGCTCGGCGCACAGCTTCGCGATCAGGGCACCGACCTGTTTGGCCGCGTCGCGGGTGGCGGCGTTCTTCAGCCCCTCGCGCAACTCGGGCGAGAGCGTCGACGCGGCCGCGAGGGTTCGGCCGGTCTCGTCCGAAATGACCTGCGCGTACATGTGTTTGTTGCTGCGATACACCGACAGACGCGGGCGCTGATCGCTGCCGAGCAGGCGGCGGCGCACCCGAGCTTGACGGCGTTGGCGCGCGATACGTTTTTCGTTTCCTACCATCGTGTCGTGTCCGTCAGTCGCGTCGTTGCCATCAGCTTGCACCCGCCGCACCGGCCGCCTTGCCGGCTTTGCGGCGGATCGTTTCCTGCGCGTACTTGATGCCTTTTCCCTTGTACGGCTCCGGCGGTCGCAACGCGCGAATGCCGGCGGCGACTTCACCGAGCAGTTGTCGGTCGTTCCCTTCGAGCGTCACGATCGTCTGCTTCTCCACCTTCGCCGTCACACCCGCCGGCAACTGGTACATGATCGGATGCGAGTAACCAACGGTGATGTACAACGCGTTCGTCCGCCCGTCGGCGCGATAGCCGACGCCGTTGATTTCGAGCGTGCGGCTGAAACCGCCGCTCACCCCCTGCACCATGTTGGCGATCAATTTGCGCGTCAGCCCGTGTAGCGCCCGCGCTTGGCGACCTTCGCCGGCGCGGGCGACGCGCAGCACGTCGCTGTCACGCGTCACCGCAATTCCGGCGGGCAGCGAGTGGGTCAGCTTGCCTTTCGGGCCTTGCACGGTCACCTGGCCGTCGGTCATGTCGACCTGAACGCCCTTGGGAACCGGAATAGCCAGTCTACCGATACGTGACATCGTCGAACCCTACCACACCGAGCACAAGACCTCGCCGCCGAGGCCGCGCTTGGTGGCTTCACGGTCGACCAACACGCCGGCCGAGGTGGAGAGAATGTTCACGCCGAGTCCGCCGCGCACCGACGGAATGTCGCGTGACCCCACATAGGCTCGCAAGCTCGGCCGGCTGATCCGTTTGATACCCGTGATCACCGGGCGGTTCTGCGCATCGTAGCGCAGCCACACCCGCAACACCTTGTGACTCCCCTGCTCGACCACGCTGTATTCCGACAGGTATCCCTCCGCGATGAGGACACCGACGAGGCGCTCCTTGATCCGCGACCACGGTACTTCCACCTGCGTCTTGCGCGCGCGCACGCCGTTGCGCAAACGCGTCAGCAGGTCGGCGATCGGATCCGTCATGCTCATGACAACACCTACCAACTCGCCTTGATCAGCCCCGGGATCTGTCCCCGACGGGCGAGATCGCGCAGACACAAACGACACATCTGGAAGCGGCGGTAGTACGCGCGAGGCCGCCCGCACAACGGACAACGATTGTAGGCCCGCACTTTGAACTTCGGCGGGCGTTGCGCCTTGATACGCAAGCAGGTCTTGGCCACTCGATCCTCCTACGCTCGAAACGGCATGCCCATCACCTTCAACAGCGCCCTGCCTTCGGCGTCGTTTCGGGCGGTGGTGACGATGCAGACGGTCATGCCGCGCACCTTGTCGATCTTGTCCAAATTGATCTCCGGAAAAATGATCTGCTCGCGCACGCCGAGGGCGTAGTTGCCGCGGCCGTCGAAGGCCTTGTCCGACACGCCGCGAAAGTCGCGCACGCGCGGGAGCGCAACGTTCACCAGGCGATCGAAGAATTCATACATCCGATCGCCGCGCAGCGTCACCATGCAGCCGATCGGTTGATTCTCGCGCAGCTTGAAGTTGGCGATCGCTTTGCGCGACTTCGTGATCACCGGTTTCTGGCCGCTGATCGCCGTCAACTCCTCGACTGCGGCGTCGAGGACCTTGACGTTTTGGAGCGCCTCGCCCAGTCCCATGTTGATGATGATCTTCTCCAAGCGCGGCGCTTGCCAGACGTTGCGGCAGCCGAGATCCTTGATCAGGCTCGGCAGCAGTTCCTTGGTGTAGCGTTCTCTCAGTCGCGAGGCCACGGCACTACCTATCCAGTTGTTCGCCGCAGCGACGACAGACTCGGACGCTTCGGCCGTCTTGCAGCGGCTTTTTTCCCATGCGGACGGGGGCGTTGCACTTGTCGCACATGATCATGACGTTCGACCGATGGATCGGTGCTTCCTTCTCGACGATGCCTTGGGCGCTCTGCGCGCCGCGCGCCTTGGTGTGACGCTTGACCACATTGAGGCGTTCAATCAAGACGCGCTCGCGATCCGGAATGACCCGGAGCACCTTGCCGGTCTTGCCGCGCTCGCGCCCGGCGATGACCATGACCGTATCGTTCTTGCGAATCTGTGCACGCATGGAATCGTCTCAGATCACTTCGGGCGCCAGCGACAGGATCTTCATGAACCGCTTGGCGCGCAACTCGCGCGCCACCGGTCCGAAGATGCGCGTACCGATCGGCTCGCGCGCGTTGTCGATCAGCACGGCCGAATTGGAGTCGAACTTGATGTACGAGCCGTCGGCTCGTCCGACTTCCTTGGCGGTCCGCACGATCACGGCCTTCATGACGTCGCCCTTTTTCACCTTCGCGTTGGGAATGGCCTCTTGCACCGAGACGACGATGATGTCGCCGAGCGAGGCGTACTTGCGCCGGGTGCCGCCGAGCACCTTGATGCAGAGCACGCTGCGGGCGCCGGAGTTGTCGGCCACGTCGAGAACTGTCTCAGCTTGCACCATGTCACGTTCACGCGGGAGTCGAATGACACGCCGACGCGCCTCCTCACACCGCCTTCTCGAGAATCGCGCGGACGGTCCACCGCTTGTCGCGGCTGAGCGGGCGCGTCTCCGCGATCAGGACGCGATCGCCGATGCCACACTGGTTCTGTTCGTCATGCGCCTTGAACTTGCTTTGGCGGCGCAGATACTTGCGATATTTGGGGTGTCGCACCAGACGCTCGACCGCGACGACCACCGTCTTCTGCATCTTGTCGCTGACCACGACGCCCTGGCGAACCTTCGCGTTGCCGCGCTCTGTTCCACTCATGACCGTTTGATTCCCTTCACGCGTTCCTGTTGCACGGTGAGCGCGCGCGCGATGTCTCGCCGCGTTTTGCGAACCTGTGCCGGCGCTTCCAAGCGGTTGGCGCCCTTGCGCAGGCGCAAATGAAAGAGCGACTCCTTGAGCTCACCGAGCTTGGTCGCCAACTCTTGGTCGCTCAGGTCGCGCAACTCTTTAGCCTGCATGGACCGCCCCTAAGCGCGTGCGCACTTGCGTCGGCACCGACAGCTTGTGCGCGGCGAG
>Ga0335069_10004122_pt1 | contig 21710 bp, 21 predicted proteins | sample Lox_Sample_11_FD_206714 | JGI IMG/M metagenome (GOLD analysis project Ga0335069, IMG submission 206714) | Soil microbial communities from Loxahatchee National Wildlife Refuge, Florida, United States - Lox_Sample_1.1 | ecosystem: Environmental > Terrestrial > Soil > Wetlands | place: USA...
TGCCGGCTGCAGGTCATCGAACAGCAGCGCAAAGCCCTCGTCCGAATGCATGACCGCTATCGGGCGGCCGGCCGCATCGAGCGCGAGCGCTGCAAAGCGCAGCTCCTCGTTCCCGAGTGCCTGGAGTGCCGGCTCGGGCGCGATACCTTGCGACCCGGCATAGGCGCGGATCGCCGCCGCGGCGGCCGCGTGCGCGAGGTGCACCGCAAACAGCCCGGGTGCCTTCTCCCGCCACACCTGCGCGAGACTCGCGGCGCCCGACAGCAACGCCTCGTCGGCGGCAGTCAGGTAAGGACCCAGCAGGCCACGCAACTGCGCAGCGGCGGTGAGCGCCGCCGGCACCAGCACGGCGTTGACGTCGTACGGATAGCGCCCGCCACCGAGCCCGGTCTCGCTGTCGCGCCAGTCGCCGACGGCATGTCCGCTCTTGAGGGCGATCAGGTGCGCGGCATCCGGCTGCGCTGCAAAACCCTGAGCGCTCTTCAGCACCAGGCGCAGGTTGCTGAGGAGCGCCGCACCACGCGTGCGTCCGCCGGAGCCCCCCTCGCTCGCGGCGGCGAGAAACTCGGCCGCGCGCGAGCGGCCGCGCTCGTCGTTGACGAGCCAGGCGCTCACGACCGGTGCCAGCAGGTAATTGCCGTCGATCATCCTGTAATCGAGCAGCGGCGTGGCCGAGCGGGAGCCATCGCGCTCCATGTGATCGAGCACCGCCCGCTCACCGATATCCTCCTCGTGCGCCACCTCTCCCTGCGGCGACAGCCGCGCCAGCACCGAAGCGACGGCGGATTCGATCGCGGTCTCGCTCAGCACCGGCATCAGCAGCCGCGTCGATATCAGCGTGTCGCGGCCGAAGTAGCTCTGGAAGCGCCACGAGCCGGCGAGGAGCTTCTCGCGGTAGGCGAGAAACGCGAGCGTATCGCGTGCGGCGGCGTCGGGTCTGGCGCGCTCGTTCAGCAGCTCCTGGCCCGAGAGCGGCGTGAGCGGTGTCTCGCCGGTGAGAGCGCTGATTCGCAGGCCTATGCGGCCATCGGCTGCGGCGCGCAGGCGCTCGCCGTGGAGCTCACCGCGGGTCACCTCGAGTGTCATCTGATAGCCCGCGGCACCATCGAGCCGGTCGCGGCTCCAGCGCAGCGTGCGCCCCTGCACGAGCGGTCTGGCGCGCACCGCCACCGGTGCGCTGCCGAGCGACTCGTAGTCACGCAGCACCCGCACGCTGGAGAGCAGCGCCTCGCGGATCTGCAGCTCCGGCGCCTCCACCGTCGCCTCCGCCACGACACCGTTCAGTGCGCGTCCCCGGCGGTCCGCGCGGTGCAGGATTCGGGGCGCCCCCAGCAGTGTCCAGCGCACCTTCTCCGCGCGGTGCGCGAACCAGACGGCAACACCGCTGTCGCCGGCCGGGAAAGCGATCAGGATGCGCGGCTCGTTGCCCGAGCGCAGCACGAGGTGCGCAGCGACGTTCTCCTCGCGCAACAGGCGGTTGATGTTGAGCCCTTCATCGACCTGGTAGTCGAGGCGCGCGGCGCCGGTCTCGAGTGCTGGGGCCGGCGCCGCGGCCACGAGCCAGGCGCTCAGCGCGAGCCCGGCCAGCAGCGGCCTTGCTTGTTGCCGCGGTTTGCTGCTCATGTCGGGGCCGGTTTATCTTGACGTACCCAACTGACGGAGTCCACCGGGACGGCGCGCGATGCCCGCTGATGTGCGTGAGTTCATGGCCACCATGGCGATGCCGCCGCAGCCGCTGCCGCTCGAGCGGGCGGTCGGGCTGGTGCGCGAATGGTACGCGATCGAGGCGCGGGCGCGGCGCCTCACCGGCGAGCGCGATGAGAACTTCCATCTCGTGGACGCAACGGGCCGGGAGTACGTGTTGAAAGTCGCCCACCCGGCCGAGGAGGCGGCGGTGAGCGCGCTCACCACCGGGGCGCTCCTGCACCTCGAGCGGGAAGACCCGCAGTTACCCTGTCCACGCGTGCTGCTCGAGCGTGGCGGCCGCGGCTGGTTTCGCTTCACCGACGAGGCCGGCCGCGGCCGCACGGCGCGCCTGCTCAGTTATCTTCCGGGCGAACCGCTGGCCGGCGGCGAGGGATCGGCCGCGGTGCGGGCGGCCTGCGGGCGGCTCGGCGGCCGCCTCACCCGCGCGCTGCGCTCCTTCAGCCATCCCGCCGCCCATCGCGCGATCGTGTGGGATGTGCGTCACGCGGGGTATCTGCGCGAGCTCCTCGCGGAGCTGCCGGACTTTCCCTGCCGCGGCGAGGCGCAGGCGGTGCTCGCGCGCATCGTGCCGCGCATCGACTCGCACTTCCCGGGGCTGCGACAGCAGGTGGTGCACAACGATCTGAATCCGCGCAACCTCCTCACGCAGGCGGGCGAGCTTGCCGGCATCATCGATTTCGGCGACATGACCCATACGGCGATCATCGCCGATGTGGCAGTCGCCGCCGCCGAGAACCTGCCGGAGCACTGCACTGCCGGCGGCACAGCGGCCACGGACGCGGTGCGCGATGTGGCCGGCGCCTATCACGAGCTGGTGCCACTGCACGCCGCCGAGCTCGAAGTGCTCGGCTCGCTCGTGGCAGCGCGTCTCATCGCCAATCTCGTGGTGCACGAGTGGCACGTGCAGCGCAACCCCGCCGGCGAGCATTACCGCCCGCTCGCCGTGGATTTCATGCGCGAGCGGCTGCAGATCGCCGCCGAATTCTCACTCGGAGGCCTCGAACTGTGACCCAACCCTCAACGGACCCGTCATCGCTGCTCGCGCGCCGCGCGCGCGTCCTCGCGCCGACCTATCAGCTCTTCTACGAGCAGCCACTGCAGCTCGTCCGCGCCGAGGGCGTATGGATGTACGATCAGCAGGGTCAGCGCTACCTCGATGCCTACAACAACGTGCCGGTCGTGGGCCACTGCCATCCGCGGGTGGTCGAGGCGCTCACCCGCCAGGCACGCATCCTCAACACCCACACGCGCTATCTCGCCGAGCAGCCGCTGCAGCTTGCCGAGCAGCTGCTCGCGACGCTGTCACAGCCGCAGGGTCGCGTCATATTCACCTGCACCGGCAGCGAGGCTAACGACCTTGCCGTGCGCATCGCGCGGGCAGTCACCGGGGGGCGCGGCATCATCATCAGTGAGTTCGCCTATCACGGTGCCACGGATCTCATGGCCGGCATGTCGCCCGAGGATGGCAATCCGCTCGGGCCGGAGGTCTACACGGTGCCGGCGCCGCTCGATGCCGGGGCCGCTGCCAGCTTCGGCGCGCGCGTGCGGGAGTGCATCGAGCGCGTGCAGGCGCGGGGCGTGGGTCTGGCTGGAATGCTGGTCGACACCATCTTGTCGAGCGATGGCGTGATTGCCGAGCCGCGGGGCTTCCTTGCCGATGCGGCGCGCGCCGTGCAGGCCGCGGGCGGGCTCTTCATCGCCGATGAGGTGCAGCCGGGCTTCGGCCGTCTCGGCGAGGCGATGTGGGGCTTCCAGCGGCACGGCGTCAGCCCCGATCTCATCACCATGGGTAAGCCCATGGGCAACGGGCATCCGGTTGCGGCGGTTGCGGGTCGCGCCGAGGTGTTCGCTGAGTTCGCCCGGGGCCGCCGCTATTTCAACACCTACGGGGGCAACAGCGTCTCGTGCGCCACCGCGCTCGCGGTGCTGGACGTCATCCGCACCGAGGGGCTGCTGGAGAATGCGCGCCGCACCGGCGAGCACCTGCGACAGGGCCTGCGCGCCCTGGCGCAGCGTCGCAGCGTCATCCGCGAGGTCCGCGGCGCGGGATTGTTCATCGGCGTGGAGCTCGGGGCCAATCCGGCGAGCGGCATGAGCGGCGCCGCCGAGACACGTCGCGTCGTCAACGGCCTGTGTCGGCGCGGCGTGCTGGTGGGCTCCACCGGCCGCAATGGTGATGTGCTCAAGATCCGCTCGCCGCTCACGCTCGAGCCGCAGCACGCGGAGCTGCTGCTCGCGGCGCTCGAGGACACACTGGCGTCCGAAAGGTGAAGCGACCGCTCAGGAGCGATTGAGCACCAGCGCGAGCTGGTTCGACGCGCTCGCGTCGCGCGCTCAGTGAGCGTAACCGAGTGTCTTGAGCGCCGCTTCGATCTCCTCGAGCGCCCGCGGATCATCGATCGTCGCCGGCACGTTGTACGCCTGCGAGTCTGCGATCGCCCGCATGGTTGCGCGCAGCACCTTGCCCGAGCGAGTCTTCGGCAGACGCGGCACGATGGCGACATGACGAAATGCAGCGACCGCGCCGATCTCTCCGCGCACCCGCTCGATCAGCTCCCGCAGCACCTCGGCCTGCGGGCGCGCCACGCCGGACTTCAGCACCACCAGTCCGAGCGGCAACTGCCCCTTGAGCGGATCGGCAACGCCGATCACCGCGCATTCAGCCACATCGGGATGGCCGGCGAGCACCTCCTCCATGCCGCCCGTCGACAGACGATGGCCCGCCACGTTGATGACATCATCGATGCGGGACATGATCCACACGTAGCCATCCTCATCGAGGTAGCCCGCATCGCCGGTGAGGTAGTACCCGGGATAGCGGCTGAGATAGCTGTCGCGGTAGCCCGCATCGTTCTGCCACAAGGTGGTGAGCGTGCCGGGCGGCAGCGGCAGGCGAATGACGATGTTGCCGATCTTGCCTGCGGCGACCGGCTCGCCGCCGTCATCGAGCACCTGCACGTCGAAGCCCGGGACAGGAAGGCTCGCGGATCCGGGCTTCACCGGATAGGGGGTGAGTCCACGGCAGTTCGCGGCGACCGGCCAGCCGGTCTCGGTCTGCCACCAGTGATCGATCACCGGCACCCGGAGCTTCGACTGTGCCCACAGCACGGTGTCAGGATCGCAGCGCTCGCCGGCGAGAAACAGCGCGCGCAGGCTTCCGAGGTCGTAACGGCCGATGAGCGCGCCTTGCGGATCTTCCTTCTTGATGGCGCGGAATGCCGTCGGTGCCGTGAAGAGCGCATTGACGCGATGCTGGGCAATCACCCGCCAGAACGCACCCGCATCGGGCGTGCCGACCGGCTTGCCTTCGTAGAGGATGCTCGTGCAGCCGGCGAGCAGCGGTGCGTACACGATGTAGGAATGCCCCACCACCCAACCGACATCCGAGGCCGCCCAGAACACATCGCCCGGGTGCATGTCATAGATCGCCGGCATCGACCAGGCGAGCGCGACCGCGTGACCGCCGTGGTCGCGCACCACCCCCTTCGGCTTGCCGGTCGTGCCCGAGGTATAGAGGATGTAGAGCGGGTCGGTCGCCGCCACGGAGGCGCAGGGCGCCGCGGGCGCCTCTGCCACGGCTTCTCCCCAGTCGAGGTCGCGCTGCGGATCGAGCGCCGCCTGGACCTGCGGCCGCTGCAGGACGATGCAGCGTGCCACCCGGTGGCTCGCGAGACGCAGCGCCTCATCGAGCAGTGGCTTGTAGGGGATGATCCGCTGACCTTCGATCCCGCAGGAGGCTGAGAGCACCATGACCGGGCGCGCGTCATCGATACGCTTGGCCAGCTCGTGCGGCGCGAAGCCGCCGAAGACGACCGAGTGCACCGCGCCGATCCGCGCACAGGCGAGCATGGCCACCACCGCCTCCGGCACCATCGGCATGTAGATCACCACGCAGTCCCCGTGACGCACGCCCTGTTGGGTGAGAGCGCCCGCGAAGCGCGCGACCCGGTCGCGCAGCTCCCCATAGCTCAGCCGCTCGGTGACCCCCGTGACCGGGCTGTCATAAATGAGTGCCGCTTGCCGGCCACGGCCCTGCTCGATGTGACGATCGAGTGCGTTGTAGCAGGTGTTGATGCGTCCGCCGGAGAACCAGCGGTAGAAGGGCGCACGGCTCGCATCGAGCACCCGATCCCAGCGGCGCTCCCAGTGCAGTGCGGCCGCCTGTGCAGCCCAGAAGCCTTGCGGATCCTCGAGCGCACGGCGCTGCGCGTCGCGGTAGGCGTTTGCCGGCGTATTCATCATGACACCGCCCCCTTCGGCACCTGCGTGCTCTACGCTATGATCGTACGCCTGTCCTTTGTCACGGCACACGCCGACCGGCATCAGGGATTTCCCTCATGCCCCGCTCGCCTGTCTGAGCGGCGCCGCATGCGACTCCACCGCGTCCACGAACGCCCGCTCGAAGACGTAATCTCCCAGGCAACCGATGGCGGGTGAGGCGCTGAAGCCCCGCGCATCGAGCAGGGCGCGTGCATCGGCGAGCATGCCCATGTTGCCGCAAATCATCACGCGGTCCGCCGCAGGATCGAGCGGCGGCAGCCCGAGCTCGCCACAGACGCGGTTGCCTGCGAGCAGCTCGGTGATGCGCCCCACACGCGCGAAGGGCTCGCGCGTGAGCGCCGCATAATCCGAGAGCTGCCTGCGCGCCGGCTCGCCGAGGTAAGGATCCTCGCGGAGCCGCCGCAGCGCCGCATCACCATAGGCGAGGTCCTGACGGGTCCGCCCGCCGCGTACCAGCACGATGCGCTCGAAGCGCTCGTAGGTCTCCGGATCCTTGATGAGCGCGGCAAAGGGCGCCACGCCGGTGCCGGTCGCGAGCAGGAACAGCCGCCGGCCAGGACGAAGGTCGCGCAGCACCAGAGTGCCCGTTGGCTTGCCGCTGATGAGGATCGGTGCGCCCGGCTGCACGGCGCACAGGCGCGAGGTGAGCGGGCCGCCCGGAACGATGATGCTGTAGAACTCGAGCTCCTCCTCGTAGTTGGCGCTCGCGATGCTGTAGGCACGCGCTACCCGGCGCCCCGCCACCTCCAGCCCGATCATCAGGAACTGCCCGTTCTCGAAGCGCAGCGTCGGGCTGCGCGTCGTATGGAAGCTGAAAAGCTTCGGGCTCCAGTGCGTTACTTCAGTCACGTGCTCGGTCGTGTAGGTCGCCATGTCCGCTCCGCTGCGATGGGCGTGCATGCTGCTGAGCGCCGCGGTGCGCAGGGAATACGTAGTTGCCGTGACCTGGCGTGCAACGCGGCCGCCTGCGGCAACTACTGACGCGGCTGCCTGGAGGCGCTGGCTAGCATCCGTTGCGTAGTGCACTGCCGTCCGGCGGTGGGGGTGCCATTGATGAGTCTCAACGAGACCTATAACGACAGGGTCGTGCGGCAGTTTGCCATCATGACGGTGGTCTGGGGCATCGTCGGCATGGCCGTGGGCGTGCTGATCGCTGCACAGCTGTACTGGCCGGCCCTGAATTTCGATGTGCCGTGGCTCACCTACAGCCGGCTGCGCCCGCTGCACACCAATGCGGTGATCTTCGCATTCGGCGGCTGCGCGCTGTTCGCCACCTCCTATTACGTCGTGCAGCGCACCTGCCACGTGCGGTTATTCAGCGACCGCTTGGCAGCTTTCACGTTCTGGGGCTGGCAGGCGGTGATCGTGGGCGCGGCCGTCACGTTGCCGCTCGGCATCACCCAGAGCAAGGAGTACGCCGAGCTCGAGTGGCCGATCGATCTGCTGATCACCATCGTATGGGTCGCGTACGCGGTGGTGTTCTTCGCCACCATCGCGCGGCGGCGCGTGAGCCACATCTATGTTGCCAACTGGTTCTATGCCGCGTTCATCATCACCATCGCCGTGCTGCACGTGTTCAACAATCTCGCCATACCGGTGAGCCTCACCAAGTCGTACGTCATCTACGCGGGAGCGATCGATGCAATGATGCAGTGGTGGTACGGGCACAATGCCGTCGGCTTCTTCCTCACCGCCGGCTTCCTCGGGATGATGTACTACTTCGTGCCGAAGGCGGCGCAGCGACCCATCTACTCCTATCGGCTGTCGGTGGTGCACTTCTGGGCGCTGATCTCGGTGTATATCTGGGCAGGTCCGCACCATCTGCACTACACCTCGCTCCCCGACTGGGTGCAGTCGATCGGCATGGCATTCTCGCTGCTGCTGCTCGCGCCCTCCTGGGGAGGCATGATCAACGGCATCATGACGCTCTCCGGAGCGTGGGACAAACTGCGCACCGACCCGATCATCCGCTTCATGATCGTGGCCCTGTCTTTCTACGGCATGTCGACCTTCGAAGGTCCGATGATGTCGATAAAGACCGTGAACGCCCTCTCCCACTACACCGACTGGACCATCGGCCACGTGCACTCGGGCGCCCTCGGCTGGGTGGCCATGATGACCATCGGCACGATGTATTACCTCATCCCGCGCCTGTTCAACCGGCAGCAGATGTACAGCGTGAAGCTGATCGAGGTGCACTTCTGGATGGCGACCATCGGGGTGGTGCTGTACATCACCGCGATGTGGATCGCCGGGGTGATGCAGGGACTCATGTGGCGCGCCTTCAATGACGACGGCACGCTCACCTACAGCTTCATCGAGAGCGTCAAGGCGACCTATCCGTTCTACCTCGTGCGCCTCGGCGGCGGCACGCTGTTCTTCGCCGGCATGCTGCTCATGGCCTGGAACGTGTGGATGACCGTGCGGCACGAGAAGCCGCAGCCGGTACCGGTGCCCGCCCCGGCACCCGAGCGGCCATCGGCCCCCGCCGCGGGCCCGGTGCCCGTGCCGGCCGGTGCTGCCGCGAGCGGAGCGCAGTCATGAGCCACGATATCGTCGAGCGCAAGCTGGGACTCCTGATCGTGCTGATCGTGCTGGTGATCAGTGTCGGGGGCTTCATCGAGGTCATCCCGCTCGCCGCGAGCGCCGCCGCCCGTCAGGGAGCGGTGCACATCGTGCCGCGCACCCCGCTCGAGCAGGTGGGATTCGATGTGTACGAGCGCGAGGGGTGCTACCTGTGCCACTCGCAGCAGATTCGCCCCTTCCGCAGCGAGACCGAGCGCTATGGCCCCTACTCGGTGGCGGCGGAGTCGCAGTACGACCATCCGTTCCAGTGGGGCTCGAAGCGCACCGGACCGGACCTCGCGCGCGTCGGCGGCCGTTACAGCGACGACTGGCACCGCGTGCATCTGCACAACCCGCGCGATGTCGTTCCGGAATCCAACATGCCGGGATTCCCGTGGCTCGAGCAGGCGCGGATCGACCCGGTGCTGCTGCAGCGCAAGCTGCGGGTGCTGCGGCTGCTCGGCACCCCCTACAGCGATGCCGATATCGCAGCTGCTCCCGCGGCGGTAGAGAACAAGACCGAGCTCGATGCACTGATCGCGTACCTGCAGTCGCTCGGACTCGCACGACCGCGTGGCTGAAGGAGGCTGTGTGACCGCGCATCTGGACTTCGAATTCCTGAGCGGCATCGTGACGCTCGTGTGGTTCCTGGCGTTCATCGGGCTGTGCCTGTGGGCCTGGAGCCCTCGTCGCCAGCGCGATTACGCGGCCGCGGCCCGCCTGCCACTCGAGGAGAGCGACTGATGTCGAGCCTCATGAAAACCATCGTGCTGGTCTTCACCTGCCTCAACGTCATCGCCTGCGCCTGGCTCATCTGGTGGACGGCGCTGAAGCGTCCGGATGAGGTCGCCGAGGGCGCGATCAAGGAGCACGTCTGGGACGGTGATCTGCGCGAGCGCAACAATCCCATGCCGCGCTGGTGGCTCATCCTGTTCTACATCACCATCGTATTCGCGCTGCTGTACTTTCTGCTCTACCCGGCGGTCGGCAACGGGGTGCTCGGCTGGACCGAGACGCGCCAGTACACCGAGGAGGTGCAGACCGCGCAACGGCAATACGCCCCGATGTATGCCGCCTTCGCCGGCCGCAGCGTCGAGGATCTGGCGATCGATCCGCGGGCGCTTGCGCTGGGCCATAGCCTGTTCGCCACCAATTGCATCAATTGCCATGGCTCGGACGGGCGCGGCGCACCCGGCTTCCCGGACCTTAGCGACAACGACTGGCTCTATGGGGGCACCCCGGCCGACATCATTCAGTCGATCACTCACGGCCGCGAGGGCACGATGCCGCCGATCGGGGCGGCGCTCGGCGCGCAGGGCGTCGATGAGGTGGTCGCGTACGTGCTGAGCCTCAGTGGACATGCCGAGCCGGCCGAGAAGGTCGCGGCCGGCAAGGCTCGCTTCGTGGTGTGCGCGGGCTGCCACGGTGCCGACGCCAAGGGCAATCACGCGGTCGGTGCGCCGGACCTCACCGCAGACATCTGGCTGTACGGCGGCTCACCCGCGACGCTGCGCAAGACGCTCATGGAGGGACGACATGGAAAGATGCCGGCGCATCAGTGGCTGGGCGAGGATCGCATCCGTCTGCTCGCGGCCTATGTCTACAGCCTGTCGCATCCGCAGTGAGGTGGTCCGCAAGTGCCGCGCGTGACAGGCCTCGATGTGGCGCTCGTTCTGTGGCCCTCGTTCCTGGCAGCGTGCGCCGCGAGCCTGTTGTTCTTTGCGGCGGTGGATCCGGCGCTGCTGCGTGATGCGGGACCCCGGCTGTTTGCCGGACTCGAGCGCGAGACAGGCTACGCGCTCGGGTTCCTGTTCTTCTGGGCGGTCGCTGCGATCGCGAGCGCACTCAGCGTCTACCTGATCCGCACCGCCCGCACCCCGCCGCCCGCGGCGCCCGCCGCGTCCGGCGCACCGGCGGAACCTGAGGAGCGCTGAGCATGGCGAGTGTGCGCCCGCTGCCGCCGCCTGCGCCGCCGACCTCCTTCTACGCGGCAGCGGCCAAGATCTATCCGCGTGAGATCGACGGGCGCTTCAGCGGCCTGCGCAAGCTGGCGGTGATCGTGCTGCTCGGGATCTTCTACGCACTGCCCTGGATCGGCTGGAATGGCCACCAGGCGCTGCTCTTCGATCTGCCGGCACGGAAGTTTCACATCTTCGGTCTCACCCTGTGGCCGCAGGACTTCCTCTACCTTACCCTGCTGCTGATCATCGCGGCGCTGTCGCTGTTTTTCTTCACGGCGCTCGCCGGGCGGCTGTGGTGCGGCTACGCCTGTCCGCAGACGGTGTGGACGGAGCTGTTCGTCTGGATCGAGCAATGGACCGAAGGCTCACGCTCGCAGCGCATGAAGCTCGATCGCTCGGCCTGGAGCGCGGCCAAGCTGCTGCGCAAGGGCAGCAAGCAGCTGCTGTGGGTGGCGCTGGCGCTGTTCACCGGCTTCACCTTCGTCGGGTACTTCACCCCCATCCACTCCCTTGGAGCACAGATCCTGAGGCTGTCGCTCGGTCCCTGGCAGGCTTTCTGGGTCGCGCTCTACTCCCTCGCCACCTATGGCAATGCCGGCTTCCTGCGCGAGCAGGTGTGCAAGTACATGTGCCCGTATGCGCGCTTCCAGAGCGCGATGTTCGACGCGGACACGCTCATCATCTCCTACGACCGCGCGCGCGGTGAGCCGCGCGGAGCGCGCCGCCGCGGCAGCGACTCGCGCAGCCTCGGACTCGGCGATTGCATCGACTGTACGCTGTGTGTGCAGGCCTGCCCTACCGGCATCGACATTCGCCAGGGCCTGCAGTACGAGTGCATCGCCTGCGGAGCCTGCATCGACGCCTGTGACGGGGTGATGGACAAGATGGGGACGCCACGCGGCCTCGTGCGCTACACCACCGAGCACGCCCTGCAGGGGGTGCGCACCCGGCTGTTGCGTCCGCGGCTGCTGGTGTACGCACTCCTCATCAGCGCCGCCACCGGTGCGCTCATCGTCTCCCTGCTGACGCGCACACCGCTGATCCTCGATGTGATCCGCGATCGCAATGCGCTGTATCGCGAGGTGCACGGCGGGGTCATCGAGAATGCCTACACGCTGAAGATGATCAATCTCGATGACCGGCCGCACCGCTACCGGCTCACGGCGAGCGGCATGCCCGGTCTCGAGATCGTCGACCCCGCCGGAGAGATCCTGCTGCCGCCGGGCAGCGTCAACAGCATCCCGGCGCGCCTCGAGGCGGCCGGTGAGCGTGCCGGCGGCGTGCATCACATCGTCCTCAGCCTGGCCGCCGTCGATGGCTCGCGCATCGCGGTGCACGAGAACACCCGCTTCATAGGACCGACGCCATGACCGCTGCGATCGCTCCCTGGTACCGGCATTTCTGGCCCTGGTTCCTGATTGCGATGCTCTCGGGCGCAGTGACCGGAAGCTTCGTGAGCCTGTACTTTGCACTGCACACCACCGACATCGTGGTCGAGCATGCCGACGCGTCGCAGTGAGCACTGCGATGGACCCCGCCAGCCCGAGCCCCGTCTGTTTCCACTGCGGCAGCCTCATTCGCAACGGCGAGCCACTGTCGGTGCGCATCGCCGGCGTGGCGCAGCCGGTGTGCTGTGCCGGCTGTCAGGCGGCGGCGACCCTGATCCTCGCGCAGGGACTCGAGCGCTTCTACGAGTTCCGTCAACCGCCCACGGCGCGCCCGGCGACCGCGGAGCGCAACTGGTCGATCTTCGACCGGGCGGCGGCGCTGCGACGCTACAGCCACGAGCTCGCAAGCGGCGAGCGCGAGCTGACTCTGCAGATCGAGGGGCTGCACTGCGCCGCCTGTGCGTGGCTCATCGAGAACAGCCTGCAGCGCGAGCGCGGAGTGACCGAGATTCACGTCAACGCGGCGAGCGGCCGCGCACAACTGCGCTTCGACCCGCGCGCCTCCTGTCTGAGCCGCCTGCTGCAGCACATCGACGCGCTCGGCTTCGCGCCGCGACCGCTGTCCTTCAGCGCCGGGCCGCCGCCGGACACCGCGGAACGGCGTGCGGCGTTGCTGCGGCTCGGGGTGGCCGGCTTCGGCATGATGCAGCTGATGACCTTCGCCGTCTCGCTGTACGCCGGAGTCATCCAGGGGATGGCGGAGGATCTGCAGCAGTTCCTGCGCTTCGTCAGCCTCGCCGTCGCGACGCCGGTAGTGCTCTATTCGGCACGGCCGTTCTTCGTCTCCGCCTGGCGCAGCACACGCGCCGGCCGGCCGGGGATGGACGTGCCGGTGGCACTGTCGATCGGAGCAGCCTGGCTGTGGAGCACGTGGGCCACGCTGCGGGGACGCGGTACGGTGTACTTCGACTCGGTGGTGATGTTCACCTTCTTCCTGCTGCTCGGCCGTTACGTCGAGATGTCGCTGCGCCATCGTTCGGTCGTGCAGCAGGATGCGCTGGTGCGTCTGCTGCCCGAGAGCGTGCTGCGGCTCGGCCCGCGGGCCGAGCGCGTGACGCCCGATGAGCTCGAAGCCAATGACTGCGTGCGGATCCTGCCCGGTGAGCGGGTGCCGGCGGACGGAGTGATCGGCAGCGGCAGCACCGAGGTCGATGAGTCGCTGCTCACCGGGGAGTCGGCACCGCGCGCTCGCGGCCCGGGCGATACACTGCTCGCCGGCACTCTGAACGTGAGCGGCACGGTGGAGATGCGGGTGCTGCGCGTCGGGCCGGACTCGACTCTCGCCGCGGTGGCCCGACTCCTCGAGCGCGCGCACGCCGCGCGGCCGCGCATCGCAGACTTCGCCGATCGCGTCGCGAGCGGCTTCGTGATGGGCGTGCTGCTGCTCGCGACGCTGGTTGGCCTCTACTGGCTGCAGGTGGATGCTGCGCGCGCCTTTCCGACGGTACTCGCGGTCCTCGTGGTGACATGTCCGTGCGCACTCTCGCTCGCAACGCCGGCGGCGCTCGCCGCGGCCACGACGCGCCTCGCGCATACCGGCCTGCTGGTTGCGCGCAGCCGCTCGCTCGAGCGCCTCGCGCATGCGGACCGCATCGTCTTCGACAAGACCGGGACCCTGACGCTCGGCACGCCGCGCCTCGATGAGGTGGTGCTGCTCGATGCGCGTGCTGCGCGCGAGCGCTGCGTCGCGATCGCTGCGGCCCTCGAGAGCCACACCGCTCATCCGCTGGCGCGCGCATTCGCGCACCTGAACGCGGCCGCAGGTGTGACCGGGACGCGCAGCGCCGCAGGCCGTGGCATCGAGGGATGGATCGATGGCGCTCATTATCGTCTCGGACGCCTGGACTACGTGCTCGAGGGCGGTACGGGCGCCCCGGTCCCCGCTGCGCTGCGCGCGGACCCGGAGCTCGCGCGCATCGTGCTCGCCGATGCGGACGGGCCGCTCGCCGCCTTCCGGGTGAACGATGCAGTGCGCGCGGACGCGCGCACGACGCTGGCGCAGCTCACGCGGCTCGGACTCATCCCGCTCATCGCGAGCGGCGATCAGCCGGGCGCCGTGGCACTGGCCGCGCAGCGCCTCGGCGGCATCGGCGCCCGGGCGGGACTGCGCGCCGGGGAAAAGCTCGCCTGGGTGCAGCAACTGCAGCAGGCGGGTCATCGCGTCGTGATGGTGGGTGATGGAGTGAACGACGCGCCGGTGCTGGCCGCCGCCGACGTCTCGGTCGCGATCGCAAGCGGTGCCGATCTCGCCAAGGTGAACGCCGATCTGGTGCTGCTCGGCGCGGGTCTCGGCGCCCTCGCCGGCGCCGTCCACACTTCGCGCCGCACGCTCCGCATCATCCGCCAGAATCTCGGCTGGGCGGTGCTGTACAACCTCACGGCGGTGCCGCTCGCGGCGAGCGGGCATCTGGAGCCCTGGATGGCCGCGCTCGGGATGTCGGGCAGCTCGCTCCTGGTGGTGTTGAATGCCATGCGGCTTCTCAAGCGCAACACCGCGCGGGTCGAGCCCGGTGGCGTGGCACGGCTCGAGGCGGCGCCCGCCGAGGCGGCACGATGAGCAGTCTGTATCTCCTCATCCCGCTCGCGCTGCTGCTGCTGGCAGTGTCCGTCTGGGCATTCTTCTGGGCCGTGCGACGCAGCCAGTTCGACGACCTCGACTCGCCGGCGTTGCAGATTCTGCTCGATGACGATCGCGCCCCGCCGCGGGCGGCCGAGAAGCGCGATGCCTGAGCTCACCTTCCTCAGCGCGCTTCTCGCAGGACTCTTCGGCAGTGTCCACTGTCTCGCCATGTGCGGCGGGATTGCCGCCGCGCTCGGCAGTGCCGACCCCGCGCGCCCCGGATGGCAACCGCTCCTCTATCAGTGCGGTCGCATTCTCAGCTACGGGTCGGCGGGTGCCATCGCCGGCGCGCTCGGCGCGGCCGCCGGCCTCGGCTTCGCGGCCTCGAGCTGGGGCGCGACGCTGCGCCTCGGCAGCGCCATCATGGTGGTGGTGATCGGCCTCGACATCAGCCTCGGCACGAGTGCCGTTTCGCGCTGGCTGCGCGCACCGGAGCGCTGGGGCGCGGTGCTATGGCGGCATGTCGCACCCGCGCGGCGCGTGCGGCTCCCCGGTGCGCCGTGGCTGCGCCCACTGCTCCTCGGAGTGCTGTGGGGCTGGCTGCCCTGCGGACTCGTTTACACGGTACTGGTCGCTGCCGCACTCAGCGGCACCGCTGCCGCCGGTGCGCTCACGATGCTCGGTTTCGGGCTCGGAACGGTGCCGGCGATGAGCACCCTGAGCTATGCGGGTTGGCTCCCGCGCCGCGAGGGGCTCGTGCCGAGGCTGCTCGGTGCGCTGTTGGTCGCCTGTGGGCTGTGGACTGCCGCAGATCCGTTAGCGGTACTGACGGGCTCCCCCGCCCACCAACACCATGTCATCGCCGCCGCGCCGGTGAGCGGTGCTCATCTCATGGAGCCGATGCAGGCAACGCCAGCCGGTCGCGCCGGAACCGCCCCGCAGACGGGCCATTGAGCTCCTGACGCGCCGGCCGGCGCCGTGGCAGACTAGCCACGCTGCGCAACCGCCTCGCTGCTCTTCACCTCGTACTGTACGACACGCTGCTGCGCGTCGTACTCGAAGACCAGATACTCCGCAGCATTCAGCAGCAGCGCGGCCAGCAGGGCTACGACTTTGGTACTCATGTGATGACTCCTCGTGTGATCCCATGGTGAGCAGTCTTCGCTTCCGGCGGCGCCGCAGCAAACGCCATGTCTGAACGACGCACAAGAAAAGCTGAAGCGGCACGCAGCTTCGAGCGTCTGCCGCTCAATGCGCTGCGCGTGTTCGAGGCGGTGGCGACGCATCTGAGCTTCGCCGAGGCGGCCGAGGCGCTGCACGTCACGCCCGCGGCAGTGAGCATGCAGATCCGCACGCTCGAGCAGTACCTGCGCGTGCCGCTGTTCCGGCGCAACGCCCGTGGCATCGCACTGAGCCCCGAAGGAGCGCTGCTGTTACCGGGGGTGCGGCGCGGACTCGCCGAGCTGCAGCAGGCGATGCAGCAGCTGCGACAGCGCCGCAGCGGCGGAGTGCTCAACATCAGCACGCTCGCCTCGTTCCTGCAGAAGTGGCTGATGCCGCGCCTGCCGCAGTTCTACAGCCGTCACCCGGACATCGAGCTGGCGATCCACACCTCCACGGAGGCGGTGGATTTCAGCGACAGCAATTTCCACGCGGCGCTGCGCATGAGTGCGGCGCCTACCCGGGGGCTCTACAACGAGAAGCTGCTCGATGAATGGTTCCTGCCCGTGTGCAGCCCGGAGCTGCTGGCGCGCCACGGACCGGTGCGCACGGCCGCCGACCTCAAGCGCTACCCGCTGCTGCGATCCGCCGACGAGTCCTGGAGCATCTGGCGCCATCCGGGTACGGAGATCGACTGGCGCGAGCGCGGCGCCGCGTTCGACGACAGTCTCACCGTGCTCGCCGCCGCCGAGCAGGGCCAGGGGCTCGCGCTCAGCCGCTGGACGATCGCCGCCCAGGACATCGACAACGGGCGCCTGGTGCGCGCGAGCGCCCAGGCCCTGCCCTGTCCGCGCGTCTACTACTTCGTGTGCCCGGAGAGCTATCTCGAGCTGCCCAAGGTGCAGCAGCTGCTCGGCTGGCTGCGCGAGGTCGCTGCGCAGTTTCCGGGTCCGGACAGTGTGCCGGTGCCACAGCCGCTGCTTGCTCCAGCGCGCGCCGCGCGCGTGCGCCGCTGAGCGTGCCGGCGCGCCGCCATGTCGACACTCTCGATCGCGCGGCTCCTCGCCGGTTACCGCGCGGGCAGCTTCTCTCCGCTGCAGCTCATCGATCAGCTGCTCGCCGCGCGCGCCGCCCGCGTGGAGCGCTGCGAATGGCTGACACTCTTCCCGGAGGACGAGGTGCGGGCGCGCGCGCAGGCGCTGGCGCGGCGGCCGCCCGATTCGCTGCCGCTCTACGGCATCCCTTTCGCGGTGAAGGACAACATCGACCTCGAGGGTACGCCGACGACGGTCGGCTGCCCGGCATACGCCTATACACCGCAGCGGTCCGCACCGGTGGTCGAGCGTCTCCTCGCGGCGGGCGCCATCGCCCTCGGCAAGACCTCGCTCGATCAATTCGCCACCGGACTCACCGGCACCCGCTCGCCCGCCGGCCCGTGCCGCAACAGTTTCGACGCGCGCTTCATCTCCGGCGGCTCGAGCTCGGGTTCGGCGGTTGCGGTGGCCACCGGCCAGGTGAGCTTCGCGCTCGGCACCGATACCGCAGGCTCGGTGCGCGTTCCGGCCGCCTTCAACAACCTCATCGGCCTCAAACCGACCTGCGGCAGTGTGAGTACGCGCGGTGTGGTTCCGGCCTGCCGCTCGCTCGACTGCGTCGGCGTGCTGGCGCTCACCGCGGCCGATGCCGCCCAGGTGCTGGAGGTGGTGCGGGGCTTCGATGCCGATGACCCTTTCTCGCGCCGCCCGCCGCCGGCATCGTCCTCGCCCGCGGCCCCGGGCCGGCTTCGCTGTGGGGTTCCGCAGGACGGTCAGCTCGAGTTCTTCGGCGACGAAGAGTACCGGCGCCTCTTCACGCTGGCGGTCACGAGGCTCGCAGCGCTCGGCGGCACGCTCGTGCGCGTCGACCTCGAGCCGTTGCTTGCGGCCGGCGAGCTGCTCTACGGCGGCGCCTGGCTCGCGGAACGATACTGCGCCGTCGGCGACTTCATCGATGAGCATCCCCAGGCGGTGCTGCCGGTGCTGCGCGCGATCATCGCGCCGGGCCGGTCGATACCGGCCACTGCCGCGTTCCGCGACCAGTATCGGCTGCGCGAGCTCAAGCGAGCGATCGATGCCTGGTGGGAGAGCATCGACGTACTCCTCACCCCGACCGCAGGAACCATCTATCCGATCGCGGCGGTGGAGGCTGATCCGATCGCCCTCAACAGCAATCTGAGCCTCTACACGAGGGCCACCAACCTTCTCGACCTCGCAAGCGTGGCGGTGCCGGCGGGCTTCCGCAGTGACGGGCTGCCGTTCGGTATCTCGCTCACCGGACCCGCCTGGAGCGATGAGCGGCTGCTCGCACTGGCGGAGCTCGTGCAGCGCTCCTGATGCGCGCCGCGCCCGACCCGACGCCGCAGAGGGTCAGCGCGCTGCTGCCGTGGCTGGTGGCCGTGGCCTTCTTCATGCAGTCGCTCGATACCACGATCCTCAACACGGCCGTGCCGAGCATCGCGCGTGCGCTGCACGTGCCACCGCTTTCCATGAAGGCGGTGCTCGCGAGCTACACGCTCAGCCTCGCCGTGTTCATCCCGGTGAGCGGCTGGATGGCAAATCGCTTCGGCACCCGGGCGGTGTTCGCAGGTGCCATCGGCCTGTTTGCGCTCGGGTCGCTCCTGTGCGGCCTGAGCCGCAACATCCACCTGCTGGTGGCGTGCCGGGTGCTGCAGGGCTGCGGCGGAGCGATGATGGTCCCGGTCGGACGGTTGACGCTGGTGCGCGCCCTGCCGAAGTCGGAGCTGGTACGCGCCATGAGCTTCGTCGCGGTCCCGGCCTTGATCGGACCCATGCTGGGTCCCATCGCCGGCGGGCTGATCACCGACTATTCCCACTGGAGCGTCATCTTCTTCCTCAACGTGCCGATCGGGTTCGCGGGACTCTACCTCGTGTACCGTTACCTGCCCGACTACCGTGAGGCGGACACTGCGGCGCTCGATGTGTCGGGGCTGCTGCTGTTCAGCTCCGGTATCGCGCTGCTCTCGTACGTGCTGGAGGTGTTCGGCGAGCACCGCCTGGGTGGCGCCGCGATTCTGGGACTCCTGGCACTTTCGGCACTGCTGCTCGCGGGCTACGGCATGCACGCGCGGGTGGCGCCGCACCCGCTGCTGCCGCTCAGCCTCTTCGGCATCCGCACGTTCCGGGCCGCCGTATCGGGCAGCTTTCTGACGCGTATCGGCATCGGCGGAATACCCTTCCTCTTCCCGCTGCTCTACCAGGTGGGGCTCGGATACAGCGCGGTGCAGTCGGGGCTTCTCATGATGCCGCAGGCATTCGCCGCGATGAGCCTGAAGATGACCATGCCCCGCATCCTGGCGCGCTTCGGCTATCGCGCCGTGCTCATCTCCAACACCATCGTGCTGGGCGTGCTCATCATGCTGTTCGCGACCATCGGCGTCGCCACACCGCTATGGATGATCGTCGCACTGACGTTCGCTTATGGTTTCTTCCAGTCGCTGCAGTTCACCAGCATGAACACGCTCGTGTATGCCGACATCGCCACCGAAGCGGCCGGGGATGCGAGCTCCATCGCGAGCACTGCCCAGCAGCTGTCCATGAGCTTCGGCATCGCCACCGCCTCGCTGGTCGCGGCGCTGTTCCTGCCCGATCGCTTCCACACCGATGCGGCGCAGATGATTCACGGCGTCGACAGGGCCTTCCTCGTGCTCGGCCTCGGCACGCTCGCCTCGACCGCCGTGTTCGCGACTCTCGAGCCCGCCGATGGCAGCGCCATCAGCCAGCACCAGGCGTCGCAGCAGCCGGGCGGCGACCTGCCGGTGGCGCCACCGCCGGCCGCGCCGGAGTGAGCGCCGCGTCGCACGACTGCCGGCTGCGACGCCTGCGCAGCCGGCAGCGAGCGGTTACTTCCTGCCCTGCCCCGGGTTCAGAAGTTGGTCGACTGCGGGGCCGCTCAATGGAGCGGTCGTCGCGACAGCCGGCAGCTGCGGCGCGGCGGCCGCCGCGCTCGCTACCCGCGCGCCGCCGGCGGCGTTCCCGGCACGCGGCGGTGTCGCTGCCGCAGGCGGTGCGTTGCGCCCGGCCGCACCCGGCTGGCGCGGGGGCTGGCGTGCATTGCCGTGACTGGCCTGTGAGGCGGATGCGTTGGGATCCATCTCCACGCGGCCGTTGAACGTGGCGCCCTCCATGATGCCGACGCGCGGCGCGAAGATGTTGCCACGCACCTGTGCGGTCGCACGCACCACCACGGCCTCGCTGCAGTACAGGTCGCCCTCCACCAGACCCTCCACGGTCAGGTGGCTCGCGTACACATCGCCGAGCACCGAACCATCGGTGCCGATGATGAGGTTGCGGGCATGCCGGATAGAGCCCTCGACGCGTCCCTGCAGGATGACGTCCTCTTCGGCCGTGAGCTCGCCGCGAAACAGCAGGGTCTTGCCGAGCACCGGCACGGTCGTCGCGGCGTCCGGTCCGGGGCTCGTGCGTTGCCCGGCAACGCCCGGGGGGCCGCTCGTGGGACGTTCCGCAAAGGCGCCCCGGTCGAAAGTCTGATTCGAGTGCAGCATCGTGATCTCCCTGGACTAACGGCCGGCCGCGGACGCTTTGGGCGCGCGCTCGGCGCTCGCCGCGGCCGGCGCTTCCGCCGCCGCCACCCGCTTCTCCATGTCGATGCCGCCATTGAATTGCGCACCCTCGATGATGCTGACGCTCGGTGCGGTGATGTTGCCGCGCAGCCGCGCGGTCTCCTTGACCATGACTGACTTCTCGGCCTGCAGATCGCCGGTCACCGTTCCTTCGACCACGATGACCTGCGCGCGCACGTTCGCCGTGACGGTTCCCTCGGCGCATACCGTGACGCGCTGCGAGTGCGTGATGGAGCCTTCGATACGACCCTTGATCAGCAGCTCCTCATCGGCGTGCAGTTCACCCTTGAAATGCAGCGTTGGCCCGAGCACCGACACGCGCTCGGCCGAGTTGTCGTAGGGATTGGACATAGTGGGCACTCCTCCCGGTAAGTGAGATGCCATCCGCAGACGAAGCTGCAAGCGGTAAGCTCGGTTGCAGAGGGCGCCTGCGAGCCTACCTGCCGGCGGCGAACATGATGCGAAGCACGTCACGCATTACGGCGCCGCCACACTACCGTCACGCTCGCCCGCACCCGTGCCGCACGGCATCTGACATATGGCGACGTTGAGCAGCGGTAAATGCTGCTCGAGTGCGGCGCGGATGAGCTCGCGCTCGGCGCGCTGCGCTTCCTCGGGTGCGACCCAGGCGTGCACCAGCATGACCGGCAGCCGTCGCTCCTGTGCATGCAGCTCGCGGATCCAGCTGTACAACGGCCGCAGTTGCGGCTTCTTCACCCACCAGGGCACCTCATCCGGCAGGTCCAGCCGCGCGGTGCGCAGGTGCTGCAGCAGGCGGCTGAGCGGATGCGCCGTCTGACCCACGTAGCGGCTCGTGCGCGCCTCGCGCGGATCAGCGAGGGAGTAGATGGCAATGCCCTCGGGTGTCGTCCCTGACTCATCGTACAGGTGCAGCCGCAGGCGCCACCGCTCGAGTGCGCCCGACATTCAAAGCTCCTCGCCGCGCTGACGGCGATCGCGGTGCGGATTGCGACTACGGAAGGTGATCGAGTAGCGCAATTCCGGCGTCGGTGACACCGCATGCTGCCAGCGCCAGCGCGCCGGCCCGCGGATCTGGTACGCCGACCGCGGCTCGAGGTCGATCTTCCAGGTGGCCCGCTGCCCGGTGGACGGCGGCCAGGGACGGAACCGCATGCGTGCATGGCCCAGCAGCGAGACACCGAGAACGTCCTCGAACTCGGGCACATCCCGATGCCATCCCAGCGGTGTCGCCGGGCGGTATTCGGCGACCGTTGCGTGCTGCAGGCGTTGCTCCTCCAGACCTGCCCAATGCGCGAGCTGCGCGCGCAGGGGGTGCAGGAACGCTGGAATCGGCGGAGCGGCCCCGAGCTGGTTGTGGCTGTAGTCGTAGCGGCCACCGAAGCTCACGATGCGCCGCCGGGCACGCC
>Ga0335069_10004123_pt1 | contig 21709 bp, 36 predicted proteins | sample Lox_Sample_11_FD_206714 | JGI IMG/M metagenome (GOLD analysis project Ga0335069, IMG submission 206714) | Soil microbial communities from Loxahatchee National Wildlife Refuge, Florida, United States - Lox_Sample_1.1 | ecosystem: Environmental > Terrestrial > Soil > Wetlands | place: USA...
GTGGGACCGTACCCCCTTTCCCCCCACCCGCGGCGGCCGCTTATACCTCTCTTCACCAATTTCGTCAAGCGCCTTTCCGCCCGCAAAAGCTCTAGCTTCTGGGGACTGGGCCGCGTATGCTCCCGCTCCCTCATGGCCAACCTCGACATCACGCGCCGTAGCCGCTCACGCGCGTTGCATGCTGCCGCGCGCCGCTATGACGGACTGAGTTTTCGAGAGATTGGGCGGGAAATGGGGGTAACAGTTGAGACGGCGCGCCAAGCCGTCCTGAAGGGCGAACGAATTCTTAAGCGTGATTACTCGGCACTCAATCACTGTGCCGAAAAGCTCGCACGAAAATGACTGATAAAAAACAAAAGCTAGCCCACGCCCGTCTTCTCGAGCGCGTTCGCCTAGCGAGAAAACACGTCAACGGTTTTGACGCGAAAAATGGCTACGACCTTCGCAAGGTCAAAACCTGGTCCCCTCAAAAAATCAAAAAAGTGACGCGTATCGCTGCAACGTTACGTGAACTAACGCGGAGTCCCCATGACATCAAAACGGCCGCAACGCCGCGATCGCGTCGGAACCTCATTCAATTTACACAGCAGCGAATACGGGGGGCTAAGCATTTCATTGTTCATAAGCCTAGCGAGTCTTCGAAGGTTCGACTGGTGCATGGGCGAGTTGAAATTGAAGGCCGCTACGCCGGCGGAGTTGTGTCGCGCAGTCGATTCTTTTTATTGCCACGTCGGCCAAGGGTACCCGACGACATTTTGGCGATGGCGCGTGAAATGCGACCCGAAATGCCGCGCGGTTTCTATGTCGTTCTCACGGCGGCCCACGGAGATACTGGAGCACCATTCGAGCGCGATAAGCTCATTGATCACTTGCGTGACTATTTGGTGGCATACGAAGTGGACGCGGAGGGGGCGTCAACTGGATTTGCCGATACGATTATTGGATTTAGGTTTATGTCCACGTCCCTGGGTGGGGCTAAGGCCCAGCATCAAAGAACTGATCAGCGTCGCGAACGCCAAAAAGAACTCAACCGCAAGCGCCAAAAAGAATGGCAAGCCTCACTCACCCGCAAAAAAGCCATGCGTCCGAAGCGCAAAAAAGTTACGCGCAAACCGAAGCGTAAAGTATCGCCCAAAAATAAGGGCGTATCTAAGCCGGCCGCTAGACGAAAAGGACTTCGTGCCCGTGTCAAGGGCGGAAGAAAAACGCCGGCGCGCAAGAAATGAGCGGCTTTAAGGATCGCAAGCTCGCGGCTCGTGCGGGCCGTAAAGGGGGTTTGAGTGGCCGTCCCGAGACGCGCACGTTTTCCACGAATCGTGAATTAGCGCGTGAAGCGGGCCGTAAGGGCGGCAAAGCGCCGCGCAAGTCGCGATTAGATCGCTGTATCGCGTTAACGCCTGAAGAGCTGGAACGCATGACAAAAGAGGAGTCCAAAACATGAGTGAGAGATTCAGTCGCACGGGCGAGGCCCTACAAGACATTGTGGACGATTTAATTCGGTCGTCTCCCGAAGCCCTTGCGGTGGACCTGATTGAAACTGTCGCGGATTTGCGCAGTACGCAAAAACGATGTGTGGAATTACAAGACGCGCGAGACAATGCACAAGCCCGTGTTGATTTATTCCATCGCCGGGGCGAGCTCTCGATTGCGATTCTGCGAGACGACGAAGCGGGATTAACGCGTGCGGTACTGGATCAAATTGCCGCGATCATTTGGCCCGCGCCAAAAGTATCGGTCATTGACGAGCCGACTAAAATAGAGCAGGCGCCAACGCACGTTCATAAAGTGCAAGTTGATTCGGATCGTAGACTGATATCCAGCTTTTGTAAGTGTGGTGCTTATGTGGCTGATGTTGAATGGGCCGTCACCGAGAGTGAAAGACTGCATCAAGCCAATACGGAAATACTCAGACTCAACAGTGTGTTGGGTGTCGCCAAGCAATTAATCGATCGTTTTTACGCCGCGTTATATCTTGATCTGCCGACTGATGCAGACGCGGTCGGCGAGGAGCCTTGGAATAGTTTAAAGGCGGACATCGAATCCTTTAAAGATGCCCCGTAAGCGTCACGAAATTTGGGCGGCCGACTGCGAAACCGACCCGTTTAAAGTCGGCCGTATCTCACAACCGTTTATCTGGGGAGCCTACGACATCCATGATCACCGATACGAAACTTTCGGAAGTGCCGCGCTTTTTGTCGCTTTCATTAGTGAGCGACAGTGTACAGTATATTTTCACAATGGCGGAAAATTCGACGCTCACTATCTTAGACCCTACTTTGACAGCGACCAGCCGATACGAATTATCAATGGACGAATCGCAAGTTTTCGAATCGGTCGCGCAGAATTTCGAGATTCTTTCAACCTTATTCCAGTCGCCCTCGCTCGATACTCAAAGGAGGAGATTGATTATGGGATTATGGAGAACGATAAGCGGGATATTCCAGAGAACCGCGCAAGAATCGAACGATATCTCAAAAGCGACTGTGTAAGTCTTGGAAGTCTTCTCAGTGCCTATTTCGCCAAATTTGGGCGAGGGTTAACGCAGGCCGGCGCGGCGATGAATTACTGGGCGAAGCATTACAACAAGGGAAAGAAGCCCAAGCAAAGTGCAGCACAATTTGAACGCTATCGCCCTTATTATTATGGCGGTCGGGTGGAGTGTTTTACTAGCGGTTATGGTGAACGTCCATTTAAAGTGGTCGACAAAAATTCCGCGTATCCGCACGCGATGCTTAGCGAGCATCCTATTTCGACCGAGGCAATGCGTCTGTCGAGTCTCCCGAAAAAAGAGCATGAGGTTACTCGCTGCCTTATTTCGCTCAAGGCGGTGTCCCGTGGGGCGTTTCCGTTTCGGCTGGAGAGTGGTGAGCTTATATTCCCTCGGGATTCCGAGCCACGTGTGTATCACATCACCGGTTGGGAGCTGCAAGCTGCACGGGAAATGAATGCGCTTTCGGGAGTGGAAATTTTACAGGTACATTATTTTCGGGAAGTCGTGGACTTTAAGAATTATATTAACCATTTCTACCTGGAAAGAAGGGCCGCGAAAGTAGCGGGCGACAAGGCCGGTGATATTTTCGCCAAATTGTTTATGAACAGTTGCTACGGCAAATTCGCGAGCAATCCGGAAAACTATCATGAATATATGTTGTCCTCGCCCGCCAAAATGGCAGACCACTGTGCCGAAGGTTATGCCGACTATCACGACTGGGGAGACGGTAGAAGATTGCTCTGGCGAAGATTGCCCGTGGAACGTCAGACGTATTACAACGTGGCAACTGCTGCGAGCATTACGGGATACGTGCGCGCGCAGTTATTTAAGGATTTGTGCGCTGTGCGGGACCCTTTATATTGTGATACGGACTCAATCGCTGCACGGGACGTGGGGGACTTATATATGGGTCCCGAACTCGGACAATGGAAACTCGAAGCCGAATGCGACGCTTATGGAATCGCTGGCAAAAAGCTATATGTGTTTCGATGCCAAGATGGGACTTATAAGACCGCATGCAAAGGAGTTCAACTCAATGCAGAAGAGATCATCCGTATTGCCAAGGGCGAAGAAATAGACTACCGCCCGATGGTCCCCACCTATTCGATCACGCGTCCGGTCCCCCGATTTATCAACCGCAAAGTGCGGGTCACGGCGAAAGTACAATTAGGCACAGTGTTAGGAATGTCATCATGAATGGTTGGTTTTGGGCTGATGTAATCGGATCATTGTGTATTTTGCTCATTTTATTTGGTGTATACTGGCATCACTTCCGCGAAAAACCCCTACGACGTTACTGGTCTTATTTCCGGTATCAAGGCGGTGGTGTATTGAAGCCCCCGAAATTGATGACCGAGCTGGAAGCCGTGGAGTGGATCGCGAAGAACCGTGCCGAGGTTACCTATATCGATCGGGACCACGGCTTTATTTTTTACCGCCCCGAGGGCAGTTAACACGTGGAGTCGCACATGGCTAAAAATGACAAGCAGCACCGGCCGCAGCAAACCGATGTCGAGGAGAAAATCGAGGAGAAAACCGCGATCGGCCCGCCGTCCGTGAATCAAGACACGGGCGAGATATCAGGTCCGGGTTTTGAGGCTCGCGAAGCCCCCAAACTCGAATCCGTCGAGATGGTCAAGAAAATCGTCGCGAAGAACATTGTCGGCCGCGAAGCCCTGAAGTGCACCAAGAAATTTGTGGCTGAGATTAACGCGGATGGTTCGCCCAAACTGAATGCGGACGGTGCACCGGTCGGGGATTGGGTCGTCACACCGCCGACCCTCTTATATATGGTGGCCGGGACGGCGATGACCACGCGGTCGGGGAGTTCGACCTTTGGCGAATGGATCGCGTTTGGGGGTGTTTTCAAGGCGATTCGCGCCAGTGACGGGAAAGCGTTTGCGTCGCGCGAGTTGTTTTTGCAGGAACCCGCCCAGGGACTCTTGTTACAGGCCCTAAGTGATTTGCGCCGCCGTGACCCCAGTGGTGAGGGGGGCATTGACTTTGCCTTCAAGATTGGGAAGAAGACTTCGCAGCGTTGGGTCGACACAGGTGAAGGCAACACCTACGAATACACGATTGAGAGTGTGATCAATATCAAGCAAAACGATCCACTCGCGCACCTGAACCACGTCTTTCAAGCTGCGCTGCCCGCCCCGAAAGCCTAAGTCTTTTTTCGTTCGTCTATACAGGGGGCCGTTAATCGGCCCCTTTTTATGGGAGTGAAATCATGGCCGAGAAAACGATTAACCTTAAACCGCCTCGAAGACCGTTACATCCTCGACGTTGTGAGACTTGTCGTCATTTTGAGCCCGATACGGGACCGAATAATGGACTCTGTGTCGCGAATTATCCCGTCGCGATTCCCGCTCCCGCGCAGCATGGCATGGTCGGCGTGCTGGTCTTTTTTCCGACGATGCGACCCGACCAGCGCTGCTCGAAATGGGAGGATGTATTACCCCCAAGTGAAACCGATGTCGTGACGGAACAGAACGAAATTCCGTATTGAGTTCTACCCTATCGAGCGAGTATCGTGCGCCCCTATCACGGGTATGTGTTAGGGGCGCAGTCATGTCCAGCGGTCGCGTTTTTGAGATGGCCCCGGCCGAACCGACGATTGATGTCGATGAAGACATTCTAGATGCCTTCGATAAGTGGAAAGAGGGCTTAAAAGATTCGGACGCGCCGGGGTCGATTCGCGCCTACCGTGTGCCGTTAGATGACCAAGGCCGCGCCAGTCACAGTGCCAGCGGCCAGACCCGCCTGGGAAGCTGGCCGGTGGATCAATACGATTTTGATGCGCTCTGCGACAAGATTATTCGCGACTACATGTTGCCGACCGAAAATATTATGGCGGTTCGGCTGATCGGTACCATCGGCGGCAAAGCGGGCGTCCGATTCAACAAGCTGGTCACGCTCCAGCGCGCCAACCAGCATAATTTACTGGCGAATCCGATCGCTCAAAAAGAAGGCGTGGGCGAAATCATGCGGGCCATTAATGAGAGTAACGAACGCATGCTCGCCATGATGCAAAACTTGGGCGGCAATCGCGGCGGAGATGGGGGCGAATTGATGCGAACGGTCGCGATCATGAGCGAATTGAACAAGCCGTTCATGAGCATGATGGCCCCGCTGATGAGCGCATTGGTGGGCCGCCCACCTGGGCCTGCGGCCGGCAGTTCCGGGAGTTTGAAAGAGACGCTGGAAGCGATGGTGTTGATGGACCGTTTTATGGGCCGTCGCGGTGGGGGTGGTGAAGGCAGTGATCCCGCCTGGGTGAAATTGATCACCAGTGTTTCGGGAGTCGCAAAACCGCTGCTAGAGACTTTAGCTGCAAATAAGCAAGCTGAAGTAATTCGCACGCGAAAAGCACTGCCACCCACGACAGCAGCAGCGCCAGCCCCAGGGTCCACCCCAACCCCCTCAGGCCCCATTCCGCCCACCGCCGCCCCAGGGACGGGGGCGCCCGTGACGGTAGTCGTGGACCCGGCGGTCGCGGCGATGGATCGTCCTTCACAGATTCAGACTAACACATTCGCTCCGACATCTGACCCGAGTTCCCCCACTGGAGGTGGTGATATGTTTGCGGAAATGAAACGGCAAGTCGATTCGCTGGTTGAAGTGGCCGCCCAAAATCCTGACCCCGTTCAGGTCGCGGATTTTTTCTTCGATCAAACCATGATGAGTTTGGACGATGACAGCTACAGCAAATTGGCCGGGCTCATTGAGGGCGATGGATTTTTGGGCCAAATCGCGATGCTCAATCCGCGCGTTAAAGAATTTACACCGTTTTTCACGGCCCTGCGCACGCAACTCATAAAACGCATCACGGAAGCCGATGCCTAACGGCTTCTGGCAATTTCTGTGTCTGGCATGTTCGGTGCTATTTCTGATTGCCTTCACGATTTGGATCAGCACTGACGATTGATTTTTGAATCCACCCGCGCGTATTCTCCGCGCGGGAGCCCGCCACGCGGGAGCAATTTTCTTGTGGTTGGATAGCCGTAAAGGGCTGGGTACTCTAGCTGCGTCTCCCACGTTCGCACGTCTGCAAGGCATTGCGGATGGTCCCGCGGGCGCCGTGCAAACTTTGCGGCTCATGCGACAGATGGTGTTGGACGCGGTGCGCGATCCCGCCCAAGGTTGTCGTTCGCTCGCCCTGTCGATTATTGGCGACGCCGGTTTTGTGGGCCAGTGCCGTGCTGTGCAACTGTGGGTCCAACAAAACATCCGTTACATTCAAGACCCCCCAGATGTTGAGTTAGTTCAGACCCCGCAAAAAACCGTGCAATGGAAGGCCGGCGATTGCGATGATCAATCCGTCCTGATCGCAGCCCTACTCCAATCGATCGGCCATCCGTGTCAGTTTATGGCCATGGGATTTTCTGGCGGTCCGTTGTCGCACGTCCTGACCCGTACCAAAATCGGCTCCGATTGGGTGACGGTCGAAACCATCCGCCCTGTGGGCTTGGGTTATCAACCGCCCAATGTCACCTCCACGTATTTGCGAGATATCTAACATGCGCTATGTATCAGCGAATGATTCCCGATTTATCCGCAAAAAAGCCTTAGGGCCCGCCTTGCAGGCAGCACGTCTCAGGACCGGACTTCCGGTGCCGGGACGCGGCACCGAATATGCCAACATTCCGCGCGTCACTTTACGCGGGTTCGGTGCGACTAGCGCGAACGCCAGTATTTGGAGCGGGCCGCCGGTCGGGGCCGGTTCGGGTAAAGGCGCGGAAATTGGTGCTGAGCAAGGGGCATCCCTCGGGACTCAAATCGCGCCCGGTATTGGGACCGCGATCGGCGCGGTGGTCGGGGCGATTGGTGGGGCGATTGCGGGGGCGATCCATAAAACCGACCCCGAAGTCGGTAACTTCAACGCCGCGGTGAGTTTGTGGCAGTCCAATCCGGATCAGGTCTACTACATCGCGGACAAGTACCTGGTGTTGGCCGGGTTGTTTGACTTGTCATTGAATAACCCACACATTCCGATCTATCAAAAATTCGGTCGGATGGGCGAGCAGAAATTCACCCAGTGGTTGATTCAAACGGTTTATAACGCCGCCATGAATGGGCAGATTAGCTCGAACGACACGGCGTTCACGATCATGTCGCGCATTGTGCAGCCTGCGATTAACGCCTGGGGCTATGCGCCCATGAATGACCCGCACGGAGACCTGATCAATCGCATCATGATTGGCATGATCTGGGACTACATCACGGCCAACACGGGCGCGTGGCGTGCAGTGGGCGGCGACTTACCCAATTGGAGCCCGCCGTTTCCCGTCTCCGCGGTGGTGCAAATTCCGAGTAGCTCGCAGACCGGCTCCGCGACCCCCTCCCCGATCACGACGCCCGCCCCAGGCGCGGCCGTCAATGTCACCGCCACGCCCTTGGTGTCGACACCGACCACTCAAAGTCCGCCAGCGCCGCCAACGCTGTTGACCGCGGCGTGGTCCACGGTGACACCGGGACAAAATGCAGCGCTGCAAACCTATCAAGGGGTGTTTTATTTTGGCCCGCCGAATGCTGCCGGTGTAGCCGAAGTTTACATCGCCACCGGCGCAGGCGTTGCGGGTCCGGACAGTTATAACGCGGGTGTTGGGATGCTGCTCACCGCGAATAATCTGGTGTATCTCAAAAACGCGGCCGGCCAATGGTTTTATTACACCGGCACCGCCTGGAGTGCCACCACCGCGCCCACCATTCCCGCGACCGCGCAGCCCTCAACCACCACGCAACCTCCGGCGGTCGGTGCGCCGATTTCCTCCGCGTTGGATGCCACCACCGGCCAAATGTTGGGCTTACCGGCCGGGGGCACGTATGGTGGATTGACACCGCAAGGCGCCTGGATCATTAACTACGGCAGCAACGCGTACCTCTTGCAAAATGGCGTGTTGGTGCCCTACACCACCGCGACCGCGGGCACTGGCACAGCAAGTGCCGGAACGTCCGTGTCCACGGTTCCGCCGGCGATTGGGACTGCGATCGCGTATGTCAAAGACAACTCCACCGGCCAGATGGTGGCCGTCCCCGCCGGCGGGACCTATGCGGGATTGACCTCCACCGGAGGTTGGTTAATCACCTACCCTGCGGGTGGCAATACGCCGGCGGGGACCTACGCCTCAAACAATGGGCAGCTCACGTTACAAACTTCCGCCGGCGCCGCCGGGGGAATTCCGGCTGGGTATTCCGCGACCGGGCAGAGTGTGTTGGTGTCAGGTCAAGCTTATCCGCTGTACGCGGATGCGAACGGCAATACCTACATCTGGTACGGGGGCACCATGCAACCGTATTCCACCACCGGCGGGACTGCAGCGAGCACGACGAGCGCTTCCGGGGGTGGCGGGTATTATCCCACTGGCGGTGGGGGTGGCGGGGGTTACTACAGTAACCCAACACCCAACAGCACGCCGGATGTCATACCCGCTGTGACCGGCGCTAACGACAACACGCTGTTATTCGTCGGTTTGGCCGCGGTGGGCGCTTTTTTGTTCATGGAGTCCTAAATGCAAACGGCAGCGGATCAATTAGCGCAGTGGATTGAGGCCCAGCACCCCGGCCTCTACGCCGCCCTCCACGCGCAGGTGGCGAATCAACTGATGCGGGTGCGCGCGGCCAAGGCGCGCTTGAATGGGTTCGGGGATGATGCTCCGGGCGTGACCACGACCTTTGATGACAGCTCGGACGATACGACCTCGTTTGATGTGTCATCGAGCTATACCCCGGCCACGGTGGATATCGCTACGCTGTCCTCCTCCGATCTCACCGATGTACCTGCGTTTAGTTTGGACTCATCGCCCGCGGTGAGTTCTTCGCTTGCCACCACGACCGATAACTCCGGCAGCTCGTTTTTGGATTCGTTAAGTTCCGGGATTCAAAGCGCCGCCAGCGGCGTGGCGAGTTTTCTGGCTTCCCCCGGTGGGTTGACGGCGGTCGCGGGACTGGCCACGGCCTATTTCAAACTTCAAACCACCAAAACCAACGCCGCCGTCCAAACGCAGGTGTTGCAGGCGCAGTTACAACGCGCCGGTAGTGGCGCATCCCCGTATCCCATCACCTACGTCACGGGCGCGAACGGTCAAGTGATTCCGGTCTACGCTACCGGCGGTGCGCCCATTTCAAGCCTGCCGATCGCGTTGCAAAATGCCATCGCCACCGGTCAAGCCCAGTACGTGGATGCCGGCGGGGTGGAAGGGTACACCGTCCCGACTAACATTTTAGGGGGGCTGTCAGGATTTAACTTGTCGAACGCGCTGCCGTGGCTCGCGTTGATTGTCGGCGGGTTCTTACTCATCAAAGCTTTGGACTAGGAGTTAGGTGTGAACGCAAAACAGTTATATCTGGGGTGGGTCCGCACCTATTACCCCAAGGCGTACGGTGCAGCACTGGTGCAAACCTTCGGCAAGGGCCGCGGCTTGATGGGCTTAGGCGATGACCTCATCGCACCGATTGCAAACTTTTCGCCTGATCTCACTTCAACTGCGGATTTGACCTCGAGCGTGAGTGATGTCGGGGTCACAAGCGATGTGTCGGATGCGATCAACAACGCCTACAACGCGACCGTGGCGAGCCCTGCGAGTAGCAGCTCGAGTGGGGATTGGTTCAGCTCGCTCGCGAATGCCATCTCGAGTGTGGCGCCGGCAGTGGTACAGACACAGGCCGCGGAAAATCTGCTGCAGATCAACACCCAAAGGGCTGCGCAAGGCTTACCGCCCTTGACGGCGAATGGCGTGCCGGTCACATCCTCCATGTTGTCTCCGACGAATGCCACCGTGGCGCAACTGGAAGCGGCCCTGGCCGGGGGCGGGGTTATGCCGATTTTGTTGATCGGCGGGGTGGCGCTGGTGGCGGTGTTGGCGATGTCACGCCGATGATGGGCGATGACAGCACGGACCCAGCGGGCGTGTCCACGGATGACAGTGGTATGTCGGTGGTGACCGTGGTGGGCACGCCCTCTAACACGTCCAATTTTCCGTGGCTGTTGCTGTTGTTGATTGGAGCTGCGGTTTGGTTGGGCACTCGCGAGGACTAACATGAGACGACGGCGGCGGAATCCTGAAATTGCCGGCATTGACTTGAACACGATCCTGATCGCAGGCGCGGTCGGTGCAGGGGTGTATCTTATTTACAAGCTGGTTTCGGGCCTCTCCTCCGCTGGCGGTGCGCTCGCGGCCGGCGCGAAAGCGATCTACAAGGGCGCTCAAGCGGTCACCGCACCGGTGTCCACGGGCATTGCGAACTTATGGAATACCCTCACCGCCAGCCCCGCTATGTCAGGCGTGCCCGGAGATGTGATTCTTCCGGATGGCACGGATGCCGGGCCGCTCGCCAACATGCAAGTCAAAAGTGATGCCAACGGCAATGTGTACGTGCAAGTGGGGGGCGTGATTTACCAGCTCGGTCAAAGCGATGCGAACGGCGATTGGCCGGCGCAGATTATTTTGGATAGCGATTTCGGTGTCACCGGAACCGGCTGGTGACCTGCGGTCGGCAATAAGGACTAACGTCCAGTAATGCTATGAGAAATAAGCGTGCTGTTTTTGGGGTGTTCGCACAGCGGGGCAAAGGTCCCGTGATGTTTTTTGACGGTAAAAAACTCACCAACAATGGCAGCGCGAAAAATTATTCGTGGCCGATGGCCTATAAAATGGCGCGCGGTTTGAAGAAGAAATTTCCCGTGTTGAACGGATATCGTTTATGGGTCCGACCGATTGCGGGATTGCGCAATAATCCCGAATCGCGCGAGATGGCCCTTGACGAAGCGGCCGAAAAGCTGAAAGACTTCTCCGGCCATGAACCCGGTAAAGTTATTTCCACAGAGCTACCCCATGTCAAAACTGGCTTAGTCATTGGTGAGTTAGATTTAATTGGCTACCGGACGAAGCGCGAAGGCATCGACGGGGGCCGCTTGGTGCGTTACGGACACCAATTTCGCAAGAAGTCCCGGCCGCTGTTAGCCGTATCTAAAGACGGGACCCAGCTTCTTATCGTCGGCGGACGATACGAGTTTACTGAAGCCGGAATAGAGGATCGATGAGCCTCATTCCCTACAGGAGATTCGTATATGGCCGAGGTATTGTTAGTTGCCAATCCGCGCCGTCGCCGGCGCAAAAATCCCCGTCGGTCGCGTGCGCGACGGCATAACCCGCGACATCACCGACGTCGTCACCGTCGTTCCAATCCGCACCGGATGCACCGCCGGCGCCGTCGCAATCCGTCGTTCCGGTCCTATCGCCGGCGCCGACATCGCAACCCGTCCCTGCGCGGCATTACCGGGCAAATCATGCCCACGGTGAAAAAGGGCTTCGTCGGCGCCGGTGGCGCACTCGCGAATGATGTGATCTCCGGCATCGTCACCCCGTACTTGAGTTCGTTCTTGTCATCCGCCGGTTCGGCCGCGCCCATCCTCCAGTACGCCGTGCGCATGTTGACCGCGATCGGCGTGGGTATGATCGGCAACATGGCGCGCTTCCCCGGTCGCGAGCTGGCCGATGGTGCGGCCATTTGCGCCACCCACGACTTCCTGCGCACCCAGTTGCAATCCCTCGCCCCGTCCCTGTTTGGTTCCGGGGGCACTTTAGCACTATCGGGCTACAGCGGACTGGGGGCCTATCTGTCGGGCTCCGCGCCGATCGTGGGGACGGCGACTTTCCCGCAGACCTACCTGCCGCAGTCCACCACTCAACCCGGTTTGGGTGCCTATCTATCAGGCCCCTCGGGCATGAGCGATGGCTCAGGGGTGTGGTCGGATGATCACATGGGCCTGCCCAATTGGGACGGGAGTTGCTAAGAGTTAGTTGTTGATTAGGGAGTCCAAAAACCTAACCTACAATTGATGAGGTTTTAACCATGTCGAGCACACAGCCCGTTGCCGCGGCCGCCCCCAGTGGCGGCGGCGGTTCGCGGCGCGTCCAGGGCTACGGGCGTACCCCGCTGCCGCTGTCCGCGCTGCAAAACTACAACCCGAATCGCGCCGATCAGATCGAGGCGATTTGGCAGCCGTTCTACCACAAGGTGGCCTACCCCACCGGCGGCCAGGCGGCATTGCAGTTCTTCAACGTCGCCTTCTCCGGTGACTACACCGTGACCAACATGCCCGCGGCGGCGTTTTTCCCGGCGCCCACGGCATTCCTGTGCACGGCCATCATGCTCAACTTCCTGCCCGGCGGGACGGTGGCACAGTCCGGCGGGTCCTCCGCCGCACTCAACGTCGAGAACTGGAACGACGTGGTCAAGATCGCCAACGCGGGCTATGTTGAGTTTGTCATCGGCGGCAAGGTGTATCTGCGCGATAGCCCGAGTGGTCGGTTCGCGCCGAACTACACCATCAACGGTGTGGCAAGCTCCTCCGGCACCTACACCTCGGGCGATGAAACCACGGTGAACTACGCACGCGCCGCCGGGCGCTATTACGAGATCACCCCGTTCCTGATCCCGCAGACCCAGAACTTTTCCATCACGCTCTACACCCCGACCGCGCAGACCATTACCACGGCCGGGAATGTGATTGCGACCATGGACGGCTTCTACTACCGCCAGAGCCAGTAGTCACTCGCAGGACGGCATATTCGGGGCATGGACGCCCCACCGTTTGGAGGGTTTGTTATGTTGGTTGGAAAGTTCAAAGATTTTTTGAACCATCACCACGATGATGGTGTGGTTCATGTCGAGGCGGACGGGACCGTTAAGGTGACGCGTAACGATGGCTCGGTACACACCGCGCCCGATCCGGTGCGTGTCAATTTACCGCCGCCCGAGCCGCCTAAAGAATAATTGCTTTATCGATCGCGCGCCTAACTAGCACACCGCGAGGGGCGCGTGGAGGTTTTATGGATCAAGCTACGCAAAATGCACTCAATACGTTGCAGACTCAGGTCTCGCAGCTTCAGGCGCTGCTCAAACAAGGGCCGCCCGAGTCCACCTTCGCCCCTTCCGGGGGCTCCTCCTACGTCGTGCCCGGACCGCGCGATTTTTACTCCTACACCCAACGCGCGACCGGATTGGCCGCCGGCGGGACCACCTCCCTCACCTACCAGATTGAGGCGGACAGCTACTTCTACATGAACGCCTTGACCTATCAGGTCGACTTGGCGTTGGATGGCACCGTCACTTACTCCACCAACCCGCTGGGGTTGATCACGGTGGTGTTCTTTGATTCCGGCTCCGGTCGGCAGCTCATGGCCAATCCGGTGCCGCTGCCCTGTATTGCCGGCGACGGCCGGCACCCGTTCCGACTGCCCAAACCGCGACGGATCGCGCCGACTTCGCAAATCACCGCGACGCTGGTCAACTATTCGACTGCGACCAGTTACAACGTGTCGTTGTGTTTGTCAGGCTTCAAGGTCTACTCACAGATGGCCATCACGGTGAATGGTCCGGTGGGGCAGTAAGGAGTTATAACGCATGAACGCCCGAGTACCGAATTGGTTCGATCCCAAGACCGGGCGTTTGCTCGCTCGTTCCAACATGCCCGCGAGCGGGCCTTTAGGACCGCCCCCTATGCGGGGGCGGTCCCGTTTTCGCGGGTTCGGGGATATCCCGAATGCGTCCGGTGCGGCCGGTCCCTTGATCGCGCCCTACACCGAGACCAGCATTTACAATCCGCCGGGAATTGCGGGGGAGACCACGGCGGCAGCCTCGGCCACCTCCACTGCACCAACCTCCGATCCGTCCGCAACGGGGTACCTTCCATTGTCGGCGCCGTTTGGCGAATCCGACCGCGGTTGGACCAACCCCACGACCTTTGCCACCGTCCCGATTAATGCCGCGACCAACACGGCAGTGCCGGTCCTGACGCAAAACTACCAACGCAACGCACTGATCATTCAAAATGGTTCACTCGCAACCTCGCCTGACGTTGCCCCGACACTTTATGTTGGTTTCAACGCTCAGCCCCAGGTGGGTTCCGCTTTGGCTCTACCGCCGGGAGTGGGAGTGGTGTTCGATATCATCTGCCCCCGCGACTCAATCTACATCGCCTTCGGACCCTTCACGAACGGCGGCGGCAGTGTGGTGATTCAAGGCGCCGTGCTCTCCGGCACGTATTCTCCATAGTGCCCAGGCGCGGCCTGTGGGGTACATTCTTAATTATGGGTCGAGTCAGACCGGTGGCGGAGGTTCCGGCGGCGGGGGCGGGACCGTGGGCCCTGCCATCAACTATGCCCCCGCCGGTGGGATCATCGATCCCAACATTGCAGGCTTCACCGCCAGCACGTCCACCAGCGCCGGGACGGGTCGCATCCGGATCACGCTCGCCGCAAACACCAGTTTTGAGGGTTTGCCGTTCGGTGGCGATGGCCAACTGTTAGTGTTGGTTGTAGTGAGCGGTGGATTTTTGTTGCAATTACTGCCATTGAACGGCGCCACCGCCCAAGCACAGATTTTGGCCGCGAATCCTTACGTCATTCCTTTGAACGGCGCGTTCATGTTGGTGTACGACAAGGGGCTTACTCAGTGGATACTGTTGCCATGAAGAAATTACTATTGAGTCTTATGCTGCTGTGGGCGTTGCCACTGGCCGCGCAGCCCACCCCGAACGTCCACAACATTTCCAGCAACTACACCGTCCAGTATTCCGACTGTGGGAATGAAATTTCTAACACCGTGTCGTCCGCGATCACGGTGACCATCCCGGCCAACGTCTGCTTTACAGGCCAGTCGATTATTTTCCAGCAGATTTTGACCAGCACCGGCGGGCTATCGATTGCGGCCGGTTCCGGGGTCACGTTGAACGGGGTGAGTAACAATCTCATCACCAGTGGTCCCTACGGGCAAATCGTGTTGCGCTTGGATAGCGGTAATAACTGGGTCGGATCGTCCTCGACCGTTTTGCCCGGCTTTTTTCTGGGCTCTGGCAACACTAACAATAGCAAGGGCTATTGGCAGTGCATGTTTTCCGGTGGCGGACTTTCGCCGTGTAGCTTTGGCTGGGATTTTTATACCAACTCGCTCGCATCCAACACGCACTTTCACGCCGACCACAACAAGTTTTTCTTTGAGGCCGATGGCACGTCTGCGCCGATTGTGATCGAACATCCGATGAGTCAAACCACCGGCACTTCCACTGGCGCGATTGATTACTGGTGTTTCGGCAACACCAATTGCTTACCCGGCGGTAGCGCCCAGGCCATCCTCGAATCTTGGAGCGCTATTTCAGGGTACGCGGATGGCACCTACACCATTCCCACTGGACTGCCTGCGGCCAACACCACTGGCGTGGGGTCCGCCACCGGTACTTATTTCTGTCTCGCGGCTAACAATCTGTCGCAGTGGTGTTTCTGGCCGGATAATTCACAAGTGCAAGGGGTCATCGGTTCCACGCAAATCCCGTGGATTGACGCCACCGACTCCGCGGGTGTGGTCGCACTCACCTTAGGCGATAATCTCAACACCTCCAGCAGCACGGTCATTCAAAGCAAAACCAACCTGCAAAAAGAGGTGGATTGCAACGGTTCCGCGGGCAGTAGCGGCCAAGTGCTCACCAGCGGCGGTGCGGGTGCGCCCTGTACCTGGACGAGCGCGCCCACTCAAACGGCCAGCAGCGCCACCATCACGCTCACCGGCATGAGCGGGACGGTGACCGGTACGTTGAGCTATGTGATTACGGGGCAAATGGCCTGTATTAGCATGCCATCTCTCACGGGCACGTCCAACGCGACCACCTTCACGGCCACGGGTGTGCCGATCGCACTCGCGCCCGCGCACGCGCAGCTCATTCCGATTGTCGCGGAAAACAACGGCTCGAATGTGTTCACCGCGCAAATGAACGCCGCACCCGCCTCGACCACCATCACGTTTTATAACAGTCTCAACCCCAGCGGCTGGACCGCCTCAGGCACGAAAGGCTTTCCGGGCACCGTCACCGGTTGCTATGCCATGAACTAACACTTTGCGGTGCGCAGCACATGCGATCATTTTCCATCCGCGGTATTTCCACCAAGGGATTCTACGGCCCTAACGCTAAATCCATCGGCGCACCCTTTGGCTATGGCAGCGGGAACTCGAGCGGCGGATCGGGCGGCGGTGCCATGTTCACCCCCGTCGCCACCGGAGTCTTCACGGACCCCACCGATGACTTGGAGCAAATTATCATCGGCGGTAATACCGTCCTGATCGGCTCCATCAATTTCCCGCTCGCGCTCGCCCAATCGCTCGACGGCGGTCAAACCTGGGCGCGTATTCTCCCGGCGCTGCCTAACATCTCACCCGCGACTTTTACCCAGATGTTTGTGCAGGCGGGAGATTCGAGTGGCAATTTTGTCGCGCGCGGACGTGATAGCACCGGGAACGATCATATTCTCTGGTCGAATAACAATGGCGTGTCGTGGGCCGATGTAACTCCTGCCACACTGACCCTGGTGGCCGGTAGCATTGTGCACAGTGCGTTGCTCGGTCACTTCTTGGTCGCGGATCAAACACACCCCACTCAGATTTTTACCTCTACTAACGGTCAGGCGTGGGTACGCCATTTACTCGCCCAAAATTGCAGCTTTTCACTGCTGGTGGACGGTGACACGCGCGCCTCTGCCTTTGGTCTGCAAAATACGGCCGGCGGCGCACCCGCGTGTTGGAATAGCGCTGACGGTTCGACCTGGACCCGTGAATATACCTCACCGGATTCGACCTCGACCTTCAGCGGGACTTACGCGGCCAGCAACGGCACCGGCACTTTGTTGGTGGCGTTTTATGACCCCGGTTCCACCACCGTGCGCGTGGTCGAGTCCACCACTGATGGCGTGTCTTGGGCGGAAATTTCTAACAGCAATAACCCTAACATCGCCCCCTACGGGCCGTCCTTCGCGTTTTTTCAGGGCAGTTTTTATAACGGTGTGGACGGCAGCGGCCTAGGCATCGCCAAAACACCCAATGGCACTGCCTACACAACCACTCCCATCGCCGTCACGGGCGTGAGCAATGCCGCACTCCTCGCCGTGGCATCCGATGACAGCACATTATTTGCCGGCGGTGTCGGGATTGCGTATTGCACCACCTATCCCACTTGGCAACTCGGGCTCGCGCAAACCGCCGGCTTCATTAATGACCTCAAGTGCGGCAGTGGCTACGCACTCGCTGACGGCGCCGATGAAGCGGGCAATCCCCAGGTCTGGCGGTTCGTGACATGAGTCGCGATAGTGAGGGTATTTCTTTAGGTGTGATTATCGCCGCGTTTTTGCTGCTCAGCGGAGGAGGTTACGTTGTGTACCAACAAACACGCGGTCTACGAAATAATAACCCCGGTAACATCCGCTACGACGGGACCGATTGGGAGGGTCTCGCCAGTCCCCCAACGGATGGGACCTTCTGCATTTTCACCGACCCCGTCTACGGCATCCGGGCCCTCGGGAAAATTCTCACTAATTACGTCGCGTTGGACGGGGTGCCTTCCACGGTCACCGCGTTAATCTCTCGCTGGGCGCCGCCGTCCGAAAATGACACCGCGGCCTACATCGCGGATGTCGATGAACAACTTGGATTGACGCCGGGAAACGATGCAGTAGACTTAAGCGTCAGTTTGCCCGCGCTGGTCGCTGCGATTATCTCTCACGAAAACGGGCTGCAGCCTTACGCGAGCAACACCATTTTGACTGGCCTGTCCCTCGCCTAGGAGTCCACCCCCATGCCGCGCAAAACACTGGTCGTCGATGAAGATTGCGAAATTTGTGGTCTGCCCTTGGATGCCGCGGGACTGTGTCCCGATTGCGACGAGCCCGAGGACGAAGACGAGGATGAGGACATCGATGACACGGAGGATTTTGACGACGAGGACCTCGAGGACGAGGATGATGACGACGAAATCGACCTCGACAATTACTAACCCTATTCCATGGTGTTTTTGGACTCCCCGCCATGGGGTCGACACGCCGGGCCTGTTATGAGTGGGCTCGGCGTGTTAGTTATTTTATAGGAGCTGACGCCCATGAATTCCCCACAGCCCGTTCCCCAACCTGTTCCAACACTGATCACGGCACCCTCCGCCAGTGCCACCAGCACTAGCATCGCCGCCAGCACCGTCCTTTCTTATATCGTCGGACTCGCGGCAGCGAAATTCAAAATTCCGATTGATGTGATCGGCGCCGGCTTGGGACTTTTGATCTCGGCGGGCATGGCCCTTTTTCATCGTATCGCCGGCGGCGTTTCGAGTACGCCAAAAACGGGGAGCAATTAGACACGCATTGATGTGTGCGCTATATTTAGCGCATGAATCGGTGCCCTCATTGTCACGCTCGCGCCATTAAGTATGGCTACCGCGTCCGTCGCGGGCTCGTGACCATTTTGGTCGAATGCCTGGTGTGCGGGGAAACGGGACCGGAAGTCCCTATGACACACGATCAGGATACGCGTGCAGCGGTTATCGCCGCGCGGAAATGGGGCCTGAAGGCGGGGACTCCGGTCCTACACTGACGGCGCCGGCGGGCGGCGCTGTCGTGCACTCGAATACATTCGTCCCCTCAATCCCATTGCGCATCTCGTACGCCACCATCCGCCAGGCCCATTCCAGACCGGCCTGGTGACAGGCATCCCAGCTCACGTACTCGTGACCCTCGTTCAGCGCGGGGTCGGTCAAAAATGAGGCGAGGATTAGATACCAGCGCGCCATGTCGAGACCTTACAGTCATCGATAGGCTCATCGAAATTGCGGCGATAAAACATGCGCCACAATCGATAACCGACCAGGGCGGCCGTGTATTCATCCTCGTAAATAAAGTGTGAGTGATGAGGATGAGGATAATAAAGGACCGTGAAATAGTACCCTACGGACGGGTCCACCGTTCGATGACGAGTGTCCAGCCCGCCAGAATGCTCGCGCCCGACATTACCATCAGAATAATCATGATCCGATCCTGCGTCACTGTTTGATGGGGGCATTATAGTCCTTCGAAATTTTGGAGGTTGAGACCCCCGTCGCAAATCGCGGTCAAATAAACCCTGGGTTGACAGCCTACTAGGGCCATTCGGGCCGATGACACTTGTTCACGACGGGGGCTCAATTCAGTACCTTTTTCTCCGCGAGACAATCTACACAATATTGCTGACCGTAACCGGGACAATCTACGTCACCGCAATTGTGTGGCACGCTCCAGCGGTGCACGTGCTCAGGCGGTTTCGCGTGCCACGGATCATCACATTCGCGATTAATCCGATAGCCACAGGTCGGACAATAGCCTTTCACGGTGCCACAACCTCGATCACACGGCCGTCACCGTTCCAGGGGCCCTCTTCGGCGCGTAAATCATCCAGGAGGACCACGCGTGTGGCGCCACAGTCGCGGCACTTGTGGAAAAATTTGGTGCCGTAGGATAACTCGCGTGGCTCACTCGTTTTCACGTTCGTGTGGAGACAACGGACTTTCATCGGGTGGCTCGCAGCATGATGACGATGACGAGGACCAGCATCACAATCGGAACCAAAAGACTGCCGTGGCCGTAATGAAAAAAGTGGTGGTACATGTCAATCACTCCGTAAACCATTCGTCCTCAGGGCCAAAATCCTGTGGACGATCATACGTATCGCCGTCCGCGTCCAGAATTTCACGCAATCTCTCGGGGCTGACAAGTTGCACGACTTTGCCCTCGTACACCACGTGCGTAATTTCGGTGCTCATGACATCACCCGCAAATCCTCGATGGGCGTCCACGTCTGCACCAGCGTGTCCCAGGCAACATACGCGTAATCACCCCGGACCTCGAGCACACGGCCCGTGTCGTAGTCCTCGCCATGACCGGCCGCGACCCGCGCACCTATCACGAGTCCACGATCCGCCACTGTGTATGCCCAGTCCGGGATAGTGCGATCGTCCGATCCCCACGCGCCCGAGACCAGCGGGGGCATCACACCATGCGCAATCTGCTCATCCGTCGCGCCCGACGCGTGCAGACTCCAGCCGTCCGCCGACTCGCATATCACGTATTCTATTACGGTACACATTTTCGCGACTCCGATTTGCCTGCCCTAATCCCAGTAACGGCAATTGTACGCGAAAGTTTACGCGCTAAAAAGTGATCGAGATCTCAATCCACCCATTGGACGGGCCATTTTTTCTCACGCCACAGATTAGGGTAAATTCCCTCCCTCGCTTTGTGCGTCGCAAACATGATGCGTTGCGGCGGGGCCTGGGTGGGACAGGCTAGAACGAGTCGCTCGACATCCTCGCTCGTGGCAGGCCATGCTTGAGCGGCGCGCAGACAATCAAAGGGAAAATTGCCCGATCCCTCCACCATAAAATAAACCAGGTCATTCGCCATTTTTGGGCCCCTCCGATGACTCTCTGGCCGCTATAAACTGTCGCAAATAATCGGCCGCCGCATACATATCGGCCGTGTTACGAAATAGAATCTTGATCATCGGCACCGAACCGCCACCGGAACATTCTAGAAGAGCCGTTGATAATGTCAGCGGATTTGGGGTCACGTTTTATCACTCCATGAACTGGGCGGTGTGCTGCTCAAACCCGCGTCTTCAAGCGCTCGTGTCAAGCGCATGTAGATTTTTTGTGCAAGCGCTAAGTCACGCCGAATATTCTCTAGGCACATATTGGCGGCATTAATCGTCGTGTAATCCGGCAGCGCTCCGCGATTGGAAACTTCCAACAAACTTAAGCCCGCTTCACCCCCTGCAACTTGCTCGGAGCGAATCCATGCCGCCACACCCACCAAGTGACGGAGGTCAATCAAGTCTTGACTCGGCATCGTAACTTCCGTGCAGTCCACTAATTTGTCAGCCACGAGAACCTCGCAAAATATCGGCCCAGATTTTCTGGGCGCAGTTCAAACAAAAATGCACGCATGCGCCACATACCGTGATCCGAACACAGCCACTTTGCTGGCGACACTCCGAGCAGAACGCCTTAATGCCCGTCGTGATGTCGGCCGTGTATTCATTCGTTGAATTTTGTAGCGACCAGATTAGGCGAGCGCTCATTCAGGGAGCGCTCCGCGCGTTACGTTATCAATCCGAATCGGCAATTGACCCTCCATAAAAATGAGTCCTCTATTCTTCAATGCCGATTCAAGCAGCGCGGATGAATACGGACCGTCACAAATGTAAACGTGAGAATTTCGCTTCTCTAACACGGGGTCCATGAATTCGATCGTCACGACGTAGCGGTTGCTCATGCCCAGGCGTCCTTCAGTTTGTACGTTTTATAGAGCCGCTCAAAGCAGGTTGTGCATATCCGAATCACGCTCACGGGACAGTCAATGCAAATGACGCGGG
>Ga0335069_10004124_pt1 | contig 21706 bp, 31 predicted proteins | sample Lox_Sample_11_FD_206714 | JGI IMG/M metagenome (GOLD analysis project Ga0335069, IMG submission 206714) | Soil microbial communities from Loxahatchee National Wildlife Refuge, Florida, United States - Lox_Sample_1.1 | ecosystem: Environmental > Terrestrial > Soil > Wetlands | place: USA...
GTAGAAGATACGCCCGAGGCTCAGAGATCCGATCACGCGCCCCGGGATGAAGTAGGAGCGGCTCGATCCGATTTCGAACACCTTCTGGAGCTGTTTGCTCTGGCTGAGTCCGGCGTTTTCGATCAACCCGATCGGGAAGACCGATCCCACCGACTGAACCGGTGCCTGTGAGTAGGCGCCAGTGCCGCCAAGCTCAGGAGTACCGCTCGCCACCAAGCTCGTCTCGGCGGAGACAAACTGGCCGTGAGTTAGCTCCTTCTGGACGTGGAAATTGCTAAAGTCCCAGTTTGAAAAATCTGTCGTCGCCATCGAGCGATCCTCCTAGTTACTTACCTTTTCCGATATCCGGATATTCTTTGTGAACCTTGGCCCGGACCTTTGCCTTCATCGCCGGGCTGCCGTGCTGAGACACACGAGCGAGAGCGTTGCGGGCATGCGCCTTATCCGGAATCGGATAAGATCCGGACTCCTCGCCCTCTTTTTTAGGATTGGCTAATTCGCTCTTCGGGAGGTCTTTGCGCTCCTCCGTGGAAAGAACGTTGGCCATTTTGCCCAGCAGCACTCTTACTGAGGCTTCTTTATAATTCGGAGCCAAAGCGGGTGAGGTTAGGGACTGTCTCCAACTCTTTCCCTGTAGTCGGTTGAGACCGACATTAGCCGCACCAGCAATAAGGGCTATCTTATGTGCTTTGGGCATCCCCTTAGCCCTCATAGCAAGAGTTTTTCCAATTCCCGCCATTTTGGGAATACCAAGGGTTGCGATGTTCTTGGCCACGCTGGCCTCCCCGCCTTTACTCTTTTTAAATCCCTTGGCGAAAGCCATGTGTGTCTCCTTATGAAATGACCAGAGTGATGTCCAGGTGGTTCAACGGGATCGGAACCGATAGGGTCCACGTCTCGATGATACCATCCAAGGAGCTGGGGTTCTGGGCGATATCGGAGAGCGTGCAGCTCACCAGGATGCCGCCGATCTTCGGACGCTTGGTGCCCTCAACGAGGAAGTTCGAGATGCTCTTCGCGTTGGTCTTCAGGTCGTCGAAGGTCGACTCGACGATGTTGTACTGACCGATGTACTGCAGGTGGTTCTGGCGGATGAACTTCGCCACGAAGTCGACGTTCTTCGTCACCGAGTACTCCTGGAAGAGCACCGCGCTGGTGTCCGTCGTCAGCTGGTGACGAACGTAGAGCGGCGTCTGATCGAGGACGTCTTGGACGAAGATCATCACGCCACCGCCAGCGATGGTGTTGAGGTCGTCGTTGCTGAAGTACTTCGTGCTGTGAACCACGCCCGAGTACACCGCCACACTGAGGTTGGTGAGGCCCTGCTGGGTCGGCAGACCCGTGGTGAGGGCGCCAACGGCGCAGTTGAGGAAATAACCGGGGAGTTGACGGATGGTGTTGCCAACGGGGATCTTAACAACATCCGGCCATGTCATCACCATGCGGCTGTCGGCGAAGCTGTGCGCGTAAGCCGCGAGAACCGCTGCCTGCGCCTGCTTGGTGAGGTTTTGGTTCACGGTGAAATGAACACCGGAGAGGCTGGTTCCCGTCGCCGTGGCGAGCTGGAGCTGGGTCTGCGAGTTCACCGCAGCCACGGTGTAGTCGCCCGCGTTGAGTGTCGGCGAGGTAATGGTGACAAAATCCCCCGGAACCACGCCGTCGCTGAGGAACGTCGCCCCTGCGGCGGTGAGGAGAGTGCCGGTGCCGTCGGTGGTGCCGTTGGTAAACGGACCATCGACGACCTGCGTGGTCACCAATGTACGGTTGACGATGCCGACGCGCTCCATCTTCTTGTCGGGCTGTGACATACCGTCGACGTGGGACTTCAGGGCGCCGTGAACCGCCGTGCTCTGAGTCATCACGCTGATCGCGTAGACGTCGTTCAGCTCCAGGATGGCAAAAGCGTCGTCGTAGGCGAGAAGCTCATTGCTGAGATAGTTGGAGTCCAGCGCGATGAGATTGGTCGGAGTCACGGAGTTGTTCAGCGCGAGGAACGCGCCAAAAACAGCCGGGTTCTCGGGAACGATCTGGTCGGCGCCGAAGTCTGCGGTCAACGCCTGTGTGTTGGCGTACTCGTAAACCGTGTTGGACTTCTCGATGCGCTGCGCACGGTAGGAAACCAGGACCTCGGCGCTGAGAATCTGGCAGCTGCCGAAGGGCGACACCGTGGTGGTGAGGCCTGCGGGGAGCTGGAAGTTCGTCGCGTTGATCACCACACCACCCGTGCTCGTGGGGATGTTGAGATATTCTCCCGACGGGAACGACGACTGGAGGTTTCTCTCCAGGGCATAACCGATGCTGGCCTCAGTCGCCGAGAAGGTCTCGTTGATCTGGAGGTTGTTGGCGTCGGTGACCGAACGCACGGTATACGTGCCCGCGTTCAACCCGGCGGCGATGAAGATGATGTCTCCTGCCTGAACGCCTGTGAAGGCTCCAGCGGTGGCGTCGGAGAACGTGTTGAGGTTCGGCGAGGTCACCGATCCCGCGCTACCCGCCTTGAGCTGGACGACGGCGTTTTTGAAGTTGATCTCGATGGGGTAGGAGATGAGGTCGTTGGGGTCAGCGGCCCGGGTGTCGACGTAACTTCCCACGGGTTTGTTGGGATATGCGATTGTTGCCGCACCCCCGGTGTAGGAACCCGCGCCCGCGCTCTGGTTGGCGAGCACCGTGAACACTGGTCCCACGATGACGTTGGGGAGAGAGAAGGCCGCCAATGCGGGAAGCGCATTAACGAATTCCTCTGTGACTGTAACTCCAGGCTGACGATACGCCATTTCTATACCTCCGAGACCACCTTACGGTTTAGTTATAAATTGTACAAAAATTTCTCTCAGTTTCACAGGGTCTACTACGGTGGTCGTCCACTGTTTGGTCACTTGGACCTTCAAGAGGAGTGGCGTCACCGTGAGATCTGGCCGGGAGTCCTTCTTGATCAAACCACGCTGTCCGATCTGAACTGAGTTGATCGAAAGGAAGCCGTACTTGTGGAGCTTGAACTGGAAGGCCTCGATCATATCAAAACAGAGTTGTGCGAGGTTATCCGCTTCAAGGTCTTCCCTGGAGAAACAACTTACGCCCACCGTGCCGGTGTAGATGCTGGCGTATCTGCGCTTCTCCATGCTGAGATTTTTAGATCCAACGAAGTTTCCGATGTGGGTCTTGTTCCAAGTGATAGGTCCTCGGGCGACCACGATCTTTGGCCTGACGTCCACATTGGTGAGGTTATCCGTGTTCTGACCCTCGATGAAGATCTCGGTCGTATCCGGATTGCTATCCCAATGATAACCTTTGGGTTCGGTTCCTGCGGGGAACTGGCTAAACACCGCTTGGAAAAAACCCAGCACGGCGTTCTCGATGAACAGTAAGGTATTGGAATACTTCTTGTTTGGATTAAAAATGTCTAGCTCACTGCTCACCTAAACCTCCCAACACATCTTCTTCGGTGGGCTCGTACAGCTCAGATTGTAGGTGATCGAAGTACTCTTCTTCGCTTGCGTAGACCGAGTAGCCCAGAGCGTTTTCGGGGTCTATTCTACGAATGAGTATATCATCCCCACTATCGGGCGAAAAGCTAATCCTGAGCTGCGCGTCAGGAACCCCGATCATCGCTTTGCTTTTGAAATCAACGGCAACGGCTTCTTTGAGAAGCCCGGTGGGGACAGGGCTCTCCGGCTCGAAGAGGTCGGCGAGTCGATTGAAGCTGACCTTAGGTGACACGCCGCACCTGAGAGGGGGCCTTGATGCCGGGACGCGGGTGGTGACCACTGCCAAAGCCGCTTCCCACGGGCTTCCACTTCATCTTCCGCGCACCAAGGGCGTCCATGGCGGTGATGGGATTGGTCTTCACCTTAGGAAGTCTTAGGATGCCAGCGATCTTTTCGAAGCCCGTCTTGAACATGATCACTCCGGTTTGGTGGCCTTGAGAATGAGTTTATCACGCTGGGCGCGGGGAAGCTGTGCGTTTCTGAGGATCTCCCGTCTCGACTTGTGACTAATCGCTTCTCGGTCGAAGCTCCGCAAGAGCTTGCCCACCGCCGATGGACCCCCAGATTTCATGGCACGCTGAAGCTGGCCGTGTCTGGAGGTGCGTTTCAGCGGGCCGTCGATGAGAAAGTCGATGGCCTTGAAGTGGCCGCGACGGTCTCTGACGAAGTTGTCGTGGGCGAGGTCTTTGATTCCGGTGCCCGTGGTGGCTTTCACCTCGGCGTTAAGCGCCTCGATGGCGGTCTGTCTAGCCTTACTGGGGCGGCCCCGGGCTTTGGTGAACCTCACGTATTCGTGGTAGGTGATGGGCTTGGTGCCCTCCTGGCCGTAGAACTTCGGCAGGTAAGGGCTTCTCACCTTTTTGAGGATCTCCAATTTCTTCTCGAAGATGGGCTTGGAGAACAGCTTACCGGTGATGTTGTAGGTCTTTCGCACCACCTTGCCAAAGCGGGGGTGGTGGACGAGATGAGCGATGCCCTCGCCACCCTTTCCCAGGGTTTTTATCACCGTGACTCCGGCGGCCTTTGAGAAGCCTGACGCAAACATCAGAACTCCCGCCTCTTTTTGTAGTTCTCGAATTCGCGGATCTTCTGCTCGACAAAGGCTTCGTCGATGGGGATCTGGTACTCGACGTCTCCCGGGTTTACCTCGGTGACACGGATGAATTGCAACATCGGCGCACGTTGTTTCTCCGTGGTGCGAGTGCGCACGACGCGCCACAATCTGTTCTTGCGAATCTCTCGGATCAGATCACCGTTGAAGATCAGCGGATAGTTGGTAGCCAGTACGTCGGTCTCCGTGGGCTGGGTCTCACCCCACTCCTGGATGAGGGTCTGGTTGGCGTGTGGGCTGAGGTCGACGTAGGCGTCGATGGGTTCGTGGAAACCCCCTTCCCAGTTGGTGCCAAAGCAGCGCTTGCAGTGCGACGCCAATCTTTTATTTTGAATCTTGTCGAAGCACGCCTCGCAAGCCACACCACCCCTGCGTCTTTTGTAGATCAGCGCGGGTACACCCGTGGTGTCCTCAAGCATGAAGTTGTGTTCGTCGACGACGTACATCGCCTCCAAGTCGAGGTCGCCGTGCCACGTCATCGGTGCGCTCCCCAGCTCCTCTTGTGTGGAGACGCGGCGCACGCGTACCCGATAGTAGTAGGTGCGGTGAAGGTTTCTCAGCTCCGGGGTGTAGTCGAGGAATTCGTAGAAGTCCAAGGCGCTAAGGGGGCCACCGATTTGCTTGAAGTTCTCAGAAGTCGTCGTCGTGGCGGGATGAGAACTCACCCAGGGCTTGCCGTCAATGGTGACGTGCTGAAATGCGGGGATCTGGTCGGCGGTGCTGCCGCGATCGATGTAAAACTCGAAATCCGACAAGTTAATCGCCGTGGGGAGCATTTCCCACTGGATGAGTACCTTACCGGGATCGCGAGAAAGTGGGATGACCTGAATGGATTTGAAATTCAGGGGGAAGCGGTTACCCGCGAAAGGAAAGTTGGTATCGTTGAAGTTGGCCTGTGGGGTACTCACCATTCACCTATTATCTCTAATCAAACTCCAGGCCTCCACCAGGATCTTCGCCAAAGTGCTCCCTCATGATCTTCTCCACGGCTTCTTTGATGATCCCGGGCGCTTTGCTCTTGGGATTGCTTTCGTAGATCTCCCTGCAGAGGAGATCGGCGAACTCCTGGTAGGCATCCCGCATGTAATCATGCAGGATCGACTTCTTCGCCTTCCTTGGCTTTGCCCGCATCACACCCTCCCGCGAGGGCTGCGGAGCCCTTAGGAGGCCTTCTTTAGCTCCCCGTAGACGATGGACACCCCTGGCTTTACCTGCTTCGTCCTAAACGAACCCGGGACGAATTTACTGGGTGGCCGCTGTCTAAAGCGGAAGCTGGACCCCGTTTCCCTCGACGTATACATTTTATCAGTAAACGGGCGTGCGAGGCTCTTCGCCTCTTCACGATCTTTGGTTAAACTTTTGTCAATGATTACAGTCTGTTTGCTCCACGCAGCTTGCTTTTCGATATTCTTCTCGACGTGCCAATGAATAAAGGAGGGCTTTAGTAGGACTTTGTTCTTCGACACCTTGGTGGCCTGCACGCGGGCGACGCGACCGATGTACTTCTTGGGATGTCGGAGCATGTCCTCTTTTTCGGCGTGGCTGAACCCGGTGCCCACGCGACCCTTGATGTCGCCGTGCTCACCCCAGGAATAATAGAACCCGCCCGCCATGGGTTTGCGTCCCGTGGGGCTCTCCTCTTCGAAGATGTCCCTCACCACGACGTCGTGCTCGTTGAAGATCTTCGCCTTGAGAAAGGGCGCGCCGCGCACCTCGGTTTTGTGGACGATGAGACCCTCTTTGGACTGCTTGTGTTTGCCGGAGAGCACCTCTTTTTTGAGGCGTTCCTTGGTCTTTGGTGTCCACGCGATGGCGGGCAACGTGAACTCGGGGTAATGCTTCGCCACGGCTTCCATGACGTCGCGTTTCTCCTCAAAGGGGGCGTCGCGCATGTTCTTGCCGTTGTAGCTCTCCACGTCGATGAGCGCGGTCTTCGTTTTGATGCCCATCTGCTTTTGGTAGGCCAGGGAGTTCTCCACGCCACGGTTGAGAAACGAGGTGACGATCTCGGGCTCCACGGCTTTGCCAGTGCGATCGACAGCGTAGGTCTCCCCACGGAATTGGCCGTTGAAATTCACAGGGGTTTTGATGTGGGGGAGCTTGGCGGTGTAGTCGATTTTGCCCCCGGTTCTCTTGCTCCTGCGGTGGGAGAAGAGGTCGGGAAGCTTGCCCTTCTTGAACTTGATCACCGAGTGCGCGCCGTCGATTTTCGCCGACCACGCCTCGCCGGGATGCTCGGGGTCGAGCTTACCGAGTTCCTTGACGCCGTAGTGGATCTTCGGCGCGTAGGGAATGAAAGCAGCGGTTTTACGAAACCCCGGGAGGAAGGCCATCACCAGTCGTATCCGATGAGGAAGTACTCCGAGTGGAAGCCCGCGCCATAGCCGCCCTCGACGTTTTGCTGGATTTTCATGTTGAGCTTCTTGGTCTCGTACTCCGAGGAGAAGTTCTGAATCCAGCTTTGGTAATACGCGGTCTTATTGGACCTGATGAAAGAGCTTCCCCCGCTGCTATACGTGAGTTCGTTGCGGCTCTGGTAGAGGCCCGCCATCTTGAGGCATTGAATCGCGGCGCCGTGGATGAGGAGATAGAAGCTGGGAAACGTGCCCAGGGTGACCTGGCCGATCAACGGCGTCGTGGAGTTCCAGTCGCTGATGGTGAGCTGGATGGCGAGATCCAGACGCTTGTCGTCGATCTCTTTTCTACGGAGGAGCCGGTTTAGCTCCTCCGTATCCATTAAGAAAAGACGAAGATATTCACGGGCTTTTTCAAGTCGTGAGCGGCTCAAGGGGTCCAGAGTACTCATGGACCCATATTAACACGACTTAGGAACTCTTGACCACCGCCCCAGGACCCTGGTGTCTGGGCGCACGCACCGTGAAAGCGTCGGAGTTGTCCACGGAGCGCGGCTTGTCGCCGGGAATGGGGGAGACGGTGTCGGCCATGTTCATCTTATCCTCGCTGCCCAAAGTAACCTTGGCGCGAGGCTGTTCGGCGGCGGGCATCTGGTTGATGGGCTGAAGCGGGGCCGGACCCATGGTCTCGGCGACATCCGAGGGCAGCGCGGCTTCCTTCGCCACACTGAAATCGAAGATGTCGTCTTCGAGGACATCGAGGTCCGCAGCGGCGACTTCGTTGACCTGCGTGCCCGGGGTCACCGTGGCCTCGCTTTCCTTCGTCACGGGAGTCTTGTCGTCGGCGTCGACGACCTTCGCCCACTTCGCCTCCACCCAGCGCTCCAGGATCTCCGGCACCACGGGGATGTCGATGATGAGCGGGCGGTTGGGATTGGCGGGGATATAACGTCCTTCGAAATCCAGGCCGAAACCCGGCGGGCGCAGAAAGGACGTGATGTTGTAAATCCTGATCTTGGGCATATTGGGTCTCCTTCTTTGAGGCTTTAAACCTTCTGGGAAAAAGTTACCATTTCCCCACGGGGCAGGCAACAAAAAGAAAAACCCCCAGGACCCGAAGATCCTGGGGGTTTTGAGGCTAATCCCAGACTCAGCCTTAGCTGAAGATCTGCGGACCGAACGAGCCGGAGAAGCCTGGACCAGGGATCGCCGGAACGTTGAGGGTAATCTTGGCGATCGAGCGGAGGTTGGCGATACCCACGCCAACGTATTCCCAGGTCTTCCAGAAGACCTTGTCTGCTTCCTTCTTGATCCAGAACTTGACGTCGTTCAGGATGAAGAAGTTACCGAGGAACTGCGGATCGGTGTAGCAGTAGATCGTGCCCGGCGAGAGCAGGTCGACCTTGTTGGTCACGATCACACGGCGGCGCATGATGGTCTCATACTTGTAGCCGTTGATCGTAAGCTCCGAGGCCAACGGCGAGCCGACATCCGTGGCGGGCTGGACATGCCAGTCGTCGAAGTCGACGTTGGTCATGAGAACCACCATGGACTGCAGCTTGTCGTTGTCGATCATCTTGAACAGCTTCACCAGGTTGCTGCGGTTGACCGCAGTATCCGAGGAAGCGATGACCTTACCCGACGTCGTGGCGGCGCCGTTGGACGCCGCGAGGAACGTCGAGTCCTCGACGAACATGATGTCCTTGATCGAGTTCTCCTCGATCACCTTGGTGATCGGGTACTCGTAGGCAAGAAGCTCGGCCTCGTTCTTCACGAAGAGATCGCTCTCCACCTTGAAGAAAGGAACCGCGTAGCGAGTTCCCTGAAGGTAACGCTCCTTACCAGCCGAGCGGAAGTTAACCGCTGCAGCCGTGGACGGATGTTCGAAGTCCACGATCTTGATGAGAGTATCGTGGCGGGTCGAACGGGTGAGGTCAGCGCGAGTCACGCTTTCCGGCGGAAGGATCTTGCGGCTGAACGAGTGTTCACGCAAGAACGACCGAACGTAAGCCTGACCGGCCTGAGCCGTTTTGGTCTGGCCGTCTTGCGTATCCATACGCTCGACGAACAGGTTGTTAAAAGTAACTGCCTCTTCACTGAATGACATGTAGCTTCCTCCTCCTTGGGTCGGCTATCAGTTTCCGCCGCCTTAGCGGTCGAGAACCAGAATTTCCATCACGCCGTTCGCGTCAGGAGCCGTGTAGACGCGAGCAACGATCGGGTCGGAACCACCAGCAGCGGACGGCACGCGCTCGCCGCCACCAAGGCTCTTCACCGTGAGGTTCTGACCTTCGACATACGAACCCGCGACGTACTTCGTGGTGCGGTAGATGAATCCACCGCCAACGAGGATGGTCGCGTTGCCCGTAGCCTGCGAGTCAAACTGGTCGTTTCCCACCCAAACCGGGTAGGTGTTAGCGACAGCAGTCGTCGTCGGGTAAGAAAGTCCGCCAGCGCCCTTCACGAGCCAATCGCCAGCATCGCATCCACCCGCAACCACTGCGGCCTGCATGACTTCGTCCTTGGGCTTGACGTACTCAATGCCCTTGACGATGTTCATCCGATTGTCTTCTTTACGAAGATCAACGCCAATCGGTGCAACTAGTTCTGCCATATTGTTCTCTCCTTTACTCCGTTACAAGTTCACCTGTTCGAACAAAATGTTCGAATGGGTTTTCCACTTTACCACCCGTGCCAACGAGTTCGCCTGTGCCCCGGGAAGTTCCATAGCCCCTTTCGAGGGCCTTTTCCAAAACATCGAGGTCTTCGCCCAGAAGCGATCCAACCTTCTTCTGGTACTCGTCGAAGTTTTTGAAAGGTTCAGAAATTCCTAGTTCAACTTCTCTGAAGGCGAGTTTTTCAGCCCGCGCTCTCTTCTCAAATTCAGCGGCAACCTTTTCCAGCCGAAGCCTTTCGGTATGCTCTTTCTTGAGAAGTTCACCGGCCTGCTTGATGTGCTCGGGGGTAATGATTTTTTTATCCATGACTTAGTACCCCACACTCTTCGTCAAACTCAGCCTGCCGAGGATCTTCGCCTGAGACTTGTCCTTGCTCTCTTTTACCGGGCGGGTGGGAAGCTTGTTCTTATCCTCACCGGCTCCAGAGACTGGGACAAACCCCATGGCCACAAGAAGCGGAACGTTCTTGGCGATCTTTTCTGCGGCGATCTTCGACATCGCCTCACTGATTTGCTCCGAGGTGAAGCCTTCGGCTTCCGCCTTCTTTTCAAATTCAGCGAGCTTGAGTACAACGTCGATTTCCGATGCAGTCTGAACGCGGTTCAAACTTTCTGCGATCTTGTCGATTTCGGCCTGCTTAACAGCTTCCGAATCGTAATCAATCGTGATGTTGGCATCGGCTCCCGCCAGGATGTCGGCGAGAACCGATGCCTCCGATTTCTCAGCGGAAGCCGTCTTGGACATAGAAGAGCTGCGGCAGAACTCGTCTGCCTGCTCTAACAATGTTTTAAGTGGCTTGACCCGCATCACAGTTAATTACCTCTTAGCTCGACTTGCTCGACTTGCTGGACTTCGAAGACTTCGAAGCCATCTCGTGGAGCTTCTTGCCCTTCTTCTCACCTTTGGCGGCAAGCTTGTCGATGCCATCGGCGATGGACTCGATCATGGCCTGCTTCTCCAGGGCGAGATCGACGATCTCGTCGACCGAGAGGGCGCTGGACTCCTTGCTCATGCGGCCAGCGGCGAGACCGGCAGCAGCACCAGCGGCGAGACCGGCCTTACCACGATGCTTCATGATCATGCCCTTCGCCTTGCCGTAGTGCTTCTTCCCAGCCTTCAGGGCCGACTTACCGGCGCCCTTGATCTTGGAGAGCATCGCGGCACCCATGCTGCGAGCGACCTTGATGTTGCCTTCGTCTTCCGTGCAGGCCTGCTCGATGCAGTCGCTGAAGCCGTCAAAAATGAGGGCAGCGGCGACCTGGGCTTCCTTGTGGAGCTGGGCAACGTCTTCGCTCTTGTGCGTGCCAAGGGCCTCAAGGCAGCTCTCGATCTGCTGAGCGACTTCCTTCTCAGCGGTCTCGTGAGCCGCGAGGTCTTCGGCGGCAACCTTGTCGATGCCGTGCTCTTCGGCAAGAGCGCGCTGGCCCTGGAGCCAGCCGTAGCTGTAGAGCGCGTCGGCGAGCAGGGTGGCGTCGAGTTCAGCGTTGGCTTCCTTCTCCAGCTCCTCGGGGAACTGGGTGTCCAGAAGCGCCTTCTTCTCGGCGTCCGTCATCTTCTCAATCTCTTCGAAAATTTCTGGTTTCATGAAGATCTCCTTTATTCGACCTTAAATTAGTCGACAACCTTCTGGCCTTCCATCGTCGAGCGACGGAGGATTGCCTTCTTGAGAGCCTGCTCCTTAAGCGAGTAAGGAGAGTGGCCACCCGTGGTCACGTGGAGAGCCGCGCCGCTGGAAGCGGAGTGGTTCTGCGCGAGGTGGGGGTCCTTCGGCGTGCCGAGGGCGGCGGTCATCGAACCACCGGTTGCGGCGTGAGCGAGGGGCTGTTCGCCCTTGCCAGCTTCGGCTTCGAGGCTCGCGGCGACCTTGTCGAAGTAGGGCTCCACGATCTCGTTGAAGTACTCGCCAACGAGTTCGCCGAAAGAGGTCGACTCTTCCGAAACTTCCTTGTTTTCCGTAACACCTTCAGCAGCAGCGGCGGTTTTCTCCTGACCTTCGTCAGCAGTAGCTCCACCAACAATCTGCTCATAGATCGCAGCAAGACTCATGTTTCCTCCGTTTTCCTCTTCCATAGAAGCCGAGGCTGTCTTCACAGCTTCAGCGCCCTGGAGACCTAGATTTTCCAAAACCTGATCGACCTCCGCAGTCGAGGTCTTGGCAGCCGAAGCCGTCTTTTCCTGACCCTGCTGGGTCTCTCCAAGCACTTCAGCCATCAGTTCCTGTAGCGTTGCCATGCTTATCCTCCTAGCACTCTTTTTGTAATACGATCAGCCGCATCCAGAATCGCAAGATCCCAGATCAGTTCCCGTTCAGATTCGGGCACCGCTTCCAGAAATTCAAGATCCTGTATTGACGCTGATTTGATAATTCGCTTTCCGGATTCGATTGCTTTCCCGATTCTCTGGCTGACTGGCTTCCCGGCAAGATGTTCGCCAATCAAACCTGCACTGAGTAACTCGGGGTTGTGAGCAATGAAATGTGAAATGGTGTTGGGCCGCTTTTCGGGGTGAGCTTCTTCGTGGGCCTTGAGGATGCGTGACCCCAAGACGATGGCGGGAACCCCGTAGAACATTTTTTTAGCCAACTCTGAGTCGGCTTTTGCAGCCCCGGTTTTGATAACCGTAACAGGTCGTGCTTGCATGTCCGCAAAACGACTCTGCCAATTCCTATTGTAGAGACCCATAGTTGAGTCGTCAATATTATAAAGCCCGGTCTGCGACGGCGCGCTGAGGACCTTGAATCCCGCAATGGCGCCAGCCGCCAGCGGAAGGGCGAGCATGGGGTAGTTCGCCAACACGCGACCGAAGCCGCCCGCGAGGCCGGTGGCGTGGGGACCAAACAGCGCGTAGAGCGCCGCCGCGAGGCCCGCGAGGTAACCCGGACTAACGGCGTGGCTGGGTGGCGGGGTGGCCATAAGATCTCGAATTGCTTCTGCTTTTTTAACCGTTTCGGGATGGCCGCCGTCAAGACGTTTGGCCAGCGTCACGATTCTTCGAACCAGGACGGGGCGTGAGAACGAGCGGTGGGGGATAAACGGCAGCAGACCCTTTGATACGCCTTCGTGGAAGTGATCGGGACCCAACTTCATCTGATTGATGTCTTCGGGCTTCACCTGGAACGCTCTGAGGATTTGCTCGGTCTCGTCGGTCTTCGGCTCCATGCCGAGAAGCGCCATCGTGGAGAGCAGCTGCTGAAGCGTGACCTCGTTCTTGGCGATGTGCTCGATCGCCGCCGGGGGAATGGAGGGCGAGGTCTCCTGGAGGAGAGCTTTGGAGACCGGAATCGAGGTCTCCAGTTTATTGGTGAACTCCGGCGACACCGTCACCTCTACTCGCTTCGTGATCGAGCTTTTCTTGCTCACCGTGGCGGTTTTGAGGGAAAGCTTTTCCTTCGCGGTCTCCGCCTGTTCGGAGGCGCGCTTGAGCAGGTAGTCGGTGTCCGCGAGTTTGCCTGCGGGAAGCTCAGCGAGTTCCGCGCTTCCCAGTAGTCGGTAGGGATTCGACGCCGACGCCACCTTGGTCCAGATGTGCGCGGTTTTGTCGGCGGGAATCAACACACGACTGATGTCGAAAAACTTGGGGTAGAGGTTATCGGCGCCGACGAGCTGGTTGCTCACCGGATCGATTTGATTCATCAGGTAGCGGAGGTGGTCGCAGTACTCCGCGCGAGTCTTGGCGCGGTTGCCGCAAATGGAGCACACGTCGAAGGGCACCTTGGCGCCCATCGAGAACGTAAGGTCTTCGCCACGATCCACGGCTGCGGCGCCCTCGGGGTCCAGGCTGGGGTTGATGCCGACAATGAGTTCGACGCGCTTACCCTTGTCGTTCCACACCGCGTGGAGAACCCTGCCTTTGGCGAGCGCGGGGTCCTTGTTGACGTGGTGGGTGAAGTAGTTGGCGAACGTGGCGAAAGTTTTGTAGCCGTAGTCCTCGCCCTCATGGGTGAGCGCGGGGACTCGGAAGCGGTCGCCGTTGACGTTTTGACCCCAGAACTCATAGGCGCCCAGCGCGGTGAGCAGCACCTGGATGAGGTCGGGCATCGGCTTCGCCTTTTCGATGTACTCCGCGATTTGCGGATGGTAGCTCGAAGCGTGCTTGCGCAGATAGTTTCGGTCTTCCCGAACGAAATAGACATCCCTGCGGTTGTCTAAGTTTTTTGGGAAGATGAGGCGCTTATCCATTAGCTCTCTTTCTTGCCCTTCTTTTCAGTGGAGAGGGTGACGTTGTGCTTGAAGAGAGACATGGGGCTCTTGAGGCCCTCGATGAATCCGCCACCCGTGGCCTCGTTGAGTTGATTGATCATCTTTTGCGTGTTGGCGAGCATCTGCGTGGTGTCCGGCGGGATGCGTCCCTCCGAAGAGATGACGTGCTCGACGAAGGTTCGCGCGACAAGCGGTTTCGCCGCAAGCGCGGGGGCGAAGGACTTCAGGGTGTCGAAGGCCTCCTGCGCAACGGGAAGATTTTCGCGCACGTTTTCGTTGGTCTTCTTGAGTTGGGCGAAGACCTGGTCGGCGTGAGACATGGTCTCCTGGACGTCACGCTGTTTGCGGATTTGGTTGAGGAGTTGGATGCCCCCACCGATCATCAGCGGCACCGCCATCATCTGGATGTATTTCCCCAGCTGACCCGCGCTGGTGGAAAACGCCTTCGAGGCGAAGGCGCCCGTGGCTTTGCCTGCGCTCATCACCGCTTTGGGGAGAATGCCTGCGGTCTTAAACATGCTGTAGCGGTCGGCGAGCATCCTGCCCAAGCACTCCTCGCTGACCAGAAGTTTGGCTTCTTTTTCCATAGATCCTCCAGAGCTTTGCTTTTTGAGGTCTCCCAGCATCTTCGCCGATTCGGCGCGAAACTCTGCGGGAGGTCGTTTATAGGTCGGCTTTTCTTGCGCGGGGCTCACCTTGCGATTGATGGTGTGAACCTCTTTACCAATGGGATTCATCAGCGCCTTGGTGGCGACAAGCGGGTAGATCATGCGCCCCATCTCACCCAGCGCCGACCACGCCTTTGCCTCTGCGGCGTGAAGGGGTTCGACGACTTTGGGTGTGCCAGCGGTATGGTGTTCGATTGCGGCGAGGCGATGGACGTCGTCGAGATCGAAACCCTTGGAAAGCCTGGGCTCGATGACCTTCTGGGCGAGCCTGGGGTTGGTGGCAACGGTTGGCGAGATCAGCGCGAGTTCGGAGAAGCGCTGCCGAAACTCATCGGGTTTGCTGGCGAATGGCTTGTGGGTGACGAGGAGCGTGTTGTAGCTATTCGAGAGATCCTCGGCGCGGTCATCGAATTTCTTCTTCGCGTGAAAATAACCCAGGGTTCCGGAGAGCGCCGCCACACCCAAAGCCATACCCAAGTTGGGGATCATGGACTTGAGAACGTTGAAGGTATCGCTTCCCGCCGCCGTTTTCTCAAGGTGAGCGACGTCAGCGGAGAGCTTGTCGAAAAGCTCCTTTGAAAAGCCTTGATGTCTGAGGAGTGCTTCAAAGGAGAAATCGAGCTTCATCCTTACCTCTGCGCGGCTTGTCTCATTTTCTGCGAAAGATCCCCGTAATCACTTGCTGCCCCCACGGCGGTGAGCGCCGCGCTAATGGGTCCACCTGCTGCAGTGCTTGCCAGGCGCCCCGCGCCCGCGAGCCCCTTGCCGACGAGCTTTCCCGCACCCGCGAGTCCCTTGCCGACGAGCTTGGCGCCGCCACTTAGCAGCCCGGCGGTTTTATCGAAACCCGTAGTGAATCCGGTCTTAGAGTTCACGGATTTTCTCCCGGATCGTAGGGAGACTGCTGTCGACGATCTCGTAGCGGTTGTGGAGGGTGTCGCGCCAGTCGTACTGATCCATGATGGTCTTCACGGTGAGGTAGAGCGAGTGGCGTCCGTTGACGATACGGCAGGGCAACTTGTCGCTGATGTACTGCTCCGGGGCCTTGAGGTCGGCTTCCTTGACTAAACCCTGGCGCTTCATCACGTGGGCGAGCTTCTTAATCAGCAGCTGGCTCTGCTCCGTCTTGCCGCATCCCCGGAGGAACTCGGCGATCTTATCCATGGCGGCGCCGCGCTCCTCGAAAGGATATTCGAGGATCATCGCGCGTGCGGTTTTCACGAAGTTTAACTCCAGCTCCTCGATCTTCGTGTTTGCGACGTAGAGCTGGCGTTCCAGCTCCTCTTTTGCCGCAGCGACTTTCTCCAGGCGTACCTGAAGCTGGCGCTTGACCTCTTTCTTCGCCGAGGCGCTCTTCACCAGGTTGTCCTCGACGATGCCCATGGCCTCGAAGGGATCAAAGCTTGCCACCTTGGTGGAGACCGGCGGGCTGAGGTAGTCGAGATCCGCGCCTTTGACTTCGCTTGGCGTTTGTTTCACTTGGAGATCCTTTAGGATGTCCTTGGCGTCGGCAAGCGGGAAATCATAGCTGGCTTGCTTGTCCATGGAGAAGAGTTTCGCCCAAACCGACTTATTGGTTTCGGCGGCGACGTATTCGATCTGGAAGGGAGTCAGGCTTTCCTGGGAGGCGATCTTCTTCAACGTGGTGTTGAGCGGGGTCTTGTTCTGACCGAGGTACTCGTCAGCGGCGAGCTTGGCGAAAGTATTCAGTGTTTCCTTATCTCTGTACTCAGACACGGCAGAGTTCTCCCTTTCGTTTCAATCATATCAAACGGCGTCAAACCCCGCTAGGCAACTATTCCTCGTCGTAGGAGGACTTCGTTCGCGGAGGCGTGGCCCGGAGGCGAAGCTCCCGGGCAAGCCGTTCGATGCGATGGGCCTGGTAACGCTTGAGTCCTTTGCTCACCACCGCGCCACCTGCGGCTCCGGTGGCGGCGCCGATGCCCGCGCCGATGAGCGCGGCCTTGGATTTCTTACCCTTGGCGCCACGAGCGGCACCAGCGGCGGCACCGCCTGCGGCTCCGGTGAGCCCACCGACGTAGGGGTCCTTTTCTCGGACTAACTCGTAGTACCGCTCGGGGGTAAGTGTGACGACAGCCGTTGCAAGTTTTGAGAATCCAAAGATAAACATGGTTGGTCCATTTTAAGCTACTTGGTTTGAGCCCACAAGTAGGGTATTCTTTTAATCGGAGATTCAAATGCAACCCAAAAAACCTGCGCAGGAATTCTTCCTTCCCGCATCTATTCTAGAAGATCCGACCAAGGAACCCTTGAGGGTTATTCTAACACCCTACCAGGGTATAACACACGTGCCTTCTGAGCTGGGCCACAATGATACCGCGACGATGGTTTTTGTCGAACTGAACAAGTGCTTCAAAAAAGCGGGGTTCGTCGCGGAGGGCATGCTGGCCAACGTGATCTGGGGATTTCAAAACTGCGGCTACGATCCCACCTACGTCGCCAGCGGTCTCTCCAAGCTGAGGTCATTGGGGTATATCCGCTACACCGACGAACGCGGTAATCCGATTTCCGACATCGCCTTCGATCCCAAGAAGCCCGTCTGGATTCGTTCCGCACCCAAATTCACCAACCTCTTTGTGAGATCCATCATTGCGCCGTAGAGACTGTGCTACACTAAACCCATGGTTGAGGTGATTGCCAAAGCGGCAGCGATACCTAAGTACATCGAGTCGGCGGAACCCTTTGCGACTCCGCTGCAATGCAAACACGCCGTCATCGTCGGCGGCACCCACCTCATCCCGCTCTCCGGCTTGTTTCCACAGTATGCGCTGGAGACCACCGTGGTGATCCCCACCAGTGTGGACGTCATCGACCGCGAACACGAGTTCGAACGTGCGCTGGAGTTCGAAGACCGTAACCCCAAGCGCTGCCGTGGGGTTGGCCTCGCCCGCGATCTCGGCGGATTTGATAGCGACAGCGCCGACCTTCTTTTTGTGTGTACGATGTACCCCGAGATCCGCGACGCCTTCCTCGCGCAGGCCTCACGTGTGGTCCGCGATCTCGGCAAGATCATCATCTTCACCCCTGCGGAGATCCCCATCGCCCACCTGGCGAAGTTCGGCATCGCGGCGCCGATGTACTACCCCGTGGAGGGATTCTACGTGGGCACGATGCGCCAAGCGGGTTCGCTGTACCGTCGAAACTAAGACTTTCGCAGTTATAAGCAGTTCGGGAGAATCACTATGCTGGTTTTATTTTTGGACGTCGACGGCGTCCTGAATTCGTGGCAAAGCGCGGAGTACTGGGGACGCAAAGCTCTCAGTCTCAGCCGGGAGGAGCTGGACAGGTGTGTGTACAGCTTCTGCCCCATCGCGATGTCGAATCTCAACAGCCTTTGCGAGGAATTCCCTGATCTGAAGATCGTGGTATCGAGTACGTGGAGAAAGAGTCGCTCGGTGGCACAACTCCAACTTCTGCTCGCCGACAACGGCTTCCTCTACATCAACCGCATTATCGACAAGACACCCGTGTTGGGCTACGACCACTGCCGTGGCGACGAGATCAACGATTGGTTGGGGCAGTACCGAGACAAGATCGACGCCCACGGCCCCGAGGCCTTCGTCATCGTCGACGACGACAGCGACATGGGTGAACTCATCGATCACCTCATCCAAACCGACGCTCGCGTGGGTTTCGACTACCTCGCCTTTCTCAGGGTCAGCGATTACTTCACCGCCAAGGGCTTCGCGCCCAAACAACCCAAAGGAGTACACGCACTATGAGCTGGACACGAGCTATGGCTAAGGAGATGTACGAGAGCGATGACTGGGTGGAGCTGAAGCGCTTGAAAACCAACCGGTGGACGCGAATGTACATCGGCGGTCCCTTCGATAGCGCCAATGTTGTCAGTCGTGTCGCGTTGGACCGTGGTGAGGTGCTCGTGGATCGCAACGGTGACCGCGTCGTCGTCATCGGTCCCACGGGAGTGGGGACCGACAAATGGACGCACAAAACGTATTCCGTAAAAGTCGAGATCACCAAATGACTGTCGCGGAACTCAAAAAAAGACTTAGGGGTGTGCCCGATGACCTCGAAGTGGTGACCAGCGGTTGCGACCACAGCTACAGAGTAGTTCATTACGCCACCAAGGTCCCCGCCGAGAAGTCCAAGACGAGGGAGTACCACGAGTACTACGGCAGCGCCCACATGAGTGACGACGGCGAAGTCGTCGACGTCTTCCACATCAACTAGGAGCACTTGTGCCAAAAGAACTAAGTACCGAGGGTATCTTTAGGGATGTCTGGCATTACCCCAGCGACTACATCGCCATGGGGCTCTCATCGCGAGCCTTCACCTTGGTGGACAAACAACGCTACGACGAGGTCTGCGAGGAACTCGAAGTTTGGCGGCGACGCGCGAACGCCAGTCGCGCGGAGTACATCAACCAGCTCGGCGAGGAAAACCTTCTTTTGAAGAGGGTGGCGCAAAAATGGGCCAAGGAAATCGGTAATCAGAGGAACTTCGGCACCGACGACGAACTCAAGGTTCTCAACCTATTGGAGGCCCTATGACTGTTGGCGAACTAAAGAAACAGTTGGAAAACATCTCCGATGACATGGTCGTCGTGCGTCCCAGTGGCGACTTGGGGTTTAACCCCGTGCTCCACGTGTGGACGACTCCCGCCATCGAAATCGACTACGGCTCCCAGAGGGGCTACGACGCCATCCACGTGAAACCCCATCACCCCAAGTCCAAAGAGGTACGGGTGATGGCGATCGAGTGAGGGATGTCATGATTGCCGAACTGAAAAAACAGATCGCCGAGTGTTACGCCAAGATTGCCGCCATTCAGGCAGAGTGCAACCACCCCAAATCGGCGTTGAAGCAAGAATACAAATCCAACACGGGTAACTACGACCCCACGGCGGACTGCTACTGGATCGACTTCCACTGCACGCTTTGCGACAAATGGTGGAGCGAAGATCAGCCAGGCTAGCCCGCATGAGGAGAACACATGTACGAATACATCAAGGAGCCCTCGAAGGTCGAGGAGTTGGTGAAGCGGCTCCTCGCGGAGCCCTACATCGCCTACGACTTGGAGACCACGGGCACCGACCCCCACGTCGACAAAGTCATCCTGGCGTCGGTGAGCACGCGAACCCATACCTATCTCATCGACTGCAGAGACCATCGTTGTCTTCTGGCTCTGGCCCCAGTACTCACCAAAGAAGACGTGGTGAAGATTGGCTTCTACCTGTTCTTCGACTACTCGATGACCAAGGGCAGCGGAGGTTTTGATGTCGAGGGTATCTGCGATCTTCACCTCGCCGAGAAGCTACTTGGCGCGGGTGTGCAGTGGGATGGCTTCAGCTTGGAAGCGGTCACTCTTAAGTACCTCAACAAGGAGAGAGACAAGAGCCTGCAGAAGAGCTTCATCGGGCATCGCGGTGATTTCAGTCGTGAGCAACTCGACTACGCCGCCGAGGACACCGCCGATCTCATTCCGTTAGCTAAGGCCATGACGGAGAGAATCCGCGAGGAGGGCTTGGCGAAGGCGTGGCAGATCGAAAACCGGGCGGTGCCCGCGTTCGCCGACATCTACTTCTACGGTCAAAAGATCGACCAGGTGGCGTGGCGTAAGATCATGGATACCTACTCCGAGAAGCTCAGGGAGGCGGAGCGAAACCTCGCGCAGTTCTACGAGCCCTTCTTCGACCGCGATCTCTTTGGTGAGTTGCACATCAACTTCGCCTCTCAACCCACGATTCTCTACGGCCTCCAGCGCATGGGAATCCAGGTTGACGGCAAGTTGATCCAAGACACCAACGACATGACGCGCAAGAAGATCAAGGACATGCCCGTCATCAAGGCCTTGGATGCCTTCCGTGAGGCGCAGAAGGCGCTGGGCACCTATGGGCAGCCCTACCTCGACGCCATCCACGCCAACACGGGAAGACTACACCCTAGGCTCGACCAACTTGGCACCGACACCGGACGCCCGACGTGTCCCAAGCCCAACGTGCTCAACGTGCCCAGGGAAGAGTTCTTCAGACACGCGTTCATCACCGACGAGGGACGCCTGATCTCCACCGTGGACTTCAGTGGCGCCGAACTCAGGATCATCGCCGACCAGAGTGGTGACCCCCTGATGATCAAGGGGTTCAACTCCGGCGTCGACTTCCACTGCTTCGTCGCCGCGATGCTTTTCAACAAGGAGAAAGTGGAGAAAAAGGACCCCATCCGCACGCCAACGAAGGAACTCAACTTCGGCCTGGCCTATGGCATGGGTCCGCCGAAGCTCTACGACAAGCTCAACGGCAACGGCCACAAAATCAGCCTGGAGGAATGCAAGGATCTCTTCCGAAAATACAAGATCACCTTCGCCACCGCGATTGCGTGGTTGGAGCAGAACCGCAGGGCGGCGCGCCGAGATCTGGTGGCAACCAATGTCGTCGGGAGAAAGAGGAGATGGACGGCGCCGAACTATCACAAGGTCGTCGCCCAGCTCAAAGCGGAGCTACTCAAGAAGACCAAGCGCATGGAGCTTCGCGACGACGAGATCGACCGCTGCCACGAACTCGCCGAGGAGAAAGTCCAGGGGCAGTGGGCGGCCATCGAACGCGAGGGCGGCAACTACCCCGTGCAAAGCACCAACGTCGAGTGGACGAAGGAGTCGATGTACGAGATCCGCAAGGAGTGCAAGAAGAGGAACTACGACGCGAGATTCTATAACTCCGTCTACGACGAAACCGTACTCGACGTGGCGAAGAACGACGCCGTGGAGGTCCACGAGCTTCAGAAGAAGATCATGGTCGAGTGCGGGCAACGCTACTGTAAGAATGTTCCCGTGGAGGTCGAGGGTCACCTCGAACCCTACTGGACGAAGTGAGGAGAAATGAAGAACCCATTTAAGAAAGAAACCGTGTATCGTGCCGACTACGACGACGTCGAGGAGTTCATCCAGAAGTTCTATGAAGACCCCGAATACGAGTTCGTCGTGGATATGGAATCCCATAACGACACCAGCCTCAGATTCCACGTCGACGGCAAACTCGATGACTGGAGTCAGAAGAAGGTCGAGGAGTTCCGCGAGGGAAAGCGCAGGCCGTTTATCTGTGGGGCGTTGCTCAACGATCTCTGCAGGCAGAAAATCATTAAACCCGGCGAGTACATCGTCGACGTGAGCTGGTGAGGACAACATGGAGAAACCATTCAATAGCATGAGCACACGCTCGAAACTCAGGATTCGCG
>Ga0335069_10004125_pt1 | contig 21705 bp, 17 predicted proteins | sample Lox_Sample_11_FD_206714 | JGI IMG/M metagenome (GOLD analysis project Ga0335069, IMG submission 206714) | Soil microbial communities from Loxahatchee National Wildlife Refuge, Florida, United States - Lox_Sample_1.1 | ecosystem: Environmental > Terrestrial > Soil > Wetlands | place: USA...
CGTTGTCCCCACACGCGTGGGGGTGAACCGCAACGTCTTGTCTTGAGGGAGTGTGTATTATGGTTGTCCCCACACGCGTGGGGGTGAACCGCCCAGCCCCTACAATCGCCAATCGGCAATCCCGTTGTCCCCACACGCGTGGGGGTGAACCGGCTGAGGCGGGCTCGGTGGGTCGGGGTATGACGTTGTCCCCACACGCGTGGGGGTGAACCGTTTGCTGCCCCGTCCAGGTATTGGCATGGCCCGTTGTCCCCACACGCGTGGGGGTGAACCACTCCCGCCGTAAGTATGCCCAGGGCTCCGCCCGTTGTCCCCACACGCGTGGGGGTGAACCGCCTGTGCGCGCTGAGGCCATGTGCCTGAGCGAGTTGTCCCCACACGCGTGGGGGTGAACCCCAACGAACGGTGTCGAGAACGTGGCAACGTGCGTTGTCCCCACACGCGTGGGGGTGAACCGCCCCCTCCTCTCTCTTCGGGAAGGCCCACAATGTTGTCCCCACACGCGTGGGGGTGAACCGTGGCGCGATACGCGGGCGATTTCACCCAATTGGTTGTCCCCACACGCGTGGGGGTGAACCGTCTGGGGAATTGTTACGGCGGAGCTGCCGGACGTTGTCCCCACACGCGTGGGGGTGAACCGCCGATGATCGCGGAAAAAGCGCCGGGTTGCCCGTTGTCCCCACACGCGTGGGGGTGAACCGTCGCTTGACGATCGGCCGCCCAAGTGGGCCACGTTGTCCCCACACGCGTGGGGGTGAACCGTCCGCGAAGGAGATCCTCGAAGTCCAGGATGCGTTGTCCCCACACGCGTGGGGGTGAACCGCTGACCGCCATGCCTCCATAGGCGATTCCAGTGTTGTCCCCACACGCGTGGGGGTGAACCGTCTGCACTCGAGCAGCGGGCCGCAGGGGCTCCGTTGTCCCCACACGCGTGGGGGTGAACCGTCGCCGGAGCAGATGGCGGGTGACTGCTTCACGTTGTCCCCACACGCGTGGGGGTGAACCGTAATAGTCGATCCCGAAAGCGTGAAATCGTTTGTTGTCCCCACACGTGTGGGGGTGAACCGTCCTCATCGATCTTGGTGGCGACGGTCACTAGGTTGTCCCCACACGCGTGGGGGTGAACCGGCTTCAAGGCCCAGCAGGACGTCCGCCCGCAGGTTGTCCCCACACACGTGGGGGTGAACCGAGCCGCGAGCCAGCGAGATTACTTTGGTCACCGTTGTCCCCACACACGTGGGGGTGAACCGATCAGCAGGGCCGTCTTCTTCTCGCTGTCCGTGTTGTCCCCACACACGTGGGGGTGAACCGGAGGCGCAGCTTGCGGAGAACCAGAGGGTACAGTTGTCCCCACACACGTGGGGGTGAACCGACGATCAATCTGGATGGCATCCTGCGGAGGCTGTTGTCCCCACACACGTGGGGGTGAACCGTCGTCGGCGCTCATGTGCGCGATCGTTGCCAAGTTGTCCCCACACGCGTGGGGGTGAACCGGAAGAAGCGTCCAGTGTACCATGCCACTCAGTCCCACAAACCCGCGCCGCATGTCCGTCACCCCCGCCACGATCCGGATTCTCGTCCCCGCCGCCAGCCCGATCATGCCAGCAACTCTTTCAGCACCACGCACAACGGTTCGGGATCCACCGCCCCCGTGAGTTGCAGTTGTCCCTTGGGAAGTTCGATCTGAATCGTGCCGGAGGGGATTCGGCCAATGGGTACCTCGCTGGAGTGCGCCCTGGCCTCGGCCACGCGAACCGCCAGCAATCCGGGTATCCCCCTTTTCCCAGATTCCAGGAGTCCTTGGCGATACTACCGTCGCCAACCAAACAACTGGTTGGCGTTCACACCATGCGCCCGCGCCACGCGCGCCACCGACGCACCTGGCACCAGGGTCTCCTCCACGATCTGGCGCTTTAGCTCCGGACTGCGATGCCGCCTTTTCGCTTCGGTGGGTGCCCTACGGGGGGATGCGCTATCGATCACTGCGGGATTGGAAGTGTCCATCTATTCTCCAAGCGGACACTCTCAATGTGTCCGCTCTATCTCTTCCGGCACGGTGGGCCTCGATCAAACGTGCTCCGTCCTGTCCGCCCCGCAAACGCTACTGCAAAACGAGCCCTGTTCCGGTGTGCTTTCTCGATCAGAATCCGTTGTCACTTGGTCTATTAACCCGCCTCGTTCAACGTCGCGGGTTTCAGGTTGTCAGCGAGAAGGAAATCCGCGAGGGGAAGCATCTGCCAACGCAGGAAACACTTGTTCTCGTCATCGACGAAAAGCTCCTTAGCCCCCACGACCGGCTGTTTCTGGAGGCGCTGAGGATGCGGTACCCGAAGGCGAAGTTCTTGGTGCTGGACCGAGAGCACCTCCAGGTGGAAGAGGACGAACGTCTGGATGGCATCCACGGCTTCGTGCTCTATGCGGAAGTTAGGAACATGCTCATCCCTGCGCTCCGCACATTATGCCATGGTCACTTGTGGCTGCCCCGGGCAGTTCTCGAGCGGCTCAGCCAACTCGCTGGAAGGGGTACTGAAAGCAAGAAAGCGCCCTCCTTAACCCCGCGAGAGGCGCAGATATTTACTTTACTGCAGCAGGAGTTATCCAACAAGGAGATCGGCAACGAGCTACGTATTAGTGAGAGGACCGTCAAGTTTCACTTAGTGAACATCTTTAACAAGCTGGCGGTACACAACCGGTACGCTGCCGCAGATGGCGCAGCCTGAATTGCTTGAGTCCAGAGTTGTCCAACTGCCCCCTGGGAACGGCTGAGGATGCCAAGGCCAAGGGCTCAGAGGCTTCCTGCGGCAAGTTTGACGGCGATCTCGTCAGCCCATGGGCAAAGAAAAGACCATTCGCCGTCGGCGGGCTTACGTTCTCGGAGTTAGAACGTCAGGACCGAGCGGCGGTTTTCACGAATGGACGCGCCCATCTCCTTCGCCCTCGGCTTACGCACCCGTTCGTCGACGCACAGTAGTGAGTCTCGCCACAATCCAATCTGCATAATAGAAGGTGCACAGTCGGCGAGACTTATCGGCTTGAATGAGGGTTGGTTCTGGTGGTGAAATGTTTCCTGGTAGTGTCGTCATCGAGATTCCTTGGGAACGCGTGACACTCCTCCCCTGAACAGCGCCAGAGTCTCGATTGCATTTCCGGTTGCCATTTACGCCGCCCGGTCATATCGGTGGGGCAGGCTGCCCGGTCGCGCGTGAGAAACAATACGACCCCGTGCTGCCGAACGAACTCTATTGAAGGTTAGTTTCCGGCAGAATCCAGGAGTACAAGAGGAGGTTTTGCCGTGAAGAGGAAGCGGTTTTCCGTGGAGCAGATCGCAGGGGTGCTGAAACCAGCGGAGGTAGGCGTTCCGGTGGCGGAGCTGATTCGGCAGGTAGGGATTTCCGAGCAAACCTTCTACCGTTGGAAGAAACGGTACATTGGCCTGGAAGCCGACCAAGTACGCCAGTTGTAACAGCTCTGGGAAGAGAATGCTCGCTGAAGCGGGTGGTGGCCGAGTTGACGATGGACAAGGTCATGTTGCAGGACGTGCTGTCAAAAAAGTTGTGAAGCCCTCGCAGCGCCGGTCGGCGGTCGAGTACGGGTGCGGTGGGTACAAGGTCAGCGAACCGCGGGCCTGTGACGTGGCCCGGTTGGCGCGTTCAACCCAGCGGTGCCACAGCCGGAAGGATCCACAGACCGCGTTGCGGCTGTGCATCCGGGAGATTGCCAAGGCACGAGTCCGCTACGGCTATCGGAAAATCCGGGTGCTGCTGAACCGTGAGGGCTGGAAAGTGGGCAAAAAGCGGGTGTATCGGTTGTATCGAGAGGAAGGCCTGGCGCTACACCCAAGACCACCACGGCAGCGTCAGATGGCCGCGCATCGGCGCGAGCGCCCGAAGCCGACCACGCCCAAGGAAGTTTGGAGTCTAGACTTCGTGGACGATCAACTCGCGGACGGGCGGCGGTTTCGTGCTTTGGCCGTGGTCGACGTATTCACGCGAGAGAGCTTGGCCATTGAGGCGGGACAAAGCTTGAAGGGTGAAAACGTGGTAGGTGTTTTGAATCGCCTCCGGCAAGATCGAGGAGTACCGAGGATGCTGTTCTGCGATAATGGGGCCGAGTTCACGAGTCAAGTCATGGACCTGTGGGCGTATCAGAACGGCGTGCAGATTGACTTTTCGCGGCCGGGCAAGCCGACCGACAACGCCTACGGAGAGTCTTTCAACGGGACCTTGCGGGCGGAGTGCCTGAATGCGCATTGGTTCAGCAGCCTGACCGAAGCGAAGAGGATCATCAACGCGTGGAGACGAGAATACAATGAGAGCCGTCCTCACCGAGCGCTGGGAAGAGAACGCCGCCTACCAATCAGCATACTGAGTCCCATCTAGAGCTGTGCGGTCGCTTTTCGAATAGACATCAAAAACATTCTGTCCGCCCCAGCTTCGCGAATCAGGATCGTCTTGCATGGCCCGAACACCCCAGTCCTTGCTTCCCGTCATGGGATCGACGGGGATCCGGCGGAGGAACTTGTACTTCACGTTAGGGTTTGCAGTGAAAGGCACTCCCTCAACCAAGCTTTGCAGGTCGGGCGGATAACCGAATGAATCGGTCTTGTTTATAAAGAAGCCGCAGGTGGAATAATATTTGTAGCGGTCGATCGCGTCGCGCATCTCGCGCAAATCCCGCCGGAGCTCGGCCTCGCGTGACCGGACCACTTGCATTCGCGCCAGCGGCAAAGCGGCACTGCTCAACAGGATTAGGATTCCCATGGCCGCAATCAACTCCAGTAATGTAAAGCCCTCTTGCAAGCGTCGAAAGCGCCCTCTCGGTTTCATCGAGTCCTTATTGTCGAGGCGATGTTCGCTGCTGTGGGCGCATCGCCAGTTGTTGCACATCAAATGGCTCCTTGTGGTCGTTTGAAAGAAGGTGTGCAGGGGTGGACCATTACACAAAGCCCAGACCTCACATTCCGCTTCTTAGTAGCAGCGGCGGGGATCAAGCCCCCAAAACATTCGGCCGTCCTCCTTGAAGAGGATTCCGAGCAGTGGCCTTGTCCGCCATTTTCACCCGCGATTATTACGATTCGATTTCGCACAGATTACAGCAGCCTCACCTGTCACCAGATGCATCGCTACAGGGAATTTGTCTTGACTCCGGGGTCCACGTCCGTGTATTTTCCGAACAACGCTCGTTCACGCGTTTCGGCATATTCCAAGCCAGACGCCCAAACAATTGCAAAGCGGACGTTCGGTCTGATGTCCAGCAGTGCCTCGCGGATCGACCAAGATGCAACACAACTTGTTCAAGAAACTCCCTCGTGCACCTCGGTCACTTCCCCGACGTGTTTGGAATCGCCAACAGACTCGCAAGAAGTGTGCGGGGCTGGGTGGGGATGAAGTCCGAGCCTCGGACAATTCAGAGCCGCCCGGGAGACGAACCGGATTGCCGGGAATTTTCGGAAGAGTCGATTGCCTGTAGGGGACCTACGCACGGCAGACGGAGCGGAACTCGCAATGAGTGATCGGGAAGGGGCACATATGGATCTTACGGAGCGAAACCTTGAAACAATTTCTTCGATCCGGCTACACAACATGGCCGTGGAGGAATTAGCTGAGGCAGACCGGAGGGCAGGCTCGCGTCTCCATTTCTCCGGCGGAGTGTGGTGGCGTGAGGTGAAGCCGTTCTTCTACCTGCCGGCCAATTTCATGACGTCCATTGTTCCCCATCAAGCCGAACCCAAACCGTGGCTGGCGCTGGGTGGGTATTACCACATGGTCCCGCAGGGTGTACCGGCCAACGGTGTGATCATAACGAACGAAGTGCCAAACCCGAGCAGTTATCGGCTGGAATCGCTCAAAGCCAATAAGAGACGTGAGATTCGCCGGGCGCTGGCTTTCTTTCGGATATGCCGCGTCGAAAAACTGAGCGATCTGCTCGGGGATGGGTTTCGCATCTACATGGATTGGGCGGAAAAAAAGAAGCTCCACAGCAAACTATCCAATCCCGCGGCATTTAACCGATGGATAACCTCCGTTTTCCATCATCCGTACCGACTCATCCTCGGCGCCTACTCTGAAAACCGCCTTGTCGCCTATCAGATAATCGAGGCCATCGAAGGTGTCGCAAATATCTCCACGACATTCAACGACTCCTCCTTCAACGCGCTGACACCCAGGAGCGCACTCAATTACGCTTACGTGAAAATCTGCGCGCAACATGGACAGATCCGCAAGGCCTGTGATGGACTTAGGAGCCTGATCGACTCACTAGAGCGCTACAAATCAGAGCTTGGTTTTCAACACATTTCGTATCCGGCCTTCATCTTGATGCCACCCGTGGTCCGTCCTTTGGCACGCTGGCTGCTGCCGACCGAGTATCGCCGCTTGATGGGGCAATATCCCACAGAATCGCCAGTTGCGCCTAAGCCTCCAGCAACCCACAGTCCCTTCCCTGCTCGATAGCCGTTACGATTGGAGTTCTAGATGTTGTAACAGATGGCTGTTGTAATAGAGAACACTCAAGCCCATCTTCCTACTTTCCTCACTGAGAAATTCCCAACCAACCTCGCCTGGCACAACCTTTCTGATCTCCCGATTTAACCCGACGTAGGAAGCGCCGATACCTTGTTAGGCACAGTGCGCGTACCACCAGGCTAGTACGTTCGGCTAAAGGCTCAGGGGCGCCGCGTGCAAGTGTTTACAAGGCGTGTGACCCCACAGTCAGTTGGGGCCCATGCGGTGCCCGTTCGGATTCCGCCACGCGGTGATTCGAGCCCGGCGTGCAAGAGTCTGTTAGCCGGAGGCTCCCGGTCCCGCGGGGTCGGTCGCCACCGGCTTGCGGAAGGAGAACGCACGGGGTCGGTTGAGTGAAGTAGATGACAGTATTCGGCAGGCACTGAGGACAAAAAAGGGCAGTCAGGGGGAAGATTCGAAATGTTAGGGAATTGCCGTTTGCAGTCAGTAGGGAAGCGGCTACTGTCGTTTCCTATGCTGCGACGTGCCGTGGTGCCGTGCCAAGCTGCGGCTCAGGAATTCGTCAAAACCAGGAAGCCACCACAGCCACAGGCAGTGTGGGGTCTGCTCATTGCAGTAATCCTGGGTCTGTGCACCTTACAGGGTTGCGGGAGATCCGGCGGAACGGTGCCGTCAGCGGACGCTGCCAGTGTCTCGATCGCAGTATCCCCGGCCATCGTGAGCGTCGATGCTGGCGGAAGTCAGAGGTTCGTGGCCACCGTGATGGGAACATCCAATAGTTCCGTGGCCTGGACGCTGAGCAGCAGTGGGAGTTCTGGCGAGTCGGGCACATCAGACGGCAGCCTGGGCACGATTGACGCCAACGGCGTTTATGTAGCACCCGGGAACGTCAGCGCCGCTACCACCATTCAAATAATCGCGACCAGCGTGGCCGTGCCCAGCGAACGTGCCAGCGCAGAAGTAACCGTTAGCGCACCTGCCATCGTGGTTGTTCCCTCCACGGCCACGATTCAGGCGCGAGCCCAGCAGAGCTTCACGGCTAAAACGACGGGGCTCAGCGGAGCGGGTTTGCAGTGGATGGTAAACGGTTTGGTGGGGGGAAATTCCATCTGGGGGACCATCTCCCCACAGGGCATCTACACTGCTCCGAAGATTGATCCAGGAACGAAACTGATTGTTTCTGCCCTAAGCACTTCGAATAGTAACATCACAGGTACCGCTGAGGTGTGTGTTGTCAATCCTCAAATGCCCCCACTGACGGGTGCTACCTACGCACAAACACTCGCCAGCTGGAACGCGGTACTCTTGCCCCGGGTTCAGGATCGCTCCGGGCTCACCTGGGATGACAACAGCCGCACCTGGAGCCCAGTGCCGGGCTGGTTACCTCCCGCGGTCGGCATAGGCCCACAAGTTTACTACCTGGAGCCGTTCGCCCGCCCCGCCACCCGCCTGGCAATCGACAGGCAAGACATGCCCCTCATGGAAGAGCTTGCGGAGTTTCACATGGCGATGTTGCAGCAGCGTACCACGACGATTGGTACAATGCTCAAAAACGCGCCCGGCAATGCGATTATCTACATCGACGGCCCGTCGAATGCGCGTACCTTCGCATGGTATGAACCTTACAGCAGCACCCAAACACGGATTCGAGAGGACGTGCAGTCCAACACTCAGTATCTCTCCATCGCCGCACGCCTTCTGCGGACCATCGCCGAAATGCCTGCGGCGTCCCGAACAGCCCCGTTGAACGAGTTCGTGCAGGGATTCAGCAGTTTCCTGGTTTCGGAGCAGCTCTTGCGGATGCTTTACGGCACCACTCCCTGGTCGCACTGGGGTAACCCCAACATTCCGCAGCCCGTCGTATCAGCATGGCAATTTCTTGCTGAAACGGGCTATGAGCCGCCACATCCCCTCAAGTACCAAGCCGCCATGACTGACACCGAACTCTGGTTGGTGTCGGACGCCGCAGAAGTGCTGGGAGCCGATGCCGCAGATCCTGGGCTTGGGATTCTTAACGATGACACCCGGGCGCAGCTCAAGAATGCCGTACTGGCTGGGACCAGTCTGATGCAGGCAAGGTGCCACCATACAGTCTCGCCGGATGGCGCTGACGTCCTTTCCGCATTTGCCGGCGACTTGGACGATCATTCCACCTACGCTTACACCGGCGACACTGGGTCGGAAGTGCCAACCACACCGGACCCAAAGTATGGCGTCGCCTGGGACATCGATGGTGCCTACCGCCTGCCCATCGTCTTCCGTTCTCTCTACGAGACCAGGAGTGCCACCGGCGCCTCCTTCCCCGCCCGAAACGACCTTGTAGCGCTGGCAAACAGCTACGTCCACTTGGCCTTCGATGGTGACTCGCAGTTGCCCGCGTTCAACAACTTCTTGGATGGTTGGAACGGATGGTTTCGGGTTGGAGATCCTTCCATTGCCGGTTACCCGCCGGAGCAGTACTGCGATGCGACGCAGACTCCGATCAACTGCCTGACAGCAGGAGCGGTGCAGGGATGGGGGCAACTTGCCTTCGTCAACCCCGATCTGGCATCGCTTGTTCAGCGTCTGGTGGACTTAGCTTACGATGACTCCCCAGAGACTGTGGTCTTCAAGGATCAACACTACTGGTATGCGGGCCCCTACAGCGCCAACGCCGACGTCTATCCATGGCTGATGATCTATGTCGTGGGCGATAGCCCAGAACGCCTGCCGTAAGGGGACCGGGCCGAGCAAACCAGTCGGGAGGGCAACGAGAGCCATAACTTACGACGATTTGGTGAACTCACGGCTGGAGATCCTTCAGGACCCATTCAAAAGGCCCAGTACCCGTTGGGATAAGTTATGACCTGCGACTGGAGGCTAAGCGTGGTACTCCCAGCAAATCCCACGAAGATGGTGCGGCCCAGGAAGAAGGGTAGGCCAAGATCCACGTAATCCGTGGACACGCCAATCCCGCTGTCCCCCCCCAAGGCGTTGAGAACTGAGCTCCCGCCTTTCAACAACGTGGCTGCATTATCGACATTCCAGGAAACGTTTACCTTCGCGTTGTTGGTCCCATACACGTCGGCGGAGTAGTTGGTCACAAAGGCTGGGCAGTATAGGCCGAGAGCTTTGCTGCCGCTGTCCAAACACTCGGGAATGGAGAGGCTTTGTGCATCGGAAAAGTAAATTGCGGGTGAGGCGGTGTCGAGGTAGCTGCCGTTCTGCGGAGAGAGGTAGTTGACGAGAGGGATAGGAGGTAAGTTCTCATCAGAATTGGGCACGTAAAGCGTAACTTGGGGAAAATTGCCGTATGCGTCAATCGCAAAGATCTCGGCGCTGCCCAGGGCATTATTCGTTGTTGTTCCGATGCCGAAGATCAGTGAGCCGGTGATGGAATCCGAACCGCCACCGGACGCGCTGGGCAGCGTTAACGAGAGTCCGTTGTGGTCATATGCAAACGCCGCCACGGGGTTCCAGACTTGCAGATTCTGCGGGACCGCGGCAAGCGAGCAGACTTTGGACGGGCACGTGTAGTACTGACTGGGCGGTGTAATTGAAGCGCATGCGGAGCCACAGTCTTGTAGGAAGCTCCCGACACCTAGGATGCCGGCAGCGCCCAGAGTTTGCAGCGTGTCGGCGGCAATCGGCATACCTCCCGCCGGGGGAGAAGCAAGGCAACTCGCAGGTGCCGCTGTGGATAGATATAACGGGGAAGTGATAATCTGGATTGGAATCCCGGTCTTGGCAGTTTCGCCTTCCAGGGGTACTTGGGCGGCTGTTTCTCCGGCTATCTGAACGGTGGCCCTCGCGACTGGCCCCCAGACATAAGTGAAATCGGGGAACTGAACGCACTCTTGGAGGGTGTTATTGCTGCTGTCGGTGACCACGGGAAGCGTCAGGCTATCCACAGCCGGAGTCTCGATCAGCCGTAGCCCAACCGAGTTGGTGTCCACGAGAATGTTATCGATAGTCTGGCAGGTTGGGGCCGAAGGGGGACCGTCTGGAGGGTTCTGGCCCACTGGACGAATGGTTGGACCGCAGACTGTGACCGACGTAAAAAGTCCGTTGGGGAACCCTGCCGAATTTGTTCCGACTTTGACGGTTGCAACATTGTTAATGTTAGGGCGCTCGTCTTGGTTGTCGATGCTGCCGGTGCTGCCGCCACCACAACTCGTCAGGGTCATCAACCCCAACGCGAACGAGAGCACGGTAAGAATGAGAAGAGGTATCCTGCACGCGGCCGCCTTAGTTCTGAGTTTCATGCATCACCCCCAGACTGACGTTCGCCGGTACCAAACTCGGCACATATGCGTAGCCGTGAAAGGACCGCATATGGCCCCCGCTGACGAACACCAGCTTATTCGTTCGCACGACCAGGGGCGCGCCACTGTGGTGGCGCGATCTCGAAGCGAGGGCCTGCTGCAACTCAGTTGCATTATGATCCCCAAGCATTTGCTGCAGGTTTGGCATATGCGGTCCCTGCCAGATGACGCCGAAAACCAAACCCCCTGGCGAAACGAGTTCTTTCACCACCAGACCGTTCGGCGAAGTGAGTACGTGGACCTTATAGCCTTGGCGAACGGACTCGCTCTGCTCGCTCCGCAGGATCCGTTGGTCCAGGTTTATTGACGACTCATATTCGCCCAGTGCCGCCCATCCTGGCACTGCTGCTAAAAGCACAATCAGCAAGGTACTCCAAACGTTTCTCATATGATCCCCATTTGTAGAGTTGTTGAATGAGTGGTGACACCGGCGGAAGCCCAGCTGAGGCGGGGGCTTGGCAAGCGCAGGAGTTCGCGGGACACCACGGACGGCACCACCTAGGGCTTAGCGCCAGCAGGCGTCTTGGTCCTCAGGAACGATAGCCGACTAGGCTCCTGACCACCATGCGGGACGGGACACAACACGAGCGGTTAGTCCTAACCCGCCAATGCCGGCGACGGCTGAGGCGGAAGACGTAGCCAGACCTGTGAAGTCTTGCGGCAACCGTCTGGTTTGTAATGGTGCCCCGACGGCTAAAAGTCGAATTTCAAGCCAAACTGAAGAGTGCGTGGCCGATGGGCGTCCACCGGGCGGAGGAATCCGTTGCCGACTTTGCAGCTCGGCGCTCCGGCGCTGAAGGAGACTCCGACGGTATAAAGTGAATCCCATTCTCCGTAGCAACTAATCGTATTGCTCGCGGTGTTTCCCTTGATAGGATCGTAGATACGGAACTGGGTGGTATTGAAAAGGTTAAAAGCCTCCATCCGAAACTGAAGATTGAGTCTGTCCCGAACCTTGAAATCCCGGAGCAGAGCCCAATCGAAGTTCAAGCGGTTCGGATTACGCTCCGAGTTGCGCCCAGCGTTGCCCTGAGTCAGCCCCCGGGGTGCCACATACTTGCAGCGATTGCCCAGTACGGGACCAACGGTACCGCGGTCGTTTGCCATCGTGCTCGGGCTGCAGCTGGCACCGGCGGGAGCCAAGTCGGGATAAGAATCAGCCCCCAAGCCGAGGGCCAAGCCGGCGTTATCCAGCACTGAGATGCCTGAGGCGCTGGCACCATTGACAATGCTGAAGGGGGTCCCGCTTTGAAAGACGGTGATTCCGGACAGCGCCCAGTTGCCAAGTATTGCGCGGGCAATTGAAAAGGACCCGCTCTGTGAGTTCTTACCTGCATCATCTTCGCCACCAAAAAACGTGTTGATCCTTCTGCCCGTGTCCAACAATGGCAGCTTGTAGAGGTAGCTGAGATTCAGCAGATGCCGCTGGTCGAAGTCGGAACTGGCCCGGTTGGCCCGCAGATTGAAGGAGTCTACAAACGTGGACTCGTAGCGATCCGAAGCCGTGTCGACCGAGTGCCCGTAAGTGTAGGATGCTGCCAGATCAAGTGGACCGTGGTGGCGCCGCAATGTGACCTGCAAGGAATTGTAAGTGGAACTGCCCACGTTTTGAATCGAGGCGATGGGCCCAATGCCCTGATAGGGCCGTAAGACATTGAGATCGAAGGAAATAGCCTGATGGCCGGTTGTCGCCTGGGTGCCGTTGCAGGCAGCGATCAAGCCGGTGACTGCCGCAGGATTGTCAGAATAGTAAAGATAGGAATCACTGGTGTCGAAGTAGAAGAAGCCCGTAGGACTGTAAGGGTTCTGAGGATCAATTCCGTTTGCATGGCATAGGTTCGCCGTGACGGGCTGACCCTCATGAAAAGGGTTATTGGCATTGGAAACAGGTGGAAGTTGGTTGATTTGCATGGCCATGGCCAAGTGCGTTCCTTTGCTCCCCACGTACGCCGCGGTGAGGATCGTGTCCGGGGCAAGTTCCCGCTGGATGCCCAAGCTCCACTGTTGCACGTAGGGCCAAGTGTTCTTCGCGGGAATGGAGATCATGCTGAACGGATAGAGCGCGTGCGTCCCGGAAGTGTTACCGATCTGGTTGTAGTTCTGAGGATAGTCCTGGGTCATGCTAAGGACTTGGGGAGGGTTGCCCATCAAGGACCCGGCGTTTGCCTCACTACCTGTGCCGTGTTCATAGAACATGCCATAGCCACCGCGAATGGAGGTTTTCCCGCCACCCCAAGGGTCCCACGCGAAACCAACGCGTGGGGCAGGGTTGAAGACGTGCGAACTCTGACAACTGGCCGGCATGGAATTTGTGCCGCACTGCACCAGCCCGTTGGTTACGACTGAATTCAAGTTGTTGACATCAAGAGGGACGGGGGATCCATAATATCCGTTGCCGCTTTGCAGATAACCGTGTTGACTGTTGACGGAGAGTCCGGAATTGGTCCAAACGACTGAGTCGTACTCGCTGGGCACCCAGTTGTACAAGTTCTGGCCTGCGGGCTGCCAATTGCCGAACAGGCTGAGTCGCAATCCCAGGTTGATAGTCAACCTAGGCATAACTCGCCAGTCGTCCTGCAGGTAAGGTTCGGCATCCCAGTAGGTGACATTGTACGGCGCTTGCACGCTATCTTGTTGGTAGTACTGGATATTCTCCGACGCATTGGGATTGTACTGTTCAAGGGTGGTATTTAGGAGAAAATCGGCAAAGGCATTGCCCGTGGTCGTGAGGTTGCTTGTGTTACTGAACCGCAACAACCCCTGAACGTTGCCGGTATTGGCTCCGTTGACCGCGCTGGACTCGTGGCGCACGGCACGGACAACCTGGATGCCCATCTGCAAGGTATGTTTCCCAAAGACCTTGCTGACATCGTCGCGCAGGAAACTCCTTAGTAACTGGTGCGACCAGGGCATATAGGACGTGTCCACGGCGAAACCTGACCCGCCATAGGCCGCGTTGTTCCCGCCAATCACGATGCCGGGGAGCTTCCCCCCTTGGCCATTGTTAAAGAGATAGCCCAGGGGGTACTGGAGAGAGTCCAAGCCGGAGCGAGACAGCGAGACCCCCGGACCGGGAAGATCACTCAGAACGATGTGCTGCCAGGTATAGCCAACCGAGAAGTTGTTGACTGTGGTCGGCGACACGACCGAGGTCACGTTGCTATTCACGGTCATGCCTGGGCCATCGAAGCTGTTGAGCACCGAGGGAAAACTGTTGATTACGTTCGCCCACTGGGGCACGCCCGTGGTTGTGTCCCAATGATCGTGAATGGCATGGAACGCCCCCTTCGTACTCGAACTGAAGTTATGGTCAATCCCGATCAGCTCTTCACGCCAACTCTCGCTGGGGGAAACCGTACCCACGTAGCAGGAATTGACACTGGAGTTGCAGCCCGCGGTTGCATTCGCCCGCGGAATGATGCCACTTTGTAGAATCGCCTGGGCGGTCGGGTCGATGGTGAATTGGAAGTTCAGGAACGACTGGCGCGGGGAGACAGTACTCCCAAAGGAAGCACAGTCAGGATACTGGACCAAGCTAAATTGAGTATCTGGATCAAAAGGGCATACGTCACTGAAGTTCGCGACGGACCCGTAGGTCTGGGTCGTAGGGTCATAGCCGCGCTCGGCATCAGAAGGCACACCCTGGTTGAACCCATACGGGCTGCGTTCCCGGCGAAATTCCTCGGAGAAGAAGAAGAACGTCTGATCTTTCTTTTCGTTGTAAAAGCCCGGGATATAGAGTGGACCGCCGATCGTTCCGCCGAAGTCGTTTCTACGGTAAAGAGGAGCCTTTCCGGGGGGGTCGAAGAAGTTGCGGGCATTAAATACTTCGTTGCGCAGGAATTCGTACCCCACGCCATGATACTGTGCACCGCCAGACTTGGTCACCACCTGTACGGTGCCCGAGGCCGTGCGCCCGAACTGCGCTCCATAGTTAGAGGTGAGTACTTTCAGTTCCTGGATGGCATCCAGGCTGGGGTAGACCAGAAGCGTGGTATGTCCGTGGCTGGCGGCAATATCCGTGTTCAACACATCGCTGCCATTTACCTCAAAGGTGTTGTATTCAACGCGCCCGCCATTGACGCTGTATTTCGCGCTACCAGCCACGCCCACTTTGGCTTCGTCCTGGCTTGTCTGATTACTTACGCCTGGAGCCAGGGCGATCAACTGTGTGAAGTTGCGGCCATTCAAGCCCAACGACACGACTTCCTGCCGGGTGATCGTGCCTGATACCGTCGCGTTCTCCGTCTCGACTTGCTCGGGTCGTATCCCTTGGACATTCACTTGAGTAGCGGTGGCCGCCAATTGCAAGCGCACATCCAGGGAGCTTACCTTTCCTGCCGGCACGCTAAAGCCCGCCGTGTGGAACTCCGCAAAGCCCTGGGCAGTAACCGAGATGTCATAATTGCCAGGGGGCAATCCGGTGATCGAGAATTTGCCTTCGCCATCCGTCTGGGTGGACTTCGATTCTCCGGCGGCGCTCTTGAGGGTCACGGCAGCACCTACCACGATCGCACCAGATGTATCGGTGACAGTCCCCTGCAGTCCAGTCTCACCTGTCGGAGTGGAGGACGCGGCCTCCGAGTTACTGGCGGCAGACGCGGTCGGAGATGCCTGCGCGGGACTCGGGCTGGGCACGGCGGAGGCTCTTGCTTGGCAGAGTGTGGCTATTAGGATCAGTACGAGCGAAATGTACCGCATATAACTCCTTTTGTAGGGGGATCAACCTTTGCGAGGCACTCGGATGTATCACCACACTTCAGGGGCCGGTGTCTTCCAGTCAAACTTGTCGTAACCCCCTAGTAGGTCCAGCACTCGGTCGTAGAATTCTAGGTAACCTGGTTGAAGAAGGGTGGAGTTGTGGCACAAAAAGGTGAACACGCCGCCGACCAGCTTGCAGCGCTGCAGGCAATCCTTCACCGCCGTAAGACTCTGTTCTTCGGAAAGATGCATTTCTGTCAGGGTGCCGTCCATGATCGTCAGTGGTATCTCGATCAGGCTTGCCTCTCGGTTCTGGGCAAGAAGCCAGGGGCGATAAGGAATGCAGGTTCCCGCTCGGAACCCATAATGATCCTCGTAAGTCAGCGTGCTGTCGTAAGCGAGACCGCACTGCTCCCAATGGATCCAGGTTTCGGGGCACCAGCGCAAGTAGTGTTGCCGTCCGCCGAGCGTCTGTTCGCCCAGTGCGTCACGTAAGGTTTCGATCTCCGACGCCAGCTTCTCCGGAGCCATGAAGGTCTCGTAACCGGGATGCACGCCCGACTCCACTCCTTGCCCGCGCAATTCACCAATGACCCGCCGGACCTTGGATTGACGAGGATCATAGCCGCTGTCATAGGGGCCAACTGGGGAAGCTTTCCAATACACCGCCGAATCAAGGTTGTGCTCCCTGGACATGGCGATGAGATGCCGTACCAAATCCAAACAACTGGGCACCTTGCCGGTCAGGCACCCCCAGACATGCCGCAGCGAACCGGAGGCGTCGCAGCGCCGGGTCACCCATTGGACGGCATACCGGCCATTGAAGGGGAGCATCATCCAAAGCGATCGCCCACTTGCGGTGCCGAAGCCCAGGCTCGGCGAGAAGAACCCGCCGACGTCATCAATATCGTGGCTGAGTTTGACGCGCAACCTACGCTGAGCCGGCTGCCACCCGGGAAGCAGGTAAGCCAAAGCCTGTGCGAGGGCCAAGCCGTACTCGTCCACGATGGGACGCTCCAAGTAGCCTTCGTTTAGCGCCATGCTCGCCGAGGCTGTAAAGCGGCCGTGGGCATCGCGAGACGACGATGCCACCTCTTCATATCGGGTCAGCGTCAGCAAGGTGGAAGCGAGCACGTCGAGCGAGCATTCCACCGTCTCGGGCGTCACTGGCATGAAGAGCGGCCGGTCGGCTTTCCCGTTCTGGTGCGCAAAGGGAACGACGAAATTGGGCACCAGCGTCCGGGCAGGCTCGTCAGGAAGTCGCATCCACGCGGCCCGGGCACCGCGCATTTCTGGCGGGCGGACCTGCTTCCCAAAAGCGAGCGGGGCTGACTTGAATCGGATGCACTGTGCGCCCGGGGGTTGGGGATAGACGCGGATTTCCTCATCGCCAAATTCGATTTTCCACGTGCGGAAATGCTCCCGCGCCACCCCGGCGCGCCGCGCCAACTCCTTCAGTGCGTATAGTCGAGCTTCCCGCGTGATCCTCTCAATACCCGCCATAGATATTCCGTGTCGCTGCTACTCCATCAAGCCTGGGGGCAGGATTCCCCAGTGCGAATCGCGCTCGGCCGAGGTCAGCCACCATCGCACGTCCTGCACGGCAAAAGTATCCGAGGACCGAGGAAACGCCCACCAGTGGGTGGGCTTGCGAACTACGTGCAGACCCACGGTAGCAAGGCAACGGGTGACATTCCCGTCCGTCTCCGTGGCAATGAGCGCGCACACGTTCAGAGAGCGGAGGGCTGCGCGCAGGGACTGGGCTAATTCCTGGACCGCTTCGGGGGTGGGTGGGTCCGCCCGGAAAGCGAGCAGAATGGCATGGCGCAGCGGCCCGACTTCGAGAAGCTTGATCACCGCCGTTCCCCGGCACTTCTCACCGAACAGTCGTAACGCCAGCGCGCTGTTCCGCGAGCGGCCCGAAACGAAGACCCTCCAAAAATCAGCATCGCGCCGAACGAACGCCGTCTTGGCAAGCTCCGCAGGCTCCGCGGCCTGGAGTTCGCCGGGCGCAATGGACTCGGCGCGTCCCGGCAGCGAAAAGGGCTTGGCGCACAGCGCACTGGGCAGCGAGTACCTTCTGAAGTGAAGCCGCTCGAGTAGCAGGGCTCGCACGGGCTGCAGAAGGGCCGCCGCCAGGGTGGCGTGAAGGCGAATCCCTCGATTGCCGCAGGCTTGTTCCACCCGTGGTGTCCCGCAGCTCGCATACTTTCTGCCGGGCAACCGCAGCAGCTCCTGAAAAAGGAGCCCTGCCGTCGGCCCCCGCTGGTACCGGGGTACGACAGCCCAGTCAATTACCAAGTGCCCCGGGTGGACGGTTCCCTCGCAGGTGACCGGCATAGGATAGGCGCCCATTACGCCTGTAATCTCGCCCGACTGAAAGCATCCGTACAGCCCGCTGCCAGGACACAGCCTCACGTGCGGATTGCGAATGTACTTTTGCTCGATCGTCTCCCAGTCGCCGCCCACGGAGTAGGTGGGCCACATGTCCTCACGGAAGGCCGTGTAGGCGTCGAAGTCGTCGCGCGTCAATAATCGGATTTCCATCTCAAGGCCCCTCAACAAACATCTCAACTCGTCCTGTGTGGGAACTTTCCACCAGTCATGCCGTCTTGTACGGGCGGCGTATGCGTCAATCTCTTGAAAGGCGCCATACCGCCAAGCTTTTCATCTAGGAAGCGTGCCACTCCGTCGGCTGACGGGCGTGTCGCGTGCCCGCGGCGTAGCACCTGTAGGCCATTGGTCTTTAGTTCACCGTCGGGGCTAGGGGAAGGGATGGGAACCTACCGCGCCGACACCCCCGTTGGCGTGTTTGCCGCAGCTTCCTTGGCGGCAGGTTGTTTCGTCTCGGGGAGGGACTTCAACGCTGTGCTGATCCATTCAAACAGGCGGCCCTCGGAATTAACGGCATACATCGCTCTCCCATTGGGAAAGTGGAAGACCTTCGTCGTGGCGGGTGCGGCGGCCTCCAGCTTGTCCTCCGCTGCCTTTGTAGCCTTGTTGTCGTCATCCACAAACTGGATACGGGTGGGGCAGGATTTCAGAGTCGGCAGAAAACGAACCGGCTCCAGGGGTTCCAGTCCTTTGAGAAAATCTGGTTTCAAGTAGCTGTCTCGCTCTGCTTTCGGTATTAGCGGGGAATTGGCCAGCCAGTCAGGCCAGTCTCCCCAGGGATTCAAGAGATCCAGCGCCTTGAGACGCCGGTCCGTAGCCGCGGCGAGGATGGCGATGGCCGCGCCGGAGCCCTGCCCGAACATGCCCACCCGGCTCATGTCCAGATCACCCCGCGTCTCCAGGTAGTTCAGGATCAACTGCACGTCGTGTACGGTCGAGGCCAACGATTCCGGAAGTTCGCTGACGAACCACTGCTTCGGCGGGCGGTGTTCGGCACGGTATCCGGTGAGCGCCGACACAAAGCCCACAGCGGCAGTCCCGCTCTGGACTAAACGTTGGCAATACCGATTGTCCTTAAAGCGCTCAGTGTCGGTGGGAAAGCCGTAAAGGTAGAGCACGACGGGCGGATTCTTCACTCCGTGCGGAAGGATCACGTATAGGTCGACGGGGTCGCTGGGCCGCCACTTCAACCTCACCGTTTCCCGCGTGAACTCCGGAGTCTCTCCTTTGCCTCCTGACAGGGGCGGCTCGGGTTGCAAGTCGCTCCCCATGAGCGACAATGTCGAAAAACTCTCTTTGGCGCGCGCCACTACCAGGCCGTTTTCCGAGGGCGTCAGCTCAACCGGCGGCAGGGCCAGGGACTTCTGCTCTTGAGCGTTGACACGGGATCCCGCGGCCAACGAAAGCAGTACAATTGCCATACGAATCCGGTGGTAAAGAGGGCGAATCAACAGGAAGTCCTCCCTTTAAGTGCGTTTCGTGAGAAAGCAGGGGCACGCCGTGGCGTGCCCCTGCGCTGTGGTTGCAGCCGATGTTTTGGTCTAATTGAAAATGTTGACCTGCTGGCTGCCGCCCGTGTCAGCAATGTAGTCGAGCTCGGACTGAATCGTCATAACCGCGCCGCCCACGTCGCCGCCTGTCTCCTTAGTGCCGGTCTTGTAACCGTTGTTCGGAGTTGCGTCGTTGGAATTGCTGGTGACAACGATCTGGTTGTAGTGGGAACGGAACACCGTTAGAGAGGTAGCGGGAACGAAGTCAGCATACGTGTAGACCGCTGCGTGTTGGGCATAGTTGATCAGCGCCGGGAGTATAAGGGTGGAGTCGCTGGGGTCATACACTGCACGCAGTACGCTCCAAATCGGGTAAGTCCCATCGTCGATGTGAGTGAAGGGAATTGCGGGGCAAGGCGGAGCGTAGCTGGCGCCCGTGCAGTACGGGAACGTGTAAGCGCCTTGGGTGTTGTCGGTTGGCGTCGCAAAGAGCGGATCGACCCCGTCCACCGTCATGTACTTGATACCTGTCTTGCCGGCGAAATTGCTGAATCCCCAGAAGGAATATCCGAGGCTGTCCGCGTGGCCAGCCACCGCCGTCACCATTTCGCCCGTGCCGATCGCCCGAGCGCGAATGGCACCGTTGGTAGCAATGTGGTTAAACGGATTGCCGTTTTCCAGACCGACGCCATAGCAAGGTCCGACGGTGCAATGGGACTGGTTGGCGGGAACTACACCGGTCTCCTGTCCGTAGGTGCTGGGACCCTCATAGGTGGGGTACTGCGCCCGAGTGAGCGTGACACAAAACTCCATCGTATTGAAGGTGCCCGAGAGAGGCTCGCGTTGGAAAACGTTGAGGGGAACATTCGCCTCGGGGCTGTGAATGGTGCCGGAAAAGTCCACGTAGGCAGTATTGGAGAGTTGGCGGATGTGGGTGTACGTGCCATTGAGAGCGTAGGCCAGCGCCTCATGACCGATATTCGTGTAACTGCCATCACCGAGGTGACCCGCGGCGGTGTTCGAAGTGTTAATGACAACCATGACCGGGCTCGCCCCGATGGACCAGACCAAGTAATTGCGCGGTGTGGCACCCGTGAAAGGATCGGCATCGCTTGGGTCAATCGCAAAATCAACCGGATTGGCCTGGGTGCTGCTTTGGGAGCTGTAGATCGGCGTGCCGACCACGTTCCCCGGCGGCGGAGCGCCGACGCCGTAACCCAGCCCGGTGTGGAGGTAGCGAGGTATCCTGAGGCCATAGCCCGTTAGGGCACGAATGGTGGCGAATTTCGCGTCCTCCGGCCGGATGTCAGTCATGGCAACGTTGATTTTCTTCCCTTCGAGGGCGGTTATGACGGCCGCCGGCAGGTTTTCCGTGGGAGTAAAACCAGCAATAAAGGCTCCGTCCGTATCGTTGGCGGGGGAGACCATGTGAATGGTGGCGTTCGCAAAGAAGGCGCGATTGCCCACGATGGAGTCAACCGACAGGTAGGCGCAAAGATGTCCTGAGCCCGCGACCTGGTTGACGAAATCATCGTCCCACACGACCCAAATATTGGCCCCCTCGGGGAGGATACTGGCGGAGCGAGAATCGACAAGCTGGGCTCCGTGGGCGCCAGCCGCGTACTTCCGCGACCAGCGGTGTTGACCACACACCGAATTGTTACCGGGCCAAGTGTTGTTGATGCCGGCGACCAGTGCGAAGTTGTTGAACATCGCCGACGAACCAGCACCGTAAAAGGTGTAGGCGGGCGAATAAGCCAATGCGTTAGAAGGGAGCAGAGCTGTCGCGATGAGCGCCAGAGCCGCTGTGACAAACGTCAGTTTGAGCCTTTTCACCATAGTAACCTGCCTCCTGATGGGTGTAAAATGATGAACGGATGTGTACATCCGTTCCGCGTGCTGCTTCGGTCCAAGCACACTCGGTATGCGTCCTAACAGACCCGGTAGGCTTGGATTCGAAGGGACCAACGGGCGTATGTGCACATCCAACGTACACCCAGCCCGCTGTGGTGAAGCCACACGACCGGAGAGGGTCGTCCACAAAGCAGTTACCGAAGAGTAGCCTGCGCTGTTCCTGGAGCGCAGCTCAGAGCAAGCAGAAGAAGACTGCATTCCCCTCCGATTACCTGAACTGCTTTTTGTGCCTCTTGGCATCCGCCACGCGCTGAACACTCACTTTGAAACGTTGGCGGGTATATGCTGATGCTAGTGTCGACTAGGTTTGCGGCAGCAATGTGAAGAGGTAATGAAATTCCAAATAACTCTTAGTGTGTGTTTCCTGCGAAGCGGTTCGCGATCATTTCTGCATTGTCCCCGACCGTGAAATAGAGTGCAACTCCATAAGTCTGCTTA
>Ga0335069_10004126_pt1 | contig 21700 bp, 23 predicted proteins | sample Lox_Sample_11_FD_206714 | JGI IMG/M metagenome (GOLD analysis project Ga0335069, IMG submission 206714) | Soil microbial communities from Loxahatchee National Wildlife Refuge, Florida, United States - Lox_Sample_1.1 | ecosystem: Environmental > Terrestrial > Soil > Wetlands | place: USA...
CGCGCTTCAGCAGCACCGCATGGTCGCAGGCGGCGACCGCGTCGGGATGGTGGCGGAGGTTGATCTCGAACTGGCCCGGCGAATATTCGGTGATGGCGGTGGAGGCGGGGATGTCCTGCGCCCGCGCATAGGACGCGACCCGGCGGATGAAGGCGCCGTAGGCGTCGAGATCGTCGATGCTGTAGGGCTGCTTCGAGGTCTCGGTCTTGCCGGTCAGCGGATTGGTGACCGGCGCCGGCCGCCCGTCGGCGTCGCGCTCCCGGCCGAAGAGGTAGAATTCGAGCTCCACGGCCACGACCGGGATCATGCCGAGCTTCCGGAACCGGGCCAGCGTCCCGCCCAGCGCCGCCCGCGGGCAATAGCGCGAAGGCTGGCCGGCGTTGCGATCGCCCGCGGGATCGGTCATCTGCAACAGGACCTGCGCCGTCGGCTCGTCCGCCCAGGGCACCGGCGCCAGCATCCCCGGCAGCGGCCGGGCGGCGCCGTCGGGATCGCCGCGCGAGGTCGAGCGGCCGCCGGGATCGAGATCGTCGCCGGTCGGATCCACGAAGAGCATGCAGCGCGGCATCTCCAGCCCCGACTTCCAGAGCTTTGCCGCCTCGCCGGCCGGCAGCCGCTTGCCGCGCAGGTTGCCATTGAGGTCGTGCAGGAAGGCATCGACGTGCAGGGTGCGCGGATGCCGCTTCAGGTACGCGTCGAAATCACTGCTGCTGCGTGGCTTGGCCAAGATCGTCCCCGGGGCGATATTGCGGGGAAGCTATGGGATCGGGCAGATTGGATCAAGTCACGGCAAGCCCTTGATATGCATAATCCGATCAATGCCATGCGTCTCCACCGCTGCGGCCAGCCCCTGCAGCGCGACCGTCTGAGCCTGCCGGATCCCGCGCCGGACCAGGTCAGGATCGCGGTCGAGGCCTGCGGCGTCTGCCGCACCGACCTCCATGTGGTCGATGGCGAGCTCCCGGACCCGAAGCTGCCGATCGTGCCGGGCCACGAGGTGGTGGGCCGCGTGGTCGCGGTCGGGCGCAAGGTCGAGGGGCTCAAGGAGGGCCAGCGCGTCGGCGTTCCCTGGCTCGGCTGGACCTGCGGCGCCTGCGAATACTGTCGCCGCGGCGAGGAGAACCTCTGCCGGGCCGCGCGATTCACCGGCTACACGCTGGATGGCGGCTATGCCGAGCAGATGCTGGCCGACCACCGCTACTGCTTTCCCCTCGACCCGGCGCTGGATGCGGCGCACGCGGCACCGCTGCTCTGCGCCGGCCTGATCGGCTATCGCGCGCTGCGCCTGGCCGGTGATGGCGAAAAGCTCGGTCTCTACGGCTTCGGCGCGGCGGCGCATATCCTCGCCCAAGTGGCGCGGCATCAGGGCCGGCGGGTCTTCGCCTTCACCAGCCCCGGCGACGCGACCGCCCAGGCTTTCGCGCGAGAGCTCGGCGCGGTCTGGGCTGGCGCCTCTACGGAGCCGCCGCCCGAGCAACTCGATGCCGCGATCCTGTTCGCTCCGGTGGGGAGTCTGGTGCCGGCGGCGCTCAAAGCCGTGCGGCCCGGCGGCATCGTGGTCGCCGCAGGCATCCATATGAGCGACATCCCGAGCTTCCCCTACCGCATCCTCTGGGAGGAGCGGCAGATCCGCTCGGTCGCCAATCTCACGCGCCGCGATGCGGAGGAGTTCCTGCCGCTGGCGGCGAGGATCGGCATCGCCACCCACATCGAACGGCATCCGCTCGGAAGCGCCAATGAGGCCCTCGAACGCCTGCGCCGCGGCGCTGTCAGCGGCGCCGCGGTGCTGGTACCGGAATCCTCGCTGCGCTAAACCGCCAGATGCGCCTCGAGGTGCTTGGCGAGGTCAGGGATCGGGCTCTTGGTCAGGTCCTTGTCGAGCGCGGCGACCACGAGCTTGCTGGTCGCATCCGACAGTGCATGGCGCAAATGGCCCAGCGCCTTCGGCGGCGCCGCCAGGATCAGGTGCTCGAACTGCTTCCCCGCCGCGGCCTTGTTCACCTGCTCGGCGACATGCTCGATGAAGCGCTGCTCCTCGACCTCATGGGGATCGTTCCGGGGCGTCATGGCGGCGGAGCCGCTGGCGCCGGCGAAGCCGCGGTCGCGGCCCGGCTTGTCGGTCATGATGTCGTGGGTACGCGGCCCGGCGCGGGTGCCGCCGATGCCGTCCACCGCCTGCAGGCCCTTGCCCGGCCCGTCATGGCGATAGACCGTGGCCTTCTGGCCGTCCGCGACCACCACCCAAGTCACCTTCGCGCGCATTTTCTGGTCTCCTTCCGCGATCTTTTCCAAGACTAACGCCGGCGGCCTGCTGTGGGCTTGATCTAGGACAAAGGATTCGGATCGGAATAAATGCCGGAAAGCGGAGCGCTCGGGCCGGGAATGACCATCGGCGCTGCACACTGCTGACAGTAGGGTGTCAGTAGGCCTCGGCTAGACCCTCCTGACAGGAAATGTCAGCGGAGCGGGAGGGGTTCATGCGCCGCGCCCAAAGGCTGTTCGACATCATCCAGCATCTCCGGCGCAAGCGCCTGGTCCGCGCCAGCGAGCTTGCGGAGAAGCTCGAGGTCTCGGAGCGCACCATCTATCGCGACATCGCCGAGCTGATGGCGAGCGGCGTGCCGGTCGAGGGCGCGCCCGGCCTCGGTTACGCTCTCCGCGGCGGCTACGATCTGCCGCCGCTGATGTTCGATTCCCAGGAATTGGAAGCGCTGGTGCTCGGCGCCCGCATCGTCGAATCCTGGTCGGACCGCGGCCTCGCGGAATCCGCCGGCCATGTCCTCGCGAAGATCGAGGCGGTGCTGCCGGATCATCTGCGCCGGCAGCTGGCCGAGACGGCGCTGCTGGCGCCGACCCGGCATTTCGCGGAGAAGCTCACCGTCGATTCCGGCGAGCTCCGTCGCGCCTTGCGTCACCGCCTGAAAGTGCGCTTCCGCTACCGGGACGGCCGCGAGAGCGAGAGCGAGCGCCAGGTCTGGCCGCTGGCACTTTCGTTCTACGGGCCGGTCTGGGTCCTCGCCGCCTGGTGCGAACTGCGCCAGGATTTCCGCGCCTTCCGCCTCGACCGCATGCAGAGCCTGGTGCTCTCCGAGGAGAAGTTCAGGCCGGAACGCGGCCGCACTCTCGCCGATTATCTCGCGCGAGAGCTCGGCGACGGCGCGCTCAGGGCGGCGAGCTGATCAGTCCCGCCAGACCGGCTTCCTGAGTTCCAGGTCGACGTCGGCGCGGGTGAGGCCGATGTCGCGCAAGCTGTGCTCGGACAGATTCGCAAGATCGCGCCGCTCCCGCGCATGGCGGAAGGTCATGGCGAAGCGGCGCAGAAATGCGTGCAGGATGTCCTCGGTGCCGTCGCGGTCGGACGTAGGGGTGCGGCGGCCGGTTTCGCTCCAGGTCTTGCTGCTCATGCTGACACCTCTCCAGTTTGTTGGAGAGAATATAGGGAGGGTCTCCTGACAGCATGGAGTCAGGAGCAAACCGGCCTCGATGCAAAGGTGAAGTTGTCACGAGACCGTCAAGAGCGCGCGTGGTGCGCGGCGCGCCTTATTCTTCCGGAAATCCTGCGATGCGCATGCCGTCGAGGAAGTCCTCGAGGTCGGGCTTGTTGTAATAGGGTTCGCGCGTCGCCCAGCCGCGGACCGTGATCTCGGGCCGCGACATCAGCACGCGGCGGGCGAGCGCCTTCGCCTCGCTGGTCTTGCCGAGCTTCGCCTGGCAGATCGAGACATAGATGTCGTCGAAGGGCAGCGGCGGCTGCACCTTGGCGAAGCATTCCAGCGCCTCGCCGGGACGGCGCGCGGTCACCAAGGCGAGGCCCATCTCGTGCCACATCCAGGCGTTTCGCGTCGGGCTGAGGCGCATGCCCTGGCGGATCCAGTCCATCGCTTCCTCGGTCTCGCCGAGATACTTCTTCAAGGCGCCCATCTCGGAGAGGAGATGCGCGTCGTTGGGGTTCAGCTCGATCGCGCGGTTGTAGTGCTCCTCCGCCTCGTCATAGCGGTGGTGATAGAGCGAGACATAGCCGGCGACGAACTGGCACCAGCCGTCCATCGGGTCGAGGAGCAGGGCGCGCTTCGCCTCGCGATCCGCGGCATCGAGCGCCGAAGGATCCTGGTTGCGAAACCAGGTCAGCATCCAGGAATAGCCGAGCATCGCCTGCGCCTGGGCATAGCCCGGCTGCAGGAAGATCGCCTGCTGGCAGAGGCTGCGGATCGCCGCGTGCTGCTCGCCGCCATAGGTGTAGAGGAGATCCCAGGCCTTGAGCGTGTAGTCGTAGGCGACGAAGTTCTCGGCGCGCTTGCGCCGGCTGCCTTCCAGCCAATGCGCCTCGATCCGGCCCGGCAGCGCCGAGACGATGTCCCGCGTCAGCTCGTCCTGGGTGCGGAAGAGATCGGCGCGATCGAATTCGCGACGACTGGTCCAGAGCATGAGGCCGGATTCCGCCTCGGAGAGCCTGAGGTTCAAGCGCAGCCGCTCGCCGCTCTGCCAGAGGCTGCCGGTCAGCACATAGCGCACGCCGAGCTGGCGTCCGACTTCGGTCAGATCGGAATGGCCGCTGCTGTAGACGAAGCTGGCGTTGCGCGCGATGACGAAAAGGGCGCGGAACCTGGATAGGTCGATGATGATGCTCTCCGCCAGCCCTTCGGCGAAATACTGCTGCTCGGGATCGCCGGTCCGGTTCTCGAATGGCAGGATGGCGATCGACGGCCGCTGCGGCAAGGTGAGCGCCGGCGGCTCCGCCATTTGCATCGGTCGGCCGGTCGCAAGGCGGAAGACCTCGACCGGCTTCAGGATGTTCTTCAGCCGCCGCTCGCCCATGCTCTCGAAGGCAAGGTCGTCGCGCTCGGCGATGGCGTCGTAGACCCGGCGCGAGATCGCGAGGCCGCCCGGCTCGGCGATGCCTTCGATGCGGGCGGCGATGTTGACCGTGTCGCCGAAGATGCTCTCGCCGTGGCCGACGATCTCGCCGTAATTGACGCCGATCCGGAACTGGATGCGGCGCTCGGGATCGACGTCGGCGTTGCGCTCGGCGAGGCCGCGCTGGATCGCCAGCGCGCAATCGACGGCGGAGGCGGCGGCGGAGAATTCCGCCAGCACGGCATCGCCCGCAATCTGCACCAGGCGCCCATCGGCGGCGCGGATCGCCGGCTCGACGATGGCGCTGAACGCGTTCCGGAGCGCGCCGATCGTGCCGATCTCGTCGGCGCCCATCAGCCGGCTGTAGCCGACGACGTCGGAGTAGAAGATGGCCGCGCTGCGGCGATCGAGTGTGATGGCGGATGTCATCGATCGATCCGGCGTCTCGTCCCCGTCCCACACGACCCGGGCCTATTCGGCTCCGGGTCTCTCTCGCATCCGACACGCCCACATCGGGCGGTCGGCGTTCCTACCTTTTCGGCGCCGCCGCGTAAAGCGCGGCACCCCGTACTCGCGGCTCTCCCGTTCTCACACGGATTTGGGCGCCAGCGCCGCCGACAGCGCCTGCGCCGTGTCGCGGATATGCCGCTCCAGCACGGCCAGCGCGCCCTTCACATCTCCGGCGCGCGACAATTCGATCAGCTCCTGATGGTCGCGGTGCGCGCGATCCCAATCCCGCGTGAGCGTGATCTGCAGCCGGATGTACCGGTCGAGATTATCATGAATCCGTTTCAGAAACTTGAGCGAGATGGGCCGTCCCGCCGGCCGGTAAAGCGCCTCGTGGAGCCGCCAGTTGATCTCGCCCCAGCGGGCGAGGTTGTCCAGGACCCGGGATTCCTCGTTGATCGCGGCGAGTTCGGCGAAATCGCTCGCCTGCATTCGGGGAATCGCGTCCGCCAGCAGCCAGCCTTCGAGGCGCAGCCGGAGCTCGAACAGTTCCTCGACCTCGGCCGCGGAGAGGGTGGCGACCACGGCACCCTTATGGGGCTCGATGGAAACGAAACCTTCGGCCTCGAGCTGCTTCAGGGCCTCGCGCAGGGGAATCCGGCTGACGCCAAGCTCCTGGGCGATCTGCTCCTGGCGGATCGGCTGGCCGGCTTTGAGGTCGCCGGCCAGGATCCGCCGGCGCAGCAGTTCGGCGGCTTCTGCGGCGACGGTGCGGCGTTCGACGGGGCGATTGACCAGCGGGCGATTCATGCGGGCGAAAATACCATGTGGTGATCAGGGGCGCGATTAAAGGTCGCTGTCAGCAGGAAAAGTCATGGGGTGAGACGGTGGTCACGCGGGGTAGGTCACAACCCCAGGCAAACCCCTGGCGCTTGAATTCCGACCCAAATCCGGGCCGAATCGCATCTCTTGACCATCACCCAAGGTAGATTGTATACAATATCCAATGACGCGGTAGCCTTTCGCCTTCAAGAGGGAGCAGCACGATGAGCGGCAAAGCCTGGGCCGGGATCTTCCCGGCGGTCACCACCCAGTTCAGCAAGGACGGCGCCCTCGACCTCGCCGCCACCCAGCGCGAGGTCGATGCCCTGATCAAGGCCGGCGTCCACGGTCTCATCATGCTGGGCACGGTCGGCGAGAACTGCTCCCTGCTCGCCGAGGAGAAGCGCCAGGTGCTGGCTGCCACCAAGGAAGTGGTGAAGGGCCGGGTGCCGATCGTCTCCGGCGTCGCCGAATACACGACCGCGCTCGGTTGCCAATACGCGAAGGATGCCGAGAAGATCGGCATCGACGGCCTGATGGTGCTGCCGGGCATGGTCTACAAGGCCGATGCCCGCGAGGCGGTGACCCATTTCAAGACCGTCGCGCGTTCGACCGGCCTGCCGATCATGATCTACAACAATCCGATCGTGTATGGCGTCGATGTGAAGCCGGAAGGCTTCGTCGAGCTCGCCTCCGAGAAGAACATCGTCGCGATCAAGGAATCCTGTGACGACCCGCGGCGCATCACCGACCTCCGCAACACGGTCGGCGATCGCTTCATCCTCTTCTGCGGCGTCGATGATCTCGTGCTCGAAAGCGTCGCCCTTGGCATCGAGGGCTGGGTCTCGGGCCTGACCGACGTCTTCCCCGAGGAATCGATCGCGCTCTGGAACGCGGCTCTCGCCGGGCGCTTCGACGAGGCGCGGGCGATCTACCGCTGGTTCACCCCGACGCTCCACCTCGATACCCACATGAAGCTCGTCCAGTACATCAAGCTCGGCCAGCAGGTGACCGGCCTCGGCACCGAATGGGTGCGCGCGCCGCGCCTGCCGCTGGAAGGCGAGGAGCGGAAGCGGATTCTCGGATTGTATGAAACCGCCGTCGCCAACCGCCCGAAGCTGAAGAAGGCGGCGGAGTGACGAACCGCGAAAGACAGGATTAAGACTCGGTTCGTCATGGTCGGCGAAGGCCGACCATCCACGAGTTTCCAAGGAACAAGCCCGGTCGAAGATTTCTTCTCCGGGCTTTTCTTTTTAGCGAGTCATCGCACGGACAACAGAGAGCGCGGGTCAAGGCAGGGCGTTGTTTCGGCGAGGCGCGTCGGACCAGAAGGATTCGAACGGCCAGTCCAAACGCTGCGAAGTGAGAATTCTCCCGATAAAGAATGTTTCCGCCCACGCTCGCGCAAGAACGGAAAATGAACTATACTCTTCCTTGCGCAGGCGACTGCTGTCGCCACGCCGCGCAGATCTCGTTCTTCATGCACTGCTTTCAATCACTGCGACGCCGTCTCCGTTCAACGGGAACTCCATGATCGATGCAGGATGTTCTCTGCCGGTGGTGCACTCCGCCGCATGCCAACCCCGACCGGACCCCGACAGAACGAAGAATCGGTTGGACCCTCGCCAATGACATTAAGGTGTTCTTCGTCAGAAGCTTGGTGCGCCCCGACCGCCCTCCGAAATTGCGGCGGCCGTAAGAGCGCGTATCGCGCTCACAGCAGCGTGCCCGCACCGAAGCCGTCACACCTCCTCGTCCTTCAGCGCCGGCATGGTGATCTCCTTCACGCAGGCGGCGGGTGAGAGGTCGAGGACGCAGCGGATCATGGCAACGATGTCGCCGACCGGCATGCGCCGCGCACGGTGTCGCCTCAACGCCGCTTCGGCACCTTCCGCATAAGGGATCTCGCTGGCGATCGAGCCCGGCGAGAGGCAGGTGACGGCGATCCCGTCCTTGCGGAAGTGCTGGCGCAAGGCCTGGCAGGCGCCGCGCAGTCCGAACTTGGCGGCGCTGTACGCCACCGCGGTCATGTCACTGTTGTCGAGACCGTTGGTCGAGCCGATGGCGATGATCTTCGCATGCTCGGCGCGGCGCAAAGCCGGCGCCAGGCCGCGGGCGAAGGCGAGGAAGGCGCGCAGGTCGACGTCGAGGATCTCCGCGATCTCGTCGTCGTGCATCTTCTCGAACTCTTCCTCGTCCCAGATTCCGGCGACATGGATGAGGGCGTCGATCGGCGTCTTGTCGAGCGCGCGCCGCGCATTCTGGACTGCGCTGAGCTCCGAGAGGTCGGCCTCGATCCACTCCCGCCGGATCGGCGACTTGCGGCGCCGCCAGGCCGGCTCCGAGCGCGAGAGGCCGAAGACGCGGTCGCCTTTCTTCGGCAAGCCCTCGACCAAAGCCGCGCCGAGGCCGCGGCTGGCGCCGAGGATGAGATAGTTCGCCACGCGCGTTCCCCTGGCTAGTTCCGGTGCGCCGCGTCGAGCGCCGCAGCGAGATCGGCGTAGAGATCGTCGGTGTTCTCCAGCCCGACCGAGAGTCGCAGCAGGTCCTTCGGCGTCGTCGAGGCGGCGCCTTCGATGCTGGCGCGGTGCTCGATCAGGCTCTCGGTGCCGCCGAGCGAGGTCGCGCGCTTCCAGAGATGGATGTTGGCTGCGGTCTTGACGGCGCCGCTCTCGCCGCCCTTCACCCGGATCGAGAGCATGGCGCCGAAGCCGCCCTGCATCTGCTTCGCGGCCACCGCATGGCCGGAGAACCCAGGAAGGCCCGGATAAAGCACCGCGGCGACCTGCGGGTGTGCCTGCAGCCGCTCGGCCAAGGCCTGCGCCGAGCGCGCCGCCCATTGCACCCGCGGAAACAGCGAGCGCATGCCGCGCAACAGCAGCCAGGATTCGACCGAGCCGAGGATGCCGCCGAGCTGGGTGCGCACGGTCAGGATGCGCGCCCAGAACTCGTTCTCCTGTGCCGTCACCAGCGCACCGGCGCAGAGATCGGAATGGCCGTTCAGGAACTTCGTTGCCGAATGCATGACGATGTCGGCGCCGAGCTTGAGCGGCTGCGAGAAGACCGGCGTCGCCACCGTCGAATCGGTCGCGAGCATCGCGCCCACCTTGTGGGCGATCTCGGCGACGGCGGCGAGGTCCGTGATGGTCCAGACCGGGTTGGCCGGCGTCTCGGTCCAGATCAGCTTGGTCACGCCTGGCCGCACCGCCTTGCGCACCGCGGCGAGATCGCTCATGTCCAGGAATTGGACGTCGAGGCCCCAGGGACGGGCAAAGCCCAGCAGCCATTTCCGGAGGCCGTAATAGACCTGCTCCGGCACTAGCACATGGTCGCCAGGCTTCAGCGCCAGGAAGACCGTGGTCGCCGCCGCCATGCCGGAGGCGAAGAGCAATGCGCCGGCGCCGCCTTCCAGCGTCGTCAGCAGCGCCTGGACCTGGTCGTAGGCCGGGTTGTCGTCACGGATATAGCTGTGGCCGGTGCGATACTGGTTGTCGGGATCGCGCTGGAAGGTGCTCGACATGTGGATCGGCGGGCTGATCGCGCCGGTCTTCGGCTCGATCCAGCCCAGAGCCTGGGCGGCGATGCTCGCCGCTTGCCAATCCGATAGCGCCATGGTGCTCCCTCCTTCACGCGAAAGGCGGAATCATCCCATGGCGGCGCGGACCACAGCAATGGGCCGCGAGGGACGAAGTGTCGAGGGATTTAGGCGCCGATACCGGCGAAGGCGGCGAGGCTGGCGAGGTCGGCAATCGCGACCACGCGGCCGGTCACGGATACACCGCGGTCGCGGAACTGCGCGATGGTGCGGGAGAGATTCTCCGGCGTCATGCCGAGCAGGCTCGCCAGTGTCTTGCGGTCGTCGGCAAGCTCGACTTCGACCGGTCCGCTCTCCGCACGCCCGTTTTCCCGGGCGAGCTGCACCAGGTATGCGGCGAAGCGCTGCGGCGCTGAGCGGAGCCGATAATCCTTGAACTGGCCGAGCAGCGCCTGCCATTCGCCGCCGGCGAGCCGGGTCAGCTCCTGGCAGAAGCCGCGATCCTGGTCGGCGGAGTTGCGGATGGCGCCGAGCGGGATGCTGGCGATGCGCGTTTCCTCGACCGCGCGCGCGGTCAGCGGATAGGCCGCGGCGGCGATGGCGGCGCCCGGCATGATGAGGTCGCCGCGGCCGACCATGGCGATCACCACCGGCTGCTCGCCGGGAATCTGGGTCACCAGGGCGACCCGGCCGGTGACGACGGCGATGATGCTGGTCGGCGTGGTGCCTTCGCGTATCACGGTCTCGTGCTTCGGCACGGTCACGATCGGGGTCTGGCCGAGCAGGTTGTGGATCGTGCCGTCGTTCGCCTGGGCGAACAGCGGGAAGCGCCGGAGGCGGCGCCGATCTTCCGCCGTCGGTGGCGTTTCGATCGGATCCGCGTGGCTCTGGGAGATGGTCGCCGTCTGCATGAAATCGAACCTGCTCAGACTTGCCGAATGTTCGATCAATAATGCAAGTCGGCCCAAGGCGTATTGATTCAGGTCAAACCCGCGGGAAACTGCGGAATATCCGGGTAATCTGCTGGGGTTCGTGCGCGGCTACTCGTCCGGCGCCGCCGGGATCCACCATTCCTCGCCGCGCGCGGTGGTGACGTATTCCGGCCAGCGGCTGTCGACCGGCACCCGGAAATCCTTGGGGAGCTGCGGCGCGATCCAGTTGCTGCCGCCGATGCCGCCGCCGGTCCGTTCCAAGAATTCAGTCCTGGCGGCGGCCAAGGTCTCGGGGCGCGTCAAGAGGTCGACGATGGTCCCGCCGACGGTCTTCGCCGCGGTCTCGATCATGGGGTCGATGCAGGCGGGGATGCCGCCGAGCGCGTTCAGCGCCCAGTCGGGATAATGGAAGCCGCGCGGCGCCTTCAGCATCGGCCGCCCGACATAGAAGCGCGCGGTCGGCGCATGCCAGCAATATTCCGTGTAGTCGTCCGAGGTCGAGTTCACCTGGCTCGGCGGCAGGTTGCGCCGAAGGATCCGCTCCGCTTCTTCGGGCTCGATCAACCGCTCGATCGCCTCGAGATAGGGTTTCTCCATCGGCTCGAGGCCGAGCTCGCGCTGGATCGCCTGGGCGGCGGCGATCGCCTCGCCACCCCAGACCGGCGCGCCGGCGCGCTTCAGGTTCTCATAGACCGTCTTCGCCATCGCATGATTGGCGAGGCCCGGTCGCGAGCGGCTGACCCAGATGCGGCGCCAGCGGCAATGCGCGGCCTTGGCCGCCGCTTCCGCGTTGTTGTCGAGGATGCGCAGCACCTGCTCCGCCATGCCGAGATCGGGCACGCGCCAGATGTACTGGATCTGCGCCACATGGGCCGGCAAGTTGTCCGCCGTCGCCTGGCCCGCGGCCAGGATCGCTTCGGAGATCGACCAGCCGGTGGTGAAGGGCAGCATCGAGGATTGCAGCTGCTTCGTCAGCCCGAACATGGTGAAGAGCGCGTCGTTGGCGCCGGGCGCGCGGGCGGCGATATGCGAGGCCGGGATCGGGCTCGAGGAGTCGGCCGAGCCCCAGTATTCCGGCTCCACGCATTCGAAGCTGTAGATGCAGAGATAGGCGGCGCCGCAATGGGTGTCCCAGCGCACGGTGTTGCAGAGCGGCAGCATGTAGGTCGGGTGGAAGCTGATCGCGGCATCGATCTTGTCGTAATAGCCCTTGGCCGCATGCACCGGCTTCGAGAGCCGGAGCTTCTCCGCGCATTCGCCGAAGAACTTCAGCGTGCCTTTGATGTTGAAGCGCTGCATCGCGGCCTTCGCCGCGAGCGCGCCGCCGAGGGCGGAGATGCCGAGCGCCGAATGCGGATCGGTGTGGCCGGGTGCGTATTTGGAGAGGCCCGGCCGCGGCCCCTTGCGCGCCGCCGCCACCTGGCAATTGCCGGGGACGGCATCGTATTCCGCATAAGCCGCGATGACGGGTCCACCGTCCGTCCCATTGGCGCCGTTCTCGAAGGTCGCCGCGAAGGCGGTCGGCATGCCACCGCTGCCGGACTCGACCTTGAAGCCCTCGCGGCTCAGCCGGTCGACATACCACGCGGCCGACTTGTATTCACGGAGCGCCGGCTCCGCGTAATGCCAGATCACCTGGTTCCAGTCGGAGAGGTTGCGCCGGTTCTCCTCGACCCATTCGAAGGCGACGGTCTTCGCGCCTCTCGCGGTATCGGCGTCGTTACGCTGCTGCATCTTCTTCCCCTGTTGAACGGCGCACGGTTTTCCCCCGCTCCGGATCGTGCCGGAGCTTCGGGGGCGGTCCAGGTGCTGTCAAGCGGGGCGGGCCGCCGGCGCGGAACGCCATCCGGCGGCTGATGCAGTGGTTCGAGGGGGCGGCTGTCGGCCGTGACCTCGGCCCCGCCGCACGCCCTGCGAGCCGCGAAGATTGACAAGGATCAAGGAGCCCGATTGCGTCGCCCTGTACTGAGGACTCTGCGACGCTCTCCGGAGGCTCTCCGTGCTGGATTCCTCGCCCCTCGACGATACCGGCCTGGCCCGCGGACGGGTCATCGCCGTGCGCGGCTCGGTGGTCGACGTTCGGTTCGCCGCGGGCCGGCTACCGGCCATCACCGAGGCCGTCGCAATCGACAGCGACGTCAATCCTGGCCAGCCGTTGCTGGCCGAGGTGCAGCTGCACCTCGATGCCACCACCGTGCGCACGGTCGCACTCGGCGACACCGCCGGCCTCCAGCGGAATGCCGCCGCCCTGGCGACCGGCGGTCCGGTCGCGGTTCCTGTCGGCGATGCGGTGCTCGGCCGGCTGCTCGACGCGCTGGGTCGGCCGATCGACGGCCTCGGCCCGGTCAATGCAGCGGCACGGCGGCCGATCCATTCGCCGTCACCGCCGCTCGGGCGCAAGAGCGCCGCGCTGGAGATCTTCCACACCGGGATCAAAGTGATCGACCTGCTGGCGCCCCTGGTGAAGGGCGGCAAGGCGGCGATGTTTGGCGGCGCCGGCGTCGGCAAGACCGTGCTGATCATGGAGCTGATCCGCACCACGGTGGAGCGCCATTCCGGCATCTCGATCTTCGCCGGCATCGGCGAGCGCTCGCGCGAGGGCCACGAGCTGCTGCTGGAGCTGCGCGGATCCGGCATCCTCAACCGCACCGCGCTGGTGTTCGGCCAGATGAACGAGCCGCCGGGCGTGCGCTGGCGCACTGGTCTCGGTGCCCTGGCGATCGCCGAGTACTTCCGCGACCAGGCGCACGAGAACGTGCTGCTGCTGATCGACAATGTCTATCGCCTGGTACAGGCTGGCGGCGAGGTCTCCGGCCTGCTCGGCCGGTTGCCGTCCCGGGTCGGCTACCAGCCGACGCTGGCCAGCGAGATCGCCGAGTTCGAGGAGCGCATCGCCTCCGTCTCCGGCGCGGCCATCACCTCGATCCAGGCGGTCTACGTCCCAGCCGACGACTTCACCGATCCGGCGGTGTCCGAGATCTTCAGCCATCTCGATTCGTCGATCGTCCTGTCGCGCGACATGGCGAGCGAGGGTATGTATCCCGCGGTCGACCCGTTGGCCTCGACCTCGAGCCTGCTCGATCCCCGGATGGTGGGCGAGTCGCATTACCGGGTCGCCCAGGACGTCCGCAAGACCGTCGCGCATTACCGCGAGCTGCAGGAGATCATCGCTCTGCTCGGCATCGAGGAGCTGAGCCAGGCTGACCGCATCGTGGTCAAGCGCGCCCGGCGCCTGATGCGTTTTCTCACCCAGCCCTTCATGGTCACCACCGCCTTCACCGGCAAGGCGGGCCGCGTCGTCGAGCTCGCCGATACGCTGTCCGGCTGCCGCGCCATCCTCGACGGCGAGACCGACGACTGGGCGGAAGGCTCGCTCTATATGGTGGGCGATCTCGCCGAGGCACGGCAGCGGGAGACGGCGGCGCAGCGGGGTGCAGCATGAAGCTGACGGTCACCACGCCGTTTGCGATCGCGGCCGAGGCCGGGGACGTTGTCAGCCTCCGGGCCGAGGACAAGACCGGCGGCTTCGGCATCCTCCCGGGTCATGCCGACTTCGTGACGGTGCTCACCGTCTCCGTGCTGAGCTGGCGTGATGCGCAAGGCGACACCCACCACATGGCGGTGCGCGGCGGCATGCTGGAGGTGCGCGGCGGCAGCACCGTCAGCGTGGCCACCCGCGAGGCGGTCTGCGACGACGATCTCCAGCGCCTGGAAACCGAAGTGCTGGCGCGCCTGCGGCGCGAGACGGCCGAGGAGCAGACCGCCCATGCCGATTCCCAGCGCCTCTATCTCGAAGCCATCCGCCGCATCTACCGCTTCCTGCGACCCGGCCGCGGTCCCGCTTTGCCGGATGGCGGCGGGGATTTCGAAAGCCTGTCGCAATGACGCCGGCTCCGGAGAGCCCGCAGGCCGAGTCCGCCGGCCCCGAGCCGGAGCGCGAGGCGCCGCTCGACGAGGCGGTGCGCCGGCGGCGCGAGCGCCTCACGCATTGGGAGAAGGAAGGCGAGCGCTCGCTCGGCAGGAATCTCGCCATGGTCGGCGCTCTCGGCTGGATCGTCGTGGCGCCCACCCTGCTTGGCATCTTCGCCGGCCGCTGGCTCGACCGCACCTTCGCCATGGGGGTCTTCTGGACCCTTGGTCTCCTGGTGCTGGGCTTGGCGCTCGGCTGCTGGATGGCCTGGAAGCGGATCCACAGGGAGTGACCCGCACGGAATGACCCACAGGGAATGACCCACAGGGAATGAGGCGCTGCGGAGTGACACGGGAATGGGACCGATGGGATTGAGCCAGCACGCGTTGCCGACGATCGCCGCCGCCCTGGCCGCGGCGGCGGCGGGCCTGCTCTTCGGCGGGGTGTATTTCCGGGCGCTGCGCATCGGTGTCGCGGCGATGGCGGCGCAAGGCGGCTGGCGCCGGCTCCTGTTGCTGACCCTCGCGCGCCTCGGGATCGCCGTCCTGTTGTTCGCGATGGCGGCTCGGCTCGGCGCGCTGCCGCTGCTGTCCGCCTTCGCCGGCTTCCTGCTGGCGCGCCGGCGCGCGCTGCGCGGCGGAAGGGAGGCCGTCTGATGGAGACGTCGCCGCTCGCCAACGTCGTGCTCTTCCATTTCGGACCGGTCGGGATCACCCGGCCGGTGGTCACCACCTGGGCCATCATCCTGGTCCTCGCGGTCGTGAGCCGCCTGGCGACGCGCGGCCTGGAGAAACGCGTGGACGACCGCCATTCCCTGGCGGAGGTCGCGGTGCTGGCGCTGCTCGACCATTTCTCCGCCATCATCGGCCGGGACGCGCGGCCGCTGTTGCCGCTGCTCGCGACCCTGTTCATCTTCCTGGTGACGGCGAACCTCTGCGGCGTGCTCCCGGGGGTCGAAGCGCCGACCGCCAAGCTCGAGACGCCGGCGGCGCTGGCGCTCATCGTGTTCGTCGCGGTGCACTATTTCGGCATTCGTGCCAAGGGCTTCCTCGGCTATCTCGCGAGCTTCGCCCAGCCGAAGCTGATCATGCTGCCGTTGAACCTGCTGTCGGAGATCACCCGCACCTTCTCGCTGATGGTGCGCCTGTTCGGCAACGTGATGAGCGGCGAGTTCATCATCGGCCTGGTGCTGGCGCTGGCCGGGCTGTTCGTGCCGATCCCCTTCATGGCCCTGGAGATCCTGCTCGGGCTGGTCCAGGCCTACATCTTCACCGTTCTCGCCACCGTCTTCATCGGCGCGGCGATCGACAACGCCGCGCGCAGCTAGGGAGGTCCCATGGACATCAAGATGGTCAGCATTCTCGCCGCCGCCTTCGCGGTCTCCTTCGGCGCGCTCGGCCCGGCATTGGCGGAAGGGCGCTCGGTCGCCGCCGGTCTTGACGCGATCGCCCGGCAACCCGAGGCGGCAGGGACCATCTCGCGCACGCTGTTCGTCGGCCTCGCCATGATCGAGACCACGGCGATCTACTGTCTGGTGATCGCCCTGCTGCTGCTGTTCGCGAACCCCTACGCCGGCTGACCATGCGGTTCGACTGGTGGACGCTGGCGCTGCAGGTCGTGAATTTCGCGATCCTGGCCTGGCTGCTGCATCGCTTCCTCTACCGGCCGGTCCTGCGCATGGTCGATGCGCGCCGGACCGAGATCGACAAGCGCCGGCAGGATGCGGACGCGCTCGCTGCCAAGGCCGAGGCCGAGCTGGCGACGATCGCGGCGACGCGCGACGGCATCGCGGCGGAGCGCTCAGCGGCCCTGCAGGCCGCCGCCGCCGAGGCGGAAACCGCGGCGGCGGCCCGTCGCGCCAAGGCCGAGCAGGATGCCGCGGCGCTGCTCGATGCCGGGCGGAAGACGCTTGCCGCAGAGCGCACGGCGGCGACGGCCGAGGCCCGCGAGCTGGCGGTCGACCTCGGCATCGAGATCGCGCAACGGCTGGTGCAGGAGATCCCGGCCGAACTGCGCGCGGAAGCCTGGCTCGATCGCGTCGAGCGCCATCTCGCCGGCCTGGCGCCGGAGCAGCGCGCCGCTGCGCTCGGCGATCTCGCCGGAGCCGAGATCGGCGTGGTGACGGCCGTGCCGCTGCCTGCGCCAAGCGAGGCGGAATGGCGCCGCCGCCTGGAGCCCACTCTCGGCGACCGCGTCGTCCTGCGCTTCAGCGCCGATCCGCTGCTGCTGGCCGGGGTGGAGCTGCACTTTCCCGCCGCGGTGCTGCATTTCTCATGGCGCGACGAACTGGCCGCGCTGCGAGGGGAGATCGCCGGTCATGGCGACGCTCGCTGAAGATCTCCGCGGCTGGTTGGCGCGCAGCCGGGCGGCAGTTCGCGCGCTGCCGGTCGCGCCGCGGCTCGACCCCGTGGGCCGGGTGGTCCAGGTCGGCGACGGCATCGCTACCGTGCGCGGCCTGCCGCAGACGCGGCTCGACGAGCTGCTGTTGTTCGCCGGCGGCGTCCGCGGTCTGGCGGTCGATCTCGGCGAGGACACGATCGGCTGCATGCTGCTCGGCGAATCGGCGGGGATCGCGGCTGGCAGCTTGGTCACAGGAACTGGCGCCGTGGCGCGGGTGCCGGTCGGCGAGGCGCTGCTGGGCCGCGTGGTCGATCCGCTGGGCGTACCGCTCGACGGCGGGCCGCCGACCGGTGGTCTGGCACTGGAACCGATCGAACGGCCGGCGCCGCCGATCGTCGGGCGGGATCTCGTGACCCGGCCGCTCGCCACCGGCCTCATGGTGGTCGATGCCATGATCCCGCTCGGGCGCGGACAGCGGCAGCTGATTATCGGCGATCGTGGCGTCGGCAAGACCGCGGTCGCGCTCGACACCATGATCAATCAGCGCGCCGGCGATGTGGTCTGCATCTATGCCGCGGTCGGCCAGAAGGCTACTTCTGTCGCCCAGGTGATCGACGCGGTCCGGCGCTACGGCGCGCCGGAGCGGGCAATCTTCGTGATTGGTGCCGCCGATGCGGCGCCGGGGGTGCAATGGCTGGCGCCCTATTCCGCCTGCACCATGGGCGAGTACTTCATGGCCAAGGGCCGGGACGTGCTGCTGGTGATCGACGACCTGACGAAGCATGCCGCGGTCTATCGCCAGATCTCGCTGCTGCTGCGCCGGCCGCCGGGGCGCGAGGCCTATCCTGGCGACATCTTCTACATCCACTCGCGGCTGCTGGAGCGCGCCGCGAAGCTCGGGCCGGAGCAGGGCGGCGGCTCGCTCTCGGCCCTGCCGATCGCCGAGACCCAGGCGGGCAACATCAGCGCCTACATCCCAACCAACCTGATCTCGATCACCGATGGGCAGATCTACCTCGACCGGCAGTTGTTCTACGAGGACCAGAAGCCGGCGATCGACGTGGGCAAGAGCGTGTCGCGGGTCGGCGGCAAGACCCAGGCGGCGGCGATGAAGGACCTCGCGGAGAAGTTACGCCTGGAATACGCGCAGTTCCTGGAGCTTGAGGTCTTCACCCGCTTCGGCACCATGGTGGACGAGCGCACGCGCAAGATCATCGAGCACGGACGACGGATCCGCGCCATCCTCGGCCAGCGCCAGTTCGCGCCGGAGCGCCTGGGTGAGCAGCTGGCGCTGCTCCTCGCGGTCGGCGAGGGCGTGCTGGACGCGCTCCCGCTGGGGCGCATCGATGCCTACCGCCGGGCGCTGCCGGCTTGGCTCGGCGAGCACTGCCCGGCTGCGCTCGCGCTCGACGATGAGGCGAAGGCGCTCGCAGGCCCGCTCCGCGGGCGCCTGAAGGAGGCCCTGGCCGATCTCGCGGCGCGGATCGCGGCCGAGCCGGAACCGCCGCCGCGGAACCCGCGATGACGCGGCTCGCCGAGATCCAGGCCCGGATCGGTGCGATGGACGACCTCCGCGATGTGGTCGGTGCGATGCGCTCGCTGGCCGGCATCCGCATGCTGGAGGCCCAGCGCGCGCTTTCGGGCGTCCGCTGCCATGCCGATGCGATCGCCGGCGCGATCGCCGACACGCTGCCCCTGTTGCCCGAGCCGGAGCGACGGCGCACCGACGCGGAGGCGCGGCGCATCCTGGTTCTCTGCATGGCGGAGCACGGATTCGTCGGCGGCTTCAACGAGAGGCTGATCGAAGAGATCGAGCGCGACGCTCGCGCCGACGACATGCTGTTCGTGCTGGGCAGCCGGGGCGCCGCGTCGCTGTTGGAGCGCGGCCGCCGCCTCGCTTGGACGCATCCGATGGCGACCCGCGGCCGCGCGGCTGCGGCTGCGGTCCAGCCGCTATCCGCGGAGCTCTATCGACGGATCGGCCGGGGCTGATCCTGCCGTTCGACGCGGCGGCGCTGGAGCGTCGCCCGTCGGGCCAGGCGCCGCTCCACAACCTGCCGCCGGCCGCGCTCCACGAGCGGCTGGTGGCCGAGTACATCTTCGCGCTGCTGATCGAGGCGGCGGTCGAATCGATCGCCAGCGAGAATGCGGCGCGATTTAACGCGATGGAATCGGCCCACGGCAACGTCTCGCGCAAACTCGATGGGCTGCGCCAGGAGGCGCGGCAGGCGCGGCAATCGGAGATCACGACCGAGATCCTGGAGCTCGCCACCGCCGAGACCGCCCTCGGGGCCCGGCGCTGAGCCGGGCCGGCGAGCCGCGCTCCCGCTTATGCCGCGGGTAGTTCCGGGCTTGCGGCCGCGGGCGTCTCGTGCTCCAGCGCCGGCAGATGCTCGAACACGTCCTGATGGATTCGCGCGGCGCGGCAGGCGGCTTCGACGTCGCCGCTCTTGATGGTGTCGATCAACTCGCGATGGCTGTCGGCGAGCGCCAGGAGATTCTCGCCGGCGGCGAGCAAGGTCACGGTGGTGCGGGTCTCGATGCAGAGCGACTTCCAGACGGTGTAGAGCAGTTCGTTGCGCGCGGCCTTCACGATCACCTCGTGGAAGGCGACGCTGTGCGCCGCGATCGCGTCGAGATCCTTCGCCAGCGCCGCGGCGTGCATCGCTTCGAGCTCCGCCTCCAGCTTCGCGAGGTCGGTTGCCGCCATCGGGATCGCTTGGCGCGTCGCCGCTTCTTCAAGTGCGCCGCGCACGGCATAGAACTCGCGGAGTCCCTGGCGCCAGAAATCGCGGACGAAGGCGCCGCGATGCGGGGTCGAGCTCAGGAAGCCGATCGCCTCCAATTCCCGCAGCGCTTCCCTGACCGGCGCCTGGCTGGTGCCGAACTCGGCGGCGATCTTCATCTCGACGAGGCGATCGCCGGAGCGGAGCCTGCCGCCGATGATGCGCTCGATGATGGCTTCCTTGATCTGGTGACGAAGCGGCAGGCGCTTCACGCTGGATTCGCTCAAGATCTCTCTTCTCTCCTCCCGTCGCGGCGTCCCTGACGGTTGTCCCGTCATCCCCTGGGTTACGCTGCCGCCGCCGACACGGATGATGTGTTGCGTTCTAACTGTCGCGTCCCGGATCCTCTGTTCGGGCCGTCCGGGATGCGCGCCGGGCGACCCTATCCGATTGAACCGCGCCGCCTCAAGCCAGAGCCGCCGGAAGGGTTTTTGTCAACATCGATAATCGATTTTCCCTTAACGCCGTGATGGGTCCAGCCCCCGGTCCGTGCCGAAATCGGAAGCCATTTCAAGGAGATTGCCCGGGCCGTCTGGCGGCTTGCGGCCGCTGGCCTTCCTGGGCACCATAGCCGCGGCATCGGCCCACGCGGTCGTCCGAGTACGTCGTCGTGGGGACTGATCGGGGAGAGAGCCGCAATGGACGCGAGGGAGCGGGACGCCAGGATCGCCGACGTGAAGCGGGCGGCGGCGGAGTATGCCTTGGCGCGGGATGCCGAAGGTCGCCGCGGGGCCACCATCGCGACCTTGCGGGCGATCTGGGAGATCGCGGCCACCGCCGGCGCGCCGGTCGAGGGACTCGCCGTCGTCAACAAGCTGGTGCAGTCGCTGGAGGAGCTCAGCAACGGCGGCAAGCCCGCGCTGCTGACCGAGGCGGCAAACGCCGGCGCCGGCAAGAAGGCGTCCGGCGCCTCGCCTGACCTCGCCCTCGCGGCGGCCCTGGTCGATGCCTTGAACCGCTACGAGAAGATGCCGATCCAGGAAGCAATCGACTACGTCGCTGCGAAACGCGGCATCAGCGCTGCGGGCTTGAAGACCGCGCGCCAGCGTCTCCGCTCCAAGACTTCGAAGGATTCCGGCCGGCCGCACTATCAGGCGGCGCTCGCCACCATCGCGGCGCAGCCCGATCCGGCCCGCGCGATCCGCACTCAGCTGATGAAGTAGGTTCAACCCAGCGTAATGCGCTGGGTCACCCCCTGCGTGAGCGCCGGCGTCACCGGTTGCGGCACGACCGCCTGGCGGTTGAGGTCCGCGGTCGTCACCACGACCTTGCCGACGAAGTCCACGACGCCGACCTCGTATTTCTTGCGCACCATCGCCGCGATGGTCGGGCGATGCTCCTCGAACAGAGCGAGCAGCTCTTCGGTGCTCGCACCGTCGCGGTTGCCGAGCTGCTCCAGCACGCGCCGGCTGATCGAGCAGAGCAGCGGCTTGCCGTCATACTGCGCTTCGAATTCGATCATGGTCTTGGCGCGGTCGGCGAGCGAGGTGGGTGACACGAGTTGGAAAGACACGGGTAACCTCCCTGGCATTCGAACCTGACTCCGTTGTCATCCCCGATCGGCAATCCCCTCGTCGATTGAATGATGATGGGGATCGCGCCGGGCGATCGCAATAGCGGCCGGAGGTGAAATTTTTGCGCTTGTCAAAGTGGCTCTTTCGTGACGCGCTCTCTCTTGAGACACGCGCATGCTGCGCTTGAATGCGGCGCAAGCTCAGCTCGTGATGCGATGCAACAGATTGCGCGTGATCAAGCCGACAGCATTCACTGCAGCGCTGCGCGGTTTCGCGGAGATGCCGCAGTGCGGCAGTGCGCCGCACCATGACACCGAGCCCGCGGCGAACACCATGCCGCCCGATGCGGGACGCGTCAGCGTGATCTCGCCGCGGATGGGCGCAGGGTGATCGTCGACTGTGGAATCGGGATCGCGGACGTAGCCGGCATCGAAGCCTTCTGCGACCGCGAGCGCGACAGTCTCAGCCGGCGTGCCCCAATGCGCGCTGCGGCTGTCGATCTCATAGCCCGCCGCGCCGCCGAGCAGGATGCCGTCGGCGCCGATCGCCCCATCGCCGAC
>Ga0335069_10004129_pt1 | contig 21691 bp, 14 predicted proteins | sample Lox_Sample_11_FD_206714 | JGI IMG/M metagenome (GOLD analysis project Ga0335069, IMG submission 206714) | Soil microbial communities from Loxahatchee National Wildlife Refuge, Florida, United States - Lox_Sample_1.1 | ecosystem: Environmental > Terrestrial > Soil > Wetlands | place: USA...
CCTAGGGTCAGCTGAGTCGCAGTCGTAATAGTACCGCGCGTAATGGAGGCGCTCGGAGTCAATTCGACGCAGCAAAGCAGGCACGTCACGCTCGTGCGGATGCCGCAGTTTCATCCGTACGAGTTTCTCCTTAAGTGGCGCGTAAACGAGCATGCGAAAAACATGCGGATGGCGTCGTAATATGCACTGTGCGCTGCGTCCGATGATGACGCAGTTGCCGATCTTTGCCGCCTCTTGAATGATGCTCGCGGTGAAAGCTTGGACCGTATCGCGGTCCGCTCCGAGATCCGTCCCTCCTCCGACATACGACTCGGGACCTCCCTGACGGAAGCTTTTCAGCAAACGCTCCCACCATTCAATGGCATGTTCGTCCGCCTGTGCAGCCCATTCCGAGTCCAACTTTCCTTTTGCTGCGACGCGCTCGATAATCTGCTTGTCCAGGCATTCCCAGCCGAGAAGATCAGCAACTTTGTGCCCGATCTCGGAGCCACCGCTTCCATACTCTCTCGCAATCGTCAAGACGTTAAACATTTTCTTCTGTCCTTGTCTCCATTACAGTCCACGAAGTTACACGGTATTGTGGGCCGTTCTGCCACTCATAAGAAGAGTATGACAGCGTTTCTTGGGAAAGAATTGACCGTGCTTCCACAAGTTTGGCCCCATTCACCGTCCCACGAACTACATGGGAATTATCATCGGGCCCTGTATACAGCCGATAAGTTCAAATCATCCCCCATCTCCGCGATGTTGATCTTCATCAGGTTTCAGCCGGCTGCCTATTCCGGCTCACCCAGTTGATCGTTATCGCCTACGAACTCGTCCTCAAGAGCGGCCCATTGCGGCAGCCCGAGAATCTGGACCGGCTTGTCTCTAAATTCCGACTTGCAATCTGGCTGGCGCTTTCAGCCATCCGGAAATTCTACTTTCCAATCTCAGCGGGTTGCGCTTGCGGTGCACTCGCTCCTAAGGCCGGCAGCGGCCGACTTTGTTTCGCGGAACACGAAGTGAAATGCGGAACCGACCTGGGTTGGCGGCTCCCGCCGAACAGGGCCTGCATCGACTTGACCGTCGACCGGAGCTGCTTCACCCAGGGGCTCGGCGTGCCGCAGCTTTCGCAGCCGAAGAGCGGGCGTACGTCTGCCAGGATGACGTAGGCCAGATTGAGTAACGACTGGAATGGCCGGAATCCGAATATGCTGATGGAGAAGCACCAGGCAAACCATTTGGTGCTGGGTAAATTTCGTAGGACCTCGGCCACGGCTTCCCCTCCGAGTTTCATCGAGCCATCCGGCATGAGGACATGGACCGTTTCATAGGCATCCCAAATGTCGAGGCCCGGATTGAGCGAGCGAAGCGCCTCAGGATCATCGCCTATCGGCTGTACTATGATGCTGGTCTCGCCCGATTTATCCGGCGCCGACTTCAGCACCCAGCGCGCGATGTGGCGGCACACACCACATTCGTCGTTGTACAACAGGATGGGCTTGGTCTGCTCCGCATTCATTGTAATCGGCCTCGTCTCATGACTTGAATGGCTCAGTCACCAGAGCCAGGACGCTCGATACTTCCGGCGGCGGCCCCTCGACTCGCCCAACCTCAGTGCCATTCTTAAACATGACGAATGTCGGTGTGCCCTGGATCTGGTAACTGTCCGCAAGTTCCTGCTCGATGGCGATATTGACCCTGAAGATCTTCTCTTTCGGTTCGACCATCTGTGCCACCTGTTGGAGGACAGGCTCCATGACGCGGCAATGCCCGCAGCCATAAGACATGAACTCAACGACGATTGGACCCGTCCCTTCCAAAACCAACGAATCGAATGTACTGCTGGTCACGGTTTGTATCTTGCCCCCTGACGTCCCGCTTCGTGGAGATTGGCGATGATGCTCCGAGGGCTCAACCGTCATCGGACCACCACGAGACTTAGTTGAGAAGTGTTTGCTTCCAGCGTCTTGCATGTTCCCTCCTTATGAAGCGAGATTCCTATCGATCACAACACTTACCATCTCGGCCCGATGATCTTCGCCTCAGTGCGCAGCAAACTCGAGCGCAGGCTCGGTTAGTCCAATTTCTTCCAGGCGAACGAGGATCCATCGAACCAATGGGCTGCCACCCAGAACAGGGGCCCCAAGCCAGGCATCCAAAGAAATGCAGCGCCTAACAATAAACTCGACGCCCCGCCCCAGAAGGCAACTAGTCTGCCCCAATATTTCATGCCGTCTTCCGTGCTGAAAAAGCTTATGACCCGATCTTCCATTAAGTTGTCTTTCCCGACGACCGTCAGCTTCTTCATATCGGAACCTGACATCGGGGGTTCCTTCAACGCCTCATCAACTCCCGAGTGATCGACATCAAGCGCAATCACCGAGTTTGTAATCGTCATAAATCTTCTTCTTCCATGCTCATGAGACCGGCAGTGCCTGGTGCATGTCGTGGTCATACGCTTGTTCCTCCAACGCACTTAGAATGTATGTCCCTTTCGGTTGTTAGTTCTCGTGCCCTTCGCGTTCGCGCTCACGCTTTGCAACACCTTTGGCAGCAACCTCTTTTCTGTGCTGTTGCGGATGAACGCCAAGGTCATGCCATGACGTCTCCGAAAGATGAAGGTCGTAGTACTTTGCGGTCTTCTAATGTTCGCAAATGCCAAGGCCCTATCTTCATCGGAAACTTCGATGACTTGATCGAACCACGCGAAGGTGTTGCGCACGTGCTGTGCATCGGTCAGCGGTTCTTTCCAATGTTTTGGAAATGCGAATACGGTGTCGGGCAGATCGCTCTGCTTCGTTAACCGTCCATGTTTCTCGGGGTGCCCCAAGTCGCTTGCATCGAAGCCTCATTCTCGGTTCCAGCGGATTTACACTCATCCGTTATCGAATCTGATTCGCCGAGCTGGGTGACTTGAGGTCTCGGCCTTCACCCAGCTCATCGCCATGAAAGGTGTTTCCTTCATATCCACTGGCAATGAAGCAACACCTCAAAGCCAATCGGTTTCAGAAAACGATCTATCTGGAGCTAATGGCGCGTCGTGCCCTGAGCCCGAATGCGAGAATGCAGAAGAATCCACCGGCAAGCCCAATCAGAGGCAATGAGCTTCCGGTCTTGGGTAATTGCGACGGAGCGGAGGCAGGATCCGATGGAGCAGGCGTGGCTGCTGGAGCAAGAGCAGCCGTCTCCTCCGGCGCCGAGTCGGCGGTTTCTGTGCGAGGAGTAAACGACGTTACGACGATCAGGAGCGCGACATCGGGATCGAATGCCGGCATTTCTCCCGTTGTCGCAACCTGTTCCGTAACAACATCTTCAGGAGCCTCTGTGACGGCCGTAGCCGAAACTTTCATTCCCGGCCTCAAAGAAAACGCATCCGTAGGTTGTCCGTCGACCGTGAATTTGGTGCCGGCCGGAATCTTGAACTCTTGATTCTTGCCGTCTTCAAGGGTCAGGATCACAGAAACCGGGGGAACCACGGCCCAGACGGTGCCGGTCACGGTCTTGACGGTGGTGATAACGTTCGGGGTCGTTGTTGTGATCGTTGTCCGCTCGATGGTCATCCCCGGTTCGAGATCATGAACCGAAAGTTGCTGGCCATCGACCGTGACGCGCGCGCTTTCCGGTACATTGGGGAAATCCCGGATTTTCCCATCGTCTCCCTTGATGACCACATCGTTCCCGGAAATGTAAACTACCTCGCCGCGTTGTACGTCAACCTGCTTTGTTGGCGACCCACCTTGTATTTCGGTTTTAGTTTGCACCTGCGCAATTGCGGTGAGGGCGAGCCCCGTGGCGATAAACGCTACGCCCAGTAGATTGTTGAGTGTTCGCGCGAAGCTTGCGGAAATCATGATTCATTCTCCTTGTGGTTTGGTTTACTTGCCTGGTGAAATCGAGTTCTTACCCTCGCTCTCTCCCAATTGGCTGGAGCCTCGGAGCAGCGCCCTCACGACGTAGCGTTGCGGAGCGCTTCCAACAAAGTAAAAGGGAAAGCAGGTGATCAGAGTCAGTGAAGGCGCCACCGTAGGTCTGAGGACAGACACGTCTTCCGGGGGAACGATCTCAATTCTGTCGATGACATAGAAATCGGTCTGGTCAAGGCGAGAGAGTTTGATCAGATCGCCCTTTGACAGGTCTTTGAGGCCGCGAAAGAAACGGTCACGGTGTCCCGCGATCGCGAGATTGCCACCAGCGCCCACTTGCGCGGTTCCCGCAATGCGCCCAACGCCCCGGTTCAGCGTGGCACCGTCTGTGCCGTCGTATACAGGGACTTGGAGGTGAATCCTGGGAATGCTCAATGCCGCGATAGGAGCGTCGACCTTCCGCAAGAGACTATCTTTGTATGCTTGAACCTGCCTGGCCGACCAGGGCGCAAAGCCGGCTTTAGAGACTGAGTCCAGGTCGCGCCGCACGAGGGTGCTCTTGCCCGCCTCCATTGCCTGGTCGGCCTCGAACCGCGCGAGTGCAGCTCGCGAGTAGACAACACCGTCAAGTATTTCCCCTCCCCACACTGTCAGGAGCGCAAATCCGATCGTGAAGAGAGTGCATTCAAGCCTCGACATCACTGTCGCCGCAAGCGATTTCTCGCGATACTCGAGGTTCACTACGGGCATATCTGCTTCGCACTTTCTTTGGATCAACGGTTATCAGAGGGGACGCGTCGCCGAACACTGATATATAGCCGCGCTGAACCGATAACAGCCAGTCAGACAATTCTGGCCTGCCAGGCGCCGCGCACCCTCCCGAATGAAGAACAACTCTGAGGAAACGGCCCCGTTCAGGCGGCGATATCGAGCTGGTCGTCGACATCCCAGACGCCAGGGGCGGACCAAGCCGCTCTCTCAGCCTCATCGCGCTCTGCCCAGGATGTGACGCTGCCTTTTAGAGTCACTTTGTTCCCGCTGACTTCGACAGTGATGTCCTCGCCGTCCAGTTCGGCGGCGCGGCTTAGTGCGTTCTCGATCTTCACTTTGAGGTCCGACGGCGCGACTGCAGTCTTCAGCGTGATCAAATTGCTGACGCCCGTTACTCCCGTTAGATTTTGAACGGCGTCTTCGGCGAGCGACTGCTGAAACTTGTAATCGACCGCCCCTTCGAGGGTGATCCAACCTTTGTCGACTTTCACCTTGATGGCGTCCTGCGGAATCAAAATGTGCCACTTGAGGGCATTCACCGCGGCCTCAGCGATGTCCTCATCGTCACGCTGATGGATAGAAGGCAAGTCCACCTTCATCTCGTCGGTCACAGCCTTGACTCCGATGACCCGCTCGGCAGCCTCTGTGGCCGCGTATTTTTCGGCATAGCTGCTCACCTTGCCGGAAAGAGTGACGATGCCCTTCTTGGCAGTTACGCCGATGTTTGCGGCATTGACGCTGGGTTCGAATTCAAGCTCGTCCATGACATCCCGCTGCAGTTCCGTATTGGTCTTCATTGAGATTCCTCCTTCAGGAATTAGGTTGGTGAAACATGCTTATCGCCGACGTAGGATTGCCGGGACGCACTCGAAAGTGCATTTCCGCGGCCAAACACTCCTGTTGGGAGAACGGTCGGCTAAGACTAGATGATTTAGATAGTTAGTGCCATGAGAATGGAGTTCCAAGACTTCAGCGCGGGGCCGCAATGAGCCGCGAATTCGCGATACTAACGCAATTTCGTGACCATAATCTGATAGTTGGTTCGGCGGAAGGAAGTGAAAGCTGGTGCAGACCGACAAGAACTAGAGTGCGACACCTCGCCCGCACCCGGGGGAGGCGATATCGAAGAGACTCTGACTATCGCTTCATCAGCCAGATTCAATGATCTGCACTCGGTGAGTCAGATTAAGTCGCCGGCCATGTTTGGTTCAGATCGCGGCACCCGATACGACGAGCTCAACCCGGCGGTTCTCTTGCCGCCCCTCAGACGTGTCGTTAGATGCGACAGGGTTGTCTTTCCCGAAGCCTTTTGTGACGATCGAATTGGGGGAAACTCCCTGCGATGTCAGATAATCGCGAACGGCGTCGGCGCGTTCTCCGGAAAGCTTTTGATTGAATTCGTCACCCCCGACATTGTCTGTGTAACCATCGACCTCGAGAGTAAGCTCCGGAAACGAAAGCAATATCCCCGACACTTTGGCCAGCTTCTCACGCGCCTCTGGCTTCAGAGCGTACTTGCCGAATTCAAAGAGAACGTCCGACATATTCATGATCAGGCCGCGAGCCGAATCGCGTGTCTCGAGAACCGTACTCAATTCTTGCTGGAGTCGGCCCCGCAGAGCCGCTTTCTCTCTTTCGACCTGGGCTGCTTGCACCTGCGCCTGTTGAGCCTTCGCTTCGGCAGCCTGCTTAGCGGCATCTGCATCCTCCTGCGCTTTCCGAGCTTCTTCAGCTTGCTCTTTAGCGCGTGCTGCGGCCTCAGCGTCAGCTTGCGCCTCAGCCTGGACCTGAGCAGCTTCGGCTTCGGACTGAACAGCCTGGGCCTTTGCTGCGACGGCATTCACCACGATCTGCGTTTGCTCCTCCGCGATGATCTTGCGGACGGCGATCAAGCGCGCGTCTTCGGCTGTCTGCGCTGCTTCGCGCGCGTCGGAGATGATGTCTTTTCTATCGCCATTGCTGTCCACGAGATCTTCTGCGTTCTGCAAATCCGACTGGGCTTTGCTCAGCGAATCGGCCGCAAAGTTTTCTGCCCCGGCCCACTTGGCAATGCGGATGGCGTTGCGAGCCTCGTAAAGTTCAGTTGGGATCTTCCCGTCAATCTCCAGAGGCATTAGTTCGGCCGGATTCACGCCTACGGTATATTGGCCCCTCCCCAGTAATTCAAACTTGGCGTCGACCTGCTCGACTGTTCCGGTTGTCTCGCTGGTGACGGAATTCTCCATGACTACCACCTCGCTCGGTTGAGTTACGGCAAAGTGGGGTTCGGCTGTCACGACCATGCCGAACGCTTGCAGGTTACTCGTTACGTTGAGACTCGCGCTGCCGTTGTGACCGGCCAAGACCTCTCCAAGATTCACCGGGCGGCCCTCCGGTGTGATCGCCCAAAGAACATAGGTCATGTACTCGGGGCCGAAGCGGGTGGCGGGTTGTATGTGCTTGAACTTCGCGTTCACCTCGATGGCGCCTTGCTTGCTGTGCACGTAGGCGTCGCCGCTCGCGTCGGGCATCAGAGTGGTCCCGAGAAAATTGACCTTGGTCTCATCGCTTCGATGGCGGTAGTTGATGGCGTTAATCCTTCGCGCCACAACTTCGACCCGGTATATCGCCCCGTGGGCCGGCTGCGCTTCCGCATCGCTTTGCGCATATAGGCCTGTCACCCCAGCGAAAAAGACTAACAAAATCTCCAGATATCGCTTCATGAAGATCATCTCCTTTGGCTCATTCATAACCAGACTGGCATCCCGTGCTTGACCACGGCTTCAGCGTCTGAGGGCCGATTTGCGGACAGTCCTTCAGCGTGATCACTGCAACGCAAGGGCCAATTGCAATCTCTTCAAAATGCTTGGGTTCGCGCGGACACACACTGCCATCCTTCGCGAATTCGTGAGGTTCGCGACAAATTCGGCGGCCGCTTGCAGAAGTGACCGCATTTATTGCAGTGGGAACTGAACGATCGCGGGAGGTTCTACCGGATTCGACAAGCGCGCTTGGTCGTTACCGGCTCGCCGTTAAGGACAGTCCATGGGACGGGGACAATTGGACGTCTCGCAGGACAGCAGTCCGCGTGTCATTGAGTACATCGAGCATCAGCCGTCGGGGTAATTCGTCGGCTAAGGGCTTGATTAGCCAGCGCAGCCCCACGGGAATGTCGCGGCTCAAAATGATCGTCTCCAATTCTAGGTACACGCCACCATCGCGCTCTTCGAGCCGCTGGACAGTGGCCTCGCGCCAGACGAAACCAGGTCTTCGGTTCTCCGAAAAAGGATGCTCGGTGGGCCGGCCATAATCGGCGATTTCTTTGACCTGGATCGCGTTGCTCGTAATGTATGCCCTCTTAGGACTCAGCTTGACAACTTGAACCTGCTGTTCTGCCTCCACCGCCGCTGTCACTGAAAAGACTTTCTGTATCGCAACAACGTTCAACTCGACTTGATCCCCGCCTCGTGAAAGGATGGTACACCTACTGAACAAAGGCTTGGAGAACTCCGTACAGCGATCATAACTTCCGACTACCTTCAATACCTGATCAAGTGTCACGTAAGGCACGAACACTGCGCCAACCCAATCATGGATCATTCCTTGAGGTATATTTTGGGGATCGCGGTTTGTTACCAGCACTTCATTTTTCTGCAGGAGCCGAGCCATATCCTGAGACTCATCGATCCATAAGAAATGGCCGCCCACCGAGGCATTCTTTGCGACGCGCAGGTTGACGATCCGAATGTATTCGTCCCAAGCTCGAAGGGTCTCCTGTTGGGGTCCTGCTGCTTCTAAGTACTCCCCAAACAAGAAGAGAAGCAGCACAGCTAGCGCTGGTATAGCCTTCATCGCTGTGGAAGGTCTGCTCTTATGTATGAATTCAGCTTTCACCTGTCAGGACCTCTCTTCGAGCACGCCGCACGGTTTCTTCGATGCAATTCAAATGCCGAAGAGCAAGCTTCTGAAAACGCTGGGGCGTCCGCGACGCGAAGTCGCGATCTTTTCGGGTATTCACGGCTTTCGCGAAAGCGTTCCCATGCGCTCAGGCGTGATTCGACTCGGGCGGAGCGGCTCTCTGCGAAAGGTTCAGCTTTCGCATCGCTGCAGGTGTCTGAGAAGCCGGTTCGACGATGGGCAGGTCTCGAGTCGCCGAAGTTGAGTTAGTCAGGTGTTTATTAATAGGGTCGAAGTTAGTATTCTCGAAGATATCGAAAAACTCAGGACGCACAGTGGAATTGCTTACATCCGATCACCATATGAATTTCAACGCGAATTGAAGCTGACGAGATGATGTCGAGGTCGTGGTAATCAATCCCGCGGTCGTTACCGCCGCTCCGCTTGCCCCAAATAAGGCATTATCGGCGACAGGAGGCGAGAAGTTCGCGTGATTCAGCGCGTTGAAGAATTCCGCCTGGAACTGAATGGTGAAGTTTTCCGAAATCCGCGAAATACGATTGCTTTTGAAAAGGGAAAGGTCGAGATTCGAGAGGCCCGGGCCAATCAGACTGTTTCGCCTGGCGTCTCCTATTCGAGTGCTAGGGTTAGGAAAGGAGAAGCATTGTGTCTTGATGTAATGTACCGGATTGCCGGGATTGATCGCCGACTCGCACCCCGGACCAAATATCCGGTCCGGGAAGTCAAACGGGTAGGAACTCTTCCAACCGAGAGGATCTCCGCCAATCGTCGGCGTAAACGGCATGCCGCTGCTGAGTTGATAAATCCCGCCAAGTTGCCAGCCGCTCGCCAACCAGTGGACACCGACCTCGTCATGTGGAGCAGGAACCTGCCACATTGCATTGAACACGGCATTCTGACGGACATCAAAGTCCGATAGTCCACGGTTCAAGTGCGTATCAAACCAGGGCAGGTTCTGTATGGAATTCAGGAACTGGTTCCCCACTGCAGAGGAAGAACTGGTATCGCTGCTCTTGGCCCAAGTGAAGGCGGCGCCGAACTGGAGACCATTCTTCATGCGCCGCGCGACGTGGGTCTGCAAGGCGTCATAGAAGCTGCTGCTTTGCCACAAAAGTCCACTAATCTGCCCAGCATTGGGATTCACGCGTGTACCCCTGCCGGCTGGAGCAGGCCAAAGGTATCCAGCCGAGCTATGGGAGCTGGGCAGAACAATGTTCATATCCTGCATTTGGAACGGCTGATGGACACCACGACAGCCAACATAAGCCACCGTTACGACCACGTTGCTGCCGAATTGATGCTGGACATTGAAATTCCAGCTCATCACGTAATTGCGCTTGGGATATGAATCAATATGCAGGTACTTCAGTTGGTTCGGTGTCAGCAACGGGAATGCGGTGCTCGGAAAGCTACCTGCTGGCAGACCCGACGAGATTGTCCCGCGCTGGAAGAAGGGTGCAGCACTATATGTAGAGATCCCGAATTCATAAGTCAGCGGCAAAACGTCGTAAATGCCGAAGGCGCCTCGAAGAGCAGTTCGGCTTGAATGAAACGGGTCCCAAGAGAATCCGATTCGCGGCTCAAAATTTCGGTACGTCGGATTATAGAAAAACGGCGAACCCAAATGCGGTGCGACGTCAGTCAGGTTGCGTAGGTTCGTTAGCCGGCCGTTCACTTCCGTCGGTACTGTCGCAATCTCATAGCGCAGGCCAAGATTCACGTTCAAATTTGAGGCCAGATGGGCGTCGTCCTCAAAGTACGCTCCAAATATCGTTTGACGAATATTGTAAGGGGAGACCTTTCCTCCGGCGAGCGCTGCGGTGAATGTGGCAGGGTTGTTCGTCAGAAACTTTGCCAGGGAGGTGAAAGTAAATTGCCCATTCGGCATCGAGGTGCCAAGCTCATTGTCCTGCAGTCGCTCGACATTGACACCGAACTTCAACGAGTGGACTCCCAGGGTCCTGAACAGATCGTCATAGATCTGGAATGAATTGAAGCCGTAATCGATCTGTCCGCCTGCGCCGGGTCCACCCGAATAGCCGGTAATGCCAGTTACGCTAATTGACCCGACAGGGCTACCGGGCACAAAACCGTTGGCAACATCACCTGCAAAGGAAAGCTCCGTCTTGATTGGTTTCATGATGTCGGCGAGCACGCGGCTGAAGCCGAATCGAAGCGCGTTCACGAAAGCAGGAGTGAAAGTTTTTGTATATTCAGCGGTTGCAAGCTGGCGGTGAGAGAGCGTGCCTGACGCGACAGTTTGGAAGACATCGGACGACGAAAGTGTAGCGTCATCGAGCATGTACGTTCCGTGCACGAAATCAACTGGAGAAAACTCATGATCGCTTCGGACAATGAAGAAGTTCTCGTTCCCCATTTGCTGAGTTATTGAGGTGGACGTACCGGTGTCTCCGTTGATGTTGCTCGTCGGCAATGGAAAAAGCCGCAGATACGGCATTACGAGGGGGCTGACAGTCACGGTTCCCGCGACAAGTTCGCCTTGGCGCGCCGTTTGGGTGGGCACGACGGCGAGCTGAGTCACACTCTGGTCTTGCCGAAGCCCTTCATAATCGCCGAAGAAGAAAGTGCGATCTTTTCTTATTGGCCCGCCTAGGCCAGCCCCGAACTGATTGCGTCGAAATGGCGGAATCGTGGCGGGATCGAAATAATTGCGAGCGTCAAGTGCGCTGTTGCGCAGGAATTCATAGAATGAGCCGTGCAGAATTCTTGTTCCCTGTCGCGTGACGGCATTAATCACCCCACCGGAAGTCTTCCCATAATCTGCCGGAGCGTTTGCGGTAATGACTGAGAACTCCTGGATGGCGTCCACTCCCAAGTCGATGCCGAGCGCGCTTCCTCCGCCTCCGTTGGAATAGTCGCTGATGCTAATCCCGTCTATTCGATAATTGTTCTGTTCGGGACGCCCACCGGAAACTGTCATCTGCATTTCGAGCCCTCGATTTCCCCGACTGAGGAGATTCGTGGCGACATCTTGCGTACGTATCTGTGCCACGCCGGGCTCCAGAGCCGCCAGTTGAGTCCAGTCCCGGGCGTTGAGTGGCAAATCATGAATCGTCTCGCCGTTTACAAGCCCGCCGAGGGTCGCGTCGTTTGTTTCTACTGCCGGGGTCGCACCTTGCACCTGAACGCTCTCGCTTGCGCTGCCGACCGCCATGGTCAGATTCACTTCGATGTCTCCCCCGACACTAAGCGTAAGGCCACTGCGAACCTCGGATTTGAAGCTTTTCGCTGACGCCGTAATGGTGTAAAGGCCGGAGGAAAGGTTCGGCACACTGTAAAAACCTGATTCATTCGTAACCAGTTTTCTCTCGAAACCGTTCGCCATGTTCTTGATCGTCACCTGCGCCCCTGCGACGACTGCGCCGGTGCCATCAGTAACGGTGCCCGCTATGCGGGCGCCAGCGACCTGCGCATTCAGGTGAATTGCCACTACGCCGAACAATAAGGCGGAAAGAAGGCGGAGAGCCGCGGGTGAAAGCAGTCTCGACATCGAGCCTGTTGTTCGATCCACTTTGCCCCCTTCCGACCGCCAAGCTATGAGCACGAAGTATGTGAAGGGAAACAATGCTCCACTTGAATAAGGCGTGATCAAGCCTTATTAGCCCGCGAAAAGACCTGATCTTGGACACCTGTCCAGCTGCTACGGCCTTCGATTCTGGTGGAAGAAGAGGCCAATGGCCCAGAGTGAGCCAATAGTATATTTGGCAGATGGGGAGAGTGCAAGTGCGGATGGGGATCTGGCTGGCCATTCTGCTGGTATCCAGCACGTGCGCTTTTGCATTGGACCCCTCGCTGGATGTTAGCCAGTATGCACATACCACGTGGAAGGTTCGCGAAGGGTTCACAAAAGGCACCATTTTTTCGATGGCGCAGACGCCTGATGGCTATCTGTGGCTGGGCACGGAATTTGGGTTGAGCCGCTTCGATGGCGTGCAAGCTAAGCCATGGCAGCCGCCCAAGGGTGAGCAACTCCCCAGCATTTATGTCCGTGACTTGCTCGTTGCGCGCGACGGTACTCTCTGGATTGGCACCGCGGAGGGACTTGCAAGTTGGAAGGATGGCAAGCTTACGGAATATCCGGAAGTTGCCGGATATCCCGCTGGACCGTTCCTCCAGGATGGGAGCGGCACCGTTTGGGTCGGCATTCAACACCCCGGAAGGCTCTGCGCCATCCAAGCGGGGAGAGCCAAGTGCTATGGGGCCGGGGGCTTCGGCAACGACGTGGTCGACTTGTACGCGGACCACGAAGGCCAGTTGTGGGTCGCCGCTCAAACCGGTCTGTGGCGCTGGGCGCCTGGCCCGCCACAGCACTACTATCCAGGCAACGGCCCTGTTGAGGCCAAGAGGCTCACCGCAGGCGATAACGGCGCACTCCTGGTTGCAACCGGCGCACCCGACGGTTCATTTTCTAGTTCGATCGAAGGGCTCAAACAATTCGCGGGCGGAAGATTCCGGGGTTACGAGCTTCCCGGAATCGCCGAAAAGTTCAGGCCCACTTGCTTCTTCCGGAGCAGCGACGGCAGTCTGTGGATCGGTACGGTGCAGGGGTTGTTGCACCTGCATCAGGGAAAGTTCGATAAATTCGATGATCTGTCCGGCGACGTTGTAACTCAAATCTTTGAAGATCGCGAAGGCGATGTCTGGGTCAGCACGGAAGATGGTCTCGATCGCTTTCGTGAATTCGCCGTACCGACGATTTCGGTAAACCAGGGCCTTTCAAACTCTACAGTTCACGTGCTGGAAGCGACGCAGGACGGCAGTATTTGGATTGCTACAGCGAGCGGCCTGGACCGCTGGCAAAACGGGCATGTCACCGTCTATGGCAAGCAAAGCGTGCCGGCGCAGGACTCGGAACCAGGTGAGCAGAAGCCGGTTATCAATGGGAGAGTGACGGAGGTCGCGAACGGCGGTCTGAAGGGCACCGTCTATGCGCTTGGCGAGGACGATAGGGGGCGATTGTGGACAGGGGGTCCCGAGGGAGTGTTCTTCTTCGACAGCGGCCGCTTTTTGCAGGTCCCCGGCATTCGTGGTGGAAATATCTTCGCATTCGCCGCAGGCGAAAAAGGAAAAGTTTGGATCAGCAGTCTGGACCAAGGCCTTATTAATTCGGCGCCTGAGGGAGTCGTGCAACGCATTCCCTGGGCCCGGCTCGGACGCAAGTCCGCGGCGGTAGCACTGCTGCCTGATGCCGTGCAGGGAGGTCTATGGCTCGGATTTTATGACGGCGGAATCGTCTATCTGAAGGATGGACAGATCCGCGCTTCGTACAACGCCACTGATGGACTGGGTAAGGGCTCAGTGACCAACATTCAACCCGACTCCGACGGCGCGGTGTGGGCCGCGACCGCCGGCGGTCTTAGCCGATTAAGGGGTGGGCGTATCACAACCCTTACCAGCAAGAACGGCCTGCCCTGCGACACCGTTCATTGGATGATCGAAGGCAACGACCATTCGATATGGTTGAACCAGCCTTGCGGACTGGTGCGGATTGCCCGTTCTGAGTTGAACGCTTGGAAGAGTGATCCGAACCGGAGCATCCAGAGCACCGTTTTCGACAGCTCGGACGGAGTGAGGGCCCGCATCACTGCTGGCCGCTTCGGCCCAAAGGTGACCAAATCGATAGATGGGAGGATATGGTTCACACCTTTGGACGGCGTCACCATCATTGATCCGGATCGACTTCCATTCAACAAACTTCCGCCGCCGGTGCACGTCGAGCAAATAACCGCCGACCACAAAACCTACGATGCGGTATCTCAACTACGCCTGCCGCCGCTGGTTCGTGATCTGGAGATCGACTACACCGCGCTCAGCCTCGTCGCGCCGGAGAAGGTCCTGTTTCGCTACAAGCTGGAAGGCGCTGATCGCGACTGGCAGAGCGTGGGCAATCGCCGCCAGGCATTCTATATGAATCTCGCTCCGGGCAATTACCGCTTCCGCGTGATCGCCTGCAACGACAGCGGTGTATGGAACGAGGAAGGCGAATTCCTGGACTTCAGTGTTGCGCCCGCATACTACCAAACCGATTGGTTTCGCGCACTCTGCGCGGTAGTTATTCTCGCGCTCGTTTGGGCGCTGTATCAACGTCGCACTCGGCAACTGCAGCAGCGGGAGAAGCAATTTCGGGAAGCCATCGAAACGATTCCAGCCATGGCCTTCACGGCTCAACCAGATGGCTTGCGTACCTTCGTCAACCGGCGCTGGATGGAGTATACGGGGTTAAGCCTAGATCAAGCGGCAGGTTTGGGTTGGGGAGATGCAGTTCATCCGGATGACCGCAGCCTGGCTCTCGACAAATGGCGGAAGTCAGCGGTGACTGGCGAACCGTTGGAGTATGATGCGCGCTTCCGTGGTGGCGACGGAGGGTATCGCTGGTTCCAGGTGCGCGCCCTGCCGCTACGCGATAAGAAAGGAAAGATTCTGAGGTGGTACGGAGTCGCGACGGATATCGAAGACCGCAAGCAAGCTGAGGACAAATTTCGCAGGCTGCTTGAGGCGGCGCCCGATGCGGTTGCAGTCGTCAATCGTGAGGGCGAAATTGTCTTGGTCAACGAACAACTGGAGAAGCTGTTTGGCTATCAGCGACAAGAGGTATTGGGGAAGAAAATCGAAATGTTGATGCCGGAGCAGTTCCGGCGAAGACACCCAGAACAACGCGCGGCGTTTACGGCCAACCCTGTCGCGCGGCCAATGGGGTCGGGGCTGGAACTGTACGGCCTGCGTAAGGATGGCAGAGAGTTTCCGGTAGAGGTCAGCCTCAGCCCGCTCGAAACTGGGGAGGGCGTGCTGATTTCCAGTACCATTCGCGACGTCACGGATCGAAAGCAGGCCGAGGAAAAGATTCGGCGAAGCGAAGGGGAGCTTCGGCAACTCGTCGATGTGATTCCACAGCAGGTGTTTGTTTTTGACGCGGACTGGAACCCTTTATTTGCCAACCGGCAAGAGCTGGAGTATACCGGCCTTACCGCGGAAGAGATGCGGTCAAAAGACGCTGTTGCTCGAGTCTTTCATCCGGCCGACTCGAAAAAGTTGGAAGCCGTGCGCGAGCAGGCGCGTTTCGACGGTGCGCCTGTCGAGATCGAGGCACGAATAAGGGGGAAAGACGGGCAATATCGCTGGTTTCTAGTCCGGGACAACGCGCTGCGGGATGAGCGCGGGCGCATCCTGAGGTGGTACGGCACACGCACCGACATTGAGGATCGAAAACGAGCCGAGGCGGCTCTGATGCAGAGTGAAGCCTATTTGGCGGAAGCGCAGAGGCTCAGCCGAACGGGCAGTTGGGCATGGGCTCCCGCAGGAGGTGAGATCAGGTACTGGTCAGAGGAGTGCTACCGCATCCTGGGTTTCGACCCGCACGCTGGACTACCGCGATTTGAAACGTTCTTTCAACGCATCCACCCCGACGATCAGCAAGAGACAGGCGAAGCGCTCGATGCAGCCGGGCGTAAGAGGGCTGAGTTTGAGATGGATTACCGAATCGTTCATCCCGGCGGCGAGATCAGAGATGTCCACGTGGTAGGCCATCCCGTTCTCAACCCATCCGGGGGCCTGGTTGAATTTGTAGGTACCGTGATCGACGTGACCGAACGCAAACGGGCGGACGAAGAGCGCGAGCGATTGTCCCGGCTGGAGATTGAACTCGCGCACATCAACCGCGTCAGCATGATGGGCGAATTGGCGGCATCGATAGGTCACGAAATCAAGCAGCCAATTGCTGCAGCCGTCACCAACGCCAGGACCTGCCTGCGATGGCTCAAGCGCGATCGACCCGACTTGGAGGAGGCGCGCGAGGCGGCCTCACGAATGGTCGAAGATGTTATGCGGTCAGCCGAGATTATCAACCGGACCAGCTCGCTCTACAAGAAAGACGCTCCGCAGCGTGAGCTGGTCAATGTTAACGAAGTAATCGGCGAGATTGTTGCGCTCTTACACAATGAGGCGGCTCGCTTCGGCATTTCCATCCGCAGCGACCTCGCTGCCGATGTCCCCACTGCGGCCGGGGATCGCGTTCAGTTGCAGCAGGTGCTCATGAACCTTATCATCAACGCGATCGACGCCATGAAGGGGATGGACGGAACACGTGAAATAACTATCGTCTCGCAATGCAACGCCGATGATGAGTTGCTCGTATCGGTCAGTGATAACGGTGTAGGATTGCCGCCAGACAAGGATCGGATCTTTGACGCTTTCTTCACAACCAAGCCTCACGGAACGGGGATGGGATTAGCAATCAGCCGCACCATCATTGAGTCCCACGGGGGGTGTCTCTCAGCGACCTCGAACCCCGGCCGCGGCGCCAGGTTCTTCTTTACACTTCCCGCAACGAATGGTGAACAACTGTGACCAAGCAAGACACATCGACGGTATTCATCATCGATGACGACGTATCCCTTCGCCGTTCAATCCAGGGACTCATGAAGTCTGTGGGACTGCACTCGGAGTCGTTCGGCAGCTCCCAGGAATTCCTGGCAGGGCACCGCGGGGATGGCCCGAGCTGCCTGGTTCTGGATGTGCGGCTTCCCGGTCTCAACGGCCTTGATTTTCAACGGCAGTTGGCAGACGCGGGGATGCACATCCCAATCATATTTATTACCGCCCACGGAAACATCCCGATGTCCGTCAGGGCCATGAAGGCCGGTGCGATCGAGTTTCTGACTAAACCTTTCGACGATCAGGACCTGCTGGACGCTATTCAGCAGGCGCTTGAACGGGACCGCACGCGATGTCAACAGCAGAGCGAAGTGGCAGAGTTGCGAAACCGCTATGACACATTGACCCCGCGTGAGCGCGAGGTGATGCAGTTAGTGGTCACCGGCATGCTCAATAAGCAGGTGGCGGCGGAACTCGGAACGAGCGAAATTACGGTAAAGACTCAGCGCGGGCGCGTCATGCACAAGATGCAGGCTGAATCCTTTGCCGAGCTGGTTCGGGTGGCGGATAAGCTCAGGCTATTGACCGGTAATCAGCCGAAGTAAACGAGTCAATGCCTGCCGAACCTGAACTTTCACAGCTCCTCAGATTCATGGTTGACACATTGGGTGTTTCAAGTCTGCGAGTTCTCGCGGGACGTACACCGTTGCGCGCTGGATGCCAGGCGGAACCGGTGTCGGTGATTCGGACCTCTTGTGCTTACACAGAGTGAATGGGCAAACAGGTTGGCGCTGAAAGTAGGAGGTAAATGATACCAAGGGATACTAGCGCCCGGGCGGCATCGGCACTACTCTGCTGATATGGCGAGTCAGCCAGGCTCGAGAGTGGTTTCAATCATCGATGATGACGACTCAGTTCGGGCCGCGCTGCTAGGCCTGATGAAAGAGGTCGGCTTGCCAGCAATCGCGTTCAGGTCCGCGGAAGAGTTCCTTGATTCAGGTCATCAACGCCAGACCGGATGCTTGATTACCGATATTCGCCTGCCGGGAATGTCGGGCCTGGAGCTCCTTGCAAAACTGAATGCCGATAACTGCCGGATTCCGACTATTTTTATCACCGCACACGGGGATGCGGCGACGCGAATGCAGGCTCTTCGCTTAGGCGCGTTAGAGTTCCTAACGAAACCCTTCAACGATGATGCCCTGCTCGAATGCGTTCGAGCAGCGATGCAGACGTAATCGCAGCGGAAAGCGGATCACAAGAGAAAGAAAAGCACACGCTGATGAGCGCTGGGTCGATTCGCCATTCGGCGCAAGAGATCAACATGACCGGAGGTTAGCTGTGAGCTTGGATAGCACTTCAGAGTACGGTCTAAGTGACAATCAGGTGTGTTTCCTAAGTGATTCCAAGAGCCAAGCGGATCAAGTTCTCGACTCAGAGGAAGAAATCATGGCACGGCCAGGCTTCAAAGGGATTGTGGGGCAAAGCCGCGCTCTCGGCGAGGTGCTGGATCTGGTCGAGATGGTGGCAGCCGCCGATTCGACGGCACTCCTGCTAGGAGAGACAGGCACCGGCAAGGAGCTGATTGCCAAGGCCATCCATGAGCGCAGCCGCCGGAGGTGCAAGAGGTTTGTCAAGGTCAACTGCGCTGCCATTCCAAGCGGACTGCTGGAGAGCGAGCTTTTTGGCCACGAACGCGGCGCGTTCACCGGCGCCATCACACAGAAGGTCGGCTGGCTCGAGTTGGCCGACCAGGGTACATTGTTTCTGGATGAGATCGGCGATATTCCGCTGGAGTTGCAACCGAAACTCCTTCGCGTTTTACAGGAACGGGAATTTGAGCGGCTGGGCAGCACTCAGACAAAGCAAGTGAATGTTCGGGTCGTGGCCGCGACCCACCGCAATCTGGAACAGATGATTCTGGAAGGGCAGTTTCGCAACGATCTTTACTACCGCCTCAACGTCTTTCCCATTTCCATTCCTCCTTTGCGCGACCGCACAGAAGACATTCCTCTGCTGGTGCGGCATTTTGTTCGGCAATTCGCGCAGAGGATGAACAAGACCATCGATGCGATCTTCTTCGAAACGATGGATGCTCTGGTTCGGTACCCATGGCCCGGTAACATCCGCGAGTTGCAAAACGTGATGGAGCGCTCGGTGGTCATGCATGAAAAAGGGAAGCTCACCGTGAAGGAGTGCTGGCTGTGCCGCGAATTATGCATTGAAGAGCCTACGCACACTTCGGGTGGCAGTTCTTCGTTGGGGGATCGGGAAATCATCGGCGCGGCTCTGGCCGAAACCAGAGGCAGAGTGTCCGGGCCGCAGGGTGCAGCAGCCAGGCTCGGCATCCCGCCCTCCACGCTGGAATCGAGAATTCGCTCAATGAACATCAACAAGTATCTGTTCAAGATGGCGTAGCTCAAGTCTTCTCACCGGCCCCAAGATTCAGTGCTCACAAAACCTTATAGGAGGCTCGCTGGTGGTTTGGAGCGAGGTTGACATGGGGACCGAGTTGGAACTGCGCTTACCTGTGCGGTTCACGCTTACAAGACACGTCGGAGAGGCTCATGGTTGGCACGAACGCTCGCGGGAAAAGCAAAGGATTAGCGGGGAGACTCGGCTAGGTGACGCGATCCGTTCACTGTCTGAGCCTTACTCCCTGCTTATACTAAGATCAGAATCATCAGATACAGGATCGCTGTTTCCGATGACATTCGGTTGCGAAGGTGCGAAGATGGCTTCTCGCCGGTCGCTTCTGTTTCGCTTTGGCTGGCGCCGCACTGCGATTGCAGGTGCATGGGGTACTTGTTTCGCCTGCGTGTTATTCCTGGCCGGCGCGCTTCCTTTGCTTGCCAGTCTCTTAATCGCTTCCGCGCGCGCACAATCACAAGCGCCACAGTACGTCGCGAGGGCTTGGGAAGCGGAGCAAGGTCTGCCGCAAAACTCGGTGACTGCGATGTTGCAGGACCACCAGGGTTATCTTTGGATCGGCACATTCGGGGGACTCGCCCGTTTTGATGGCGAGCGGTTTACGCTCTTCGAATCCGGGGATATGCTGCCTCTCGGCAACAATGGGATCCTTTCGCTGCACGAAAGTCGCTCCGGAGTATTGTGGATCGGTACCTTGGACGGCGGTCTTATACGGGTGGAGGACGGCGTTGCCACTACATACACCGAGCACGACGGCTTGCCGAGCCGATTCGTGGGCTCCATCCGCGAAGATGCCGAAGGAAAGCTGTGGTTTAACACTTCGGAGGGCGTGGCGCATTTTGTTGGTACGAAGCTTGAGGCTTACCCCACTTACCGCGGAAAAACGGTTCGAGAATTTCTTCTCCAGGCACGTGACGGAAGCATGTGGTTCCGCTGCGGAAGAGACGTCGTGCGTTTCGGACCCAGAGGCTCCATTGCGACCTTGAAAAGCCCCAAGCCGAGCGGCTTTCTCGTCCACGAAGATCGCGACGGGAGCGTCTGGATCGCTTTTCGCGACCGGTATCGGCTCGTGCGCTATCACGACGGGGAATTCTCGGATGTTCCGCTACCGCCCATCAGGCGGCGAGAGTTGATGCGCGATGGGCTGGGGGCCGACTACCTCGTGTACACGATCAGCATGGCGGAAGGTGCGGATGGGGAATTGCTGCTGCTCACCCCTGCGGGACTCTGCCGGATTGAGAACGGGAGCCTCGGTCCTCCGGAAGCAGTACCGTTGCCCTCGAACGGCCGGGAATTGCTCAGGGTACGAAGCCTCCTGGTAGATCGCGAAGGCGATCTATGGGTCGGTACCAATGGGATGGGCCTTGTTCGTCTCCGGCAGGCCCCCTTGAGAGCGTATGGAAAGAACGAGGGCCTCTCCAACTCAGGTTTCAATGCTGTCTTTCAGGATCGGCAAGGTCGCATATGGCTCGGTGGAGACTCGCTCTACTGGTTTGATGGAGACCGGTTCCATCTGTTGCCGGGCGTGGCGAACGTTCGCGCCATTACCCAAACACGCGATGGTGACCTGTGGTTCGGGGGCTACGGCGGCCTGCATCGTTACAGCTCGGGAGTGCTAAGCGACTTCAAGGTTGGAGCCCCGGACGTGAGAGCCATTCATCAGGATCGAGAAGGCACGCTCTGGATTGGGGCTCTCATGGAAGAGCACCCTGGCGGGCTTTATCGTTTCCGCGGAGGGGAATTGGATAAGATCCCCGGCATCTCCGACGTGAATCAGATTATCGAGGACTGTAACGGTGGTTTATGGGTGGCCGGCGTCAAAGAGCTCCTTTACATGCGTGGCGACAGAATCGTCCGGTACGACCAGAAGCTGGGCCTGCCCAACCGCAGCGTGGATATCCACCAGGACTCGACCGGAACTTTGTGGATTGCCAGTTACGGCGGCGGATTGACCCGCTTGAATGACAGCGGGTTGAAGACAATCACGACCAAAGAAGGTCTGCCTAACAACATGTTGGCGGGGATGCTGGAGGACAGCAAGGGCAATCTCTGGATCAGCTCCACCCAGAACATCTTTTGCCTCAGCCTGAAGCAGTTGAATGATCTTGCCGATGGGAAAATCTCTTCCATCCTGCCCGTCTCCTATGGTGTCGCCGAGGGTATGAGGAGTAGCGAATCCGATGTAGGGAGCCCGGCAGGCTGGGAGACGAAAGACGGGCGGATATGGTTTCCTACCATGCGCGGCGTGGTGGCAATCGAACCTACTGCGGGGAGTCGCCTTCCTCCGCCGGTGGTGCTGGAAGAGGCATGGGCCAACAAGTTGCCGCTGGCGGGCAAGCGCCGGACTTCCGTAC
>Ga0335069_10004130_pt1 | contig 21690 bp, 22 predicted proteins | sample Lox_Sample_11_FD_206714 | JGI IMG/M metagenome (GOLD analysis project Ga0335069, IMG submission 206714) | Soil microbial communities from Loxahatchee National Wildlife Refuge, Florida, United States - Lox_Sample_1.1 | ecosystem: Environmental > Terrestrial > Soil > Wetlands | place: USA...
AGCGGCGCGTGGCATTATGCAAAGCCATGATTGCCCGGCCGGATTTGTTAATTCTCGATGAACCGACGAATCATCTTGATACGGAATCCATCGCATGGATGGAGAAATTTTTAGGAGACTTTACCGGCGCATGTTTGTTTGTCACGCACGACCGGTATTTTCTCGATTCGATTGCGACCCGCATTATCGAATTGACGAACGGCGAATGTTATTCGCACGACGGTAACTACGATGATTTTTTGATCGACAAGGCAGAACGCATCGCGCAGTTGGAATCCGAAGAACAAAAGCGAAATAATTTTATGCGGCGTGAGCTTGCGTGGGTAAGCCGTGGTGCGCGTGCGCGGAGAACGAAAGCCAAACATCGCTTGAATGCCTACATTGAAGCGCTGGAACACACTGTGCCGCTGCCAGAACCTGAAATCGAATTGATCCTTCCACCGCCCCATGGACTTGGGTCAACGATTTTGAATTTCTACGATCTCTCTGTATCAATGGGAGAAAAAAAATTGTTCGACATATTGAATTTCAAGTTCGACCGCAAACGAAAGCTCGGCATCATCGGCCGCAATGGACTTGGCAAAACGACGCTGCTAAAAATGATTTTGGGCGAAGTAAAACCTGACAAGGGTGAAATTGAAATCGGTGAGCGTACGGTGTTTAATTATATCGATCAGGCGCGCGTCGCTTTGAATGATGACAGGACGGTGGTGCAGGAGCTTGGCGAAGGCCGCGAGTGGATCATGTTCGGCGAAGAAAAAATAAAAGTGTGGACGTACCTGCGCCGCTTTCAATTTGCCGATGACCGGATGAATACGAAAATCGGAAAGCTTTCCGGCGGAGAACGCAGCCGCTTGCTGTTGGCGAAGGTGCTGAAGAACGGCGGCAATTTTTTGATTCTCGATGAACCGACAAACGATCTGGATTTACCGACGCTGCGTGTGCTGGAAGAAGCGCTCATGGCATTCACCGGATGTGCGATTGTTGTGAGCCATGACCGGTATTTTTTGAATCGCGTGTGCAACGGCATTCTGGCGTTTGAAGGAAATGGCAACGTGCACTTCAGTGAAGGCGACTACGATTATTACATTGAAAAAAAATTCTTGCGCGAAGCTGCGGCGGCCTTGGAATCGGCCGCGCCGGCCAAAAAACAGGAGATGCCATCGAAGGTGCAGCAACGAAAATTATCGTGGAAGGAATCCAAAGAACTGGAAACGATCGAACAGGATATTTTAAATGCCGAATCCGACGTTGCCCGCATCGAGGCAATATTTTCTTCTCCTGATTTTTATGAGAAGCATGGAAATGAAATTGATACGCTCACGAACGAACTGGCAAATTCAAGAACTCGCGTGGATGTTCTCTATGCACGCTGGCATGAATTGGAAGAGATTAAAGCAGGGAAAGGATAATGACAAGTAAAAATATTGATAGGCGAAGGATTGTTTCCCGTTTATCGTCAATATTCAGTTTCCTGTATTTTTTCCATGCTCGCATTGGTCATCTTGCCGATGGCAGACAATATCGAAACGTTGCAGCGATCCGTTTAGCCATTGTTAGGTAATGAATTTTACCTTGCCCGTGCTGCCGCGTACAACTTGAATGTTTCGACTATTTTTGATGATAAAAAATCATATTCCGCTGGAACGACTCGGCAGCTTCCCGTGTTTAAGATATAACAAATTGAAAATACTATATATCGGATTTGAAAGGATAGAGTTATGGACTTATTAGAACGATTGAACTGGCGCTATGCTACCAAGCGCATGACAGGCGAAAAACTTCCCAAAGAAAAAGTCGAACGCATTTTAGAAGCCATCCGGCTTGCCCCATCATCCATCGGTTTGCAGCCGTACACGATTTATGTGGTGGAAGATGCAGCGCTGCGGGAAAAAATAAAAACTGCCGCCAACCAGCCGCAAATTACGGAAAGCTCGCACCTGCTCGTGTTCGCTGCGTGGAATCATTACACGCCCGCGGAAGTGGATGCATACATCCAGAATATTGCTGCAACACGAAAAGTCGATGTGAAGAGTTTAGATGGATTTAAAACTTCCATCACAAAGTCTGCTCAAAAATCTCCGGAAGCACTGCTGAACTGGAATGCGCGGCAGGCGTACATTGCGCTTGGCTTCGGTCTGACCGCCGCCGCTCTCGAAGGCGTGGATGCAACGCCGATGGAAGGATTCGATGCGGATGGGCTCGATGAAGTTCTCGGACTGAAAGCCAAAGGCGAGCACAGCGTGGTGCTGATGGCGCTCGGCAAGCGCGATGCGGCGAACGATTACCTTGTGAACGCCAAAAAGGTTCGGCGTCCCAAAGAACAGTTGTTCGTTCATCTTCGTTAATTCCATGACTTCATGCTTTAGCCAAGCCGTGCTGGCAATTTTGGCCGGCGTTAGTACGGCGTGAATAAATTCGGTAAAGACAACCGGCGGAAAAGAATTTTTTAGAATACGTTGTTCTCGGCTCAATGAAAATTGCAAAAAAGGTTAAAGATGTTTTTTAATTTTTACCACCGTTGTCGATGGTATCTCTTCGTCTTACTCGTCGGCTTTACGGTGTGATTTGCTTTTCACGAAGTGATGCCCTTGGCACAGACTTTTTGATCGTTACTGTTCTTTAGAATATACTAAGGCGGCCACGATTGAAAAATAACAACTTATAGAGACTTGACGATTAAAAAAAATGCCTCGCCTTCCGGCGGGGCATTTTGCATTTTCTCTTTTTTTCTGTCATGTCGCCTGCTTGCTGTAGGCAGGTGTACGTGGGTATCTTAAATATGTCTTCGAACTTTCCTGTCCGAGAAGTGGACTTTCTATTTAATGACCTTAGAAAATGAGCGTTAAAACAACAAGAATGTGTCGGGGCGCACCTGCAAACAATATTGTTTGAATCCGCCACAGGCGGATGAGTTTATTGTTTGCGAGAGACACATTCGAAGTTGTTAGCTCATTTTTCTACAGTCCTGATCTTTTGGTTCTTTTCTATCAAGAGAAAAGAACATATAAACAATGCGGTATACTTTCTTTGCTCTTTCAAAGAAAGTGGCATCATATTCAATAATCCAGACATGCCAATCCTCATCTGTGATAGTGATAAACTAAGGCAAACACCCTCCTAAAAAATTCGGTGAAAGAATCCGGACTCTAAAAAAACTCCAATTGTTGCGGCGGCGGCCGCAAATCCTCCGCTGTCTTCCCGTCGAAAATCTCCATCATCCCGAACTGTCTATCCGTAATTCGTAATATTCCCACATGACCTTTTGTAGGCAGAAAACTCTTCACCCGCTTTACATGCACACCGGAGTTTTCATAACTCATACAATGCCGCACATAGATGGAAAATTGGAACATATCGAACCCGTCTTTTTGCAGCTTCTTGCGGAACACCGTGTACGCGCGTTTATCGCTGTCGGTTTCCGTCGGAAGGTCGAAAAATACTAAGACCCACACAATTCTATACTCGTTCAGGCGCATGCAGCAGGGGATAGGTAATGGTTTTTAGTTCTTTGGCAAAACATTTTACAAGGGAGCTGCTGGTGCTCGTTAATCCTAACAGCATCGGTTTTCGTTCACCTTCGATCCAGAATAACAATGTTAAACGCTACCAAGAATTAACGAAGCGTTAAGGGATGCCAGACTACCTAATAGGGAGGAGTCCAGTAATCAAGCGAATCAGAGCTTCTCTCGAAAAATATGCAGGACATACTTCTCCACTCATTATTATTGGAGAACCAGGAGTAGGCAAATCTCTTTTGGCATCCCGTATTCATGCCAATTCCTTATTGAAAGACCACGAGCTCGAAACCGTCAATTTCAAAATCCTCAGTGAACGCGACCAACGAATCAGATTACTTGGAGGCAGTCCGCCAGAACTTCCAACCACGCGTCGCAGCGTCCTCGAATTACCCACAACTGTAGTATTGAAACATCTCGATAAAGCTTCAAGATTTCTTCAGGATCGATTAGTTGAGGCGATTTTCAAAAAAACAATAGCCCGACTTGGAACGAAGGAGCAAAGACCGATCCGTTGCCGAATGATTTTCGTTTTTAATGAATTCCCCTTGATAAATTTGAAAGCTGGTTGTATTTCTCAAGCCCTCTATAAATATCTTTCTAAATATCCTTGCATTGAAATACCGCCTTTGAAAAAAAGGAAAGAAGATATTCCGGAACTTGCACAACACTTCTTTACTCAATTTCAAATTCAGAGATATAGAAAGATTGATCAAAGATTCATGGAATTACTTTTAGAGCACAGATGGGAAACGAATATTCTCGACCTTAAGGCATTTGTAAAGTCACTTAAAGTTTTTCCAGATAAAATTGCAATTCAACAAAGGGAAAGGATCGAACTTGCTAAAATTAACTTGATGATTGATGAAGGAAGAGAATTTTCGCTGAAATATTCTCTATCAATGATTGAGAAAGAAATCGTTAGGGTAGCAATGGTTAAATACGATGATTCTCAATCCGATGCTGCAAAATCCGTTGGTTTAACCGATAGGAGTATTCGAAATATTCTAAGGTGAGTTACTGCCGCCAATGAAAATCACACTATTTGATTTCACGATTACGCATGATTTCCTTTTATCATTGACCTACGATGAGCGACTGCTCCTCGACAATTGCCCGTACTTATTCGATTAATTCTTTTCTGTTGTTTTTAATAGATCTAGTACCAACTCTCCATACTCCAATAACTGCTGCTGCTCCTATAAGCAAAATGTTTCCTGTTCCAAAAGTTGATTCTTGCATATACAAAGCCCTATACTGTGGAAGGAGCTGACCTTGTGCAAGCGAATGAGCCGCTATTTCTGTCGCCGAGTTTACTAAGGGCAAAACAAAAAATAATCCGTTTACAACAATCAGTGTAATGAGCAGGAGCTTGAGCTAGAAAAATAAGTTTTTCAAGCCATAACGCTTGTATCCCATCCAAAACGCCGGTAATGGCAAGCACCAATATACCGGGAACTGTTAATACGTTGGTGCCAGTGCTAATGATCTTTCTTCCAAAGACAATATTCTCTAGGCTGGCACCTTCCAGAAGGGCAGAGATGACAATGAAAGTGAAAATACTGCCCAGCGACAATACAAGACCACAAAAGTGAACTATTTTTAGTCCTCGAAGCATTGTTGTCCTCCTTATTGTTAGAACGGCACGCTGTAGGATTTATGTTCAACTTATTCTAATATGAGCTAATGACATCAACTTCAGCGCATCAGCTATATTCATACCGATTCTCTCTATAAATGAATAATATTGTTTATGTTCCTGATACAATGGCATATCGTTCAATACTTTGATATTACTATTCCAATTTTCTATTTCCAGGAGATTATCGATGCCCCACTTTATATATGCAGATTTATCCATTCCCCCTTTTTCAATAACTCTTTTGTTCGAAAATTTTATCCCTAATTTAGAACCGTAGTCAAAAATAATCTCTGCCCCCGGAAGAAAAATATGAAAATCATTAAAGAGGTTTTTCACATCAGATTCAGTAAAATAGTAAAGCACTCCAGCAATGAGAAGCATAACATTCCTTTTATTCTTTATTTTGTCATACCAGCTTGTATCAAAGATTGATTTAGGAATGAACTGTCTTCTATCTGATTCAAAGATATACTTCTTTCTCAGCTCAATTGTATCCGGTAAGTCTAAGTCTATCCATTGAATTAATCCATTGTCGACACGGTCAAATGTCGTATCAAGTCCGCAGCCAATATTGACGATCGTCGCTTCAGGGTATAGCTCAATGAATGTCTTTATTTTTCTATCAAAGTAATTGCATCGTGCAATCCAACCGAACTGAACGAACTTATTGATATTTTTTGAAATAACTGAAAAATCGTAAGAGATATTATTTATTATGGAAACAGCTTTGTTATCTACAAGAAGAGGCTTTTCTTTTTGTGTCTCAATTGCTCTTCCCCATAAAGGAAGTAAGAGGGTTTCTTGTATACTCCCAAGTTTTATTTCGTTTGAGTCTTTCATTATTTGTCAACAATTTAAAAAACGTGTTATTTGTTTTGTTTTTTCAGTTCCTTGTTTTGCTCTATCATTTATTGAATAAGCATTATATGGACATATGTTAACGCAATTTAAACAACCTATGCAGGCATCCGGTTCAACAATCAAAGCGTGCTTGTGCCAGGGTAAATCAACTTTGTTGATGATCTGCTGTGAGCAATTCTCGATGCATGTCCAGCATGCCTTACATTTTTTAGTGTCAAGCTGAACAAATGGTGTGAGGGTATGTTTGTGGCTAAAAATAATAGATCTCAGATTGTTATCGATTTGTTTATATAAATATACCTCAGGCAAGGTATTTTGACGATAACAATTGTTAATAAATGAAATCTATTTTCTATTTCTAATCCTGCTTAACGAAATAGGTGTGATACCTAAATATGAAGCAATATAATGTTGTGGTACCCGTTTTATGATTTCAGGATGGTTCATAATTAAATCTTCATAACGCTCTTGGGGAGTGTCTTTAATCCTGGATAGAAAAAGGCGGGAATAATTTCTCAATCGGTGAAACATAAGCTCTTGAAAACCCTCTTTTATCTCAGGATATAATCGTTGGAGCTGATTAAAATTGTTCTTCCTGAGTGAAAATATTATTGACGGTTCAATGCTTTCAAGAGTATATATACTAGGTTGACTATTTAAAAAACTATCAATTGATGCAACTGCCTGTCCTTCGAAAAAGAATTGAAAGGTTATATCCTTGCCATCTTTATTAAACCACTCACGTATACATCCTTTTTTTATAAAGTAAATGTAATGTGCTATTTCTCCCTCGTTGAGTAAGATTGTTTTCGCTGGAATAACTTTCTTGTGTAACAATTTCTGAAAATCATTCCAGAGCTTTTTATTATTTTTTAACCTGTCAATCAAGTTGTTATACATATTCTAAGTATCTTTTTTAACATATCATGTAGTTCATTATTTGAAACTAGTATCTTCTGTGAGTATCAAGACCAACTAGAATTGTTACGTCATATGTTATTTGCGCATTCTTACGGATGGCAGCAAACTACTGCGTAGAAATATTCTTATCTAATATAGTTACATTTGAAAATTAAATCGAGTATCCCTCGAGGTTCTTCACTAAAAGTCAAGCAGGATTTAACTCCTGCTTGTTTCACTCCTCGCAAAGACAAAAGGTAGAGGTTCAACCCATAACAGGGATTGAATCATTCCAATTATCCTCGTCACAGACATCCCAATGCAGACAATCATACCCATTAGACTGGCGAAATAACGGAAGTTAACCCCGTCACACAGAATTTTCTTCCAATAATATTTTCAATATAATATCATTCTACATCCTAATGCTAAAACATCCACTCATAACTATTGTTTCGAGATGAACGTATTTATTTCGCCAGAGGTTTCTTTGATACTTTCTTTACCCTTAAAGAAAGTAATATCCATTTCATACGATGTTACTCGTTCATCTTTTCTAAAGAACATAAAAAACGTATGGCTTCTTGCTCGTAATCAGCACTTCAACTCAATTTTCTTGTCGTAAAATTTTTCAAATAAAGGATGGAGTTTTCGCTGAAAGCGCTTCTTGGCATTCTCGACCTCGGAAACGGAAAGCCGCATCGCTTTTGCAATTTCATGGTTTTTCATTCCATCGATGGTGTAAAGAAAAATAAGCATGCAGTAAATATCGTGTTGCAGCATCTGCACGCATTGCTCTATGAGGCCGCTGTTCAAATGTAAGGAGAGAAGGAACGATGCATCATGCTCGCGGTCGTTTCCCGAATACTGGAGCAGAAAATCTTCCGAGATATTGACGCAATGCTGCTCTTTGCCGGCAAGGTTGTCGATATGGCTTTTGATCAACAGAAAAAAAATAATTGTGCAGATCGGGATACTTCTCCTGGTCCCATCGCCGTTCTCCGGTCGAAAGTTTGACGAACAGTTCATGCACAATATCTTCGCCCGTGTACAATCTCCGAAGTTTTTTCGCTGCGCAATGGCGTAATTTGGTTTGTGCAAACGCAATCCATTCCTGATAGATGCCGATGTCGTGCAGCAAAACAGTGTCGATATGCTCTCCCTGTGACGATGCCATATCTTGCCTCGTGTGTAGTTGTCCTTACATCCCATCCGGTATACTACTAATACTTTTCAAAATACAAATTTTCCCGTGTCTGATAAAAAAAGGATCGCTGCTTTTGGAAAAATAGTCTCTCTCAAAAGTATTATATCGTACAGGCGAAAACAATACATCATGAAAAAAAATAGTTCATCAACCTTATTCAGCGTTCTGTATTCTATTCTTAATTCATACATGCTTCATACTTCACCTATTGTTCACCCATACATCATCCATAGCTGTTTCATAGTTATTCCATACTTCATTCATAGGTGTTTGATAGTCGTGGCATACATGATTCATAAGCATTCGATAGCCTGTTTTTTTCTTGAAAGAAATTATGGTCGGATTGTAGATCGGTTTCCGCCTTTTCTTGCAATGAAAAACGATGAATGAACAATTATGAGCTAAAAGCAAATTGCTGTTCTCAGAACTAAATCCCAAAACCCAAAACCTAATACCTATTAACAAGGAAACATATTATGGCACAAGTATCAAAATCGGTCATCGGCAGACTTCGTGGTTCTGTCGGTGATCTGGCATTCCGTCAACGTGATGGAAAACAAATTATCTCTACTCGTCCCGGAACGATCAACGCCCCCGATGACGAAGACTCCGTCAACCGCCGTTTAAAATTTCGGTTCCTCACAAAATTTGCGTCGCAGGTAACGGGAATCGATGCGTTAAAAGCCGCATGGCAGGACAATGCGGAGGCAGGGAATTCGGCGTTCAATCAGATTATTTCGGATGATTACGATTTAGTCTCTGTCGATTCCATCACGGAACAAACACGCCTGACCCCGTTATTTGGGTTCAGTGCCGGAATAACGAGCACGGTAATTTCGGCATCGGGTATTCAAGTCGTTACACAGCCGATCGGTACCAATGCAGGAATCGATTTGAATGTGGAAAAAAATATCCAGCTTGCAGTGATTGTTTGCTTAAGCAGTCCGTCCGATCATTCGCTGCCGAATTATTATTTGGTGCCGCTTCTTTCCGCACAGCAACCGCTTAAATTGGATACGGCACTAACGTTGAACGCTTCTTTATCCAATCAAGACGCATTGGTCTTCCCGAAATATGCTCTTCATAAAACCATCTATGCACTTTTCACTTTGAATGACGATGGCAATATGGTGCATTATTCGGTCACCTTTGCAATCACATAATCTGTAGTGAAGATAAAATTCTGCCGGTAGAATATTCCTGCTGGTAGAACATTCCGGTCTGCCGACAGGCAGGCATTCTTGGTTGTTCCAATAAACACGCACAAATGCCTGCTTGCCAGTAGGCAAGCGTGTTCCACCAGATAATGTTTGGTAGATCATTCTTGTCTCCGACGGGCAGGCATTCCTAATGATCCTCAGATAATGTAGGTAAAACATCTATTCTTAAATGTTCATACTATGGCACGTTTTGAAAAAGAGTTTCCGCAGGGCTATTCTCTTGTTCTCTTCCCTTGGTGCAAAGAGAATGAGCACCCTTCATTGTGTGGATTTCCTTTTTTCTTGAATGGAGGAGGCCACATATTCAGCGTACGATGCATTATGAATTTGAAATACTGTATGGATGGAATTGTTCTACAGGTGATGAATATTGTTCAAATTATAAATAATTTCTGTAAGCGAAAACGAACAATCGTTCTGCGACGCACCTCTCGATTTTGGTACAATAATTGTTAAGTAATGAATTGCAATTTACGTTCGCTTAATGGTAGTTGAACGGGGGCATTGCGGGTGGAAGCGAAAATTTTCTTACATACTTTTTTAGGAGGATTTATTATGCAGTGGTTTAATGATTTAAAAACCGGGAAAAAACTTTTATTAGTTTTTGGCATCATGGCGTTTGTTGCGACGATGATCGGGTATATGGGTATTATGAGTGTTCGTTCCGTCGCTGAACGCGACGATGGCTTATATAGAAATCAAACACTTGCACTCAGAGACCTTGCCAATGCTCAAAAGGCATACCTCAATATGCGTGCTGAGAGGTTGAATGTAATGCTTAAAAAGTCGTTTTCAGAGAAACAGGCTTCTTCGCAAAAAGTCCGGGAATATGGAGAGTCATTTGAAAAATATCTCTCTTCATACGAAAAAACCATTCAGATAAGTTCTGAACGAAAAATCTTTGACGATCTTCAAAGTGCGTATAAAGAATATGTACCACTTCGTGAACAATTTGTCCAACTTGCACTTGATGGAAGAAATGAAGAAGCGATGTCGCTAACACAAGGATCGGGCGCATCCATTCTTACGACATTAGATAAAAGTATTGATGGGCTTATCAATGCTCAAATCGAGCAAGCGCAACAGGTCGCCGATACAAATCAAGAGGCAGCCAAAACAGCGACGACAGAAATATTGTTGATTCTTTTTATGGGCGGCGCAGTTGCTATCGGCATGGGCGTATTTACAACGCGGTTTTTTGTCTCCCTTACAACACGGATTGCTGCTTCTCTTGAAAAGATGGCTGGAGGCGACCTAACAGTGGAAGTGAAGTATCATGGAAAAGATGAATTTGGTCTTATAGCGAATTCGATGATTCACATGACAAAATATTTGAACGAGACGATCTCGCAAATAGCCGAATCATCAGCCACAGTCGCCAGTGCCAGTACACAAATCAGCAGCAGCACAGAAGAGATGGCCGCCGGAGTACAAGAGCAAACCAGTCAAGCCGGTGAAGTAGCAAGTGCTGTAGAAGAAATGACGAAGACGATCATCGAGAACTCGAAGAACGCATCGAACACTGCCGATACTGCCAGAGAAGCGAAACATGCTGCAGAACAAGGCGGAAAAGTGGTCGAAGATACGATAGCGGGAATGAATACCATTGCCAATGTGGTAAAAAAATCTGCCGATACCGTAAAAGAACTCGGCAAATCGAGCGATCAAATTGGAGAAATTATCGGAGTGATCGATGATATAGCAGATCAGACGAATCTATTGGCATTGAATGCAGCCATTGAGGCGGCGCGAGCCGGCGAACAAGGGCGCGGATTTGCAGTGGTTGCGGACGAAGTGAGAAAACTTGCAGAACGAACCACGAAAGCGACAAAAGAAATCGCCGGAATGATTAAAAAAATTCAGAGTGAAACGGTCGGCGCTGTGAATGCGATGGAACAAGGCACGCAGAAAGTCGATGAAGGTATGCAATTGGCCGATAAAGCCGGAGTATCGTTAAAAGAGATTGTGAATATATCGCAACGAGTAACCGATATGGTGAACCAGATTGCGGCTGCAAGTGAAGAGCAATCCAGTGCCAGCGAACAGATCAGCAAGAATGTGGAAGCGATCAGCGCAGTCACGAATCAAACTGCAACCGGCACACAACAGATTGCTCATGCCGCAGAGGATTTGAATCGCCTTACGGAAGACCTGACGCAAATAGTTACACGATTCAAACTTTCGGAGACGGGCCATCCTGTTACGAAACAGGTTTCAAGTGCCGCGAGGTCGGAAAAGACGAAATCGAATTTAGCAGTTCGCGCGAACGGAAAACTTGTTTCACATGAAGTATAAGGGAATATGGCTATGACAGAATCACAAACTATTCAATCTTCGGGAGCAGTCACAGAGTTACTCCAGTTAGTCAGCTTCAAAATAGGCGATGAAGAATTCGGCGTCGATATTTTGAAAGTGCAGGAAATCATACGCATGCTGGAGATTACGCAAGTTCCCAACACCCCGCCGTATGTCGATGGTGTCATCAATTTACGCGGAAAAGTAATTCCGATCGTCGATCTGCGGAGCAGATTCGGAATGGAGCGCCGCGATCATGATCGAAACAGCCGCATTGTCGTTGTGGAATTAAACGGGAAAATTATCGGCTTTGTTGTCGATAGTGTCAACGAAGTGCTGCGCATTCCGAAGAATGTTACGGAACCGCCGCCGGCACTCGTTGCAGATATCGATACCAAATATATTAAAGCCGTCGGAAAGTTAGATGATCGGCTGCTCATATTGCTGGATCTGGAGATGCTGCTTCTTGATGATCTCCATGATCAAATAAAACAGGCGGCGTAATATTCTATAGGAACAGCGGTTCCGTTCTTGGAGCCGCTGTTCACTATGCAGGAAGCGGCTTCGAGTATGTCTGCCGTCGGTTTCGGGGGAGGAATATATTTTGCACGTTAGAGAATAAAAAAATATTATAATTGCATGAAAGGTTCATTGTAATTTAGCGAATAAAAAACAAAGAGCGAAACAATGGAAAGGGATTTATGCAATGGGTTATTCGCATCGTATCGATACAAGTCGCAGACTTATTGTCGGTGTCTATTTTGAGAATGTAACAAAACAGGATGTAGTCGATTATTATCAATCGGTAAAAGATGACAATAATTTTGATCCCTCTTTTGATATCATTGATTCTTTAGAGCAAGTAGAACATATCCCATTGAGCTCGACAGATATCCGAGTTCTTTCAGCTATACCAATATTGGATAGAGAGTCATATCACGCAAGAGTTGCATCCGGCAATTTGGCGTTTGCTTTGTCTCGCATGTCGGAAACATTTCGAGAATTGCAACAATGTCATAAGTTTTCTGTTTTCAGAAATAAAACAAATGCCTTGCAATGGATTAATGAAGGTCGGGAAAAAAGAAATATTCCGTTGTTAGATTTATCTCTCGATCCCTTTGAAAAAAATATAAGATAGCATTATGAAAATATATGAAGGACAGTATGTTTCGATAACGATGCTATCCTCATAAATTGATCCCTTAAAAAATATGGAATGTAAAAAATTTCGAGCAATACGTCGGCATTTATTTCATTCATCCATATTCGCCAACATTTCCTTGAATGCTGGTCGCCTATAACTTCCCGCTTGCTAATTCAATATTCTTGCTTTATGTCTGTTTTTCGATCTTGATTTGTGTGCGCAGGTTGCTCAGACGATTGTGCAAATCATTCGGATGCTTACGCCTATCGTTCGAATGAGTGTGCGAATCATTTCACGAAGAACAAATAACTATGAACTCATTACGATGAGAATTTTGCGGCACTGCTCAACACATTACTTCGTAAACCTCTTCGTCTTACTCGTCGGTTTGGCGGTGAGCGGATCGTCCGGCCAGACGTGCTTGGGATAGCGTGCGCGCATCTGCGTACGGATTTCCGGATACGTGTTCGTCCAGAAGCTGTGCAAATCCTGCGTTACTGCAAGCGGGCAATGTGCAGGAGAAAGTAAATGCACTAAAACTTTTACACTTCCATTGCAGATCGTCGGCGTTTCGACCTGACCGAATAATTCCTGCAAACGCACAGCAAGTACGGGCTGCTCGCCGGAATAATCCAATGCAACACGCGAACCGCTTGGTAATTGAAGATGCGAAGGCGCGAGTCTATCGATTTGGAGATTGGAGGATTGGGTGATGTACGATTGAAGAATCATTGTAAGGTCAAGATTCTTCAACTGTTCTTTTTTCCGTATGCCATTAAGGAATGGAAGCAGCCACCGTTCTAACGATTGCATCAATCCGTTGTCGCTGCAATCAGGAAGCTGTGTGATGTTTGCATGGCTGCGAAGCCATTCGATTTTTTTTTGCAAGGCACGCGATTCTTTTTCCCATGGCAAACATTCAATGCCCATCGAACGAATTCCATCTAACATCGCCATAGAAAGTTTTTCATCATCCGGTTCTGTCGTTTGTTCGGAAAGAATCAGTGCGCCGAATTTTTTTACATGTCGTGCAATCACCGCTTGCTCTTTATGATCCCAGCGGCATTCGTCTTCTTCAGTCATATCCTGAGTGAACGCCGTTTCAATCTGCGAGCGACCTAATGGAGCGGCGAGATACACGCGCACTTCCGTGTTGGCGCCATCGACTTCTCCGACAGCAAGAAATTCTTCACGAGCAAGCAAACTGTTTGCGGGAAGTACCGCGGTTTGTCCGCCTGCCATAAGGTAACGCGAATCTTTTTGCGAACGTCTGCGTGCCACGCGTTCCGGATAGGCAAACGCAAGAAGAATTCCTGCAAGCGATTCGTCGATTATTTTTTTTGTTTGCTGAACGTCGAGTATCGAGCGCAGGCGCCGCGATTGTGCAGCAATGCGTTCCGTCGAAGCTGTTTCTGTTTTGCTTCTGCGTGCGATGCCGTGCAGATGTTCGACAAGATTGATATCGGATTTCGGCGAAGCGCCGATTCGTTCTTCCAACAATGCGGCAACATCGCAAGCAAGCGCGCCGATATTCAATTCTTTTCCGCGCAGGAGCATGTTGGCAATACGTGGATGCACAGGAAGCGATGCCATCGCTTTTCCATGCGGCGTTAATTTTCCGTCATCGTTCACAGCATCCAATTGACGCAATAATGTTTTTGCCTGTGCAAGATGCGGTGCGGGAGGCGGATCGAGAAAGCGCAAGTGCTCGCCGTTCGGAGTTCCCCACAAAGCAAAGTCCAATGCAAGCTGCGATAGGTCGGTGACTTTAATTTCCGGCTGCGGAAAGTCCGGAAGCGCTTCGTGTTCGTTTTCCATCCACAAGCGATAACACACACCGGCTTGCTGTCTTCCTGCTCGTCCGCGCCGCTGGTCGGCGATAGCTTTGGAAACCGGAACGGTCACGAGTCCTGACATTCCGCGCCGTGGATCGAATAATGCTGTTCGTGCCAATCCGGAATCGACGACGATACGAACGCCGTCGATCGTCAAACTTGTTTCTGCAATCGAAGTGGAAAGAATGACTTTACGTTTTCCTTCTTGTGCAGGAGCCAATGCATCTGCCTGTTGTTGATTCGATGCATCTCCAAATAACGAATGCACCGCGATCTCTGCCGGTAAGTGTTTTGTGTACAATAATTCTTCCACGCGGCGGATTTCTTTTCTTCCCGGAAGAAACACAAGCACGTCGCCGTGTTCGTTTGTTTCTAATGCACGAAGAACGGTTTCTGTTGTTCGCACTTCGATCGTTTTGTCCGAAGAGAATTTTGCATAGAACGTTTCAATTGGAAAAATTCTTCCTTCGCTTGTAACGACCGGAGCGTTCTTCATCAAGGTAGAAACAGCATCCACATCCAACGTTGCGGACATCACGAGAATGCGAAGATCGCTGCGCAGATGTTCCTGCACATCCAGTGCAAGTGCAAGCCCGAGATCGGCGTTGATGCTGCGCTCATGAAATTCATCGAAGATAATCAATGCGGCTTCCGGCAAATCTGGTTCCTGCTGAAGCATGCGCGTCAAGATTCCTTCCGTCACTACTTCAATGCGCGTTGCCTTGCTTACCATCGCATCGCCGCGAATGCGATAGCCAACGGTTGTTCCGACTTTTTCTTCAAGCGTTGCAGACATGAATTCTGCTGCACGCCGCGCAGCAAGCCGCCGCGGTTCCAGCATGATAATTTTTTTTCCGGCAAGACAGCGTTCATCCAGCAACGCCAACGGCACGCGCGTGGTTTTTCCAGCGCCGGGAGCGGCGGAAAGAACAAGGTTCGCTTGTTTCTCAAATCTCGCTTTTAACTCCGGCAGCGTCTCGTCGATAGGAAGTTTTTTCGGAAACATCATCATACGTTAAAGATGCCGCTCAGAGACGAAACATGCAACTTGAAAGGTGACAAACACCCCTGTTTATGCACTTGAAACTATAACCGCAATAAAGTATATTTGCGGTAGAGTCATGAACATGCAGACCTGTTCAACTCTTGCAACCTTCGTTTCACCGGAGAAAGGAGTGCGAACGATGAAAGCAGGTATTTATTTTACAGGTTCGGGGCCCATCCTTATTCTCACCTCGTATGATTTTCTCACGAGTCCGGAGCTCATTCAAAAATTGAAGTCGAAAGGAATAAAAAAATTCATTGCGTATGAAGTTCCTGTGGACCTCGTGAAGAAAAACTATGGCGCCCACTACGAGGCGATTATGAGCGACCTCAAACAAGAAGATGACCTTCGCGTGCTGGATTACGACGGCCATCATATATTTTTAGAATTCTCGTTGAAAGAACTTGGTTCGCCCATCGTCTTCGAACCATAAACAGCACATTGGGAAAATAGTTGTTCGCTTGTTTTTGAGTTGAGACAATATTCGGGAACAAGGTGTAGGGCTGTACGTTATCACATGCCGCAGCATCGTACTTCGATCATCAAGATAAACAGCGCGTGAGTTTGAAAACAATTCCAAAAGTTTATTGAAAATAATTTTTGTTAATGTTGCTATCCTTCGTTGCATCTTCTGTGAATAAGTTTATCTTGATGACAGAGACTTTTACAGCGTTCAAGTCAAAACAAACGACCCTTGTTGCCGATGAGACAATTTCTTATATCGTTAGTATTTTTCATGATGGTTGACGGCATGGCTGTTGCACAATCGCCAATGGTGGCCGAGCCGCAACCCGCCATTGAGATTATCGACCACGCGGTGCATCAAGCGCGGAAAGCGCACAAACCTATGTTGGTGGTGTTTCAATCCTCATGGTCCGACGTATGTAAGCAATTAGATTCTACACTTTTTTTAACAGCCGCTAAAAACATTTTTGAAAAATATTTTGTTATTACCCGTATTACCGTACAGGGACAATCCGCTGCGAACGATTCGCTGGCAAATCCCGGGGGAACCGTGATGATGAAAGCGTTTGCCGGCGGCGAACCGATGCTGCCGTTTTGTGTCTTCTTTAATAAGCGGGGAAGAAAAATAGCGGATACTAATGTGCCGGCAGAACAACCGGCCGAAAATTTTTCTGCCGCTAAAAATAATCTTGATGCACTCTTGCGCGCCATACAGCAATGTGCTCCCCGCATCCCGAACGCACAGCTTCGTTCGTTGATGCAGTATTTTCATCGGCCATTGTCCCCGTAAAAACAGTCGCAGTGTGCAACGGCAATGTTGGTTTATTTATTGAAGGAATAATCTCATGAAAAAAATAATTTTCCCGATCGTCTTGTTGCTCGTTCATTCGACGATGGTAACGGCGGGTCAATCTGTCAAACCGGATTCTGCTCAGGCAATTTTGCGCGCTGCCGTTGAACAGGCGAACGCATCGCACAAAACCGTACTGGTGATGTTCCATGCATCGTGGTGCAGTTGGTGTCGGCGATTAGATGCGGCCTTGATGAGTCCGGAATTACAAAGCATCATCAAAGAACATTTTGTTCTCACGCATATCGATGTGATGGAGCGAAAGGAAAAAATCGATTCGTTAGAAAATCCTGGCGGAGTTGCATTGATGAAAACATGGGGTGGAGAAAAATCCGGATTACCCTTCCTTGTGTTTTTAGATGTTCGGGGAAACAAAGCCGGCGATTCCAACGTGATGCCGGACCATCAGAACATTGGATATCCAGGATCGGAAGAAGAAATTGCAGCATTCGTTTTGCTTTTGAAAAAGAATGCACCGCGGATAACGGAACAACAACTGGTGCAGATCACAACATACTTGGAGCAGCACGCCCCGAAGCACTAAGCGGAAACGATCATCATCAAAACAAAAAAGGCGTCTTGTTCAGGCGCCTTTTGTTTTTTGCTTTTAAGAAAAGCAGTTTTAGAACGAACGGTGTCCGCCACCGCCGCCACTCCGGCGATTTCCACCGCCAAAGCCGCCGCGTCCGCCGCCACGATTTCCGCCGCCGCCACGATTTTCCGTCATGGGGCGTGCTTCGTTCACCGTTGCTTTTCGTCCTTTGATTTCTTTCCCGTTCAAACCGGCAATGGCTGCTTCGCCTTCTGCCTGTACAGGAAGCTCAACAAAACCGAACCCTTTGAGTTCGCCGCTGAACTTGTCTTTAATGAGGGTAACTGAATCGACTGCGCCGAACGCTGCAAATTCTTGCTTTACTTCGTCTTCCGAAATATCGCGCGGTAAGTTCCCGATGTAGATTCTCATAACTAACTCCTAATAATTGTACCTTGTGATTTTTTTTGATGCGCTGTCGATACAAGGATTCCTCTACAAACGTATCCTCGCGAAGCAAACTGACGGGAAGTGAACTCACCTGATCCGAAACTAGTATCGCGATTTTATAAGATACATATCTTTTGATTGACTTCCAACTGTAAAGTAGGAGATCTATTTTCAATCTAAAATGTCATGTCCGTGATTGCAACGATTGCAGAGTTTCCTTCAATTTTTCAGCAGAAACGGCAAATCCACGCTGCTCTTCGGCATTCATCGTAACGGTCAGCACTTCTTCAATACCGTTGGCGCCGACGACACACGGCAGACTAAGGCAAATATCGTTTGCCCCATATTGTCCCGTCATCAAACTGGAAACCGACAGGACAGATCGATAATCTCCCAAAATTGATTCGACAATCGAGAGCAATCCCATGCCGATAGCATAATGCGTTGCGCCTTTGCGCTTGATGATTTCGTACGCCGCATCGCGCACACCGACGAATAATTTTTGCATATCGTCGTGGTTATAAATTTTATGTTGCAGCGGGGCAAATTCCGATAAGCGTACGCCGCCGATATTTGCAAGACTCCATAAAGGAATTTCACTGTCGCCATGTTCGCCGACGATGTACGCATGTACGCTGCGCGAATCGACGGCATAATATTGTCCCAGTAAAAATCGAAAGCGCGACGTATCGAGAATTGTTCCCGAGCCGATCACTTTTGCCGGTGAAAGTCCGGATTCTTTTAAGGAGATGTAAGTAAGAATATCGACCGGATTAGTCGCAATCAAAATAATTCCCTCGGGATTGTTTTTTACAATGTTGGGAATAATGCTGCGGAAGATTGCAGCGTTGCGTGCAAGCAGGTCGAGCCGCGTCTCTCCGGGTTTCTGCGCAGAACCGGCAGTCACAACAACAACGCGCGCACCGGCAAGATCGGTGTAATCGCCTGCAATAATTTTCATCGGCGTGGCAAACGACAAGCCATGGTTGAGGTCCATCATTTCACCGACTGCTTTTTCAGAATTGTTATCGATCAACACAAGGTCGGAGGCAATACCGCGCTGCATCAATGCATACGCAAAGGACGTCCCCACTAATCCTGCACCGACGACGCCCACTTTTCTTGAATAACCATTTTCATACATAATGCTGTCCTTTTCCTATTTATGATTTACTCGTTACTTCTGTATTGCACCGGATGATACACTGCTTTACTGTTCATGATTTTAAATTAGAGGATTTATTTTAAGGTGCAACAGTTCCTACTGTACTTTCAAACACAAAATATAAGTGTGCGGTTCCGTTGAGAATACATTGCATTCTGCTCAATTTCTTGCTACATTTTTTTGTGATGAAACCGAAAGTTGCGATGAGCTGCCCTTCAGGTTCTTAAGACGAACTTGTCGTGGGGGCTCGTTCTGTTTTAACGCAAACAGCGGGAACAGCATCCCATGGTCTCTCGTCCATATATATTTGAACTTGGAACAAAGTAAAGGAGAACTGCGTGGACATTAAAACGATCAACGACATGATTCAGCGCGAAAGCGCGTTTGTCGAAACACTGACCGGCGAAGTCGGCAAAACGATTGTCGGACAAAAACACATGGTGGACCGGCTGCTGATCGGCTTACTCTGCAACGGACATGTGTTGTTAGAAGGCGTGCCGGGGCTTGCAAAAACGTTAACCATCAAAACATTGTCTTCGGCAATCAATGCAAAATTTCAGCGCATTCAATTTACGCCGGATTTGCTGCCAGCCGATTTAGTGGGAACGCAAATTTATAATCAGAAAGACGGAAAATTTTTCACGCGCAAGGGTCCGTTGTTTTCCAATTTTATTCTCGCAGACGAAATTAACCGCGCGCCGGCAAAAGTACAGAGCGCACTGCTCGAAGCGATGCAAGAGCGTCAGGTGACCATCGGCGAAGAAACGTATAAATTAGAAGAGCCCTTTCTTGTGCTTGCCACACAAAACCCGATTGAACAAGAAGGAACCTATCCGCTGCCGGAAGCGCAAGTTGACCGCTTTATGCTGAAAGTGAAAATCGGTTATCCGACACGCGACGAAGAACTTTCTATTATGCGCCAAAATGTTGCCGGCAACGATAAAGCAATAAAACCGATTGTTTCTACAAAAGATATTCTTTCCGCCCGTGACGTGGTCAAACAAGTTTATATGGATGAAAAAATTGAGCGCTACATTTTAGATATTGTGTTTGCCACACGCGATCCCCAAAATTATAAATTAGAAAAACTTGTTCCGCTCATCAGCTACGGCGCGTCGCCGCGCGCATCCATTAGTTTAGCAATGGCATCGAAAGCGCATGCATTCATCAAACGCCGCGGGTATGTGATTCCGGAAGATGTGCGCGCAATTTGCCCCGATGTGCTGCGTCATCGCGTCGCTGTGACGTATGAAGCGGAAGCGGAAGAAATTACGTCCGAGCATGTCGTAGCAGAAATTTTAAACAGCGTCGAAGTTCCGTAAAAGGTGTGAGGAGTTAGGTCTTAGGTGATAGGTGAGTAATCACTTTCATTTATTTGATGTGACGCTATGGAAACAAAAGAGCTTCTGAAAAAAGTTCGGCAATTAGAAATCCGAACGCGCGGACTTGTCAATCAAGTCTTCTCCGGCGAATACCATTCGGTCTTCAAAGGCCGCGGTATGGAATTTTCCGAAGTGCGCGAATATCAATTCGGCGACGACATCCGCATGATCGATTGGAATGTGACGGCGCGCTTCGGCCATCCGTTTGTAAAAATCTTCGAAGAAGAACGTGAACTGACCGTGATGCTCGTGGTCGATATGAGCGGCTCGCAGTTCTTCGGCTCACAATCCGCGCTCAAGCGCGACGTTGCAGCAGAACTTAGCGCCATCCTTGCCTTTTCGGCAATGAAGAACAACGACAAAGTCGGATTGATCCTCTTCACCGATCGTATCGAAAAATTTGTTCCGCCAAGAAAAGGGCGCGGGCATGCGCTGCGCATCATTCGCGAGCTGCTTTCCTTCGAACCGAATCGTCCGGCAACCAACATTAAAGCAGCGCTGGAATATTTGAATCATATCCAAAAAAAACGCAGCATCGTTTTTGTTCTCTCGGATTTTATGGATGCCGGCTATGAAGCCGCGTTGCGCATTGCCGGCGGGCGGCATGATTTAATCGGCGTCGTGCTGCGCGATCCTCGTGAAAACGAATTGCCGAATGTCGGCTTGGTGCCGCTGCGCGATGCCGAATCCGGCGCGATGCGTATGGTTGATACGTCGGATACACGGACGCGCTTCTTATATCAAGAGATCAATCAACGGATGCAGGCAGAAAGAAAATCGCTCTTTATTAAATCGCATCTTGATGACGTTATCATTAGGATGGATCAACCGTATTTAAAACCGCTCGCAGATTTCTTCCGATTACGGGAGCGCCGCTTATAAAAGATGAAAAAAGTTTTTTTCATAGTAATGGCAATGATAGGAGGTGCGTCGTTCACGTTTTCCCAGGACGTGCAATTGACGGCAAAGATTAACGGCGACACGTTTCGTCTTGGCGATTGGATCGATGTTGCAGTCGACGGTAAAATCAATAACCCGATCGATACCATTGCGCCTGCCGTCAAAGACAGCATTGGATCATTCGAATTAGTTTCCACAACGCGCGATGGTGCAAATCCTAAGTGGACGCTGCGTGTCACCAGTACGGATTCCGGCAGAGTGTTTTTGCCGCCCATTCCA
>Ga0335069_10004131_pt1 | contig 21687 bp, 16 predicted proteins | sample Lox_Sample_11_FD_206714 | JGI IMG/M metagenome (GOLD analysis project Ga0335069, IMG submission 206714) | Soil microbial communities from Loxahatchee National Wildlife Refuge, Florida, United States - Lox_Sample_1.1 | ecosystem: Environmental > Terrestrial > Soil > Wetlands | place: USA...
TGAACACAAGGGGTGGCTTTGGTACGGCCTCGCCGTAATCATCGGTGGCGTAGTCGGATTCCTCTGCGCTTGGGGAATGCGGGCCTTCGGCGGCGAATATGCACGCCGATTCGCCGCAGGGCCCAACGTCCAAGAGTGGCGTTTCCGTCTACTGTATCTATTGGCGTCGGCGTGGATTATTCTGGCGGCCTTTATTGGTGGCTGGGTGATGCAAGCGGTTATGCATATCATTTGAGGTTACAAATTCCGGCATTCCGCATGAGGCGCCGTTGGGCAGGTGATGGCGGATGTCGCGTCCAAAGTGATGGTGACGGTGGAAACGCAACCGATCTTTGGTCCGGCCGAGCCGATCGTGATGCCGTAAGGGCCGATCAATCCCGTACGGTTACCGGTGATTTTGGCGATTGGCTTCACGTTGCCGTGGCTTTTCGGCGCATACACTGTGATCGAGGGCATCGAATGTGGCCCCCTCGGCGTGGCGAAATTTGTCACGTATATTTTCCCGGCGGAATCGACGGCAACGCCGATTGGCTCGTTGAGTCCCGTGCGGGAGCCTTTGATGGTTGCGTATGGTGCCACGTTGCCGTTACTGCCGGGCGAATAAATCGTGACGCTTCCATTTCCGCTCGGACCGCCGTCGCGATTGACCACGTAGATATATCCCTTGGAGTCCACGGCAATACTTTCAGGAAAATTCATTTCGCCGTTGCTGCCACCGATCTTCGCGATGGGCGCCACGTTTCCAACGCTGCCCGGCGCAAAGACGACGATGCTGTCGAAGCCACCCTCCACTACATTTTGGTCCAATCCATAGAGGTTTCCGCTGGAATCGAAAGCGATGTCTCCGAGCCCGCTTGAGGGCCAGTCAATCTCCGTCTTATCGCCGCCGATCATGGCGATCGGAGATGCGTATTCGTCGCTGCCCGGAGTAAAGGGAGCGTAGATGTAGATGTAGCCGAATTCGCCCGGCATGTAGATGTATCCGCTCGAATCGACCGCGAATCCACCCGGAATAAACCCCAATTGCATCGTTGCGACGGGCGAGGCATTGCCGCCGCTGCCGGGCGCATAGACGGTTACGGTCCCGTTGGAGATGGCGTTGGTCACATAAACGTAGCCGTTTGAATCCACCGCGATTCCCCACGGAGCGGCCAGTCCGGTGTTGCGGCCGACGATTATCTCGCTCGGCGCGACATTGCCGTGGCTACCCGCCGGGTAGGCAGTGACGATCGAGCTCGCAACATCATAGTTGGCAACAACGATAGTGCCCGTGCTCTTCCGTCCCCCGGCGCGGGCGGACATCGGCGCAGCCACGATGATTGTCGCGTACAGCAACGCAACAATGCCGGCGAATTTCCTTAGGTTCACAGGCTCTCCGATCTCGCAGTAGAAATTTGACTCCAGAATATTTTTGTCGAAGTGGCCCACGTTTTCACAAGGCCGATTCCTAAGACAATTGCAACCGGGGGCGCGCTTCGATAGAGCTTCGCAGTGGCGGGGCATGGGCGGCCGCCGCAATCACTATGGATCAGCTTTATTTCGTCGTTCACACCCATTGGGACCGCGAATGGTATCAGCCGTTCCAGCAGATGCGCGCGCGGCTGGTCGCGATGGCGGATCGAATGATCCCGAATGTCGAGCGCGGGACGATTCCGTCGTTTCATTTCGACGGCCAGACCATCGTGCTCGAGGATTACCTCGAACTGCGTCCGGAGGCGGAGCGCCGCCTGCGTAAGCTGATTCGCGCGGGCAAAATTCAGGTCGGCCCGTGGTACGTGCTGGCCGACAGCTTTTTGGTCAGCGGCGAGTCCTTGATCCGTAATCTGGAAATCGGAATCGCTCAGGCGCGCCGATTCGGCCGGCCGCTCGGCGTCGGCTACATTCCCGATCAATTCGGCCATATCGCGCAGATGCCGCAAATTCTGGCGGGCTTCGGCCTCAAGACTGCGGTTCTGTGGCGCGGGGTCGGAAACGACGTCAATCGCAGCCGCTTCGTATGGGAGGCGCCCGACGGCACCTCCGTGCTCACGATTTATCTAAGTGACAGCTACTCCAACGGCGCCAATCTGCCGCTGGAATCGGTGGAAAGCTTTCTTTCGCGAGCGGATGAAATCGCCGGCCGCGGGCGTACATTCGCCGACGGCGCGCCGATCCTGGTCATGACTGGTACCGATCATGCCGAGCCGGACTCCAGACTGATGGAGCGGATTAATCAGGCACGCGAAATTTCGCCGATGACATTCGAGGTCGGCCCGCTGGAACCGTACGTCCACCGGATCGAAGCGATGCCGCTAAACGGCACTCCGCATCATCGCGGCGAGCTGCGCTCGCCCTTGCGGACGCATCTGCTGCCCGGATGCACTTCCGCGCGGACGTGGATCAAGCAGCGCGATTTCGAGAATTGCATCGCGCTGGAACGATTGGCCGATCCGCTTGCGGCATTGGCGAATTCGCTGGGCCGGGGCGGCGACCTTGAGGCGTTTCTCAACTTGGCGTGGCGTACCGAGATTCAGAACCATCCGCACGATTCGATTTGCGGATGCTCCGTCGATCAGGTGCATACCGACATGCGCTACCGGTTCGATCAGGCGGCGATGGTCGCGGACAACGTCATCCGGCGCGCGTCGGCGGCATGCCTGAGCGGGACGTCCGGAGCGCCCAGCCTTGCGGTGTTCAATCCGACGTTCAGCCGGCGCACGCTCGTGACCGGCAATGCGCACCTGCCCGATCCCGAAGCGAGCTATGCCGCTGTAGCCGCCGACGGATCTCGATATCCAATCGTCGCCGACATAGCTCGAGCGGGACGCGCCTTCGATATCGAACTGCCGGTCAGCGACATCAAGTCGATGATCGGCGGATTGAGCCAGGCATCGATGTTCGGGTTCACGCTCGATCGTTACGAGGTAACGCGCCCGGCCGAAGGCCCGCCGCAGGTCACTCTCTACATTAGCCGCGCCTCCACCAGCGATCTCGATTTGGACGAGCTGCGTCATGCGATTCGCACGCAACTGCCGGACTCGGGGACGGTGCGGATTCATGCGGTCGATGCGGCGCGATGCCGCCTGAGCTTTGTCGCTGACAATCTTGCGCAGGCGGGATTCAGCGTTTTCCGGTTGGAGCGCGACGATTCCGCCGCGCCGAAGAATGCTCAGCCGGCCGCCAATTCAATCGAGAATGCGTTCTATCGCCTGACGCAGACATCGCGGGGACTGGAAATCCTGGACCTAAAGCGGAACGCCTCGATGGAGTTGTATTTCGAGGACGACGGCGACCGCGGCGACGAATACAACTACGACCCAGTGCCGGGCGACCGTGCGATCGCGGCACCTGCGTCGATTTCGGCGCGCGTGACGGAATCGGGACCGGTGCGATCGCGGATGATTGTAACGATGGCGTTCGACCTGCCGGCGGCCGTCGCGCGAGATCGGCAGACCAGATCGGCCGATCGCGAGAAACTGGAAATCGAGTTGATCGCGACGCTGCATGCCGGCCTGGAGCGGGTGGATTTCTCCGCGACGATAACTAATCGCTCGAAAGATCATCGCATCCGCGCCGCATTGCGCACGCCGGTTGCTGCCGCCGATGCCGTGCAGGACACCAGCTTCGGCATCGTGCGCCGCCCACTTCAATCGCCCGAACCACCCGGCATGGAAGATTTCTATCCGGCGGCGCCGCATCGCACCTTTACCGCGGTCGAGGGGCCGGAATTTTCAGTCGCATTGGCAAGCCGCGGAATTTATGAATGCGAAGTCCGGCGGGATGGTCCCGGCTCAACCATCCTGCTGACGCTGCTGAGATGCATCGGATGGCTGTCGCGCTCGGACTTAAGCTCGCGGCGCGGGGGTGCGGGCCCGGAGCTTTCCACCCCGGGAGCGCAGGAGCTTGGAACGCATCATTTCGAATTTTCCGTAACTTCATTCCGGGGCAGCCACCTTGAAGGCGACCTGCTCCAGCGGCTGGATGGTTATGCCGCGCCGCCGCGGCTGTTCTTGTCGCGTGGCATACTTGATTCGGCCGGGCTGTCGCTGGCCGAATGCGACAATCCGCGCATAATCTTTTCGACTGCGCGGCCGCTTGAGCGCACTGGAACGTACAAGGTGCGCGCATTCAGTGCCTCTCCTGAGCGCGAGCGGGTGCGTTTCGCATTCGGCGGGCGGCGAGCCAAGCCGATCGATCTGGCGGGTGGTGCGGTAAAACGGGACGGCCTGAAGCGATCGCGAGGCGGGCTCGCGCTTGAGATGCGGCCGTTCGAAATCGTCACTTTCGAGGTTCGCAACCCCGGCGGTGCTTGAAAAATATTTTCATTAGAGGGTCGAAAAATATTGATCGCCGCGATGAATCCGATATCTTGTCTTTTCATGGGGGCGCGGTGAATCCAAAACTCGCCGCGCGAAACGATTCTCAACGGAACGGATTTCAAATGAGGGAGCAATAGCGGAAGAGATGAGCGAAAAGTCCACGGTTCGAACCGTGTATGAGTTCCCCGTCGCCGGCCACCTGTGCCGCGATGGCGCCGTGCGTTATGTCAAGCTCGTGCGCCACGCAGGCCAGCAGCCGGAAGGCACCTGCCAGCAGTGCAAAGCCTCCTTTCAGTATCGGAAGCCGAAACCTTCGTCGGTGCGTCATCCCGAGGGCGAAGGCATCGTCCACTTTTAGAATGCATTTGAATTAGCGCGCGCCGAAGTCGTAGCGCGCGCGATTTGGCCGCGGATGCCAACTGGTCCACGGCGGCGCTATGGTTTGTTTGCGGCGGCAGGATCCGCCATCGGCTTTGACTTGACCATCAAGATTTCGGGGCCGCGATAGTATCGTGGCAATTCCGCACCAACCAAATTCCACCGGTTCTGCGAATCGAACCAAAAATCGACCTTGGGTGCGAACGGTGCGACTAGCAGGCTGAGCACTCCAAAGTCCGGAGTCGCATCGACCCGCATCGTCGGCTTGCCATAAAGCTGCCAGACATCGGCAGTGGGCGTCTTGAGGTCCAGATCGATCACTTTTGGGCCGGGTGCGCATGCGAAGATGTGCAAATCGCGCGCGTCGAGGTCTCCGGCGCGGTACAGTAGCTGGACCGAAATCGAGATGCTGCCGCCTGCAATCGTGCCGGAGGGAATCGTCAGCCGCTCAGCCCGATCGCGCTCTGTGCCCGAAGTGAAATCTTGGCAGACCGCATACCCCGAGGTGAGGTCGGCGCGCGCGACGCGCTGCGGGGAGCCATCGGCATTGAAAAACGAATGGCTGTACTGAGTCAGCCGCCAAGTACCCGGCGCCGGCGCGATTATCGTTTCATCTTCGAGATCGTACTGGCCATCGGTGAAACGATTCTCGCCGTGCAGCGTGATGCCGCCGGGAAACCGGTCGCCGTTGTAATGGCCGCGGCCGATCGCGGTTTTGGTGTCCGGGCTCACGATTACAAAATCCTGCGGCTGCAAGCCGAGCCAATCGACTCCGTCGCCTCCCGTCGCCGTCCGTGACAGAAGCGGCAATGCCATCAGCGCAAATCCAGCCGCGATAAACAGCCGCTTACGGTTGCCTTCGCCTCTGCCGAATGACTGTCGCATCGCGCAATGCGCTCCACTTGCGATTCTCCCCCCGCTCTGGGAGCTTTGACAACCGGCCGCAATACGAGTGACGGCATGCTCGATTCAATTCTAGGCGCCAATTCCGAAGTAAAGCGCGTTCAATCGCAGGTCGCGCGGGCATGCTTTGGGCTCGGAATCGGCCCCAACCAGGCGACAATCGCCGCGATAGCGATCGGTATCGCATCAGGAATCGCGTTTGGCCGCAGTGCGACGATTGCCGCAATCGCGATGCTCCTCGTGAGCGCCGCGCTGGACGTAATCGACGGAACCATCGCCCGCGAATGCTCCGCGCCCAGTGCGCTGGGAGGCATTATCGACTTGTGCGGCGATCGCGTGGTCGAGACGTGCGTGATTATCGGGATCGCGTGGGGGAATCCGCAGATCTATTTTCCTGCACTGATGTTGCTGTGCAGCTGGTACGTGAACATCACCGTGTTTCTTGCCGTCGGCGCGGCGCTGGAGCGTCGCGGGCCGAAGCTGATCGAGTATCCGCCGGGAATATTGGAGCGGACTGAAGCGATAATCTTCTTCGTAGTACTGGGAATTGTCGAGGCGGTAACCATCTTGCGCCCACTTGGCCCGTTTCTCTGCTACCTGATGACCGCGCTGGAAATCGTCACCGCGATGCAGCGCCTGATGTTTGGCGTTGGGCAATTGCGAGCCAGTGGCGAGTCCGCACCGAACGGGTGATGAAATTCAGGCTTCGTCGGAGCGCTTGAAGAGCTTCATCAGATCTTCCAGCGGGGCAGGGGGGATTGCCGCCGCCGCAAGGGCGTCGCGCACGTGCTCGGCGGATTTCATCCCGACCAGCGCGACGTTCACGCCGGGCGTCGAGCGCACGAATTGAATTGCCCGCTGCGCATCGCTGGTGAATCCATTAAACGCATCGGCGACAATCGGAGGCAGTCGGCGCGACAACTGGCCCTGCAACAGTGATGCGCTGGCGCATACCGCAATTCCCAACGACTGCGCACCGGCCAGCGCGGTCATCTTTTGGCCGTTGACGATTTGCGTGGCGTGGCCGACCGCTTCTGGCATCGCAAGGTTGTACGGCAGTTGAATTGCGCGAAAGCGATGCGAATCGCCGGCGACTTCGCGTGCGATGCGCACCAAGTCGTCAAGTGAAAGCCAGCCGCGTTCGGTTGGCGCCGCGCGGAAACCGTTCCACGTCGCGGCGCCGTATACTCCGATCTTTCCGGCGGCTGCGGCCTGCTCCAGAAATTCGAACGCCGACCTGATTCGCTGGAGAAACTCCTTGCGATCGATTGCTTCGAGCTGTGATTCGGGATTGTGCAAATAGTAAATGTCGATGGTCTCCAGCCCCAAATTCGCCCGCGACATTTCGAGCATCGCGCCGATATACCGGGGCGTCATGCAATGTGACCCATCGACGAGATCGCCCGGGCTTACGATCCCCGTGCGGATAAATTTCTCCTCGAACCATGCGCGCGGATTTGGGGGAACCTCGCCGTCGAAAGTGATGTATCCGCCCTTGGTTGCGATGACGATCTCTTCCCGCCGGATTTCACCTGCCGCGGCCATTGCCGCGATAGCCTTTCCGATATTCCGTTCGCTGCGCTGAAAACGATAGTTGACGGCGGTATCGACGAGGTTGATTCCGCCGCGCAGCGCGGCGGTGATCGATTCCTCATAGCTGCGATCGGTGTCCTCGTCCGGTTCGCCTAAGTAGGTGCCGATCCCGATGGATGAAATCGACAGACCGAGAGCCGGACGATAATTTCCGGGAAGGCTGGCGAATCGATTTGCGTATGTGGTGGTGGCTTCGGCGGTTGCGCGTCCCTTAAGCATAGAACCTCTCCGCTTGTTTCGCGGTATCATCTCAAACGAGCGCAATAAGTAAAATACCTCTTTATGATTGACATCAGCCGGCCAGCGACGGTTTGAAGAAACTTACCGGTTCGTCTCAAATATGCGTGGAGCGGGCCAACTAGACGTACAAATTTTTCTTTAATTTCAGTATGTTAAATGAATTTTCGATGATTTCCGCCGACAGCGTTGACACGCTTGAACACCGCCGTCTAAATTAAAACGTTTTTCGAATTCGTACCGAAGCGGCCTTGGAAGGCTCGGTTACGGGTGAAAGAAGCCGATGGTCAGGCGTGACAGAACAAACTATGTAATCCAGTCGGTCGCAAACGCGCTCGACGTGCTGGAACAGTTCTTCGGCGAGGCCGACGAGCTGGGCGTCACCGAACTGTCCAAGCGGCTCAAGCTGCACAAGAATAATGTTTTTCGTCTGCTCGCGACGCTGGAGGCGCGCGGTTACATAGAACAAAACAAGGCAACCGAGAATTACCGCCTTGGCATCAAATGCCTCCATCTGGGCCGCCGCTATATTCATCACGTCGGATTGGTTAGCCAGGCGCGTCCGATACTTGCCGAGCTGGCCGCAAAATGCCGCGAGAGCGCGTATGTCGCGATAAGCAGGCGTGAAGGAGTTGTTCCGCTGGAGGCGGCGGAAGCCGAAGACCGTGCCGTTCGCATTACGCTTCCGATCGGGATGCCGCTCCCATCGCATTGCACGGCGGCCGGAAAAGCGCATCTGGCGTTCGAGGCGGAGGAGCAGCTCAAGTCGTCTCTGCCCGAACCGCTCAAGCGCTACAGCGATCGCACTATTACCGATCGCGCCGCGCTGCTTGCGCAGCTCGAAACGATCGCCCGCGACGGCTATGCGGTCGACTCCGGCGAATTTATTGAAGAAGTCGCATCAGTCGCAGTGCCGATTCGCGACTACACGCGATCGGTGGTCGGCTCACTCGTCGTAGCGGGACCCGCCTACCGGCTGGGGGCCGATCGAATCGGCGCCGAAATTACGCCGGCACTAATCGAAGCGGGGCGCAAACTGTCGCATCGCCTCGGCTACAACGAATAGCGGGGACGGTTCCTTCACGCGTTACTTCGCGGGCGCGGTGGGCTGATTCATCGACGAGACCAAGCGTTCGATGGGAGCCTGACTGACCGTCACCAGTCCGCGCTGCGGCTGATTCAGGTCCAGCGTGACGTACACCGCCAGCGTCACCAGTAGAATAAAGCTCAATGTCGCGGGAAGTTCGGTCTTTTCCTCAAAGCCCTGTTCCCGGCCGACCAGCATCGCCGCCACCAGCGCGGAAACGAAGAGCAGCATAGCAACGCCAGCCGGCAGCCGGTTTTCGATTGCGCCGACGCGCTCGGCAGCGACGCTGGCCACCTGATTCAGCGTACTGGTAAGCGGAACCGCGATCGGCGTTCCGGCGCGGAGCGCTTCGCCGACCAGCTCGGTCATCTGATCCTGCATGTGCTGAAACTGCACAAGCAGGGCTTCGAGCCCGGGCTGATCGAGCTGGGTGTCGCGAGCCGCTTTAAGCCGCAGCGCAGCATAGGCACGGATTACATTCTGGAGCTTCGAGCGCACCGGCTCGTCGAGCAGGCTTGCGCAGGTGTAAAAGTCGCCGATCGCATTGCTGTCGCGAATTACCATTGTTCTGCGGTCTTCATGGCGGCTGATCGACATGCTGAAGGTGAACGCGAGCAGCAGGCCCAATAGTGCAAGGCTAGCTTCGTCGAACTTGGACCAGCGCGCCTTTCGATCGCGCGCGCGCAGCATACGACCCATCCGGAGGCCAAGGCCCCATGCCACGAGCATCAGCACGGCCAGAGTCAGCGAGAGGAGCCACGCGTCCTGACTCACCAAGAGTTCATCCATAAACGGATTGGTTCCTCAGGCGAATTTCGGGCCGCCGATGCCTCGACGTGTACCCGGGTGAAATCGAATATGATTGGGCGCGCGTGGCTGAATATTCGCTTGCAATCGGCATTGGCATCCGGTCAGGCTAGCCGCGAACGATGGAAATCACAAATGATTTGACACAAATCTGGCTGTGGACGCTCATGGTTGGGTGCGTGGGGTTTGACTGTATCCCGGGCCGCTGTTAGTTAAGATTCGCTTGAAAAACGATCGTTGGCCGATTACGGCTGCTTTCGGATTTGTATCGCCGTATCGCCGGCGCCATGGAGTAAAATCACAGTGAAGATTCTCGTTCCAATCAAACGCGTTCCGGACCCCGCAACGACGATTCGCGTCCTGCCCGACGGCTCCGGCATCGCCACCGACAACGTAAAATGGGTCATCAATCCATTCTGCGAAATTGCGGTCGAAGAGGCCCTGCGAATCAAGGAAAAGCAAGGCAACGGCGAGGTCGTCCTGGTCAGCATCGGCCAGTCCACGTGGCAGGAACAATTGCGCACGGGACTCGCGATGGGCGCTGACCGGGCGATTTTGGTAATCACAGCCACGACGCTCGATCCGCTTGCGATCGCGCGCGTGCTGGCCAAGGTCGCCGCTGACGAGAAGCCCGATCTAATCATCCTTGGCAAGCAGGCGATCGATGACGATTCGAACCAGGCCGGCCAGATGATTGCCGAGATGCTCGGATGGCCGCAGGCGACGTTTGCCTCTAAGGTCGAAATCGGCGCGGACAAGATTTCGGTCACGCGCGAAGTCGACGGCGGACTTGAAACGATTGCGTTCAAGGCGCCCGGAGTTATCACGACCGACTTGCGTCTGAATGAACCGCGCTATGCCTCGCTGCCCGGCATCATGAAGGCGCGCAAGAAGGAGCTCAAAGAGATTCCCGCCGAAAGCCTTGGCGTCGATCTGGCGCCGAAGCTCAAGGTCAAGACCCTGGCCGCTCCTCCCAAGCGCCAAGCCGGCCGCAAGGTCGCGTCGGTGGAGGAATTGGTACAGGTGCTCCACACCGAGGCGAAGGTCATCTGACCATCACGCAACAGGAGTCAATCGAAATGGGTGACGTATTAGTTTTCGGGGAACATCAGGGAGGACACTTTCCAAAGACCACCCTGATCGCCATCGCTGCCGGTCTCGATCTGGCGAAAAAGCGCAGCGGAAAGGTTGTCGCGGTCGTGATGGGCGATACGCTCGACGAACCGGCCGGCACACTGGCCAAGTATGGCGCGAGCAAGGTGATCTCACTGTCGAGCCCCGCGCTTAAGAATTATCTCGCCGATGCGCATTCGCAGGCGCTCGCCGCGCTGGCGAAGAAGATCGGAGCCGAGTATGTCCTTGCGGCCGCGACCGCGATCGGCAAGGACCTGCTGCCGCGTGTCGCCGCCCGTTTGGGTGCGCCGATGGCGTCGGAAATCACGGCAATCAACGATGACGGCACGTTCGTCCGTCCGATGTATGCGGGCAACGCGATGGCGACCGTCGAAATGGACGGACCCATCAAGGTGCTGACGGTGCGCGGGACCGCATTCGATGCGGCAAAGCCGTCCGATGCCGCCGCGCCGGTCGAAAAACAAGGTGCCGAAATCGATGCAGGCGCGCTCAAGATGGAATTCGTCTCGTTCAACGCGACCAAGAGCGATCGGCCTCAACTTACCGAGGCGAGCATCGTCGTCTCCGGCGGCCGCGGACTCAAGTCGGGCGAGAACTTCAAGACCGTGCTCGAGCCGCTGGTCGATGAGATGGGTGCCGCGATGGGCGCGTCACGCGCCGCGGTTGACGCGGGATTCGTCCCCAACGATCTGCAGGTTGGACAGACCGGCAAAGTCGTCGCGCCGACGCTATATGTCGCGGTTGGAATTTCCGGCGCGATTCAGCATCTGGCCGGGATGAAAGACTCCAAGATCATCGTCGCGATCAACAAGGACGAGGAGGCGCCAATCTTCAACGTCGCCGACTACGGCCTGGTCGCCGACCTGTTCAAGGCGGTTCCGGAGATGGCCGCGGAAGTGAAGAAGCTCAAGCATTCGTAGCGACTCGGACATTCGAATCGAGGAAAAGGCGCGGCTTTCGCCGCGCCTTTTTTGTTACGAACGCACGATGGTTATCGCATCGCTACGGTATAACCGTGATGATCTCTCCGGTATTTGGATTCAATTTCAGGCGCGGGGCTCCGCGATTTCTGAAATTAAACATGCCATTGATCGGGTTTGCCTTCAGGTCGAACGATTGCGGATCGCCGAGGCGGCCGAGGCTCCAGTTGTCTTCGATAAACCGTATGACAGAAGTCTGATCGGTAACCGAATGGTCGACGTAGTTTTTCCGGGCCCAGGGCGAGATCACCATCAGCGGCAGGCGGGGCCCGTAACCGCATCGATCCTGATAGGCACCCGGCGCTGCCACACCGCATAGGCCGGTCGGGCCAAGCAAGCGGTCCTGGCTGGGATCGCTCGATTGATTGACGATCGGCCCCATCACGTGGTCGTACCAGCCGTCGGAATCGTCGTAAGTGATGACGATCGCCATATTTGGCCATTGCGGAGTTTGCTCAAGGCGATTGATCGTCGTTACCAGAAAGGTCTGCTCGGCAAGCGGCGTCGATGTAAACGGATGGCCGGTCGAATCGCTGGGCGCCTTCAAAAATGTTACCTGCGGCATGTAGCCACGGTTGACCGCGGTCCAGAAGTCCTTCAGGTCGTATTGATGGTTCGCCTGATCGGTGTTGCTGCCGATCGTAAATGGAGAAGAAGGCGGCAAATGCTGCGGATTTGAGGTCGATTCGTAGTACTGAAACGGCATGTAGTGGCTGTTGTAATTCGGATTGCATTCCGGATTGCCGGCATCGTTCACCATGCCGAAATCGCCGTAAAACCAACCCCAGGTAATTCCGGCGTTGGTCAGCAGGTCGCCGATATTCGGGCTCGACATCGCCACGTTGGTGCCGGGGTCGCAGTCGTCGTACCAAGCCTCGACGTTCTTGATTATCGTTCCATTGACGACTTTGCCCGGGACGTTGTCCGGCGTCGCGCCGTGAGTCTCTCCCGACACCAGATTAATGTGTCCGGCAACCGTCACGCCGAAGGTGGTCTCAAAGGAATTGTCGCTCATCGCGTAATATTGCGCGTAATTCCAAATCGCGGTGACGGTATTGCCGTCGTAGTAGCCCATCGGCAGGTTGTCGATCGGCGGGCAGTCCGTGGTGTTCATCGGGCTGTCGAACTGCACGAACATGTCTAGCAGGCCGCCGTCATAGGCTTCCTGCTCGTTCATATAGAAGTTGGTGTTGTCGCAGGTGAAAGCCTGGGATCGATCGAGCCGGAAGGGATTCACCAAATTAAGATTTTGCGTGGCGAGCGCGCCCTTGATGTTGTTGACCGACGGCGTATTGGGTCGCGCTTTGAATTTCGGCTCGCCCGGCGGATTGGCGGCAACCGGGTAGGTCGCGAAATAGTGGTCGAACGATACGTTTTCATCGTCGATGACGACGAGATATTTGATGGGCGTCTGTGTAGCAGCGGCGGGCGCCAATGTCGCCGGTTCAGAGTGGAGTTCCCCGGTCGCGGCGAGCGATATTGCCAGAGCGATTACAATGGCGACGCGATGACGCAGAGCCTTCGTCGTCATCGGCGCAGGTGGTGTTCCTCCAAAATTCATTGTGAAACCTGAACCATAGTTTTACCACGACCGTCCGATACGCAAATACCCGTAACGCGCAGGCGAAGAGCGGGTCAAAGTCTGACGAAGCGGCGAAACCACGCTGTAGCTCATTCGTATAGCATAGCGGATGGAAACGCCCGGCAGTCGCAATATAATCGATTGCTCCCGATGAAACTTCGATTTTCCCCACGAATAATCGCAATCGTCACGGTCCTGGCAGCCGTCCTCCTTTATTTTCATTTTTCGGGTAAATCGAGCACCACTAAATTTGTCACCGCTGAGGTGACCAAGGGCGATATCGTGCGCACCGTAACTGCGACCGGGACAGTCAACCCGGTGATTACGGTTCAGGTCGGCAGCTATGTTTCCGGACCGATCGTGGCGCTGTACGCGGACTTCAATTCGGCGGTCAAGGCCGGACAGCAGATCGCGAAGATCGATCCCAAACCGTTTCAGGTGAAGGTCGATGAGGCAGCTGCCGCGCTCGCCAACGCCAAGGCCCAACTTGGTAAAGACGAAGCCGATCTTGCGTACAAGAAGGTCACTTTCGAGCGCAACAAGAAACTCCTGGCGGAGGAGGTCGTGTCGCAGGATACGGTGGATTCCGCGCGCAGCGCTGCCGACCAAGCGGTGGCCCAGGTTGCACTCGATCGCGCCAACATTAAACAACAGGAGGCCAACTTGGAGGATGCCCAAGTCCAGCTGGCCTATACGAACATCGTTTCCCCCGTGGATGGCACGGTCGTTTCGCGCAACGTCGATGTCGGCCAAACCGTGGCCGCCAGCTTCCAAACGCCGACGCTGTTTCTAATCGCTCAGGACTTGACCAAGATGCAGGTCGATTCGAATGTCAGCGAATCCGACATCGGGGATGTGAAGGCAGGCGAAAAGGCCACATTCCGCGTCGATGCATTTCCCGACCACGATTTCGCCGGCACCGTCGGTCAAGTTCGGCAAGCGCCGATCACCGTGCAGAACGTCGTGACCTTCGATGTCGTTGTGAACGTGGACAACGCCGCGCAGATGCTCAAGCCGGGAATGACGGCCAATGTCACGATTATTACCGCGCAGCGCGACGGTGTAGTGCGCATTCCAATCGACGCGCTGCGATTCTCGCCACCCGGGAAGCCGGCGGGTGAGGTGAACGTGCTCGATTCCACGGGTGCTGCACATCAAACCCGGGTGTGGATTCCCGGTGGGCGCGGCGTGCGGCCGGTTCCGGTGACGATCGGTCTGACCGACGCCAGTTGGGCCGAACTTTTGGACGGCAACCTTCAGCCCGGAGAAAAAATCGTTACCGATCAGGTCAGCACTGTCCCGAAAGCGGTTGGCGGCGGGTCGCCGTTCATGCCTCATGCTCCCCATTGAAGGCGGACAGCCATGCAACCTGTGATCGAAATCATCGACCTGACCAAAACCTACGTGCTGGGCGAGGTCGAAGTACATGCGCTCCGGGGCGTCAGCCTACGAATCGACCGCGGTGAATTCGTCGCGATCATGGGTGCTTCCGGCTCCGGAAAGTCGACGCTGATGAACATAGTCGGATGCCTCGATCGCCCCACCTCGGGCCGATACCTGCTTGAAGGTGAAGATGTTTCCCGCCTCGGCGAGCCGGAACTTGCCGCGATCCGCGGCCGCCGAATCGGGTTTGTATTCCAGAACTTCAACCTGCTTTCGCGAACCTCGGCGTTGGAAAATGTCGAGCTGCCGCTCTTTTACCTGGGTTGGACGCGGGACGGGGAGCGGCGCGCGGCCGAATTGCTGAAACTAGTGGGATTATCAGGGCGCGAGCAGAATCATCCCAATCAACTCTCGGGCGGACAGCAGCAGCGCGTCGCGATCGCGCGTGCGCTGGTGAATCAGCCGGCGATCCTGCTGGCCGACGAGCCGACCGGGAATCTCGACTCGGTGAACTCGACCGAAATCATGGAATTCATCACGCGGCTCAACCGCGAGCACGGCATTACCGTGATTGTCGTTACCCACGATCCCGATGTGGCGAAGTTTCCTGACCGGACAATCACTTTTCGCGATGGAACGATCGTTTCGGATACGCGGAAAGCGTCTGCGGGACCGTCGCGGTCCGTCTACTCTGCTTCGGGTACATCGACCGCGCAGGTGGCCGATAATAACGCGGCGGCGCGGGCCGAAGAGGAGGCCAGTGAAGTTTGGACGTTCGCGGCGATGGCCGTTTCCGCAGCCGGACGTGCATTGCGCCGCAATAAGTTGCGGGCGGCACTCACGATGCTGGGAATATTTATCGGCGTGGCGGCGGTTATCGCGATGGTGGCGGTCGGTGCTGGGGCGCGGCAATCGGTGCAGGATCAAATCCAGAGTTTGGGCACGAACTTGATGGTCGTGCTGCCCGGTGCAACCACCAGCGGTGGCGTCCGAGCGGGCTTCGGCAGCGCATCGACGCTTACCGTCGGAGACGCTGAATCAATAAGAAAAGAAGACAAGTCGATTGCCGGTGTGAGCTATATCGATCGGCAAATAGCGCAAGTGGTCAATGGGAATCGCAACTGGAGCACGAGCATCAACGGCACCACGGCCAGTTATTTCGCGGTCCGCGATTGGCCGGTCGAAACCGGTAGAACGTTTACCGAAGCCGAGGAAAAGAGTGCCGCTCCCGTCTGTCTGCTCGGAAAAACCGTTGCGACCAACCTGTTTGGTGAGGGGCAAAATCCGGTCGGCGCGACGGTGCGGGTCAGGAACTTTCCGCTGCGCGTCATCGGCGTGTTAACGGCCAAAGGGCAATCAACCTATGGCCAGGACCAGGATGATGTCGTCCTGATGCCGTTCGACACGGCCGAGCGCAAGGTGCTGGGCGCCTCGCAAGTGACGTCGTCAGTGGCTTCGTCGACGACCGCCTCCTCCAATCCGGTTGTAAGTCCATACTCGAGTGTGCCGCTTACGACCGCGATGAATCCAATGTACCAGGGGGGCAGCCAGATCATAAATCCGTTCGGGACTGCATCGAAGATCACCGGGGTAGTAAACATGATTTTCGCCAAGGCGACCGATTCGGACGCAGTGGATTCGGCGATTTCCGAGATCACTCACACGCTGCATGTCCGACATCATATTCAGCCAAAGCAGGACGACGATTTTACGGTGCGGAACCTGGGCGAAATTGCTGAAGCGTCGGAAGGCGCGACCAGAGTGATGACCGGCTTGCTCGCGGCGGTTGCGTCGATTTCGCTGCTGGTCGGCGGAATCGGAATTATGAACATCATGCTGGTTTCCGTCACCGAGCGAACCCGTGAAATCGGAATCCGGATGGCGATCGGCGCGCGCCGGATTCACATCATGATGCAGTTTCTGGTCGAGGCGATGCTGCTCAGCCTGCTGGGCGGGATAGCGGGAATCGCGCTTGGGATGGCGGCGTCGCGAACGATTTCCGCAATTGCGGGCTGGCCCACGCTGTTATCGCCGGTCGCGATGGCGGGCGGGTTTATCTTTTCAGCAGCGGTTGGAATTTTCTTTGGCTACTACCCGGCCAGGAAGGCATCGCTGCTGCATCCGATAGATGCGTTGCGCTACGAATGATCGGTTCGCATTTGGCACGCTATCGTCGCAGCCGGGTTCGAAATCGATCCATAAGGGCCGACAATTACACTTGACTAAACGCCCCTTAGTATGGTGGCTTGAGGGGAACCGGTTTGTCTGACAGACTGCCGGCCGGGGGAATTCAGGAGGGTTTCGCGTTTTATGATTAGACGGAACTTTGGAAAAACGATCACGGGGGCGGCCGTGGCGTTCCTGACGGTTGGTTTTATTGCCGTCGGCGCATGGGCCGGAGTTCAACCCGGCGACGTTATCACGCCCGACAATGCTGCACAGGTAAAGGACCTCGTGTCGCCGGGCGTCTATTACATGGTCCAGCACGGGATGCACATGAATATCGTGCCTACCGAGCAAATCGACTGGCCGCCGCCGTTCAAGGATGCGACCGAAAAGTACGCCTCTCAGGTGCGGCTAAGCGACGACCATCGTTCGCTGGTCGGCTACGTAGCGGGCCAGCCCTTTCCCCTGATCGATACCAACGACCCGTACGTGGCGACCAAGATCATGTGGAACAATGTGTTCCGTCCGATCACTTCCGACGACGCCGATCTGCGGTTTTTTAACTGCCAAAGCATGAACGTGAACCCGGGCGGCCAGCAGCGGGTGGTAACGGAAATCCAAGTCGGCCATCTTGCCACGTATGCCTTGGTCGGCCGTACCGAGGTTGAGCCAATGCCGATCGACCCGGACTTCAAGAAGACCAATCGGCTGTTCTTGGGCGCGCTGTATCCCGTGCTCGCTCCCCAGGACGCCCGCGGATCGGGCGCAATTCGGTATCGGTACGCAGATCCGACCAAGGGTGACGACACTTGGGCATGGTTGCCGGGAGCCCGCCGCGTCCGCCGCCTAAACGAATCAATGAACAGTTCCGCGGTTGGCGCGCAGACTTTCGACGCGGACCATTATTCCGGCTTCAACCCAAAAAACGAAGAATACAATTTCAAGTTCCTGGGCGATCGTTCGATGCTCGCCAGCCTGCATGCTCGGCATTCGCCCGAGGTAACGTGCCCATATGATGGCGGAGCTTCGGCTTGTCCGGAGGCGTGGGAAATGCGCCACCTCTATGTGGTTTCGGCAACTCCGAGAACGGACATTGGCCAAGCCGGCAACGTTCTCGACAAGGAGACCATCGTTTATCTCGACTCGGAAGCATGGTTCTCGCCGTACGCCGATTCCTACGATCAGAAGGGCCAGCTGTGGCGCAGCAACATTTTCTGGCTTGCGTACCGCGACCGCCCGGTGCCCGATGCTCGCGTGGCGATCTACCCCTTCAAGCGCGAGTTCGTAGTCGGCGCAGGCCGGTATGATGTGCAATCCGGGTTTGGCACCATGTGCTACCTGCCCGGACAGGGCTCGCCCGAGCGCGAATGCTGGTACATCAACATGGGTGCGGTCGACAAGAACTTCTTCACGATCCAGTCGATGGTTAAGGCGGCACCGTAAGCAGATATTAGCGATTTAGACCTGCGACGGGGCGGCGCGGATACAAGATCCGCGCCGCCCCGAGCATTTTCCGGGGTTGGCACCGGTGTGGACAGAAAATAGATGAGAGTCATTGGAGCAATGACTCTAACTTGACTTTTCAAGATATTAGGAACCAAAATAGCATCTAGACTATGCTCTGGAGGTTGCAAAAAATGGCTAGGCGCGTTTTGGCCAACATCTTGCCGGCTGTCGCCGTGTCGGCCTTCACATTGTGCCTCACCACGGTTGTTGCAACCGCAGCCGTGCAGCCCGGCGACGTAATTACGCCGGAAAATGCTGAATCCGTAAAAGCATTGGTGTCACCGGGAATTTACTATGCCGTCACACACGGCATGCGAATGAGTATCGTCCCGACTGAATCGATCGATTGGCCCCCTCCGTACAAAGAAGCGACTGAGAAATATTCCGGACAGGTGCGTCTGACGGAAGACCATCGCAGCATGGTTGGATACGTCGCCGGTCAGCCGTTTCCGTTGATCGATGCGAACGATCCGTACGTTGCCAACAAGATAATTTGGAACACCCTGTTCCGCCCAATCGCAACCGACGATCTCGATCTGCGATTCTTCGACTGTCAGAGCGAATACGTCCGCCCCGGCAAGGATCAGCAGGTGGTCAATGAAATCCAGGTCGGCCACTTTGCGGGCTACGCCCTGTTGGGCCGCACCGAAGTGGATCCGCTGCCGGTCGACCCGGACTATAAGACGACCAACCGATTGGGATTGTTCGCGCTGTATCCGATTCTGGCTCCAGAGGAAGCTCGAGGCGGCGGTCTTATTCGTTATCGTTATGCCGATCCGAACAAGGGCGACGATAGTTGGGCATGGGTTCCGCAGGCGCGCCGCGTTCGCCGCCTGAACGAGGCGATCCTGTCAACCGCCAGCGGCGCGCAAACCACCGATCCGGACCATTACGCGGGATTCAATCCCAAAATCGAAGAGTACGATTACAAGTTTCTGGGCGAGAAGCCGATGCTCGCCAGCGAGCATGCCATTCATTCGCCGCAGCAGACCTGTCCGTACGATGGCGGCGCCACGTCATGCCCGGAGGCGTGGGAGATGCGCCATCTTTACATCGTGTCGGCCACCCCGCGTCCCGGCGTAAACAAGGGATCCCTAGACAAGGAATCGATCGTGTTTATCGATACCGAGTCATGGATCGAACCTTACGTGGATACCTACGATCAATCCGGAAAACTCTGGCGGGTGCACATCTTCTGGTCCACGTATCGCGACCGCCCCGTGCCCGACGCGCGTATCGCCGTCTATCCGTTCAAGCGGCAATTCATCCTGGGCGCCGCATCAATCGACGTGCAGGGCAATTTTTCCACGATGTGCTATCTACCCGGCCAGCACACTCCTGAGCGCGAATGCTGGTACATTAACATGGGCGCAGTGACCAAGGATTTCTTCACCATCAAGTCGATGGTGGCCGCTGCTCCCTAACCTACGCCGCACTCTGTCCGCGTTTGCGGACCGGTATGGACAGTTACCACTTTGGGCGCTATCGTCCGCCGGTCATGTCCGGTGGGCATCTATGATGCCCTTGTGCGCGTGACAGGTTTACGCTGGCGCGAATACGCCTCGCTTCTCCCACGAGCCGTTCCGCGCCGGCGCCCTATTGATGCGGAATCTTTTCGCTATTCGACAGTTACGGATTTGGCCAGGTTGCGTGGCTGATCGACATCTGTGCCGCGTTCGGTTGCAATATGGTAGGCAAGTAATTGCAGTGGCACGGTCATCAGCACGGGAGTGAGCAGCCGGCTGGTTTCCGGCACCTCGATTATGTCCGCTGCAACCCGCTTTAGCTCGGTCGTCGCATGATTGGTCACGGCGATTATTTGGCCGTGTCGCGATTCCACCTCTTTGAGATTCGAAAACGTTTTTTCGAACAGCGCGTCGTTCGGTATCAACACGACCACCGGCATCCGCTCGTCGATTAGCGCGATTGGGCCGTGCTTCATTTCCCCCGCCGGATATCCCTCGGCGTGGATGTAGGAAATTTCCTTGAGCTTGAGCGCGCCTTCCAGCGCCACGGGATAATCGATGCCGCGGCCCAAGTATAGAAAATCACTTGTGGAAGCATATTTTCGCGCGATTCTCTGGATCCCCGGCTCAAGTGCGATGATCTGTTCGATCTGGCCGGGAATGGCGAATGCGGGCTCAAGCAGCGCCTTTGCAGCCTCTTCGTCGAGCCGTCCCATCCGGACTGCGATATGTATCGCCAGCAGATAGAACGCCTCGATTTGCGTAAGGAAGCATTTGGTGGTGGTGACGCTGATCTCAGGTCCGCATCGTGTATACATTCGCGCATTTGCCTTGCGCGCGATTGACGAATCGACGGTGTTGGTAATTGCGACGATATGTGCACCCCGCGCGACCCCTCCCTCCATCGCGGCTAAGGTGTCAGCCGTTTCGCCCGATTGCGACACGGCTATCAGCATCGTCCGCCCGTCGATTGGCGGATGTCGGTACCGGTACTCGGACGAATAATCGACCTCGCATGGAATTCCGCAAATTTCCTCAATCATGAACTTGCCGATTTGCGAAGTGATCCACGATGCTCCCGCGCTCACCATCACGATTCGTCCTATCGCGGACGGTCCGCCCGCGGGGAGAATTTCTCCCTCGAAGCGAACGCCGGATGAGCCAGGTTCTGCCCGCCCGGCCATCGTATCGATCCATGCTTGCGGCTGATCGGCGATCTCTTTGCGCAGGAAGTGGCGGAATCCGCCCCGGGTAGCGGTGACCGCGTCCCATTCTATTCGGCGCGGCGCGCGCGAGACTGCCGCGTCATCGAAGCGCATCAGTCGCACCCCGGATGCCGTCAGCTCTGCGATTTCGCCGTCTTCGAGTACGATCGCATCGCGTGTATGCGCAAGAATCGCCGGCAGGTCGGAAGCGATGAAATTTTCGCCCTTGCCGATTCCCAACACCAGCGGCGTTGCGGTCTTGGCGGCGATAAGCACGCCCGGATGGCTGTCCGACATCACGACAATCGAAAACGAGCCGCGTAAGCGCAGTACGGCCGCGCGGACCGCCTCGGCCAGCGGCTTGCCGCCGCGCAGATTTTCCTCGATCAGGTGCGGAATGAGTTCGGTGTCCGTCTCGGATTTGAAATGATGGCCCCGTGCGAGAAGTTCCTCGCGCAAGTCGAGGTAGTTCTCGACGATGCCGTTGTGAATAACGGCCACTCCACCTGCACGATGGGGGTGTGCATTCTCCTCCGATGGCCGGCCGTGCGTCGCCCATCGGGTATGGCCGATCCCGATTTTCCCCCGAATCGGCGAATCGGAGGCCAGGCGGCGCAGATTTTCGAGCTTGCCCTTGGCGCGGCGAATTTCAAGTTTTCCGTCTCCATCGAGCGTGGCGATTCCCGCGGAGTCGTAGCCGCGATATTCGAGCCGCCCGAGCCCGTCGAGCAGGATCGGGGCCGCTTCATTAGGTCCGACGTATCCGATTATTCCGCACATAAGTCACTCTCCTTGGAACTTTCGGCTGCGAATTAGTCCCGCGCCGAAGGCGGTGTCATGCACCATAACCGGCAGCATCCGATTGCCCGGAAAAGTAATGATGGAGAGTTTGGAATAACTCGAACCGGAGCGATTATCGCCCCGCCACTTGAGACTGGATTTGTCGCGCGGTCACCCGCGCG